>Ga0055584_100004720_pt1 | contig 13330 bp, 10 predicted proteins | sample OSDHelmetaG_FD_58716 | JGI IMG/M metagenome (GOLD analysis project Ga0055584, IMG submission 58716) | Pelagic marine sediment microbial communities from the LTER site Helgoland, North Sea, for post-phytoplankton bloom and carbon turnover... | ecosystem: Environmental > Aquatic > Marine >... | reverse complement strand
ACATTAGTTTCCTGTAACAACTCATGATTTAACTGGAATTATATCAAAAGACTGCTATATTTAAGTCATGTTTATAGGTCATTTTGCCGTTGGCTTGAGTGCAAAGAAATTTGACAACTCCATTTCATTGGGCACTGCTTTTATAGCCGTTCAATTTCTAGATCTTCTTTGGCCTGTTTTAGTATTGTTAGGAATTGAACATGTTGAAGTTGATCCGGGGAATACTGCTTTCACACCACTCCATTTTGTTCACTATCCATATTCGCACAGTTTTCTTTTTACCTGTTTCTGGTCGATACTTTTTGCGACATTTTATTTTCTAAGAACAAGGAAGCTAAATTCTTCTATAATTATTGCATTACTGGTATTAAGCCACTGGGTGCTTGACTTGATAACTCATACAACTGACCTTCCAATAACACCATGGTCTGATTTGAAGATGGGCTTGGGACTTTGGAATTCAATCATATTTACAATCATTGTTGAAGTTTCACTTTTTTTACTCGGCACATATTTATATGTCAAATCAACTACACCTTCAAATCGGAAAGGGAAGATTCTTTTTTGGAGCCTAATTATTTTCCTTTTGTTTACTTATGTTTCAAACATCGTCGGTCCATTACCCCCCTCCGGAAAAGACGTTGCTCTTGTTGCTATTTCAATGTGGCTGCTGGTTGGCTGGGGCTATTGGATCGATAGCAACAGAGTTTCAAAACCAGCTTAACATCTGAATTCACAGGTATTGAGCCTATGCGATTCAGCCTATATTGATTACCTTTGTGATAACAATTGCTATGAAAAACTCTGCCTTAAATGCTATTTCTCCTATTGACGGGAGATATCAAAAACAAACTTCAGAACTATCGTCTTATTTCTCTGAATCAGCACTCATCCGGTACCGAATATTTGTTGAGATAGCCTATTTTAATGCGCTATGCCAGGCAGGAATACCTAAGCTAAAGAAATTTCCTTTAGAAGAACTTGATAAGATTGCAGAAAAGATCTCTCAGAACTCTGATGAAGCATCCCAGAGTGTTAAGGATTTCGAAGCTGTTACAAATCACGATGTTAAAGCGGTAGAGTATTTTTTAAAACAAGAGTTTCAAATTCAAAAACTTGACCGGTATTCAGAATTCATTCATTTCGGGCTAACATCTCAGGACATCAACAATACAGCAATTCCATTATCAATCAAGGATGCTTATGATAATGTGATGAACCCATTGTTCAAAACACTCCGTTCAACAATGGTTGATCTGGCCGAAAAATGGAGGACTGTTCCAATGCTAGCAAGAACACATGGCCAGCCAGCCTCTCCAACAACATTAGGTAAAGAAATAGCTGTTTTTATCAGTAGACTCGATGAACAGTTGCTCCATTATAAAGAGCTTGAGTACCCGGCAAAATTCGGAGGTGCTACAGGTAATATGAATGCTCATTATGTAGCATATCCAAAAATTGACTGGGAGTTGTTTGCCGATGTATTTGTTTCCTCTTTAGGTTTGAAACGTTCCCGTATCACTTCACAGATAGATCATTATGATAATCTTTCGGCGATATTTGATTGCCACAAACGGATCAACACCATACTGATTGATTTTTGCAGGGACATCTGGACTTATATTTCCATGAATTATTTCACTCAGAAAATAAAGAAAGGAGAAGTTGGTTCATCTGCTATGCCCCACAAGGTCAATCCAATTGATTTTGAAAATGCCGAAGGAAATCTTGGATTAGCAAACGCAATGTTCAATCATTTAAGTGAAAAGCTTCCGATTTCAAGGCTTCAACGAGATCTCACTGATTCTACAGTGATGCGCAACATTGGCGTTCCGTATGCACATACAGTTATTTCCATCCGTTCAATTCTCAAAGGACTAGAGAAGATCAACATCAATAAACCTCAGATAAAATCCGACCTTAATGAAAACTGGGCTGTTGTAGCCGAGGCCATTCAGACGATCTTAAGAAGAGAGGCCTACCCCAACCCATATGAAGCATTAAAGGAACTGACTAGAACAGAAAAGAAGATAACGAAAGCTTCGATCAAGTCTTTTGTCAGAAAGCTAGATGTATCTGAAAAAGTTAGAAAAGAGTTACTTAAGATCACTCCCGAAAACTACATAGGAAACGCATCTGAATTCAAGTTGTGAGCTTAACCTTAGCTATTTGATATTATCAATAATATCCCCAAGTCTGATATTTCAAAACTTCTGCACATCCGAGCTCGATAAAACTCACCAATTATTACCTTAGCAGCATTACCAATTATCACCTGCGAAAGATTGTCAATAGCATCCACAGCCGAATTCTCTAAAGGAGATAAGAGGACCATAAACGGTTGGGCCATGTATGACTGGGCCAACTCAGTCTATTCCCTTGTTATTACTACAGCAATTTTTCCCGTTTACTGGACCACAGTTACATCAGAGAACGGTAGTGAACAAGTAAGCTTTCTGGGCTTCCAATTCACCAACAGTGCCCTTTATACCTATTCATTATCTTTTGCATTTCTGCTGATAGCAATACTCTCACCCTTGCTTTCTGCTATTGCAGATTCAAGCGGATCAAAAAAAGGATTCATGAAGTTCTTCTGCTGGCTTGGTGGACTATCATGCATCTCACTCTATTTCTTCGATAGCTCAAATTTATGGCTGGGTATCTTTGGATTTGTCCTTGCTACAATTGGATATTCAGGAAGCATTGTGTTTTACAATGCCTATTTGCCGGAGATCGCAGAACCTAAAGACCACGACCGTGTAAGTGCTAAAGGATTCTCATTGGGATATATTGGTAGTTCATTACTGCTGATCTTTAACTTATCCATGATCTTGTTCCCGGATCTCTATGGAATTAAAGACTCATCATTTGCTGCACGTTTCTCATTTCTACTGGTTGGCGTATGGTGGATAGGATTTGCACAAATAACATTTAACCGGTTGCCAAAAAATATTCACAAAAAAGAACGAACTGGTAACTATCTATTGAATGGATATAAGGCATTGATCAAAGTCTGGAAACAACTTAAGGATCTGCAACATTTAAAAGTGTTCTTGTTTGCCTTTTTCTTTTATAATATGGGTGTGCAAACCGTGATGTATGTTGCTACCATCTTTGGCAAAAAGGAGGTAATGATGGAAGATGGACAACTGATCGTTACTGTTCTGATCATTCAGTTCGTTGCTATTGGCGGTGCTTATCTATTTTCATGGCTTTCCGGAAAAAAAGGCAACCTTAAAACTCTGGCGATCGCCATCTTGATTTGGATTGGCATTTGCATCGCGGCATACAACGTGTATTCAATAAATAGTTTTTACATACTTGCAATGATCGTGGGGTTTGTAATGGGCGGAATACAATCCCTTTCGAGGTCAACATATTCTAAAATGTTACCTGAAACAAAAGAGCATGCGTCGTTTTTCAGTTTTTATGATGTATGTGAAAAATTCGGTCTGGTACTTGGTACAGCATCATATGGTATCATTGAAGAATTGACTGGTAGTATGAGAAATTCGATCATTGCACTTATTACCTATTTTATAATTGGACTTATCTTTATTGCAATAACTATAAGAACTTATAACAGATCTGGCATTAATTCAGGTGTCTAAATAATATGATAGTAGATATATTCATACCGTGTTATATGGATCAGGTCTTTCCTGATTCAGCGCATAACACAATAAAAGTTCTTGAAAAAGCTGGCTGTGGGGTGAATTATGATATTGAACAAACATGTTGCGGATTACCTGCTTTTCAGGATGGCTATATTGACTACTGTAAAGAAATTGGGGAGAAGTTGATCAAAGAATTCCAGAACGACCGTTACATCGTTTCACCAGGAGGATCCTGTACCAGCATGGTAAAAAATTATTATCCTGATATGTTTCATAATTCTTCATTGCACAATGAATACAAACATGTCCAGAAAAAAATATATGAGCTTTCTGACTTTCTTGTCAATGTTTTGGAAGTAACTGACCTTGATTCTACTTTTAATGGCACAGCATGCTTTATTGATAACTGTACTGCAATGAGAGAATTAAATATTCGAAGTTCTCCAAGGACACTATTGGCAAATGTAAAAGGGTTAACTATGGTTGAGATCGAAGATAGTGATACCTGTTGTGGTTTTGGTGGCACCTTCGCCACAAAACATGAGGATATAGCTGTGAAATTGGCTGAAAAGAAGACAGAAAAGATTCTAAAATCAGGGGCAGAGTATGTCATCTCCACAGACATTTCATGCCTAATGCACCTAGAAGGCTATTTTAATAAACATGCTATTCCCTTAAAAATAGTCCATCTGGCAGATGTACTGGCTGCAACGTGAATTTTCAAATTGGACTGAAACAATAAAAAGGTAAGTGAACTGATTGACCACCGATTAACCACGGAACCTAGCAATCAAAAATCTTCACAAATATTAACTCATTTAACCTTATAGTTTTTATATTCTCCGGGCCTCCATCCGGTAATATTTTCAACTAATTGCAATATTCGTTTAATGAAATTCAGTTTTTTTTGAGTTGGGTCAAAATCAAAACTCCAATTTTTTTTATTTATCCTATCCTGCATAACCAGTGGGTGTGTTCCTTGAAACCTGGCCAATGAATCGATCTGAGAATAATCAAATTCATCAGAAGTAGCGATATTCTCGTTCACCCATTTGTCGCTATGCCAGAGTTTATGAAAACTTTCCTGTTTGGCCTGCATGGACTCAGGGGGTTTTACCCATCCATAATGGTGGATGAATGCATCTACAGGTTTGACATTAAGCTTGGATCCATTTTTTCGAAATCCTTGAGCATCTCGGTACGATCGGATAGATTGGTCGTTTCTAATCACTCTGATCTCCTTCCTATACCAACTTCGGCTATCACCTATAAAATCATAAGAACCATAAAAATGTCTGTAATTGAAAAGCAGTCCTTCAACATCTTTGTTTTTCAGATGCTGCTCCATCGAAGATCTAACAGCTGGCATTCCATCTTCATGAAAAACCTCATCTCCTTGAATATAAAATGCCCAATCGGAATCGGGTGATATTTTATCAAGGGCTTTGTTAGTTTCTGCAGCAAGCACTTCACCTCCTTTTCGGAGTGAATCATCCCAAACACTATCAAATACTTTAATTTTTTCTGATCCTATTGATTGAAGCAATGCGGAATTATCGTCATCTGAATCCCCAAGCATCACTACTACTTCATCGCAAAGGGGTAAAATCGACCTAATTGCCTCCGCAATAGGATAATCATACTTTACAGCATTCCTAATAAAAGTAAACCCCGAAACCTTCAATGAAATAATATTTAATGAGTTGATTCAGGCACTAACATATGAATAAAAGCAGAACTATTCAGAAACAGGAGCTTCAAAAGGGAATACCACTTTCCAATCGTTAGCCATATCAGTTACCAACCAACCATCATTCACAGCCTGGTCAAGTCCCTTATCCAACCTGCCAATATGAGAATCGCGATCATATGCATATTCACGGACCGAATCGGTATGATGAACATAGATACATAGGTTTTTATATTTATTTGAGGCGGTCCATTGCAACATTGCAAGGTCACCATCCGAATTACCTCCCGCAATTACAGGTTTCTTTCCAATGATCTTATTAATATTTACCGGCTTCCCTTCCTTATCATCAATGAAATCAATTTCCGGTAAACGGATAATCTTAGGGTTGCCATCATCATAAACGTATTCAGTTTTAATAGTGCTTCCAATGATTTGCTCATATGGAATCCGATAAATTTTTGAAATAATAGGCCGCATGAATTCCACTCCTCCACCTGAAACTATATAAGTTTTAAAATCATTGTCCTGTAAGTAGTATACAAACTCAAGCATAGGCTGGTATGCAAGTTCATTATATGGCTTATTGAATCTTGAGTGTTCAGCTTTACTAAACCAATCCATTACTATACTCTTAAATTCTTGAGTGTTATTACCTGCATGAGATGCCATTAACAATGTCATCAATCCTTCCATTCCCGAATCCAATACACCGTGGATGTCGGCATTCAATACATATGAAAATGGAGGAGTATCTGCCCACTCTGGATGATCTGCCGACATCTCCTTGATACGGTCCAATGTAAAGATCAATTGGAAATACATGGGTTGTTCACACCACATTGTCCCATCATTATCGAATACGGCAATTCTATCAACAATAGGAATGAAATCTACATTTGTAGAATCAGTGACACTTTCAACATAACCAATCATGGATTTTTTTACATCTCCATCATTCCATGAAGGTAAAGGATCACTGATTTCGACTGTTTCGATTTCGTTTTCGACAGGCGATTGACTACAGGCACCAAAAACTGAAACAATGAGAATCAATACAATTTGATAAACAGATGCGATTTTCATATTTATTTGAATATTTATTTAATAAAAAAGGTCGGACAACCAATGGCAGTCCGACCTAAAAGTAATTTAATTATTACTGTCCTGAAGCAGGTGCAGTCAAAAGCTTTTGTAGAACTTTGTCAACACCAAGTGATGAACCTTGTACAGGAGGAAATTCTTTAAAAGTTTCCAAGAACTGCGCAGTGATCTGTTGAGCCGGAACGAACGTCCACATATTATCGGCAAACCATCTGATATACATTGAAGATTCCTTCCATGCAGTTTCATATGGATCAGCTCTCAGGTTGATAAGAATTGGCCAAGCCGGTTGTTTTCTATAAGCAGTATTGATGGCACCTTCAAGAATTGTAAAATGCAACTTCCAATTATTATAACGGATTGCATTTAAGTTGCCTCCCTGATCGAAATAAAATATTTCCTTTCGAGGTGCTTCTTTTACTTTTCCAGACCAGAATGGCATCTGGTTATAACCATCTAAATGCACCTTAAAGGTTTTATCTCCGGCTTTGTAACCCTTGATTAATTGCTCCTTAACATCGGAAACACCTGCAGCTGCTAATAAGGTAGGCATCATATCCTCATGAGAATAGATATTATTATCTACAGTTCCCGGCTTAATAACTTCAGGCCAGCGGATAGCACAAGGAACTCTGAAACCACCTTCCCATGTAGTTCCTTTTTCTCCATAGAATGGTGAAGTACCCCCATCAGGCCAGGTAAATTTCTCAGCACCGTTATCTGTAGAATACATGATGATTGTATTATCAATGATACCCAGATCTTCTAGTTTCTTAAGTACTACTCCAATCATTTCGTCATGCTCAACCATTCCATCAGCATACAGGCCTATTCCTGTTTTTCCGTCACTCTCCTCTTTAAGGTGTGTCCATACATGCATACGTGTTGCACTCAACCAAACAAAAAATGGTTTACCATCTTTATGAGCTTTCTCAATAAATTTGATCGCAGCATTTGTAAACTCTTCATCCGCAGTTTCCATTCTTTTTCTAGTAAGAGGTCCTGTATCTTCAATACGACCATCAGAATATGAATGAATCACTCCTCTTGGTCCGAACTCTTTATGAAATGCCGGGTCTTTAGGATAGTAATAGGTTTCTGGCTCTTCTTCAGCATTTAAGTGATAAAGATTACCATAGAACTCATCAAATCCATGATTGGTAGGTAGATGTTCATCACGGTCTCCTAGGTGATTCTTACCAAACTGACCGGAAGTATAACCCTGCGGTTTTAATAGCTCAGCGATGGTTGCCTGCTCAGGCTTAACTCCTTGAGCAGATCCTGGCATACCGATAGTTAACAGTCCAGTTCTGAAAGGATGTTGACCAAGTATAAAGGCTGCTCTTCCTGCTGTACATGACTGTTGTGCATACCAATCGGTAAACATTGCACCTTCATTTGCAATACGATCGATGTTTGGTGTTTGATATCCCATGATACCATGGTTGTAGGCACTTACATTAGCCCATCCAATATCATCTCCCCAGATGACCAGGATGTTAGGTTTTTTGTCCTGAGCTTGTAATGATGCAGATGCAACCAGGGATGCACATGCCATCATCATTATGCTCTTCTTTAAGACGTTCCATCTTTTAAAATTCATGATTTGATTTTGGTTTATATATTTGATAAAAGTTTGTTTGAATGTCTTGGTTTAAAAGTCACTAACCCTGCGTTAGCCCTGATTTTATTACATTCAATGCTGAGCCAGCTTTAAACCATTCTATCTGGTTAGCATTGTATGTATGATTAACAACGATTTCATCAGCAGTTCCATCAGCATGATTCAGTACTAGTGTCAACGGTGTGCCGGGAGTAAAGTTTATAAGACCTTTGATATCGATATTATCATCTTCCTTAATTTTGTCGTAGTCAGATTTGTCCGCAAATGTCAAAGCCAACATCCCTTGCTTTTTAAGGTTTGTTTCATGAATCCTGGCAAATGATTTTACAAGAACAGCTCTAACACCTAAGAAACGCGGCTCCATTGCTGCATGTTCACGGGATGAACCTTCTCCATAATTCTCATCACCCACTACTAATGTACCTACACCGGCAGCTTTATAAGCACGCTGAACATTTGGAACTGAATCATATTCTCCAGTCAATTGATTCTTCACATGATCTGTTTTCTCATTGAAGAAGTTCATTGCACCAATCAACATATTATTTGAAATGTTATCAAGATGACCTCTGAATTTCAACCAGGGTCCTGCCATAGAGATATGATCAGTTGTACACTTACCTTTAGCTTTTATCAAAAGTTTTAACCCGGCAAGATCTACTCCTTCCCAGGCCCTGAAAGGCTCAAGGAGTTGAAGTCGCTTGGACTCGGGGTCTACAACCACAGAAACTCCTGATCCATTTTCGGCTGGAGCTTGAAACCCTGCATCCTCAACATCAAATCCCTTAGGGGGTAGTTCAATACCATTTGGCTCTGAAAGTTTAACTTCTTCACCGTTCTCGTTCTTAAGAGTATCAGTATTGGGATTGAATGATAAGTTACCTGCAATTGCAAATGCAGTAACGATCTCAGGCGATGCAACGAATGCATGAGTATTCGGATTACCATCGTTACGTTTGGCAAAGTTTCTATTGAAAGAAGTAATGATGGAGTTTTTCTCCTGTTTATCAGCATTATGTCTGGCCCATTGTCCGATACATGGACCGCATGCATTGGCCAAGACAACTCCACCCATATCTTCAAATATGGAAAGGTAACCGTCTCTTTCAACTGTATATCTTACCTGCTCTGAACCTGGAGTGATCGTGAACTCGGACTTGGCTTTCAATCCTTTTTCAGTTGCTTCTTTTGCAATAGAAGCTGCACGAGTAATATCTTCATATGATGAGTTTGTACATGACCCTATCAATCCAACATCAAGTTTTTCCGGCCATCCATTCTCTTTCACTGCTTTAGCAAATTCCGAAAGTGGCCATGCTAAGTCGGGAGTAAATGGTCCGTTTATATGAGGTTCCAATTCTGACAGGTTTATTTCGATTACCTGATCAAAATATTTTTCTGGATCTGCATACACTTCTGCATCACCCGTTAGGTGATCTGAAACTTTATCAGCAAGTGTGGCAACATCAGAACGATCGGTTGCTTTCAAGTAATCCGACATTCTTGTATCATATCCGAATATACTTGTAGTGGCACCTATTTCCGCACCCATGTTACATATGGTACCTTTTCCAGTACAAGAAAGTGAAGAAGCGCCAGGTCCGAAATATTCAACGATAGCTCCTGTACCACCTTTTACGGTAAGAATACCTGCCACTTTAAGGATCACATCTTTTGGAGATGCCCATCCTTTTAATTCGCCGGTAAGTTTAACACCTATCAATTTTGGGAATTTGAGTTCCCATGGCAATCCGGCCATCACATCACAAGCATCGGCACCACCAACACCAATTGCTACCATTCCGAGTCCTCCTGCATTCACCGTATGTGAATCGGTACCTATCATAAGTGCACCTGGGAATGCGTACTGTTCAAGGATCACCTGATGAATGATACCAGCACCAGGCTTCCAGAATCCAATTCCATATTTGTTAGAGACAGATGAGAGAAAATCGTAAACTTCCTTATTAGTATCAATAGCCGTGGCAAGGTCAGAGTCTGCTCCAGTTTTGGCTTGGATCAGGTGATCGCAATGAACAGTTGAAGGGACAGCTACCTGATCACGGCCAGCCTGCATAAATTGTAAAAGTGCCATCTGAGCAGTAGCATCCTGCATTGCAACCCGATCAGGATTAAATTCAACATATGAGTTACCACGCTCATAAGCCTTGCTGGCTTTACCTTCAGTGAGATGAGAATAAAGTATCTTTTCAGTGAGAGTAAGGGGTTTATTAACCGCTTTTCGCGCTGCTTCTATTCGTCCCGGAAGCTGCTCGTAAACTTTGCGGATCATATCTATATCAAAAGCCATAATTTCAGAAATTTTATATTATTGATTTACAGTGTTTTAACAACAAATAATTGCTCATTTAAAGGGACTGCAAGATACATAATCGATGGCAGAATTTCAGTCGGTATCGGGGTTATTTGTGACAACCCAATGATGTAGAATAGCTATTTAGATGTAACAAGAGGCCTTTTAATGCGTTTAACATATATGTTGATCTCTCAGAAAGGAGAATTTATAATGAAAGAAGAAATTAATATCGAGAATATTAAAAAGGCTTATTATAATAAGCTGATCAGGTCGAAGACCTCGGTTGATGACATGATGCCACTTTTTACCAAGGCCAAAACCATTTTCGATGTGATCAAAAGAGGCAAGATCCGCCGCAGACGTAAATAAGCTATATCAAACCTTAGTCCTTTATTTAAATACCGGAATATTTTGGTGTGAAAAACTCCTACAATTAACTCAAAGCAGAAAAGAGCTTTATCGTAAAATCAGCTAGTAATCTGAAGTGTCAATTTGTAGAATTAAATCATCTACTATTTCTTTTTGATATTCTTCTCATAAAGATTGATCCAGTCATCCGGAGTCATTTTAGATACCAGCTTGCCAATCAATTCAAAAGGTATCTGATCAACTTTTTTAAAGCGAATACAGCTTTTACCCATATCAAGCTTCAGGTCGGTATGCTTCGGATGTTCTTTCATAAACCAATCCAATAGCTTGTTATCTGCATAAATACCCATATGATATACCGCTACAAAATTCTTTTGCGAAGCAATATTTAAAAAAGGAAGAGGTAGTTTGGGGTCACAATGGTATCCGTCAGGGTAAGTTTTAAATGGCACTACCCACCCCGGCATTCCATAGTTCAATTGCTCTGAAAACCCCTTGGGAATATTCTTTTTTATCACTTTTCGCAATTCGTTCATAGCCTTTTTTCTGTCATCAGGAAGGCTATCAATATATTCTTTTGGTGTTGATCCAGGGTGGTTCATAATGAGTACGTTTTATTAAAAGAAATGAATATTTAACTCTTCCTAACAATAGCATTGAGTTGTTTTTCGAAGCCTGACATCAATTTATCCATCACTTTATCAATGTCTTTATCTTTCAAGGTTCGTTCATCATCCCTCAGATAAAAACTAAGTGCATAGGATTTTTTACCTGCCTCGATCTTGTCACCTTGATAAACATCAAAAAGTTCAACGCGTCTCAGAATTTTTTTCTCAGTGTTGAATGCTAAAGATTCAAGTGAAGCATATGCCACTTTTTGATCCAGTACCATTGAGAGGTCGCGCTTGACCTCCGGAAACTTAGGTGGCTCCAGTATAGCTACGGTACGCTTCTTTAATTTTTTATATATCGGGCTCATCAGGAATTCGCCAAACCAGACATTTCCTTTCAGGTCGAAATTCTTTTGTGTTGAAGACTTCACCATACCAAGCATTCCTAGTGTTGTGCCATTATATTTTACCTGCATGCACATTTGAAAATGCTGGTCTGAAATGGGCTCAAAGCTTATGCTGCCTTCTGCGAGCCCTGCACTACACAAGGTATTCATAATGATAGATTTAAGATAGAATATTGAATAATTCTCCTTATTCTCCATCCAACTTTCAATTTGTCTGTCACCAGTAATGAGCAATGCAATCTTCTCAGATTCAACATATTTCCCGTCTATAAACTTATAACAGAACCCCTTCTCAAATAGCCGTAAATCACTTCGTTTACGATTAGCGTTATAAATTGCCGTGTCAAGTAAAGGAAACAGCATATTTTGACGTAAAATATCTAGCTCTTTACTAAGAGGATTTTTTATAACAGCGTTGTTTTCTGCTTCATTGAATTTATTTGATAGGGATGATCTGGTAAGTGAATTATTCATCACTTCGGAAAAGCCGTTAGCTGCAAGATGATTCGAAATTTTATTTCTAATCTGGTCGGGTACTAGTTTGCTGATTGCCGGTACAGACATTCGCATCTGATCTGGGACAGGTATGTTATCATACCCTGTTAGCCTTAGTAACTCCTCTGCAATATCAGCCTCTCTTTGAACGTCGACTCGGTATGGTGGAACTGTAAGTTCATAACCACTTCCTGTTTTAGCAAATTTAATCTCCAGGGAGGTCATGACTTTCTCAAAATCACTTTCACCCAACTCTATACCATTAAGCATATTCATCCGATCGAGGGAAACAGAAACTGAGAAGTCCTCAATGGGCGAAGGATACAGATCGATGATTGATGAGGAGACTTTTCCACCGGCTACTTCACTGAAAAGCAGCGCAGCTCTTTTTAGTGCAGTGACCGTAATATTTGGATCTGTACCTCGTTCATATCTGAAAGATGCGTCTGTTTTTAATCCATGGTTTTTGGAGGTCTTTCTTATTGATGTTGGATCGAAGCATGCACTTTCCATAAATATATTTGTAGTACTTGCTGTGACACCGCTTATGAGGCCACCGAACACTCCTGCAATACACATTCCTTTATCAGCATCACAGATCATTAACTCAGTACCATCGAGCTTTCGTTCAACTTCATCAAGGGTTACAAATTTTTCATTTGATTTCGAATTACGAACAACAACTTTTTTACCTGCTATTTTATCAGCGTCGAAGGCATGTAATGGCTGACCCATTTCATACTGTACAAAGTTCGTGATATCAACAATGTTGTTGATAGGATTTAATCCAACAGAAATTAAACGATGTTTTAACCAATCGGGCGATTCGGATACTTTAATATTAGCGATATGTACACCAGTATAACGAATGACATCTGTACTTTGAAGTTCAATATTGATTTCGGGGTCCACAGCAACCTCACTAAATGCTGAAACATCAGGCCACATAACTTCTGCCTTTTCTCCCTGACGTGTCATTATCAATGCTGATAGATCACGTGCCACACCTATGTGTGACGCAGCATCAGGCCTGTTAGGAGTAAGTCCAATGGTCATCATCAGATCACTCTTCATATTAAAGTGGTCGGCAGCTGTT
>Ga0055584_100004719_pt1 | contig 13334 bp, 13 predicted proteins | sample OSDHelmetaG_FD_58716 | JGI IMG/M metagenome (GOLD analysis project Ga0055584, IMG submission 58716) | Pelagic marine sediment microbial communities from the LTER site Helgoland, North Sea, for post-phytoplankton bloom and carbon turnover... | ecosystem: Environmental > Aquatic > Marine >... | reverse complement strand
TCGCGTCAGTGCGATGACGTCACGCTGGGCGACGCTGCCGCCGATCCGATGGGTCTCGTCCGAGAGCGAGTCGATCGTCGCGAGACACGATGCACGGTCGCCGGCGCCGAACGAGACGAGCGCCTCGACGAGGGGGCGACCGACGTCACGCAGCACCGCGGCGTTGGCCGAGTTCCCGCCGACGCCCGCCTCTGTCACACCCTCGAGCCACCCAGGAACGGCCGGATGATCGGGCCGGCGGGCGAACGCCATCGCGGCGTGCAGATCGATGAACGCACAGGTGTGTCGTTCGTCGAGCGCGGCCCACCGATCGGCCAGCGCGTCCCAGCGGTCGCCGACATCGTGGCCGGCGAGCTCGAGTCGCCACAGCAGCGACGTGACGTCACCGAGCCGAAACGGTGTCGTGGCGCCGTCGACGATCCGGTCGTGTACGTCGAGCACCCCGCCCGCATCGCCGACCGCGAGGTGACGAAGTGCCAGGTGCCACCACATGTGCGTCGCGAGTGCGTCCTGGCGTGACCACCGATCCAACGATCCCTCCAACAGGTCGATGGCCGACTCCTGGTCGGCAGTGCTCTCGTAGACGTGCGCGAGCGCATGGCGCGCCCACAGGTCGTCGGGATCGGCTTCCATCGCCGCCCGTCCGATCCGTTCGGCACGCTCGTACTCGCCGGCCTCCTCGAGCGCGAACGCGTACTGGCCGGCGACGTAGGTGCCACCCTGCTCGTCGAACGGCCACAGCTCGGTGGCGCGACGGCTGGAGCGGAGTCGGCCCTCCGCGTCACCGACGTGCAGATACACGTCGTGTGCGAACCGTACGGCGGCGAAGTCGCGCGCGTCGTGTGCGACCCGATCCCACACCGCCGCCGCGGTCGAGAAGTCCCCACCGACGAGGTGACCGAGCGCCTCGACGTGCCCCGCTTCACGGTCGGCCGAGCCGAGCCGATCGCTGGCGCGCGCGGCGGCGACACGCACCGCCGGTGAATCGAGCCGGGACGCTCCGAGCACGAGGTAGGTGGCCATGAACACCGGCCCGAGTACGAACTCGTCGTCGGTGTCGACGGCGGGTCCGAGCGTGTCGAACGGGTCACCGGTGAACACCAGGAACTGGCGCCATGCACGGTCCCACGCAGCCACGCTGTCGGGCGAGCCCGCCAGCGGCGTACCCCATTCGTCCGTATCCACCGCGCCACTCATCGCACGACCACGTCGAGCCGCTCGATGCCGTTGACGAAGTTCGAGCGAACGAACTCGGGTTCACCGACCACATCGATGCGGCGGTCGCGGTCGAGCAGCTCGTCGATGAGCTCCACCAGTTCGAGTCGCGCCAACGACGCGCCGAGGCAGAAGTGCACACCCCACGCGCCGAACGACACGCCGGGAGGCGGGGTCGGCCGTCCGGCGTCGAACCGCATCGGGTCGTCGAAGACGGTCGCGTCGAAGCCGACGGCTGCGTTCCTGATCACGACCCTGTCGCTCGCTGCGATCTCGTTGCCGGCGAGCATCGTGTCGACCTTGGCGGTCCGCCGGCGACGGCAGCGAGGTCGACGCCGACCCCGTTCCATATCTCCCCGCTGGACGGATTCGACGTCGGCATGGTTCGGCCGACGGGAGCCGGCCGGCCGCCGGCCCAGTTGTCGTAGCCCTCCACGGGTCAGGCCCCGTCGAGCTCGACGAACGAGATCGCCCGCCCGGGGCAACGGTCGGCGGCGGCCACCGCACGGTCGCGTGGCAGGGTGCCGTCACCGATCACGGTGACGAGCACGTCATCGTCGAGCTCGAACACGTCCTCGTCGTTCATCTCGCATTGGCCGGCGCCGATGCACGAGTCGCGGTCGACGGCCATCCGGACCTGATCGTCGGTCCCGTCGTCGTTCATGTCGACCCTCCGTTTCGTGAAGCGTGAAGTCGTGGGGTGCTCACGCCGTCGCAGCCAGGCAACCGATGCGTCCGGCGAGCTCCGAGTCCATGATCTCGGCCAGGCCGCGACGATCTCGGGGTTCGTGCGGGCAGGGTTCGCCGCTGCGACGCCACCCACGAGGTCGATGAATGCCCAACCGTCGCCGTCCCCGATGCGGGCGCCGTCCGCGCGGTCGACGAGGAACGGGCGGTCGGCCGTGCCGACCACCACCCACCGGTCGTTCTCGTGATGCTCATGTCATCTCCTCAGGCAGGGGCCATGCCGACCGACAGTACGCCGTGGACGAAGTTGGACGGTGCCCGCTCGACGTCGCTCGTGCGCTGCAACCGGAGCGACCGCTCGGCCATCTCCTCGAGCAGGACCGAGATCTCGAGCCGGGCCAGGAAGGCGCCGAGGCACTGGTGCGGGCCACCGCCACCGAAGGCATCGTGCGGGTTGGCCTCGCGCCCGACGTCGAAGCGCATCGGGTCGGCGTGCACCCGCTCGTCGAACGACGTCGAGCCGTACCACATGACGACCTTGTCACCCTTCGCGACGCGGGTGCCGGCGAGCTCGGAGTCCTCTGCAGCGGTGCGCCGCATGTGCAGCACCGGAGTGGCCCAACGCAGGACCTCCTCGGTCGCCGAGTCGATCATCGTCGGATCGGCGAGCACCCGTTCCCACTGGTCGGGCATGTCGGCGAACGCGATCGCGCCGTGGCTGAGCGCCGTGCGGGTGGTCTCGTTCCCGGCGAAGACCAACAGGTGGAACAGGTTGCGGAACTCGCTGTGCGACAGTCGGTCACCTTCGGCCTCGGCCCGGACGAGGTCGGTCACGATGTCGTCGCGGGGATCGACCTGACGTTGTGACCGGAGCTGTTCGCCGTATTCGAACAGTGCGTGGCTGGCGGGGCTGTTGAACGGCAGCAGCCGGAGCTCGGTCGTGTTGCCGAACGCGTCGGGCGGGATCGACTGCGTGTCGCCGGTGCCCTCCACGAGATGGTTCGACAACTCGACGAGGTGGTCCGCGTCGTCGAGCGGCACGCCGAGGATGGTGAGGATCACCCGGATCGGCAGCGGCGCCGACACGAGGTCGACCCAGTCACCGCCGCCCCGCTCGACGAATTCGTCGAGCAGCTCGACCGTGATCTCCCGGACCGTGATCTCCCATTTTCGGATGTTCTTCGGCGTGAAGGCCCGCGCCGTCAACCGCCGGAGGCGGGTGTGGTCGGGCGCGTCGGTGTCGATCAACGAGCGGCGCGCCTCGAGCGCGTCGGCTTCGAGGTCCCACAGGTTGGTGTGGCCGATCGCGGAGGAGAAGACCTCCGGGTTGCGCGACACCTCCCGCACATCGTCGTGGCGGGAGACCGTCCAGAAACCGGCGTCACCGTACGGATGCCACGCGAGCCCCGGCATGTCTCTGATCTGCGCGAACCGCTCGTGGGGGATCCCGTCGAGGTACAGCTGCGGATCGGTGATGTTCGGCACGTCGAGGTTCGTGGCGGTGCTCATGTCAGCAGTGCTCCGCGTACCGTTCGCGCGCCCAGTCGTCGACGTCCCCGGCATCGGACGCGTGCCCGCTCCCCGGCGCGCCCTCGTGGCGTACCGCGCACGCGTGGACCTCCGAGAACCGACGACCGAGCCGGTCGCCGCCGACCGTACCCGTGAGCGTGACGGTCGGCATCGGTGACATGGGACACGACGTCGAACGACTCTGCGTCGTCGCCGCCGACGAGGTGGATGTCGGGTTGGCGGGCCCCGGGCGCGGTCACATCGATCATCTCACCGTCATCGCCGTGTGGCTCCGGGCGGCCGTCGACGGCGGCGAGCGTGACGTCAGTGGGGGTGAGGACGACGCCGCGCATTCTTGGCTCCTCAGTAGCTCTTGGGCAGGCCGAGGCACTTCTGCGCCACGAAGGCGAGCACCAGATTGTTGTTGATCGGCGCGACTTGGTAGAGCCGCGTCTCGCGGAGCTTGCGTTCGATGTCGTACTCGGCAGCGAAGCCGAAACCGCCGTGGGTGTCGAGCGCGGCGTTGCCCGCCTCCCAGGAGGCGTTCGACGCGAGCATCTTGGCCATGTTCGCCTCGGCGCCGCACGGCTGCCCGGCGTCGAACAGTTCGGCGGCCTTCCAGCGCATCAGGTCGGCGGCCTGCAGATTGGCGTACGCCGCCGCCAGCGGGAAGGCGACACCCTGGTTCGTGCCGATCGGGCGGCCGAAGACCTCACGGGTTCGGGCGTACTCGCCGGCCCGTTCGAGGAAGAACCTGCCGTCCCCGATGCACTCCGACGCGATCAGGATCCGCTCGGCGTTCATCCCGTCGAGGATGTGGCGGAAGCCATGGCCCTCCGTACCCACCAGCGAATCGCCGGGGATCACGACGTCGTCGAAGAAGACCTCGGTGGTGTTGTGATTCATCATCGTCGGGATCGGGTTGATCGTGAGGCCCGGGATGAGTTCGCCGTCGTCGCCGCGGAGTTCGAACAGGAACACCGACAACCCGCCGATCCGGTCGGCGGGGTCGGCCGGCGCCGTGCGAGCGAGCAGGACCATCAGGTCGCTGTGCAAGGCACGGGACGTCCAGATCTTCTGGCCGTTGACGCGCCACGTGTCGCCGTCGCGTTCGGCGCGCGTGCTGATGGCGGTGGTCTCCGACCCCGCAGTGGGCTCCGTCACACCGAACGCCTGGAGGCGTACCTCCCCGCTGGCGATGCGCGGCAGGTGACGCTGTTTCTGCTCCTCGGACCCGTGGCGGAGCACCGTGCCCATCACGTACATCTGGGCATGACAGGCGCTCGGGTTGCCGCCACTCGCCGAGATCTCCTCGAGGATCACGGAGGCGCCGGCGAGGTCGAGTCCGCCGCCTCCGTACTCCTCGGGGATCAGCGCCGACAGCCAGCCGTGCTTGGTCAGGTCGTCGACGAACTCGGTCGGGTAGCGATCAGGTTCGAGGCCACGCCAGTACTCGTTGCCGTACTTGTCACACAGGCGGCGCACCTCGGTGCGGATGGTGGCGTGATCGTGCTCGTCGACCGTCATGCGTCGTCCTTCCAGAAACCCTGTCGGCGGAGATGATTCTTCGATGGCCCGACGAGCCTCGTCGGGGTCTCGTCCGGCGATCGAGGCGGGCATCGCCGCGTGGTCGGCGACCGCGTCGGAGCCGGCCGGCCACGCATCGTTCGGATCCGACATCAACATTGCATGCAATGCTGCCGGCGTCAATCCGGCGTCGATCCGGTGCCGGCAGTTGCGACGTTGATGGTTCGCTACCGAACGACTACGGTCCGGCCGATGGGGCGAATCGTCGGAGCCGGCATCGTGTCGCACGTTCCACCACTCGTCCTGCCCGAGTCGGTGCGGCGCGAACTGAACGGCGGCGAGGACACCACACTGTTCGCGGGACTGCACCGGCTGCGTGCCGAACGGCTCGACCGGCTCGAGTTCGACACGATCGTGGTCGTCGACACGCACTGGTTCTCCACCATCGAGTTCCTGGTCTCCGCACACGCGCGTCGCGCCGGTCACTACACCTCCGACGAACTCCCGCGGGGCATGGCGTCGGTGCCGTACGACCTGCCGGGCGACCCAGAACTGGCGCGCGCGTGGGCCGGTCTCGCCGACGACCGCGAGGACATGTGGATCACCGCCGTCGACGACCCGTACCTGCCGATCCACTACCCCACCGTCAACCTGCTCCCGTTCCTGCAGGGTGACGAGCGGTGGCTGTCGGCGAGCGTCTGCCAGACGGCGGAGACCGACGACTTCCTGCTGTACGGTCGGCTGCTGGGCCAAGCCGTCGCCGCGCTCGATCGTGACGTGGTGATCCTGGCGAGCGGCGGGCTGAGTCACCGGTTCTGGCCGCTGCGTCAGTTCCGTGACCACGAGGCCGCCGACCCCGACCTGCACCTCAGAACACCCGCGGCGCTCGCCGCCGACCGGCGGGTCATCTCGTGGTTGCTCGCCGGCGACCATGCGTCGGTGATCGACGGAACCGACGACTACCTGCAGCACGCACCGGAGGGCCGGTTCGGGCACTACCTCACCATGGTCGGTGCACTCGGCGGCGCCGGGTGCACCGCGACCGGAACCCGGTTCGGCGAGTACGAATCGGTGTCGGGCACCGGCCAGGCGCACATCTGGTTCGACCTGTGATGCGCGCGCTCGTCCTCTGCCACGAACCCGACGGGCCCGCCGCGCAGGTGGAGCGTCGGCTCGTGCAGCGCGGGTTCGAGGTCGACACGCACCTCGTCACGGCCGAGTACGACCGACCCAACGTCGCCGCACCGTTCCCCGACACCACCGGGTACGACCTGATCGTGCCGATGGGTTCGACCCGGTCGCTCACCCGCAGACACGAGATCGACTCGTGGGTCGACGACGAGATCGACATCATCCGCGACGCCCATGAGCGCGGCACGCCCGTGCTCGGTGTGTGCTTCGGCGGCCAGCTCATCGCCGAGGCGCTCGGCGGGAGCGTCGGTCCGGCGCCGTTCACCGAGATCGGGTGGTTCGAGATCGGTGACGGCGACCTCCCGAACCCGGTCGGTCCGGGCCCGTGGTTGGAGTGGCACCACGACAGCTTCACCGCGCCACCGGGCGCCGACGTGCTGGCCCGCAACGAGGCCGGTGTGCAGCTCATCCGCATCGACCGGACCGTCGGCACCCAGTTCCATCCGGAAGTCGATGTCCCGCACGTCGAGATGTTCCTCGAGCCGACGCCGGACGAGTACCTGGCCGAGCACAGCGTGACCCGCGAGCAGCTGCTCGCCGACACCCGTCGCCACGAGTCCGCCAACATCGCCCGGTGCCATGCGCTCGTCGACTGGTTCCTCGACGAGGTGGCGTTCCCCGACGGCGTCGCTGCCACCGCGTCGGCCACGCCCGTGGAGGGTCCACGATGACGACGATTCCACTGATCGGGCTCTCCGGTCGGCGCACGCACGGGCACCGGCAGGAGGGGTACGCGCAGGAGCTCCACCATCTCGACCTCGACCTCTACTTCGCCGACTACGCCCGCGCGATCATCGAAGCCGGTGGGCTGCCGGTCCACCTCCCGCTCGACGTCGACCCCGGCCTCGCGACCAAACGCCTCGACGGCGTGTTGCTCACCGGTGGCGCCGACGTCGACCCGATCCGCTTCGACGCCGAGCGTCACCCCGAGGTCATCGACATCGAGCGGGAACGTGACGCGTTCGAGTTCGCGTTGCTGGGTGAGGCACTCCACCACGAACTTCCGATCCTCGGCATCTGCCGCGGTCTGCAGGTCATCAACGTCCACCTCGGCGGCACCCTCGACCAGCACGTGCCCGAACACAGCCGATACGACGTCGGTTCATCCGGCGTCGCCCATTCGGTCAAGATCGACGACGGGTCGATCCTCGGTTCGCTCTACGGCGAGTCGGTCGACGTCAACAGCCTCCATCACCAGACCGTCGAACGGATCGGTGAAGGCTTGACGGTCACGGCCCGGTCCGACGACGGCACGATCGAGGGTGTGGAATCCGGCGACACGATCGTCGCGGTGCAGTGGCACCCCGAGATGATGGACACCCGTCCCGACGACCCGCTGTTCCGTTGGATGGTCGAACGCGCACGCCACTGACCTCCGCAGGCGGACGTCGACCACGCCCGACGCGACGGCGACATCGCCGGCGCACACATCGCCGGTGTTCGCCGGGAACCACGTCAGGCGCCCTCGGGGGTCGCCGACGGCTGACCCCTCCGAGCTGTTCACCGTCATCTCCGTCTCGGCGGGATCTCGCCGATCGGGCGCATCGCTCGACGCCGGGCCGGCACGTCGACGACGATTCCGAGAGATCCCGTGGCACTCAGTGCCTGTGAGGGATCGCCGATGTCGTGCGGAGCGGGACACCGACGGCGACCCCGACGACGCTCGCAGCCCCGGCGAGATCGAACACCTGCGAACGGCCGCACGAGCCCGGCTCGCCGCACTCGTCGACTGACCCCTCAGGTGCTGACGCGCCCTTCCCCGCGGCGCCTGCAACACATCATCGACGCCCTGAGGACCATGCCGATCCGGCCCGGCTCGCCTCGTTCGAGCCTCGTGACGACGACCTCCTGCCCGGCCGCTCGCGGGCTCGACGAGAACGGGCACATCCGACGGAACGGTTCACCGCGAGACAACGACGGCCCGGATCACGCCGATCGGCAGGTGTCGTCGGCGATCATCAGGGTCTTGAGGTCGCTGTGGAACTCCAGGGCGTGTTCGCCGCCCTCGCGGCCGATGCCGCTGATGCCGCAGCCGCCGAACGGTGCCGTCAGGTCGCGTACGAGGAACGTGTTGACCCACACCAGACCCGATCGGATCGCACGCCCGACCCGTTCGGCCCGCTCGCGTGAACCGGTGAACACGATCGCCGACAACCCGTACGCGGTGCTGTTGGCGAGCTCGATCGCCTCGGCCTCGTCGGTGAACGTCTGGAACGTGAGCACCGGGCCGAAGATCTCGTGCTGCACGACCTCACTCTCGTTCGACGCCGGTTCGATCAGCGTTGGTTCGTAGTGCAGGCTTCCCTCGACCGGGTGACCGCCACGGACGATCCTGTCACCCGCCGCCCGCGCCCGCTCGACGAAGCCATGGACCGAGGCTCGGTGGTCGGGGTGCACCATCGGTGCGATCCGGGTCGACGGGTCGCGGCTGTCGCCCGACACGAGCGCGTCGGCGTGCGCGTGGAACTTCGTGAGGAACTCGTCGCGGATCGATTCCTCGACCAACAGCCTCGTGCCGGCCAGACACACCTGACCCGAGTCGTCGAACTGCCACGCCGCCCGATGGGCCGCGGCCTCGAGGTCGCTGTCGGCGAACACGATCAGCGGGCCCTTGCCACCGAGCTCGGCGGTGAAGGGCACGATGTTCTCGGCGGCGGCCTTCCCGATGTCGCGCGCCGTCGCGGGTGAGCCGGTGAACGTGATGCGGCGCACGCCCGGGTCGGCCACCAGCGCGGCACCGACCTCTTCGCCGATGCCCTGCACGAGGTTGTAGGCGCCCGGCGGGAACCCCGCTTCGAGGGTCAGCTCGGCGAGCAGCGCAGCGGAGAGCGGCGACCACTCGGCCGGTTTGTGGATCACGCTGTTGCCGGCGGCCAGCGCCGGCGCGAGCTTCCAGGTGGCGAGCATGAACGGCGCGTTCCACGGCGTGATCACCACCGCCGGGCCGGCGGGCATGTGCTGCACCACGTTGTCCATGTTCTTGGCATCCCAGCGGCGCTCCTGGTGCGCAACGATCAGGTCGGCGTAGGTGCGGAAGTTGAGCGCTCCCCGACCGACGAGGCGCTGCCGCATCGACTCCTGCAGGAATGCCATGTCGAGGGTCTCGACCGTGGCGATGTCGTCGGTGTGCTCCTCGATCAGGTCGGCGAGCCGATGCAGCACCTCCGCCCGCTCGGTGACCGAGAACGCACCCCACTCGTCGAACCCGCGCTGCGCCGCGGCGACGGCGGCTCTCGCAGTTTCGTCATCACCGCGGGCGACCTGGGCGAGCGGGCCGTCGTCCCAGGCCAACGGCGAACGCGTCTCGAACGCCTCGTGCGAACCGACCCAGGCACCACCGATCAGATGATCGACCGGAACGGAGACGCCACCGACGTCGGCCCGACGGCCTGGTGCGATCACGATTCCTCCCCCGATTCCTGTTCGACGGTGCTCTGGTAGTGCTTGGCGCCCGGGCCCATCGGCGCCCGGATGCCGCGGAACTCCCAGTCACCGCCCTGCGCGGTCGACATCACTTCCTCGCTGTCGCTCGGCTGCGCACCCACGTCGGTTCGGATCGCCGTGGGCCCGGTCACGATCGTGTTCGTCAATGCGCCGAGCCCCTCGACGTCGACGGTCACCACATCGCCGGGGTACACCGTGCGCGAGTTGGCGGGCGTGCCCGACAGCAGGATGTCGCCGGGCACCAGGGTGATCGTACGGGCGATGTCGGCGACGAGATAGTGCATGTCCCACTCCATCTCCGCCGTGTTGCCGTCCTGGCGGACCTCACCGTTCACGATCGTGCGGATCTGCTTGTCGTGGAAGTCCCAGTCCGTGACCAGACCCGGCCCAACCGGGCACAGTGTGTCGCTGCCCTTCACGCGCAGCATCGAACCGGCGTCGGTGTCACGGAAGTCGTGCAACCCGTAGTCGTTCGCGACGCTGTAGCCGGCGACGTACGCGCCGGCATCGGCGGGTGCGACGTTGCGGCACGTCCGGCCGATGACGATCGCGATCTCACCTTCGTAGTTGAGCCACTCGCACCCGTCGGGGCGCACGACGTCGCCGCCGTGACCACACAGCGCGGTGATCGGCTTGTGGAAGTACGTCGGTGCGGGCGGGAGCTTCGTCATGAACTCGTCGACCCGGCTCGAGTAGTTGAGGTGGACGCAGATGATCTTCGTCGGCTCGACGGGAGCGAGATGTGCAGCGGCGGTGATCGGCACACGCCGGCCGTCCCCCGCGACCAGGTCGTCGCCGTCCGGGACGACGTCGACGGGGTAGCCGTCCAGCAGGATGCGGCGGGTCTCAGCCATGTCACGACCTCCAGGTCTCCGAGCCTCGTGGGCGATGCGTCACATCATGCCATGCGCCCCATTGATCGTTCGGCACCGAACGAATAGGGTCGGAACATGTCGCAACCCTCGCTGCACGGGCTGATGTACCCACGCACTCCGGGGGGTCGGGCGGGCATCCTGCCGTCACCACCGTGGCACTACAGCGGCGAGATGTTGACGATCGAGTTCCGGACCGACCCGGCCAACGTCGCCGAACTGCTCCCGCCCAAGCTGTCGCTCGCGGCCGACGATCCGGGAGCCGTTGCGATCATCTGGGCCGAGTGGCAGAGCTGTAGCGACAGCTTCGACGAGCTCCTCGACCCGGCACGCTCCCAGTACAAGGAGGTGTTCGTCGTCGTCCGCTGCGAGTACGAGGGCGCCACCTACAGCCGTGCCGCGTACATCTGGGTCGACAAGGACTTCGCGATGGCCCGCGGGCACGTCCAGGGCTACCCCAAGAAGATGTCGGAGATCTGGATGACCCGGCCGGTCACGATCGGCAGAGCTGGGCCCCGGTTGGAGGCGGGCGGCAGGTTCGGCGCCACGCTCAGCACCTGGGGTCGTCGTATCGCCGACGCCCGCTTCACGATCACCGGTACCGCCGATTCGGCCGGCCTCGTGAACAGTCACCCCATGCTCCACTCGCGGCAGATGCCCGCGATCGAGATGGACGGTCGCGACTCGCTCGACGAACTCGTCACGATGCGCGGGTTCGACGTGGAGCTCGGACCCGTCTACTCGGGTGACGCCGAGCTCGTGCTGTACGACAACCCGACCGAGGAGCTCGACCGGTTCGGTGAGATCGAGATCATCGGCGGCTACTACCGACAGGTCGGCAACTCGATGGCCGGCGGCACGACGGTGTGGGCGGCTCCGAATCCGATGGCGGGGGACTCATGACGATTCGCATCGATCCCCCACCACGCGGACCACGATCACGCGGACCACGATCACGCGGACCACGATCACGCGGACCACGACCACGCGGACCACGACCACGGCTTCCAGGACCACGGATACCACTGCTCGCCGCTCACCCGCAGGCGTTCGCTCAGTCGCACGAGCGCGAAGGGGTCCGATGACCACGTACGTCGACGACTACCTCGACGACCTCGGCCCCGACGACGCCGACATCACGAGCCACGACACCTACACGTCGGGGGTTCCACACGCGACGTTCGCCCGACTCCGGCGGGAGGATCCCGTTCACTGGACCGACGAGCGGGACGGCTCCGGCTTCTGGTCGGTCGTGAAGTACGCCGACGCGCTGCGCGTCAGCCGCGACGTGGAGACGTTCACGTCGACCGAGGGCATCCGACTCGAGGAGATGGACGACGAGGAGATGGCCGCCCGCCAGACCCTCATGGAACTCGACCCACCCGAGCACACCCGCTACCGACGGCTCGTCTCGAAGGGGTTCACCGGCCGGATGGTCGCCACCTACGAAGACGACATCCGTCAGCTCGCCGTCGAGGTCATCGAGGCCGCGCTCGAACAGCCGGAGTTCGATTTCGTGCACGACGTGGCCGAAGAGCTCCCGATGCGCATGCTCGGCAAGATGCTCGGCACCAGCGACGAGGACGGCCGCAAGCTCGTGGCCTGGGGCGATGCACTGCTCGGCAACACCGATCCCGAGTTCACCGACTTCCCGGTCGATCTCACCGACACCGACCAGTTCCGGATGGTGCCGTTCCGCAGCCCGGCGTCGATCCAGATCTTCCAGTACGCGCAGCAGCAGGCGCACGATCGCCGCGCCTGCCCGCGCGACGACATCATCAGCCAGCTGCTCGCACCGACCAAGAGCGGTGAACCACTGACCGACCACGAATTCAACAACTTCTTCACGCTGCTCGTCGCGGCCGGCAACGACACGACCCGCTACACGATGACGCACGGCCTGTGGAACCTGATGAATCATCCCGAGCTGTGGCAGACATGGCGGGCCGACCCGGCTCTCACACCGACCGCCGTCGAGGAGGTCATGCGCACCAGCGCGGTCACGATGCACTTCCGCCGGACAGCGACGACCGACGTCGAGCTCGGCGGCCGGGAGATCAAGGCCGGCGACAAGGTCGCGATGTGGTTCAACTCGGCGAACCACGACGAGGACGCGTTCGGAACGCCGTTCCGCTTCGACCTGGCGCGCGAGTGGAACGAACACATGACGTTCGGTCGCAGCGGTCCACACTTCTGCCTCGGCGCCTGGCTTGCTCGGATGGAGATCCGCGTCGTCTTCGAAGAGTTGTTCAAGCGGGTCGACCACTTCGAACCGGCAGGCCCCGTCGACCGGCTGCGCTCGAATTTCATCGCCGGCATCAAGCGACTCCCCGTTCGCCCCGTCTACGCGGTCGCGACCTGACCTGCATCGACGCCGGCCACGCGGGAACCGGCACGGAGTTCGATCCTCCGGAGCTCGACGGGCACGAGCAGGCGAGGTTCCGTTGGAAGCCGTCGATCGACCCGGCGGTGATCGTCGCCGTTCGGTCGTCCGACCTCGCGCGACGACTCGCTCGCAGCCGTCGATCGACTCCGCGACACGATCCGGTCGATCCTCCGGACCACCACGGAGCTCGACCGGCCCTCGTCCGACGTCGCCGGCGAGACGGCGTCGGCGCGGACCGACGCCGCCCGACACGACCGGGCGCGTCCGTCGACCCGGTCAGTGGTAGCCGAGGTACTCGTTCAGCTCCCACTCGGTCACGGGGCCCGCTGGGTCGAACCGCTCCTCGGCCTCGACGAAACGGTCCCACTCGGCGCGCTTGATCGCGACGAAGTTGTCGACGACGTCCTGACCGAGCGCCGCTGTGAAGTCGACCGCCGACTCGAGGTGGTCCAGTGCAGCGGCGAGGTCGGCCGGCGCGGCGACGTCGGTGTTGACCTCCTCGA
>Ga0055584_100004718_pt1 | contig 13335 bp, 12 predicted proteins | sample OSDHelmetaG_FD_58716 | JGI IMG/M metagenome (GOLD analysis project Ga0055584, IMG submission 58716) | Pelagic marine sediment microbial communities from the LTER site Helgoland, North Sea, for post-phytoplankton bloom and carbon turnover... | ecosystem: Environmental > Aquatic > Marine >... | reverse complement strand
AAAATCTCCCGTGATCATAAGTACTTTAGCCATTTGTAAATCCTTAATATAGTTATAATATAATTATCGTTAAATGAGTTAATACCAATTCTATTTAATTATTGCCCACTTGCGCTGGTTAAAATAAGCCAAGGTTTTGTTGCTTTTAATCACAATAGCAAGCTATTGCTCAATCAAGCACTTTACCATGATCTATCTTTCCTTTGCACAACAAGATCACAAACTTAATTGAAATGGTATGAGCTTCATCTAATGAATGTATTTTGCAATAATCATTAAATCATCATAACGAAAATACAGGTAATATAGGAATACTACATGTTACTTTTTATTAATAATGGGTTAATGAAGATTAATGTTTTAAATAGACTTAGCTATTCACGTTCAGTCTGACATTAACGTATAATACGATTCAGTTAATACCCTTTAAGAGAATAATATGTCATCAGCCAGTGCAGTTCATATATTAGTAAAATCAGAAAAACTTGCGAGAGAAATTATAAAGCTTCTCGCGAAAGGCGAACCTTTTGACAAATTAGCCAAGAAACATTCAATATGTGCATCGGGTAAAAAAGGAGGTAATTTAGGTGAGTTTAAAAGAGGACAAATGGTTAAAGGGTTTGATGATGTTGTTTTTAAAAAGCCGTTACTTAAAATTCATGGACCCGTAAAAACAAGATTCGGTTACCATATTATTAAAACGCTTTATCGAAGTTGATCATTGAGGATAAACATAATGATTAAACACGTTATATTTACAGGGTCGATTCATTTTTATACAGCTTATTTATCTACTTTTAAAAAACGCTAATGTCTTTGCCGCCAACAATATCGCTCAATTTATATTACCATTGATATTGTTGTATGACCCGTTAAGTTAAGTTTAAACCAAGGCCAAAATCCAAACAGTCACTGTCGACGAAAAAAGCATAAATACACCTTAAATAAAAATTAACGAATCATAATATACCAGTAATTTACTATAGGAAGGGTTAATACAAGGTTAAGGTTTCATCGAGTGACAGTGTTTAGACCACCATTATGCTTGCTGAAATATTATTGATAAGAAGGTTTAAAAAAGGCTTAACTAATTCAGTAAAACCTTCTCTATTTTAGGGTAACTTTGTTGTTAATTTAACTTTTTTGTAATGCCCATATACTATTACGTTCACCATAATATGCACGCTTTTTAGTTTTAATTGCGCCATAATAAAATAAACCTGCAAATATAAGCGCGAGACTGTCAATGGCGAGATTAGTTGTGTTACTGATATCCCATAACGCTAAATTTGGCATTGTTATCGTAATTAATGTTGTTAGTGGAATACCGATACAGCCTATAAATAAGGCTTTTTGTATGTGAATAGCACTCTTTGCTGCCCCTAAAATAAAGCTATACACTAATGCAGCGAAAAAAACTAAGTAGTAACAGTTGAGGTATGCATTATTAATTTGCACATTACCTAAATATAACCATTTACTTGCTAAAAACGTGACAACTACCGCGAGTAATGAACCTAGGCATATTCCAACAGTAAGGTTTGCCATAAAGCGATTTGATTTACTTTGTACCGTTTGTTTTTGTCTTCGTTTCTCTAACCAAAGTAAATTACCGCTGTAAAATAAAAAGGCGCCCAATAACCCCATCACAAAATATAGCCAACGGCCCAGCTCACCGCCAAAACCACCAAAGTGTAATGAAAAGAAGCTCGCAACATAATCAACATAATAGTCGTCATCATTCATAGCGATACTGCCACCGTTTATCTTAAGGGTGTATGGGTTCATGTAGATATAATCACCTGTGTTATTACGCATCATCTCGTTGTAATTTACAACCGAAATACCAGCAGAAGCGCGCTCTGTTGACATACGAGAAAAGGCAATAGATTTAATGCTGTAGCCATCAGTTACTTCATCTACCTTCTCTATATAGCTTACAATAGGCGGTAATTTATCAACGGAATTTTGTACAGGAGCAGATTTTACTTGTTCAACTTCTGGTTTATTGGGATAAATTAAATCTAGGCCATCATAAAAAATATCGTGGAATGAAAAAACAATAACAGACCACGCAATAAGTAAATGGAAAGGAAGACTAACAACACCAATAAGGTTATGACTATCAAGCCAGAAACGACTTGCCCCTTTATTTCTTCTTATCGCAAAAAAAGTTTTTGCTAAAGTGGGTAGTAGGAAAATAATACCTGAAATTAAAGCTAAAAAGTAAAGAACAGAGGCTGCTCCGAGGACTAATACACCAAGATTGCTACGACCTAATTTTCCTGCAATGCCCGCAGTGCGGTGTAGCATATCAATCAAGTCGCCTAATTCGTTAGTTGGCTGGGCATGCGTAATTAACTCGCCTTGTTCTGATAATGTTGCATGCATCATAAGACTGTTTAAAGAAAGACCACGTCCCGTTTTATTTTCGTACCAAGTCATTGGCGATAAATGTGCCTCTAGGTTTATTGTAAAGCTTTCTTTTGCTTTTTCAGAGGTAGACAATACTTTAGAGATTAAAGTATCCAGTTGCTCTGTTGGTACTTGTGCAAGTTGATGATTTGAAGGAGTCGCCCATTGGCTTATTTCATCTTCAAACATAGTAAGAGAGCCAGCATAAAAGCCAATAAATAACACTAAACCCGCAATAATACCTGTCCATGTATGGACAGATTGGTATGTTCGAAGTATATCGCCACGAATTCTCATGAAAACCACCTTAAAAGAAAAAATATGCCGTAAACGATTATGTTTGCAGCTAACAAATACATCACTGCTTTTGCTGCTGTTTTAAATAAATAAGTGAAAGATAAAACGAATAATGCAATAGGGGAAACGATCCACATATTAAATTGCCCTTTACCCGTAGCATCAAGACCACCGGGCCCAAACCACGCAAAAATAGCAACAAAACCATACGCCAATAAAAAACCGAATATTGTGCCTGCAAATGTTTTGGACCACCAGTGAGGTTGAATTTTCTGTTCAGCGGTTAATCTACTCATGATGAAGCTCTTTTATTATTACTTTTATTAGGGGGAATAAGTAAACTCATGAAAGGAATACAAACTAAAATGGTTGATAGTATAAAAAACCAAACAAAAAGTGCAGCAGAAAAAGCGTAGATTTGAAGCCATGAAATAAACGCTAATAGCCAAAAAGCATAACCGACTTTTCGCCATTTATTTGATAAAGGTTTGGCTATAAAACCTTGATTTTTATTAGAGCAATAAACAAGAAATACGCCAAAAAATATAAAACTAAGTGCCAAGAATTGCCACATATTTGAATTCTCAATGTTAAACAATAGTGATAAACCTTATACCTTGCAATATGAGATATTACGGCTTATCACGTTGTGTTATTTAATATTATTGTTAACTATAGATAGACAATGACTCAAAGAGTTATCGGATAGTAATAGTTAAACAAAAACGATATTGTCGCCTAGCGTCACTCTTACTTATAAACGTAAAAGTGACGAGGAAAAATTAGCAGTCCATTCTTTTAGAGTAATTATCGAAAAAAAAGCAATAAAGTTAAACGATATAGACAGCTCGTTAGGTGTTGTAATTTCAAGGGTTATTAATGCTATCACTAATGATAATGATTGTTAATAGTATTTCGTATTTTTGTGGGGTATTATGACATTTTTTACATCATGAGTAAAAATTGTCATTTATCCACTTAACTTGAAGATGCAGGATTTGGCTGTCATTAAAAGGCGAGTAATTGAGAAAAAATAAGGAATAATACATGAAAAAGAATAGGTCTATTATTAATAAACGTCGGTGGATAACGTTAGTCACTATGGGGTTCGCGTGTGTAATATCCGTTTCAGCACCCTTTTCTGTGCTAGGTATACAAAACATGAAAACACAAGTGATAGTGTTAACGGTTGGTAATCCTTTGGCGGGGAGCATTAACAAAATAGACAATAACAAACAGACTTCAACCTCAAAACTCGCTTTTATAGATGTTAATGTTGCTTGTGAAAAAGGAGACTACCTCACAGGGTATATTGATAATGGTAATAACAGAATTGCGCTTGATATTATTGACTCAGAAGGTAATTTATTACGTCGTTTAGTTGATCATAAACGTGGTAAACACTCTTTTTACTCGGTAGCTGAAAATTGTGATGAAACATGGCGTTTATCTGGCTCTGGCAGTTATCAAATTGTTCTTGAGAATCGTATCAGTTTAAAAGATCAAACACCCGATAAGCAAGATACGTTATTAAGTCCAAAAATATCAGCACTAAATAACGTATTGAAAACAGGGGGGACTACTCATGATTTTTGGCTAGCGGTAGAAAAATTAGGTACGCCGCTTGTTGAAGAAACTTCAGAGGGCACAGTGATGACTTTTCTCGCCAGAGGTGATTATAACAACGTTAAATTGATTGGCGCTCCTTCAAATAATCATCAATCTTTAGAAAAACTCGAAAATTCTGATACCTGGTATAAAAGCTTTATAGTTCCAGCTGATACACATTTATCTTATCAAATTGCTCCTAATGTACCAAAACCACCTTTTAAGGGGTTCGCTAGACGGGTTGCTTTAAAGGCAGTAGCTCAGGTTGATCCATACAATAAATCCCCATGGCCAAGTTCTGCCATTGATAAATACACGCAAAAATCAACCATTGCGCTGAATGATAAAAATAAAAACAATGGACTAATGCCAGATATTGAAGATCCCAAAGGGCAGCTCTCTACTTTTGATTTTACCAGCACTGCATTAGGTAATACCCGTAGTATTACGATTTACACGCCCGATATTAAGAATATAGATAAGAAGAATGTACTATTGCTTTATGTTTTTGATGCACAGCAATACAAAGATTTAGTAAGGCTTCCTGCGATATCTGATAAGTTAATCGCAACAGGAAAAATTCCACCTGTGATCACCGTTTTTATTAGTAATCCTGATCGTGATGCACGTGCTCGAGAACTGCCTGCTAATAACGTTTTTGCTGACGTGTTGGCTAAAGAATTAGCACCGAAAATAAATAAACGCCTATCGATGGATATACCCAAAGAAAGAACAATTATTGCAGGTTCTAGCTACGGGGGATTAGCTGCGACTACTATTGCGCTGCGTCATCCTGAGGTTTTTGGTAATGTTATTTCCATGTCAGGCTCTTTTTGGTGGGGTCCAAAAAGTAATTTTGATAAAAATAAGCACTTTGTTGCTGCTGAGGTTATAAAAATGGACAAAAAAGGCGTTCGTTTCTTTTTGAGTGCTGGGGTATTTGAAACATCTCGTGGTAACAGTGGGGGTATTTTAGAAACGAATCGACATTTACGTGATGTTTTACTGGCAAAAGGGTATGAGGTTACCCATCAAGAATACAGTGCAGGACACGATTATTTTGCTTGGCGAGGCATTATAGCGGATGGTTTAATATCCCTTTTCCCTAGAAATAAGGCAAGTGAAAAATAAATATCTCTATAGCCTTTCTACTTAAGTGCATTCTATTAAAGTAGAACGGCTATAATAGTAAAAGTATTCGTTAGATTTTTTTTCTTAACTGGTTCGTACATTCAGCCATAACAATAGCACCGGCAGTTGAAACATTAAGTGAGTTACCCATGCCAACCATAGGAATATGTATATGTTGATGGCTGAGCTTTAATGCGGCTTCACTGACACCTTTTCGTTCATTACCTAAAACCAATACGCTAAGTGACGGATAGCTTATTTCACTATAATTAACAGAATCATTACACAACTCAACACTGTAAATAGTATAACCGTCAGCGATTAATGTTTGTAGGCTGTTTACTGTGTTATCACTGTATTCAATATTGACCCATTTAGCTTCATTTCTTGAGGCTTTTTTCAATTTTTTATCTGAAATTGTTAACTCGCCACAAACAATAAGTTTTTCTATAGCGAATGCATCCGCTAAACGAATAAAAGAGCCAATGTTATAACTATTAGTGACGTGATCTAATACTACAACCAATGGTGTTTTAGGTTGAGATAAGTATTCATCACGGCTTGGTTTGGTTGTTCTCAGCTCTTCTTTACTACGTTGTATTTTTGACGTTTTATTGAATGAAGTCGTTAAGGATGAAATATCTGAAAGCATAATTTTTCTTTTGAATTGCTGATAAGTGAGTGTAGTTATAGCGAAAGTAATTTTTTATTACAGTATTAGCAAGTAGGTTCGTGACACGACAACATAAATAACTGGCTAAAATATAAGGGATATTTTCTCTTAATTATTGTTTTTTAGCCAGATAAATTTTTTGTCATAAATCTGTATTTTTATGCTTATATCATCACATTACTAAAGGCTGCATTACAATAAATTATTTTTAATGAATACTTTTTTTTAATTTTGTGGTCTAGGTTAGTTATTCAAACGTATTACTAACGAATTACGCTAAAAAAATAACAAGGTTAACTGAGTTACCTATATGAAAATTATTCAATTATTTAATGGTGAGTTTTCTTCTGAAAACGCACCTAAAGCAAAACTTGATAATGGCAATTTTTGCATACCGCAGCATTATCTCAAATATCGACATACGTTAGCGAGTGTAGAGGAGCTTATTTTAAAAATAAGTTATTGTGATAGATATCCCATTTTTGTCTCAGAAGATAATCAAGGAATTTATTTACAAGTTGGTATCATTGGTGCCGATAACTATCAAGGTAATAATTATGAAAGTCATGCTACCGGTCATAATAATAAAAAATCAAATGATGGCGTTTCAGGGATAAAAGACAGAAACCTGAAAATAATGTACGGGCGTAAATGGCGGGTAGAGCCTAAATTACCCAGTGCTGAAATAATTCAAACTGCTTTTCTTGCGATAAAAAAGGTGAGAGAGCATGAAGTAAGGGAGTTATTTCGTTTAAAAGCGTTTAACAAAACAACAACACCATTAAATTGCCATCATGATGTAACCATGTTGATTAATAGCCAAGAAATTAAGAGTAAAAAGACTGAGATTTCATGGTTAGCATTACAACAAGAGCTTGATAATTTACGCTATGAACAAGCGACTTTTAAAGTGGTAAATGTTGAAAAAAGAAAGGAAAAATATTGGATACTTGAGTTAAAAGTATCCATTGATAGTGTTAGTCATTTAGATGAATTAGCGCATGAACAACTTATAGTGTTACTCCTTAACAAGCTGACTTTTAATGAAGTTTGTTATCAATTGATGGCAGAATTAATTCGATTAAGTGATAGGCATGTAGACGAAAACTTTATGTTTTCTCAAGTTGCGCGTTTTAGCCAAGAAAATGATATAAAAGCGATTGCTAAGATATCGGCTAATACCCGTGAACTTCACAAATCAGTAGAGAAAAAAGATTTTGAAAAAGCTTGGCGTAAAGAAAATTATCAAGTGGATTTAACGCGTGTTCCTCAGCTAAATACGAGCGTATTTTCAGAACGCATCAGAAATATCTTAAATTCATTTAATGATATTGAAGGAATATTACCAGACAACACTTAATCATTTTATTCAGTGTTGTTTGATGTTATCCGTAGCGGGTTGATTTTTAAACGGATATCATATTTATTTAACTTTTGAAATATTACTTTCCGTAATTAAACAGTAATCTGAACTTTTTAGTCAATGAGTAGTTCGTGTAGGTTCAGATAATATTAATTAATTTACTCTGTCATTAATTATATGATTTGCGTTACATTACCCATGAGTTACTATTTTTGAAGCTTCTTTGTAAACAAGTAATAGTATTAGGTAATGAATTTTTATCATTATCTTCACTGTACATAACAAAAATGGGGTAAGCAAACTCAGGAGAATTTAGAACTTTTTCTAATTCCCCTGAGTTTATGTAAGGCTCAACAACTCGGGTTCTGAAATACCCGTTACCACCTTGTTTTAATAGGTACTTTAAAGCCATAGGACCTAAATTAAAGCTGAGCATTGCTTGACGAGATAAAGGTAAAACCGCGTCTAATTGATTTTTAAATTCACTTCCCCAGTCAATGAATAAGTATGGATTTTGTTCTTTAGTTGAACGAACATGTATAAGTTTTTCTTCTACAATTTGTTCAACAATCAAGCCTGAGAAATAGCTAGGAAGGTGAACAACAATAGCATCGAGTTTTTTTTCTTTTAATTTTTTAATTAAGCTCGAAGTTTGATCTACTTCAATATGAACTTTAACTGTGGGAAAGCTTAAAGTGATCTGCTCTAACCATTCAATCATGATGGGGTTCCAAAGGCTTACATCGGCACCAATATGCATTGACTCTGTTAAATTTACGGGCAATTTTAGTTGATCTTGTGCCTTTTGCCATGTTTGTACAAGCGTTAAAGCATGTGTTGAAAATACTTCACCTTCTCTCGTTAACTGAGCACCAGATCTATTTCTAATAAATAACTTACAGTTAAGTTTACTTTCTAAATTTTTTATTCTTGTCGTTACCGCCGTTTGAGTGATATTTAATCGACGAGCGGCCTCTACAAATGTACCCGCACTCATAATTTCTAGAAATGTTTTAGCCAGTAAAATATCCATGTATAAAAATAATTGAAGTTAAGTATTGTTATTATTCATTATACATAAGTTTATGCTTTTATTAACCTTAACGTTAATTATTTTTTTGGGGCATATACTCTATGTATAAACTAGGTGTAATAAGTATGATATTAACATTTTTATTAATACTGATAGCCGTGTATATATTATTTATTTCTAATTTGAATTTGGCACTGCCGTGGACTATGTTCTGGCATTTCACTCTTATATTAACGGGGTTGGCATTTAAAATATCTTATGTACTCGTATTAGCATCTGATAATGAAGGCAATGTATAAATGAAGAAGAGAAATAGTTATAACATAATAAAAATGTTAGGAATTGAATCGTCTAATACTTCGTTTTATGAAAAAATTATTTCTAGTTTTGGGAGTATGCTAGGAATTTATTTTAGTTTTTTTATTACTCGTTTAGCATTGGGCACTAGCTTAGTATCAGTTGACAATTCAGGAATAGACTTGAGTCAAAGTCATCTTTTATTTGCTTCTTTAGGTGCTACATCTGTCCTTATTTTTGTGACACCACATAGTGCGTTATCACAACCTTGGAATGTTGTTGGTGGTCACTTTTTATCGGCCGTTATGGGCTATGTTGCTTTAAGTTTTGTTGCTGATATTACCATTGCAAGCGCGTTGGCCGTTGGTGGGGCTATTTTGGTGATGTACTTAACTCGTAGTATTCATCCTCCGGGTGGAGCCACTGCTTTATTTGTGGTGTTAACAGGGCACTCAACACTCAACTTTAATACTTCTCTTATTTTTGAAATACTAACGATGAATATTGCCGTAATTCTATTGATAGGCGTAATTTTTAATAATGTATTTTACTGGCGACGTTATCCGTCATATTTTTATTTACGTTATGTTGATTCACCTAAAAATTCAAGCAGCTTAAGTCAGGAAGATTTTAGTGCTGCTTTAATACACCTAGACTCATATATTGATGTGAGTGCTGAAGAGCTTTCGTTAATTTTTGATTTAGCATTAGAGAATGCGAATCATCATATGGTTAAAGCTAACATACCATTACAACCATCTTGTTTTTATAGTAATGCTGCTTTAGGTAAGTATTGGAGCGTTCGCCAGGTGCTTGATATCGATAATAAACGCGTTAATTATCAAACTGTCGTAGGGAGCGGTATATCTGAAAATGCTTCTTGTAGTTTAAAAGAGTTTCAAAAATGGGCCAAGTTGGAAGTAAAGTCAGAAAATAATACTTGGGTAAAAAAAGATACTTTATTTAAAAAAAATGTTCGAGATCCTGTATAAGGAAGAGATTATATAATAGTTTAATTTATGGTTTACAGTTAAATCAAAATCGATAATGATCACTTGTAATTGTGGTTTTTATATCTAAAATTGAAAGTAATGTTTTTAATTTACTTTATAGAATTTATTAGATGAATAGCCTCAGACGAATATTTTTAGTTTAGGATAAAATTATGAAGTCAATTTTTTCAACCGTTTTTGTTATCTTTTTTTCTACTTTTCTTGCAGTAAAATTCTTCTTTGTTAGTATTTTTTCATTGTTTGGTTATGCTGCAGTGCCTATCGAAAGTTTGGCTAGCTTAACGCATTCCAAAAAAGTAGTTCAAAAAATGCAAACTAGACATAAAACAAAAACAGCTAATGTCTCCAAAGAATTTATTAAACGTTCAGGAAAAAAAGTGGCGATAACGGCTGTTTCAGCGGCAACCGTTGGCACTGTTGCGGTTATTGGTACATTAACTTATTTAGAGATAAACCAATACTGTGAGGAAAAACGGGTATTAAATGACGATGCTAATATTTTATTTGATACTGAAACTGACTTTGATATGAACGCTTGTTTAGAACAAGGAAAGCAGGATTCTGTTAGTATTGCTAATCAAGCATGGAAAAGTGTAAAAGAAAGTAGTGATGAAGCGCTAAATAACCTTGAAAAATCAACTGACGAATTTCTCGAGCCAAGTAGAAAGGCGACAATAGCCTTATTCGAATCTATTGATAAGTGGTATCAGCAAATGTTTAAATAATTCACTAAAAAGGCCATAGTGAATTATTTATCCTCATATTTTTAAATTAATGGCCTATTAATTTCCAATTAAACCATTAATATGTGCAACAACACTTCTACCGAGTGCATTTAAGCAGTAACCACCTTCTAATGTTGAAACGATACGCCCTTGCGCGTGTTCTTGCGCAACTATTCTCAGTTCATCGGTGACCCATCGGTAATCGTCTTCCGTAAGGCTAACTTGTGACATATCATCTTCAAGATGCGCATCGAAACCAGCAGAAATAAAGATCATTTCAGGCTTAAATTTATTTAAAGCGGGTAACCAGTGCTCGGAAATAGCTTTACGAAAATCGGCACCTTTAGTTGTCGCGGCTAATGGTGTATTTATAATAGGCGGAGTATCGCTTTCTTTAATATCAAAAGGATAAAAAGGATACTGGTAACTAGAGCAAAATAAGTAGGCACCATCACTGGTATTGTCAACTTTAGGGAAATGATTTCTTACTATGTCTTCAGTACCATTGCCGTGATGAACATCAAAATCGACAATAGCGACGCGTTTTAATTTATATTTTTGTCTTGCGTAAGCCGCAGCAATAGCAATATTATTAAAAAAACAAAACCCCATCCCTTTATTGTGTTCAGCATGATGGCCAGGGGGTCTTGTCGCACAAAAAGCACTACTGAGTGTTTTATTCATCACAAGATCCACACCATCTATTACAGCACCAGCAGATAACATTATTGAGGTTAAGGTGTTTGAATCCATGACTGAATCTTCGCCAATAACAAAGTTATCACTTTCAGTGGTTGGCGCATTATTAAAAACAAAATTAATATGTTCTTGTGTATGTGCTAGAGAGAGTAATGACTTATCAATCGGCTTAGCATCAAATTGTCGTACAACATAGTCAAGACCACTACGTATAAGTTGATCTGAAATAGCAGTTAAACGTTTACCATTTTCAGGATGATCTTTTCCTAAATTATGATGGTTTCCACATTGATAGTGGCCAATTATTCCAATAGTCATAAATCTCTCTCTAATTATTTAATGTTATTACTGTTCACTACTGATTGCTAAGTAACTTTTCATCTTTCATTTCTTTATCTTTTTCATTTAAAGTTAACTTTAAACTTACTTCATCATAATCTTCACTTGGTTGGCGTATAAAGCCAGATCTTTCAAAAACTTTAAGCATGGATGCATTATCTCGACGAACACAGGCAACTAAGCTATCAAGTTTTCTAATTTTAGCTACAGCGATCATTTCACCTAATAACGTAGTTGCCATACCTCGACCACGTAGACTTTCTTTGATCACAAATGCTACTTCACCAGAATTTATGCCTTCAATATAATAATAGCGTGCAACAGCTTGTATTGCCTCGCCTAGATAATCTCTACGCGTAAAACATAAGGCTAAATCAATGTGTTGATTCACACTTACCAAGTTACAAGACTTTTCTCGCGTCATTTGTGTTATGTGGTGGTTGTAGCGCATGATTAACGTTTCTTTATTGTGTGAATAAAAGAACTCTTGTAACTTGCGCTCATCTGATGGGGACAGTGGACGTAAAATATAATCAACATGCGCAAAATTGAATTTTTTGAATTCTACATCGCCTAACTCGGGTACTGAGCTAGGTGAGCTTTCTTGATATTCAGGTACCCAGTAATGTTTACGAACATCGGCTAGTAATTGTTCTCTAAACTTAGGATGAGCAATACGAATAAGCTCTAATGCGCGTTCTCTAATACTTTTCCCTAGCAATGAAGCAATACCAAATTCAGTAACAACATAAGATACATGGCCGCGGGAAGTCACTACACCACCACCTTCAGTAATGTGCGCAACAATACGTGAAATCTTGCCATCTTTTGTTGTTGAAGGGAGTGCAATAATAGGTTTACCCCCCTTACTAAGAGATGAGCCACGAACAAAATCTACTTGACCACCAATACCACTGTAAAATTGATAACCGATAGAGTCAGACACTACCTGACCCGTTAAGTCGACTTCAATAGCACTATTAATTGAAACCATGTTGTCATTTTTGGCAATTTTAACAGGGGAATTAATATGTTCTGAAGGGTAAAACTCAATGTGAGGATTGCCATCAACAAAGTCATAAACTTTTTTACTTCCTACACAATAAGTCACTACCGCTTTACCTTTGTGGTATGTTTTTTTACGGTTATTGATAACGCCTTTAAGCATCAAATCAATAATACCATCAGACAACATTTCACTGTGAATACCTAAATCTTTATGGTTAGCCAAATAACGTAAAACGGCTTCAGGAATTTTACCGATACCTATTTGCAACGTAGCACCGTTTTCGACTAACATTGCAGCATATTGTCCAATTTGTTCAGTACGCCGATCTAATTCAGGTGGAATTACTTCGGGTAAGTCTTGCGTTTGATTTATCCATGCATGAATTTGATTCATATGGACAAAACTATGGCCATTGGTGCGAGGCATTTTAGGATTTATTTGCGCAATAACATATTTTGCTGCTTTAACCGCTGAAGAGACAACATCAACACTGACGCCTAAAGAACAATAACCATATTCGTCAGGAGGGCTAACCATAATTAATGCAGCATCAAGGGGTAAACTGTTTTCTAGGAATAAACGTGGAATATCAGAAATAAAACAAGGTGTATAGTCGCCACGCCCTTCAGCAATAGCTTCGCGAATATTTTTTCCACCGATAAATAAACTATTCACTTTAAAAAGATCTTTATGTTCCGGTTTTGCCCATACATTCTCTGATAAGGTTAATATA
>Ga0055584_100004717_pt1 | contig 13337 bp, 8 predicted proteins | sample OSDHelmetaG_FD_58716 | JGI IMG/M metagenome (GOLD analysis project Ga0055584, IMG submission 58716) | Pelagic marine sediment microbial communities from the LTER site Helgoland, North Sea, for post-phytoplankton bloom and carbon turnover... | ecosystem: Environmental > Aquatic > Marine >... | reverse complement strand
GGTACGCGAGCTGGGTTTAGAACGTCGTGAGACAGTTCGGTCCCTATCTTCCGTGGGCGTAGGAAAATTGAGAAGAGTTGCCCCTAGTACGAGAGGACCGGGGTGAACGAACCTCTGGTGTTCCAGTTGTCAAGCCGTTGGCATTGCTGGGTAGCTATGTTCGGACGGGATAACCGCTGAAAGCATCTAAGTGGGAAGCCTCCTTCAAGATTAATTTTCCCTGAAGAGCCGTTGGAGACTACAACGTTGATAGGCCGGGTGTGGAAGTACAGCAATGTGCGGAGCTAACCGGTACTAATCGCTCGTTCGGCTTGAATTCGTTTCACCCCTGTCGGTGCGTGCAGGGCTCACTTGAACCTTCATAACTATGTAGTTAAAGCCTCGCTCACGCGTGGCAAAGCTTTTTGCTTTGTCCGGTGTTGATAGCGGAGGGGCCACACCCGTTCCCATTTCGAACACGGAAGTTAAGCCCTCCAGCGCCGATGGTACTGCAGGGGAGACCCTGTGGGAGAGTAGGTCGACGCCGGGCACATTATCGCAAGAGCCTCGAGACTCCGGTCTCGGGGCTTTTGTCGTTCTGGTGGCTGAGGCGGACTCTGAGCTGCTCTTCTGGGGCCCGAGAAGGCCAGGATGAACGCAGCCATCGAACGCCAACGGCTGACGTTGGACTGGCCGCACCCGTGGTCAACGCCCCGTTTCCGGGTTCGTCTGCTGGATCCTCGCGCGCTCGACTATGATTGCGCGCTCGGAGGACTGGATGAGGACCTGGCTGACTCTTGGACTTGTGGCGCTTGTCGCGCTCGTAGCTTGCTCGGACACGACGCTGCGCGTTGTCTACGAAGAGCCAGTGATTTTCGAGCAGCCTGACGCCCTCGGCCCGACCCAATGGGTCGACGAGTGGCAGCAGCGAACAGTCGATGCCTCGGACATCCTCTTCGTCGTGGACGACTCGTGCTCCATGAGCGACGAGCAGGACGAGCTCGCGTCCAACTTCGACAGCTTCATTCAGTCGTTCGTCGGCACGAACCTCGACTATCACATCGGTGTGGTGCGGGCGGCGCTGGACGCCGGGCAAGACAACGACTGGGGAGTCCTCGAGACGGTTCCGGGCGGCGGGCGCTGGATCGACGGCGACACCCCCGACCCCATCGGTGCGTTCAACGACGTCGCGGCCGTGGGAACCAACGGCGGGAACTGCGAGATGGCGCTGCAGGCCAGCTTCTCGGCCCTGAGCTACCAGTCGAACCCCGGCCGCCCCAACGAGGGCTTCTATCGGGAGGATGCGTTGCTGACGCTGGTGTTGATCAGCGACGAGATCGATCACGGCCAGGACGGGTTCGGTTGCTCAGGCATCGGGTACGAGGAGTACATCCCCTGGTTCCTCTACTCCCTCAAGGGCGCGAGCAACCAGGACAAGCTGAGCTTCACGGCCATCGTGGGCGACCGCCCGGGCGGCTGCGAGCAAGGCGACAACAGCGCCGACGAGGGCGACGGGTACTGGCAGGTCGTCGACGGCGTCGGCGGAAACTTCTTGTCCGTCTGCTCGTCGGACTGGAGCACGTTCCTCACGGAGCTCGGCTACGAGGCGGCCGGACTGAAGCGCAGCTTCAACCTGCGGCGGGTGCCCATCGAGTCCACGCTCGTGGTCACGGTTGATGGGGTCGAGCCGGCCCCCGGCGTCTGGGTCTACGACCGGGTGACCAACGCGGTCAGCTTCCCCGACATCGCGGACATCCCCGACGAGCTGGCGGTCATCCGCGCCTCGTACACGCTGCTCGAGGACACCGGCGCCGAGCTCCCGGCGGAGTAGTCGGCGCCGGCGCTTCCCCTCGCCGTCTCCCTCGCGGAGTCAGCGCTTGCGCCGTCGGTCGCCCCGCTCTTTGCGCCGCCCCCAGATCTTCAGCCGCTCCAGGACCGTCTTCTCGTACCCCTGGTCCCCCGGACGGTACAGCTCCTGGCCGCGCAGTTCGTCGGGGAGGTACTCCTCCGCCAGATAGTCCCCCGTGTAGTCGTGGGGGTTGGCGTACCGGTCTCCGTACCCGAGGCGCTTCATCAGCGGAGTCGACGCGTTGCGCAGGTGCATCGGCACCGACAGCGCCCCGTGGTCGCGGACAGCCTGGGCGGCGCGGAAGTAGCTCTTCGTGGAGTCCGACTTGGGCGCGGTGGCCAGGTACAGCGTCGCCTGGCTCAGGGGGAACTTCGCCTCGGGCATGCCCAGGAAGTGCACCGCGTCCTTGCAGGCTATGGCCACCTGAAGGGCCCGAGGGTCTGCGAGGCCCACATCCTCCGATGCGAACACCACCAGGCGCCGGGCGAGGAACATCGCGTCCTCGCCCGCTTCGGCCATGCGTGCGAGCCAGTACAGCGAGGCGTCGGGATCGCTGCCGCGCATGGACTTGATGAACGCCGAGATGCAGTTGTAGTGCTCTTCGCCGCTGCGGTCGTAGAGCAGAGAGTCCGCGCCCAGCGCTTCGCCCAGCTCCTCGAACGTCAACGCTTCGGAGCCGAAGTCGCGTCGGCGGTAGTGCAGACCGATGCGCTCCAGGGACCCCAGGAGGCGGCGGGCATCGCCCCCGCAGGAGCGGGCCAGGCGGAGCAGCGCGTCGTCTTCGGCGGACAACCCGAGCGCGCCGAGTCCGCGCTCCACATCGGCCAGCGCGCGCCGCGCGAGATCCAGCAGTGCGTCCTCGGACAGGGGCTGCAGCACGTGGACGGAACACCGGCTGAGCAGCGCTCCGTTGACCTGGAATGAGGGGTTCTCGGTCGTCGCGCCAACCAGCGTGAGCAGTCCGCTCTCCACGTGGGGCAGCAGCGCATCCTGCTGGGCCTTGTTGAACCGATGGATCTCGTCGACGAAGAGCAGCGTGCGGCCACCGTCGGCCCGCCGCGTCTCAGCTCGGGCGACGATCTCCCGGATCTCGCGGACTCCGGCGAGCACCGCACTGAACGGCTCGAAGTGAGCCTCGGTGAAGTCGGCGAGCATCCGCGCGATGGTCGTCTTGCCGGTGCCCGGGGGGCCCCAGAGGATGGCCGACGTGATGTGATCCGCGTCGATCTGACGCCGCAGCGGCCGCCCCTCGGCGAGCAGGTGGTCCTGGCCCTGCACCTCGTCGATCGCGCGCGGTCGCATGCGCTCGGCGAGGGGGGTCGAAAAGAGGTGGGGGAGTTCTGAGCGGTCCACGCGGGAACACTACCGACCCAGGTGGCCGCCGCGCTCCCGTCCATTGACCCATCGGCGGTTTCGGACGCCGCGGCAACCGGCTAAGACTCGGTCCGCCATGGACTCGCCGACCACCAGCCAGAGCCGCCTCGTCACTGCGCTCAAGGACGAGGTAGGTCAGTACGCGGTCGGCATCGCCGCGCTCGTGCTGACGAACCTGTGTGTCGCCGGCATTCCCTACACCACCAAGCTGATCTTCGACGCGCTCGAGGCGGCGGACGCCGGCGCGGACCCCGAAGCCTTGCCGCGGGTGGCGTCGCTGGCCGGCCTGATGGTGGGCCTGGCGGTGTTGATGGGCGGCTTCCGGGTCGTCTCGCGCGTGTTCATCTTCAACGGCGGGCGGCGGGTGGAATACCGGCTGCGGAACCAGATCTACGCTCACCTCCAGACTCTGGGCCCCAGCTTCTTCGGGCGCATGCCCATCGGCGATCTGGTCTCGCGGATCACCAACGACATCACCGCGGTTCGGCTCCTTGGGGGACCTGGAATTCTCAATCTGGCGAACACAGCGCTGGTCTATGCGTCGGCGGTCACGCCGATGATGATCCTGTCGCCTTCGCTGACGATGTGGGCGCTTGCGCCCCTCGTTGGCGTGTTCGCGGGAACCCGAGCGGTCGGCCCCCGGATCTACGAGCGCAGCTACCGCGCCCAACAGGACCTCAGCCGGGTCACCGCACTGGCCAACGAGAGCATCACGGGCATCGGCGTCGTGCACGCCTACCACCGCGAGGAGCAGCGGCAGGCTCTGTTCGCGGAGGCCTCGGCCGAGTACCGCGAGTCCTACCTGGGCTTCATCTTGTTCCGGTCGGTGCTGATGCCGATCCTGGCGGGCATGGGGGGCCTGGGAACGCTGACCATCCTGTACTTCGGCGGTCAGGCTGTGATCGCCGGCACCCTGAGCCTCGGCGACTTCGTGGCGTTCCTGGGCTACCTCGCGATGTTGATGTGGCCCACCGTCGCCTTGGGGTGGATGGTCGCCATGTGGCAGCGCGGCCGCTCGGCCATGGACCGCCTCGGCGAGATCCTCGACGCCGAGCCCGACGTCGTCAGCGGCTCGGCCGAGATCGGAGACCTGCACGGAGCCATCGAATTCCGAGGCTTGTCGTTCGCCTACCCCAACGCCGCCGACGAGGAGGTCCTGCACGACGTCTCCCTGCGCATCGAACCCGGCGAGCAGGTCTTGATCGTCGGCCCGTCGGGATCGGGGAAGTCGACCCTCGTGTCGCTGTTGCCCCGGCTCGCTGATGTGGCGCCTGGCTCCGTGCTCATCGACGGCGCAGACATCCGCGACCTGCCCCTGGCCACCCTGCGGCGGCGCATCGCCTTCGTTCCACAGGAGACGTTCCTCTTCAGCCTCACGGTGGCCGAGAACGTTGCGTTTGGCGTCGACGGCCCCAGCCTCGAGGCTGTGCAGCGAGCCGCGGCGCTGGCGAGCATGACCGGCGACATCGCACGCTTCCCCGACGGCTTCGAGACGCTGGTGGGCGAACGCGGCGTGACCCTGTCCGGGGGGCAACGGCAGCGCATGACCATCGCCCGGGCCGCGATGCTGGAGCCGGCGGTCTGGGTGTTCGATGACTGCCTCTCGTCGGTCGACGCCGGCACCGAGCAGCGCATCCTTCGCAACCTGCGCACGATGACCACGCGGGCGACGGCCCTCTTCGTGTCCCATCGCTTGCTTGGGTTCGAAGACGTCGATCGCGTGGTTGTGCTGCAGGACGGGCGCATCACCGAGCAGGGGACCCACCAGGAGCTCGTCAGCGCTGGGGGTTGGTACGAGCGGCTCTACCGCCGGCAGAAGCTGGACGACGAGCTCACCGGCCAGCCGCTGGAGGAGACGGCATGAGCATGCGCCCCCCCGGCGGACGGGCCGAAGGCGAGGAGGGCTGGAGCGGCATGGACCGCGACCTCGTCGCTGGCGTGTTCCGCTTCGCGCGTGCGCACTGGGTGCCCCTCGGGACGGCCCTGGCGCTTCTGCCCATCACCGCGGCCACGCAGCTCGTGCAGCCGTGGATCATCAAGAGCGCCATCGATGGGCCCATCGCCAACCGGGAGCCCGAAGGCCTGCTGCCCTTCGCTTTGGCCCTCGTGGCTGCGCTGGTGATCCACTACAGCCTGCTCTTCGTCCAGAGCTGGAACTCCCAGATCGCGGGGCAGCGCATCGTCCACGACCTGCGGGTGGCGGTGCACAAGCACCTGTTGAGCCTGCACAGTCGCTACTTCCTGAAGCACCCGGCGGGGCGGCTGCTCACCCGCTGCACCGGGGACGTCGAGGGCATCGGCGAGATGTTCGCCGCCGGCCTGCTGACGTTGGTCTCGGACATCCTGCTGCTGCTGGGCATCTGCGTTGCGTTGGTGCTGCTGAACTGGCGCCTCGCGTTGGTGACCTTTGCCGCTCTGCCGCTGTTGATGGGGGTGTCGCAGTGGTTCCAGCGGAACCTGCGGCGGACCTACCGGGAGCTCCGCCGCCGAGTGTCCGTGCTCAACGCCTACCTGCAGGAGCGCATCGCGGGGATCCGGATCATCCAGCTGTTCGCCCGCGAGCCCGAGGCGTTCGTCGAGTTCGAAGACCGCAACCGCGAGCTGATGAACGAGAACTTCACGTCGATTCGCCTCGACGCGATGCTGTTCGCCTTCGTCGACGCCATGGGCCACCTCGTGACCGCGCTGCTGGTCTGGTGGGCGGCGGGCCCCATCGTGGAGGGGGCCCTGACCTTCGGGGCGCTCGTGGCGTTCCTCGACTACGTCGGCCGCTTCTTCGCACCCATTCGGGACCTGAGCCAGAAGGTCGCGACGCTGCAGTCCGGGCTGGCGTCGGCGGAGCGGGTGTTCGACCTCCTGGCCGAAGACGACCGCCTCGAGACCGTTGAGAACGGGCACGCGCCCGACGCCGTGCGGGGTGCCGTGACGTTCGAGGACGTGCGCTTCGCCTACGTGGCCGACGAGCCGGTGTTGCGCGGGCTGGACCTGCAGGTCAGGGCCGGGGAGCGCATCGCGTTGTTGGGTGTGACGGGTGCGGGGAAGACCACGGCGTTGCGCATGATCAACCGCATCTACGAGCCCGACGGAGGCCGGGTTCAGGTCGATGGGGTGGACGTGGACCAATGGGACCTGAGCACGCTGCGGGCGGCCGTCGGCGTGGTGCTGCAGGACGTCGTGCTGTTCCAGGGGTCGGTGCGGGACAACCTGACGCTGGGGGACCACACCGTCGACGACGCGGTGCTCCTGACCGCCATCGAGCGGGTCGGTGCCGCCGCCATCGTGGAGCGGCTGGGCGGGCTGGACGCGGTCATCGACGAGCGGGGGACCAACCTCAGCGCGGGGGAACGGCAGCTGCTGGCGTTCGCGCGGGTGCTCGTCTACGACCCGGCGATCCTGCTCCTGGACGAGGCGACGTCGAACGTCGACACGTTCTCGGAAGAGCGGATCCAGGACGCCATCGGCCAGGCCATGGCCGGCCGGACCACGCTGGTGGTGGCGCACCGACTGTCGACGATCCAACAGGTAGACCGCATCGCCGTGCTCCACCAGGGACGGCTCGCTGAGCTCGGCAGCCACGCCGAGTTGATGGCCAGCGATGGCATCTACCGCAAGCTGTACACCGCCTACTTCGACGGCACCGCGGCCGCCTGAGTCGACCCCGATCTCCCGCCGGCCCTTGCGCGCTGGGCGATGGAACGCTATCCCCCGTCGCCGTGGACTGGAAGACCGTTGCTACTGGCCTGTTGGCCGCCGTCGTCCTCCTGGGGACTGTCGTCTGGGGCCAGTTTGGCGTCCAGATCCAGGCCGCTCGCTCGCGTTCGGCCCACCCCGGCATGGACGCGGAGCCCTTCTTTCCGGCTCCCAGCCCGGTGGCCGACGCCCTCGCCGGCGCCGTTCGACTGCGGCTGGAACAGCTCGCCGCTCGAACCGCCCCGGTGGAGCCGACCGACGGCGAGGCGCCCGCTGACGGCGAGGCACCCGCTGACGGCGAGGCGCCGCCGGCCGTCGAACGCCCGCTCTTCGACGACGTCGAACTGGAGAAGCGCTTCCCCGCGCTGGCGGACCTGGGCGATGGCAAGCGCTGGTTCGTCAGCGTCTACCACCCGACCCCCGGCAAGGGCGCTTCGGGCCCCTGGGTCTCCGACGTCGCCGATGGCCCCGCCGCGGCCGCGTCGGCCATCTGGGACCGGCTGCCCGTCCTGCTCGCCGACGAAGGCTTCCCCGCCGAGGCTCGGATCAAGGTCGACGAACTGGTCGGTGGCGAGCGCTCGTTCCCTGCGGACGGCGGCTACAAGGGCGTCGGCCTGGACGAAGGCGTGGACGGGATCGTCCTGCGGCACGAGAAGTACGCTGAGCCCTTCTACTACTTGCCGTCCTGGTCCATCGAGCGTGAGGTCAAGCGCGCGGGGGTGCACGGCCGGGCTCGGAAGAACGCGCGGACGCTGGCCCGCTGGAAGAAGAAGCACACCAAGGAGGCCGAGTTTGCGGCCATCCGCACTCGCGCCTGGGTCGAGTCCAAGCGGGGCGGTGGGGAGCTGCTCCCCACCCAGCGCGGGAACACCGACATCGCCGCCGTCGACGCCAAGCTGCTGCGGGAGCGGATCCTCATGGCCCGGGACTACATGACCCGGGAGACCAGCGACGCCGGGAAGATCACCTACGACTACCAGGCGGCCAAGGACGAGCTGGGCGGAGGCTACAACATCCTGCGCCACGCCGGCACGGCCTACTCGATGATGCAGGGGTACCGGCTGGAGGCCGACGCGCCCACCCTGGAAGCCGTCAAGCGAGCGGTGGGCTACTACCGCCGCAAGATGAAGGAAGACCCCAAGCACGAAGGCGAGTGGTTCGTGCTCGACGGCCGCCGGGCCAAGCTCGGCGGGGTCGGCCTGGGCCTGTGCATGTTCGTCGAGCTGGAGAAGGCCGCGCCGGGCAGCGTCGACCTGGATCTGGTGCTGGGCATGGCCCGCCACATCGAGCGGATGCAGCTGCCGTCGGGTGAGTTCCGGTCCTTCTACAACTGGCACGGCAAGGGTGTGACCAACCGCAAGAGCATCTACTACTCGGGCGAGGCCATTCTCGGGCTCGTCCGTGTGTATGAGCTGACGGGCGACGAGCACTGGCTCGACGTCGCCGAGCGGGGCGCGGACTTCCTCGTCAACAAGCGCTGGGTGGCCCTGGGCATTCGGTTCTACGTGCCCCCCGACGCCTGGCTGACCCAGGCGCTGGAGGAGCTGGACCGCTTCCGACCCGACGATGCCCGCGCCGACTACGCGTTTGCCCTGGGTGAGGTCATCGCTCGCAACAAGATGATGGACCCCGAAGTCACGCCCGACGACCTCCTGGGGGCCGACCTTGCGCGCCTCCACAGCTTGCCCAACGCCGCGACGGCGGGGGCCTTCGGCGAGGCGCTGTCCGCGGCGGCGCGCCTCGAGGCCCGGCGTCGACCCGGCGAGACGAAGTACCTGGACTGGGCGCTCAAGAACGCCGAGTTCCAGCTGCGCAACCAGTTCACCGAGGCAAACAGCTGGTACCTGCCGAACCCCGACCGCGCCCACGGCGGATTCCGGCTGAAGCAGGACAACGCCGAGATCCGCAACGACTACGTCCAGCACAACCTCAGCGGGCTCTTTGGCTTGCTGGACATCCTGGACCCGACCGCCGCCGACATCGGCGAGGTCACCTTCGAGGGGGCGAAGTGAGCACCGCCAAGAAGGACGTGATGGTCGGGGCCTTCGTGGCGGTTGCTGCCTTGCTGGTCAGCGCCCTGCTCGCCGTCGGTGGCTTGAACGAGATGGGGTCGGGCCAGGACGACGACATCTGGACGGGCTCGCAGTTCGCGTCGCTCGCGGGGCTGGGCTTGCTGCTTCTGGTCGGCGGCGCCGTGCGCGGATGGATGAAGCGCGAGGACGGGCCCTGGACGCTGTCGCTGGTCGGCATCGCCGCTCAGCTGCACTTCGCGTCTTGCGTGACCGTGTTTGCGCTCGCCTGGGACAACGGCCGTGAGAACTACTGGGAGCCCGGGCCGTTCGGCGTCCTGATCTGGTGTTGGAGCCTGGCCGCATTGCTGGCCTTTGCGGCCCACTGGACCGCCGGGCGGCGTGGCAATCCGGCGTCGCAGATGCTGCTGGGGGTGGCGGGGCTTCAGGCGATCGGCAGCGTGCTCGCCTGGATGTACACCTGGTCCGGCTGGCTGCAAGGCCTCCAGGGGGACATCGGCCGCGCGCTGTTCTTGGCGACCCACGGGTGAGCGAGTTGGGGCCGGCGTTCGTCGTCTCCGATCTGCACCTGCGCGGCCCTTCCGGGGAGAACACCCGCGCATTCCATCGATTCCTGGACCAGCGGGTCGCTCCCTCGGGGGCGCGCCTGATCATCGTCGGTGACCTGTTCGACTGGTGGTATGCGCGGCCGGGGTTCGTGCCTCCCCAGTTCGCCGGGGTGGTGGCCGCGCTGGAGGCGCTGCCTTCGGTGACCTGGATCGAAGGCAACCACGACATGCGCATCGCGCGTGCCCTGCGGCCCGACACCCCCTTGGATGTCCGAGCCCGCCCGCTGCACGGCCGTCACCGGGGCAGGAGCCTCGAGCTTCGCCACGGGGATCTGCTCGACGCGACGGACCGGGAGTACCTCGCACTCCGTGGCTTCTTGCGGGGGCCGTTCATGGATGCGGCGACCGGCTTGATCGGCGCGCGGGCAAGCCAGCGCGTGGGCGAGCTGGTCACCGCGGCGCGAAACCGGCAGAAGGGCGGCCTGGGCGGAGACCACGCCGACGACGGCTGGCTTCGCGGTGCCCGTGGGTTCGCGGCGGCCAGCGCCGCAGAGCTCACCGTCGTGGGCCACGGCCACTGGCTGGGCTGGTTCCCCGAGGGGCTGATCTGCCTGGGGGACTGGGTCCACTGGTGCTCCTACCTGGAGCTGCCGGGGGACGCCGGGCCGCGATTGCGCCGGTTCGTGGACGGCGCCGACGACCCGATCCTTGCGGATGGGGCCGTCGGCGCGCTTCCTCGACTGGTCTGACCTCTCGGCTCAGGCGGGAGCCGGCGGGTCCTCGGGGGTGGCCTCGAGCGTCGGGGCTTCGGGCGGGATCGTGTCCTCGTCCTCTTCCTCGTCCGCCGGGGCGGCCTCCAGGGCGGGGGCCGACTCATCGACCTCCACCGGTTCGGGCGCCACCTCGATGGCCTCGACCACTTCGGCTTCGACCTCCGTCGGGGCGTCCTCCGGCGCGGCTTCGACGACCTCGTCGTCGTCGGGCGCGGCTTCGATGACCTCGTCGTCGTCGGGCGCCGCCTCGATGACCCCGTCGTCGTCGGGCGCCGCCTCGATGACCTCGTCGTCGTCGGGCGCGGCTTCGATGACCTCGTCGTCGTCGGGCGCGGCCTCGATGACCTCGTCCTGATCGGCAAAGAGCCCGTCCGACGGCGGCGCCACCAGGACCGTGCCCGGCGCGGGGCCGGAGTGGTCCGCGGGAGCGGCCTCGGCAGGAGCTGCGGCTTCGCCGTTCTCGCTCGCAGCGGCCGACTCGCCCTCGCCCTTGCCGCGACCCCGCCGACGCCGACGCCGACGCCGACGTCGCGGCTGCTCTTCGCCGTCCTCGTCTTCGCTGTCCTCGCCGGCCGCGGCGACTTCGCCTTCGGTCGTGTCCGAGCCTTCGCCCTCTTCGCCGTCTTCGGGCGAACGCTTCCGCTTGCGCCGACGGCGCCGCTTCTGGCTGCGGGACAGGGCCGACTCGTCGTCCTCGTCGCCTTCGCCTTCAGCCTGGGCCTCGTCGTCGCCGCTCGCGGAGTCTTCGTCGCCTTCGGCCTTCGCCTCGGCGCCTTCGTCTTCGGGCCGCCGCTTGCCGCGCCGACGCCGTCGCCGCCGCTTGCGCGGCTGTTCTTCGCCTTCTTCACCCTCGGCCGGCTCGGACTTGGCCTTGGCCTCGCCGTCGGCCTCGGCGGCGTCGAGCTCGGCCTGCAGCTCCGCCTCGATCTCGGCGGCTTCCGCGGCGTCGACGTCCTCGGCCTCCTTGGCGGCGGCGCGCTGGGCGTCTTCGCCGAGCCGCTCGTGCGCCAGGCGCTCGCGCTGGGCCTCGACCCACTTGCGCTCGTGGTCCGGCAGCCCGCCCAGGCCCTCGTACTCCATCTGCTGCTCACCGCGGTGCAACCCGGGGCGGCCCTCGATGGCGACGAGGACGCCGAAGCGCTCCTCCAGATCCATGATCTCTCGGCGGTGGTGGTTCTGGCAGTGGTCGGCCAGCTCGGGGTGCAGGCTCACGGCCACCTTCGCGAAGGTGCCGTTGGCGGCCTTCGCCTCGATGGAGCGCAGCACGCGGTGGGCGACGAACTCCGGCGACGGGATGACCCCGCGGCCGTCGCACGTCGGGCAGTCGCGGTGCGTCTGGAGCTGCAGCGCCTGCTTGAGCCGCTGCCGATTGACCTCGAGCAGCCCGTTGTCGCTGATGCGCCCGACGTAGGTCCGGGCCTTGTCGGACTTGAGCGAGTCCTTGAGCACCTTCTCGACCTGCTTGTTCGCCTTCTTCGTCGACATGTCGATGAAGTCGATGACGATGAGGCCGCCGAGGTCCCGCAAGCGCAGCTGCCGGGCGACTTCGCGCGCGGCCTCCAGGTTGGTGTGCAGGGCGGTGTCTTCCTGGCTCTTCTGCTTCGTCGACCGCCCGGAGTTCACGTCGACGGAGATCAACGCTTCGGTCGGGTCGATGAGGATGTAGCCGCCGGACTTCAGGTCCGCTCGGCGCGCGAAGATGCTCTCGATCTGCTGCTCGACGCGGTAGCGGCTGAACAGGGGAATGCGGTCGAGGTACCGGGTCAGGACCTGCTTGCTGCGCGGCATGACGACGCCGAAGTAGTCCAGCGCCTTCGTGTACGCCTCTTCGCTGTCGATGATGACCTGGCTGATGTCCGACGCGTAGTAGTCGCGCAGCATCCGCAGGACGAGGTCGCCATCGGAGTGCAGCAGCCGCGTCTGGGACTTCTTCTTGTCCGCGTTGCGCTGCACCGTCTTCCAGGTGCGGATCAGCTGGGCGACGTCGCGGTTGAGGTCCGTCTTCGTCCGGTCGAGGCCGGCGGTGCGGACGATGAACCCGTAGTCCTTGGGGACCTTGAGGGCGCCCGCGATCTCCTTGATCTTCTTGCGGGCGCTGTCGCTGGACACCTTGCGCGAGACGCCCCGACTCTCGTCGAACGGCATCAGCACGATGTAGCGGCCGGCGAGGGAGATGCGCGTCGTGAGCGCGGCGCCCTTGTTGCCGATGGCGTCCTTCACGACCTGAACGAGGACCGGCTGGCCCTTCTTCATGACCTGCGAGACGTTCGGCTTGCCGGACTGGTCCTTCGGCGGCTTCTGGTGCCAGCACGTCGAGTGGATCTCGTCCAGGGGGAGGAAGCCTTGCTTCTCCGCTCCGAACTCGACAAAGCAGGCGTTGAGGCTGCCTTCGACGTTGGCGATGCGACCGAGGTAGATGTTCCCCTTCAGGAGGCGAGCATCTCGGACTTCGATTTCTAGGGACTCGAGATTGTTGTTCTCGAGGATGGCGGCGCGGACCTCGGCGGGGCGCGTCGCATTGATGAGCATGACCTTGGACAAGAGGGAATCCGTGATTGGGGCACCGGCCGCAGGGGCCGCACGGATCGATTCAAACGTGCTGCCACGCAGGGCCTCGGTACCGGTCTAGTGAAGCAATCGGAAGTGTGTGCCGTGCGCCGGGACCGGATGGTGGCGCATGCAGGACCGGCGAGATCCGGTCTCCGAACGGTGCCATTGTGGGCACGAGGTTTCGGTTGTCAACCCGGCCCCCCCGCTTCCGCAGGCGAATGCCTTGCTGGCCTCGGGAGTTCCGATTAACGTCCGGCCACCCCGATGGCGCGCGATGTAGAGGCGTCGCGCGAACGCCCTCGGGTCCTTACAACGAAGAGGTTCCGATGGTGCGCTGGGAATACCGCGTTCTGCACGATCTCACGGCCCCCGAACTCGGCGAAATCGGCGAAGAGGGCTGGGAAATCACGACGGTTGAGTTCGATGAGGACGGCGAAGTCCTCAACGCGTTTGCCAAGCGCCCCCTGAGTGGCGGTGGCGGCGGTGGTGGAGGCGGCGGCGGTCGTCGTCGTCGGCGTCGCGGCGGTGGCGGCGGTGGTGGTGG
>Ga0055584_100004716_pt1 | contig 13343 bp, 16 predicted proteins | sample OSDHelmetaG_FD_58716 | JGI IMG/M metagenome (GOLD analysis project Ga0055584, IMG submission 58716) | Pelagic marine sediment microbial communities from the LTER site Helgoland, North Sea, for post-phytoplankton bloom and carbon turnover... | ecosystem: Environmental > Aquatic > Marine >... | reverse complement strand
AATCCTGACGACTGGTTTCACGAGTCGGGGTTTTCTGTTACACCGCCCTATAATAGTTCAGCACACAAAACACAGGTAAAGCCTATGATTCCCCGCTATAGCCGCCCCGATATGGCAAACATTTGGGAACCGGAGAACAAGTTCCGTATCTGGTTTGAAATCGAAGCCCATGCCTGTGATGCGCAGGCTGAGCTGGGGGTCATTCCAAAGGATGCCGCCAAGGCCGTCTGGGAGCGTGGCAAGTGGGAAATCGATCGCATCGATGAGATTGAGCGCGAGACCAAGCATGACGTCATCGCCTTTCTCACCAATCTCGCTGAACATGTCGGCGACGAGGCACGGTTTGTCCATCAGGGCATGACATCCTCCGACGTGCTCGACACGTGCCTTGCCGTGCAGATGAGCCAGGCCGCCGATATTCTAATCGCCGATGTTGAGGCGCTGCTCGCCGCCCTCAAAAGACGCGCTCTTGAGCACAAGAACACAATCTGCATTGGCCGCAGCCATGCGATCCACGCCGAACCAACGACCTTTGGCGTCAAGCTGGCCGGTCACTATGCCGAGTTCGCCCGTAACCTTGAGCGGCTGAAAGATGCCCGCGCGGAGATCGCAACGGTTGCGATCTCCGGTGCTGTCGGCACTTTCGCCAATATCGACCCCGCCGTCGAAGAGCATGTTGGCAAGAAGATGGGGCTGACCCCCGAACCGGTTTCCACCCAGGTGATCCCGCGAGATCGCCATGCGATGTTCTTTGCCGTGCTTGGCGTGGTTGCCAGCTCACTGGAGCGGCTGGCCGTTGAAATCCGTCACCTGCAACGCACGGAACTGCGTGAAGCAGAAGAATATTTCTCACCGGGCCAAAAAGGCTCCTCAGCAATGCCACACAAGCGGAACCCGGTGCTGACCGAAAACATCACCGGTCTGGCGCGTATTGTCCGGTCCGCCGTCAATCCGGCAATGGAAAATGTCGCCCTGTGGCATGAGCGCGATATTTCACATTCATCAGTTGAACGGATGATCGGCCCTGACGCGACCGTGACCCTCGATTTCGCCCTGGCCCGCATGACCGGCGTCATCGACAAGCTCTTGATTTACCCCGAGATGATGCAGCGCAATCTCGATCAGCTTGGCGGTCTTGTGTTTTCACAGCGCGTCCTGCTCGGACTTACACAGGCCGGGATGAGCCGTGAAGGCGCCTATAGCGCCGTCCAGCGCAACGCTATGAAGGTCTGGGAACAGGATGCAGATTTCCTGACTGAATTACAGGCCGATGAAGAAGTAACGGCATCGATCAGTAAAGAAGACCTCGCCGCTTTATTTGACATCACCTATCACACAAAAAACGTCGATGTGATTTTAAACCGGGTGTTTGGTGAAAGCTGATTGTGGCCGACGCGCCACAAGCTGAAGCCAGACGCGATATCGCCGCCGAAGCGGTTATCGCCCGTTATGGTGATCTTTCCGGGGACAAGGTGGCGTTTGAAAAATCCCTCGCCACGCCGTTGCCCGTGTGCCTGTGGAGCAATCGGCTGCGAATAACCCCTGATGAATTGTCAGACCGATTACGATCGGAAGGCTTCGCGCTAGATCCTGTCCCGTGGAACAAGGATGCGTTCCGTCTCCCCGCAACAGCGCGGCCCGGACAAAGCTGGCTTTATAAAACCGGTCTTTGCCATATTCAGGAGGAAGCCGCTCTCCTACCCGTAAAGCTCCTCGACCCTCAACCCGGCGAGCGCATTCTCGATCTCTGCGCCGCCCCCGGCAACAAGACGGCCCAGATCGCTATCGCGCTCAATAATCGCGGGACGGTTCTTGCCAATGACAGCCACGCCGGACGGCTCGCCCCGTTGCATGCTGCTATCGCCCGGCTTGGGCTAGTGAACATCACGACGATGGCGATGGATGGCGTCGAGATTCCACGAGACGTCGGATTGTTTGATCGCGTCCTCGCCGATGTGCCCTGCTCGGGCGAGGGGACGATCCGCAAGGGTCCCCGCATGCACCAGCCAGTCGCTGAAAAGTTTCGCGATTGGTTACGCGGCAAACAACGTGCCCTTCTGCGTCAGGCAATTGATCTTTGCCGTCCGGGTGGACGCATCGTCTATTCAACCTGCACATTCGCGCCGGAAGAGAATGAAGCCATTATCGATGTCATCCTGTCTGAGCGGAGTGATATTCAATTGATCTCAGCCGCGGAAGATATGGCAGGTACCTCTCCCGGCATTACCGAATGGCAGGGCAAGCAATTTTCACAGGAGCTCACGAAAACGCTGCGGGTCTGGCCGCATAAATCGGGTACCGGTGGGTTCTTCGCCGCGATATTAGAGAGGACCGGTGACGCCACCACGTGTGCCGATACGCCAGCAATCGATTTGGCACCAGCCGCGCAAACTGTCATTGAGGGTTTCATTGAGCATTTTGGTTTTCCGCAAGACCTGTTCGACAATTTAAGAACCATCCGCGCCGGACGGCGGCTCAAACTGATTTCCAGTGCGCACCTTGTTTCTGACCTGGAAGAAGTACAAGCAACAGGCCTTACCCTGACCAATTACACCGCCAAGGTGCCAAAACTCTCCACCGAGTTCGCAATGGCATTTGGCAGCTTGGCGACCCGTAATGTTATCGATCTTTCACCGGACCAGCGCGCCACCTTTATGACGCGGCAGCATATTGTCCTATCAGAAGAGCAAACCCACTGTTGCAGCAAAAAGGGCTATGTTATCGCCCGCTCTGACGGTATCGCGCTTGGGGTCGGCATGCTGAGACGCAATGATGATACCGCTACCCTGGAAAGCCAGTTCCCTAAAAACTGGACCTGACACGCTTCACCAGATGGAACCAACCGTCCCAAACTGGGATTTCATACAGGGCGATCAGAAAATCCAATAATTCAATATCTGCTCTGGCTTTGTTTCGCCCCAGCTCAAAAATTAGTGATGCCGCCATCCCTTGCCTGTGGTTACCACTTTTGCGCAAATTAGCCACTACGCTTGCAGCTCAATACCAAATTGCACGCGAAGAATTCGACTGGGGGGGCGCAATGAAAAACATTTATACAGCTATTTCAGCTATCGCTTTATTGGCCATATCCGCCGTTCCGGCATCCGCCTTTGTTGTCCATCTCGATAATTTCACGATTACCAAAAACGGCGTGACTTTGATGAACAACGATTTCACTGATACCGCAGGTCTTGGTCTGGCAGGCCCAATGACGGAGCCCAACAACAACGGTACTAACGGTATCTACTCCGTGATCAACGGTGGTGGACAATCGGAAGGATCGCTCGCTGGCAATCGTACATTCGACACTGATGGCGCTCCACTTCAGCCGTCAGCCGTTGTCCCCGGGACCAACATTCGGACGACTGCCATTGAGCTGCAGACCTCACGGACCGATGTGACTAATCCAAACGGTCTTAAAAGTGATGATACTTTCAGAGTAGATGCGGTCGTCTCGCTGGGGAGTCTAACGGACCTCGGCATTGGGGACGTCTACGGAATTCGTCTGAGGGATCGCAACACACCCACGACACTTGGTAATGAAGAGCTGCGCCTCGAAATCCGCAAAAACGACAGCAACGAACCAACGGATGCATTGCGACACCGTGATGCAGGGTTGTGGCACACATACGGCAAGACTATACATGGTTCAAAAATCAATAATGAGTCCTAAATTGGACTTTTTTAGGCCGGAACAATCACTTTCAAGATGTACGGCGAGTCATTTCCGCCGGCGACGATTATATTTTCGCCAGGGCGAAGCTCTGCGACATCGCGCGGCGCATAACGGCCAATATAGGTTTCGTTGACCTTAGTGCCCAAATGGCTGTTAAGGTCACGAATAACCGTTTGGTCATGAAGTCTTTCAATTGCAAAATGTGCACGGGAAAGCCTGTACGGTACAAACTCATTCAAACACAGATCAGCGCCGCCAACAGGCTTCTGCTCCTGAGCCGACGGCATCCGCCCGACAATAAAGGGAAATCGATCAACGACCTGCCCTGTCACAGGCACAACAGACGCGACGGCCTCGGCCCCCGGGTAAATACTGACGTTTTCCGGTTTTTCCGGAATCGGGCTTTTCTGATTACCGGGTTCAGTACCTGCCTCAATGCCCGCAATCGCGGTATAAGCATCATCCAACGAATGTAGTCGACGGCTAAGGCGCTGAAGAAGGGCAAAAGCCAGAACACCGTCCTGGCTTATCCGTTGAAGAAATGCGCTTCTTTATACGAATTCGACAATCAGGGCGCTGGTAGCCCGCACTGATGCGCTATGATTGCGGCCTTCTATCGCCGCCATTTCGCCAAAATACTCTCCGGCTTTCAGCTGTCCGATCGTGACGATGTCATCGCCATGACATTTAATGACCTCGGCTTCACCTTCATGAATATACCCGACAAAGGTACTTGCTTCCCCTTCAGAAAAGACCAGCTGTCCTTTGCTGTACGTATTGATGATACGTCTCTTGGGTTAGTTGAACGTCCTCCAACTAGATTTCGTTCTCAATCTGCTCACGGGCGGTATCGCCAAGAATATCCATCTGTTTGCGCAGGGCAGCCTCATTGGTTGCAGCGCCTTTTTCTTTTAGATCAGCGAGAACCTTTCGGACGACATCAGCGTCACCGGCTTCCTCAAAATCCGACGCGACAACCTCCTTGGTATAGGCATTCGCAGCATCACCGCCAATACCCATAATTTCTGCGGCCCATAGGCCCAGCAACTTGTTACGGCGGGCCGTAATCTTAAACAGCATTTCCTGATCGTGCTGGTATTTGGCTTCATACCCTTTTTCGCGATCTTTGAAGCCAACAGCCATCGTCTTAATCTCCTCTCAAGGCGCCAGTTGGCGCTCGTTAAATGTTGTCTTTAATGTAAGCGGTTGCGTCCTGTGTGCAACCCAGTCATAACGCAAATCTGATGTGTACAGTTGTTTTCCTTCGCCGACCCGACCACCGCTGGCCCCTTATTCTAGGCGCCAACCGCGATGAACTGTTGGATCGTCCCTGGCGTGTGCCCGGCCGCCACTGGCCTGACCGCGAGAATGTGGTCGCTGGCATCGACGAACTCGCAGGTGGCTCCTGGCTGGGTATCAATGATGAGGGCATGGTTGCCGGTATCTTAAACCGCAAGGATTCCCTTGGCCCCGACGAAAATCTCCGCAGCCGCGGGGAACTCGTCCTTGAGGCGCTTGATCATACTGATGCAGTTTATGCCGTTGAAGCCATCGCCGATTTAAACCCCGCAGGCTATCGCAGCTTCAATCTGTTTGTCGCCGATAACCGGGATGCCTGGTGGCTGCGCAGCATCGGCCCCGAGGCAGAAAAGGTTGAGATTTTTGAAATCCCCGAAGGGGTCTCGATGCTGACAGCCTGGGACCTCAACGCCGAAGACTCAGTCCGGACTTCATTCCACTTGCCGCGCTTTACGGAAGCCGTCCAGCCTGACCCGGATAACCAGGAATGGCAGCACTGGGAAGAGTTGATGGGCTCAACCGATCACGCTGATGGCGCCGTCTCCGGTGAAGCCATGTTGATCCAGACGGACCGCGGGTTCGGCACCCTTTCAAGCAGTCTCATCGCGCTGGAATCTCCAGAGATTTATAACCCGCGTAAAATCTGGCGTTTTCTTGACCGTTTCGCAGAGGTACCGGCCTATTTTGACGTCGAGCTTTAACGGTAGCCGGGGTTAATTCGGATCAGCCATAGCATTGTTGGGAATCTGCAAACTTGCTATAGCTTGCGGGCATAATGCAGCTCTCACTCGATAGGGATTTACCGTGAAAATACGCGTTCATGTCACGCTCAAGAACGGCGTGCTCGACCCTCAGGGCAAGGCCATTTCCAACGCGCTCGGTTCCCTTGGTTTCTCCGGGATCAATGATGTCCGCCAGGGCAAATTTATTGAACTCGATGTGGCTGAAAGTGATCCCGACAAAGCGCGAATGGCCGCCGATGAGATGTGCCGCAAATTGCTGGCGAATACGGTCATCGAAGACTACCAGATCGATCTAGACGCATGAAATCAGCCGTCATCGTATTTCCCGGTTCGAACTGTGATCGCGATGTCCAGCTCGCGCTGGCCGCCAGCAGCGACACACCCCCGACAATGGTTTGGCACGGCGATTCAGAACTTCCCTCTGTGGATTTGATTGTCGTTCCCGGCGGGTTTTCCTATGGCGACTATCTCCGGGCAGGTTGCATGGCGGCGAATTCGCCGGTGATGCGGGAAGTCGTTGCCAAGGCCATTGCGGGCACACCGGTTCTTGGCATTTGCAACGGGTTTCAGATTCTCTGCGAGAGCGGGTTGCTGCCCGGCGCCTTGCTCCGCAATGCCGGCCTGAGATTTGTTTGCCGTGATGTTTTATTGCGGACGGAAAACACCTCGACGATCTTTACCCAAGGCTATGATCTAAACGCGGTTATCAGAATTCCGGTAGCCCATCATGACGGCAATTACTTTGCCGATGACGCGACGCTAAAAGACCTCGAAGACAATAACCGGATCGCCTTCCGCTATTGCAACGAGGCCGGCGAGCCAACCACAGACGCCAACCCCAACGGATCGGCTGCCAATATCGCCGGCATCATCAACGAGGCGGGCAATGTACTGGGTATGATGCCCCATCCCGAACGGCTGGCCGATGCTACCCTCGGCGGCATAGACGGCAAGGGTATGTTTGATGCGCTGGCTGAAAAACTAGCGGCCTAGAAACGGAACCCACCAGTGATCGACACTGAAGCAAAAATCACCCCGGAAATTGTCGCTGAACATGGATTAAGCGAAGAGGAATATGGCCGCGTTCTCAAGATTATGGGGCGCGAACCCAACATGACCGAGCTCGGTATTTTCTCTGTCATGTGGTCCGAGCATTGTTCCTATAAATCCTCCAAGCGCTGGCTGCGCGAGCTGCCAACCAAAGCGCCATGGGTCATCCAGGGGCCGGGTGAAAATGCCGGTGTCATCGATATCGGCGACGGCATGGCGGCAATCTTCAAGATGGAAAGCCACAACCACCCGTCTTTCATCGAACCCTATCAAGGCGCGGCGACCGGTGTTGGCGGTATCCTGCGCGATGTCTTTACAATGGGTGCCCGCCCGATCGCCAATCTGAATGCACTGCGCTTTGGTCAGCCGGATAATGCCAAGACGCGGCACCTGGTATCCGGCGTGGTTGCCGGTATTGGCGGCTACGGTAATTGTGTTGGTGTGCCAACGGTAGGCGGTGAATGTGATTTTCACAGCTCCTATGACGGCAATATTCTCGTCAATGCCATGACCGTGGGGTTGGCCGACCAGAACAAGATTTTCTATTCCGCTGCTGCGGGAATCGGTAATGCTGTGGTTTATGTCGGCTCTAAAACCGGGCGCGACGGTATCCATGGCGCGACCATGGCTTCCGCCGAGTTTGATGATGACTCCGAGGAAAAACGTCCGACTGTGCAGGTCGGCGATCCGTTTACCGAAAAGCTGCTGATCGAAGCCTGTCTTGAGCTGATGGCCACCGACGCCATCGTGGCCATTCAGGATATGGGCGCTGCCGGATTGACGTCCTCTTCGGTTGAGATGTCATCCAAGGGTGAGGTTGGTATCGAACTCGATATGGATCAGGTCCCGGCCCGTGAAGAGGGCATGACGACCTATGAAATCATGCTGTCCGAGAGCCAGGAACGCATGCTCATGGTGCTCAAACCGGGAGCCGAAGACGCCGCCCGCAAGATTTTTGAAAAATGGGAACTCGACTTTGCCGTCATCGGTCGGGTAACCGAGGGCGAACGGCTGGTCCTAAAAGAAAACGGTACGATCGTTGCGGATATCCCGGTGCCGCCTCTGGTTTCCGAAGCCCCGGAATATGACCGGCCGCGCAGCACACCCCCTGCACCAAACCCTATGCCAGACGTAATTCCAGCGCTCGACACACCAATTGCGGACTCTCTGCTGCAACTACTGGGTTCGCCTGATCTCTGTTCCAAACGCTGGATCTGGGAACAGTATGATCACATGGTCATGGCCGACACCGCCCAACGCCCAGGAGGCGATGCCGCCGTGGTCCGCATTCATGGCACCAGAAAAGGTCTGGCGATGACGTCAGACTGCACGCCACGCTACTGCTTTGCCGACCCCAGCGAAGGCGGCAAGCAAACTGTCGTCGAAGCCTGGCGCAACCTCACAGCCGTTGGCGCGCGCCCCCTCGCGGTCACCGATAATCTGAACTTCGGCAATCCCGAGCGCCCCGAAATCATGGCGCAGATTGCCGGTTGCGTGATGGGCATGGCGGAAGCCTGTGAAGCGCTCGACTTCCCCGTCGTCTCCGGAAATGTATCGCTCTATAACGAAACCAATGGCAGCGCGATCCTGCCAACGCCGGTTATTGGTGGCGTCGGCGTGATCGATGACCTGACAAAGATGGTCACGACTGCCTTCGCAGCCGCTGACCAGACGATCATTCTTATCGGTGACACTGAAGGCCATCTCGGGGCCTCGCTCTGGCTGCGTGAGATAGCCGGGCTGGAAGCTGGCCCGCCACCGCCAGTCGATCTCGAGCAGGAACGCCAGAATGGCGACCTCGTAAGAGGCCTCATCAATGATAGGACGATATCAGCCTGCCACGACATTTCCGGCGGCGGGCTGCTGGTTGCCCTCGCCGGTATGGCTTTGGCTGGCAATGTTGGTTGCAATATCGCCCTTCCAGATGGGCTGGACGGCCCGACAGCATGGTTATTCGGCGAGGATCAGGGACGTTACCTCCTGACCACCAGTGAGCCCGATACCGTCCTTTCCCGCGCAAAATCGGCAAATGTAAATACTGTCGCCCTTGGCAAAACAGGTGGGACTGCGTTGACTGTTGACGGTCATCCGCCTATATCCTTGAAAGCAATGCGGGACGCGCATGAAGGCTGGTTGCCGGACTATATGGCGGCTTCCTAAGCCTGACGCCGCTCTCTGATTAAAGGACTATATGATGCCTATGGATCCCGGTGAAATTGAGCGCATGATTAAAGAAGCGCTGCCTGATGCAGATGTTAAGCTGGAAGATCTTGTCGGAGACGGCGATCACTGGTCAGCCACCGTTGTGTCTTCTGCCTTCGAAGGGAAAACCCGGGTTCAGCAGCATCAATTGATTTATGCCGCCCTGCAGGGCCGGGTAGGTGGTGAGCTGCATGCCCTGGCGCTGCAGACGTCCGCACCCAAAACGTAACGCGTTAATCCATCTTTCTTTCGCCAGCGCGGCGAGCAACTACAGGTTCATACGATGAGTGATAATCCAACATTTGACCGCATTAAGCAGAGCGTTTCCGACGACGATGTCGTGCTTTTCATGAAGGGGACACCGGTCTTTCCTCAGTGCGGCTTTTCTTCGACCGTCGTGCAGGTCCTGACCTATATGGGCGTACAATTCAAAGGCATCGACGTTCTGTCTGATCCGGAACTGCGTGAAGGCATTAAGTCCTTCAGCAACTGGCCAACTATTCCGCAGCTTTATGTTAAAGGCGAGTTTGTCGGGGGCTGCGACATCATCCGCGAAATGTTTGAAAGCGGTGAACTGATCGAGCATATGAATTCCAACGGTATCGAAGTCAATCTGCAAACTGCGGAATAATCCGTAACCGGCGGGATAACCCCGCCCAAGATTACATTCGATAAAAAATTGAAACTGGGAGGTTTCTCAATGGCATTGGTAAAAACCAAAGGGCTTGCGCATTTCACAATTCCGGTAACGGATACTGAACGCAGCCAGAAGTTCTACGAAGATATTCTTGGCATGAAAGCCATTCAGGTTAATCACAAGCGCGGCATGGTGTTTATGGATTCAGGCGGCGACTGCGTCATCCTGACCAAGACCCAGCACCCGATCAATCAGGCTGGTGAACAGGATATTCATCACGCCTGGGTCGTCGACCATGAAGATTACGAAGATGCGGTGAAAGAACTGCAGAAACGCGACGATATCAACTTCCATTTCGAGGAAGACCGTCAGGGCGGTGCCGTAAACGGCCCGCGGGCCTATTTCGAAGACCCCGATGGCAATGTCCTCGAGATTATCGACCTCACCAGCTATAAGGGCGATTGATATGGCAGCGCCAGAACTACAGGGCCTCGCCCATTTCAGCATTCCGGTCAGCGACGTCGCGGCAAGTCGGGATTTCTACGAAAACATCGTTGGCTGCAAACATCTGTTCAGCACCCCGCCAGGCACCATGTCCTTTCTCGACGCTGGCGGCATGTGCATCATATTGTGCCAGCACGAGGCGCCGATCAATCCGGTGCTGGATGATCATAACGGTGTGCATCATTCCTTTATGTTGAAGAGCGAGGACTTCGATGCCGCGCTGGAACACCTGCGCGCCAATAACGTTGAAATCTTTTTCGAGGAAGATCGCCAGGGTGGCGTCGTCAACGGTCCGCGCTGCTACTTCCGTGATCCCGACGGCACAGTACTGGAATATATCGATTTGACGAGTTATTCCGGGGCGGAAGCGTAACGCGTCTCAACTCGGCGTCAGAACCACGACCGGAATAACACGGGCATCGCCGATGCGCTTCTCATATTCGTCCATCATCGGATAGACTCCGCCCATCAACTGCCAGAGACGGGCACGTTCTTCACCCTGCGTTTCGCGGGCTGTTGCCGTAAATTTCTCGGCCGCAACCTGAACATTAACGACGGGGTTCTCAGCGAGGTTGAGATACCACGCGGGATGGGTCGGCCTGCCACCCTGTGATGCGACAACAACGTAATCATCACCATCGCGGCCATAAACCAGCGGCGTCGTGCGGGGCTCGCCCGATTTACGCCCGGTTGTTGTCAGCAAAAGACAGGGGTACGTCCCCGGTGCCGCCAGCTTGTCCCATAAATGACCTTCTGCACCGTCGCTCGCGAGATAGAGCGCTACGTGATTTTTGATCTTTTCGGATTGCGCCATGATCTGCCCCCGTCCCTTCGTCCGATTCCAAATAATCTTACCACGAAGGGCGTATCGTCCATAAACTAAACAAATAGGCTGGAATACAGCAACGTCATCTCTATATCTGATCCAAGAGTGTGTTGTTTAACAATCGCTGGCTTTTCCTGCTTTAGAGAAAAGAGGGAACGATGGATTTAAAAAGAACGTTGGTCGCGATAACGGATAATTCCTGCGATGCCGTCGCCACCGAAACGGCCCTTAAAATTGCCTATCCTTTTGGCGGCACTGTACGGGCCCTGTACGCCGCGGGTGAATCGCCCACCGCCGCACAATTTCGCTATCCAACGATTGGCACCCATGTTTTCAATCAGATCGAAGGCGCCTTGAGCAACTCGCAGATTCTAAACGAAAGCAATGCCCGCTCATCTTTTGAAACTCACGCTCAAAAATGCTGGAACGAAATAGCCGGTTCAACTTCCGGTTCGCCGCCGATCGAATGGACGGCGATCGCAAGCGAAATGCCGGACGCCATGGTTCGACAGGGTGGCATATATGACCTTCTGGTGATCGGGCAAACCTGCCGCGCCAACGCAGACATGGTGGAGGCCGCCCTGTTTCGCAGTGGTCGACCGGTGCTTTTCGCCCCGGAAACAGCCTCTGGAACAATCGGCCAAAATATTATGATCGGCTGGAATCGCAGCCCGGAAGCCGGAAAATCCGTCGTCAATGCCATCCCGCTTCTACAGAAAGCCGCAAAGGTCACAATTTGCTCGATCACGACAATGGTCCGCCCCGGACCTTCACCAGAGGAATGCGCGGATTATCTTGAGGATCATGAAATTAACGCTGAGATCATCACGGTAAAACCCGGGCGCAAGGACGTTGCAACGCTCCTGCTGGAACAAGTGGAATCGCTGGAGGCCGATCTGATTGTCACTGGTGCAAATTTCCATATCCGTCCGCGACAGACCATTCTAAGTAGCGTCACAAGTTCTCTGTTGGAAAACTCCAAAACAGCTTTACTCATGTCGCACTAGGGACGGATTCTGGCCGAGCAACAAGAAGGCCGGGGAAAATCAGGTCAGCGCCCTTTCGTATAGTCGTTGCGCAACATTTGCGGGACGAAACGCGTTACGGTGCGTCACGTTTCCTGATCTCGGAATAACCACTGAGACGGTTTGTTTACCAGATGGGACGGGAATCAATTCAATCCAAGGGAGACGATCAATGATCAAGACTACAATCCCCGCCATGCTGACGGCGGCTGTTGTCACACTTGCGTTCACCACTTCGGCCGACGCGCAAAGAAGACCCCATCCGCAATTTCCCGATATGACATTTTTCATGACCAGTAAAAGTGAGCCGGATGGCGCCAATTTCGGTGGCATCGAAGGCGCCGACAACCATTGTAAGGCGCTGGCGACGAGGGCAGGTGCCGGCAACAAGGAATGGCGTGCCTATCTCAGCACCCAGGCCACCGATGACAAGCCCGCGATCAATGCCCGCGACCGCATCGGTAAAGGCCCGTGGGTCAATGCCGTCGGGGTTGAAGTTGCCGCCAATGTCGAAGAGCTTCATTCGGCCAACAGCAAGATTAATGTTGAGATCGGACGGGCCGAAAACGGTCGCCGGATTCCCAGCCGTCTTTATGTCGTGAACCAGCATGACATTCTGACCGGCTCAACCGCAGAAGGAATGGCGTATCCGCCTGGTGAAGACATGACCTGTGGCAATTGGACCAAGAACGGTGCTGATGGCAAGGCCCGAGTTGGCCATCACGACCGGATGAGTGGCCGTCCCGGTCCTGCCGGCAAATCGTGGAATTCAGCCCATAACTCACGGGGCTGTAGCGCAGCCCTTCTAAAACGCTCCGGCGGCGCCGAGCTGCTCTACTGCTTTGCGGTGAAGTAATCCCAGGTATTACGGCATAAAAAAGCCCGGGAAAACCCGGGCTTTTTTCGTATCTCACTGAGCGTCGTCGCTTAGCGCGAGTAATACTCGATGACGAGGTTTGGTTCCATCTGCACCGGATAGGGCACATCGGCCAGTAACGGTGTGCGGGTGAATGTCCCCTTCATGTTGCGGTGATCGACTTCCATATATTCAGGAATATCACGTTCCGGGCTTTCAATCGCTTCGAGAAGCATCGGGATTTCGCGGGATTTCGCGCGAACCTCAATGACGTCACCCTCATTGACCCGATAGGACGGGATGTTGACCCGCTGGCCGTTGACCAGAATATGGCCGTGATTGATGAACTGACGTGAGGAAAACACCGTCGGGACAAACTTCATACGGTAGACCACAGCATCGAGACGACGCTCGAGCAAGCCGATGAGGTTTTCCGAGGTATCGCCCTTGCGGCGCTCAGCCTCGATATAGGTACGGCGAAACTGTTTCTCGGTGATATTGCCGTAATAGCCTTTCAACTGCTGC
>Ga0055584_100004713_pt1 | contig 13344 bp, 10 predicted proteins | sample OSDHelmetaG_FD_58716 | JGI IMG/M metagenome (GOLD analysis project Ga0055584, IMG submission 58716) | Pelagic marine sediment microbial communities from the LTER site Helgoland, North Sea, for post-phytoplankton bloom and carbon turnover... | ecosystem: Environmental > Aquatic > Marine >... | reverse complement strand
CGATTCACCCGCTTCTGCCGCCTGTCGCCGGCATATTGGCGCTGCTTGCCGGCGCGTTCGAGCCGTTCCGGGAGGTGCGAATCTAAGCGAGTGGCTACAGGTAGAAAACCACTCCCAAGGGGGTCGTGTGCCGAGTAAGGGTTAGTCAAACAGTCAGTTGAGTGCAGTGACAGAAAGTAGCCGGAGACCGAAAATTCACCCTATTGCATTTGCAGAGCGTAAGAACTCGCGCCCAGGAGTCCCGGATGTGGATGGACGATGACTTGTGTCGGAGTTTGCTCCATTAAGGACCGATGTCGGCCCTTGCGCTCAAAGCCGGTACGAAATCGACTGTTGGTAATGAGTGCAGGTTTGCGTGCGACGATGCCACCGCCAACAAATACGCCGTCGAAAGCGCCGAGGGTCAGTGCTAGATTCCCGGCCACCTGGCCTAATACTTCAAAGAAGATTTCGACCGCTTCCTTTGCCAATTCGTCGTTATTTTCCGCGGCGAGCGAAAAGATTTCTGCTGCATTTGTGTCGGCAACATGGGTCTTTCGAATTTTCGCAAGCGCACGGTAAATGTTAACAACGCCAGGACCCGACACGAGTCTTTCATCGCACACCCGATCAAAATATTCTCGAAGTTGAATCAGGATCTCCATCTGATCGTGCGTTTCCGGCGCAAATCCGCTGTGTCCGCCTTCGCCGATAATCGGCACGAATTGACCGTTCTTTTTAGACAGCCCGGCAGTGCCCAGACCCGTACCCGGACCAACGATACCAATCATGAACTCTTTCTTATTCAGATCGATTGCTCCGGGCAATCCTACTGAAGTGCAGTCCTCAGGAGAAAGCCAGGGAATCGAATACGCAATCGCCTCGAAGTCGTTCAACAGTTTGACGTGTGCACCGCTGAATTTCTGCGTCAGTTCATTTTCACTCATATTCCAGCGGTTATTGGTGAATCGGACATTGCCATCGATTACCGGTCCGGCTGCGGCAATACAGATTACGGTCGGTTTGGGCGCACGTATTTTTTTCAGATACGCGCCGATTGCGATATCGGCTGACTCGAAGTCACGACACTTGAAAGTCATTTCTCTTGAAAAGCCCGGCGACTCAGGATTAGCAATTGCGAAGCGTGCATTGGTGCCACCAATATCGCCAATCAGCAAACAGGGAGCCGAATCAACCGGATCAGTTTTTGTCTCCCATAACTTCATGCGACAAGTTGCCTGGCATCTTTTGCGAGGGCCGAAATTGACTCGAAGTCGCGCGCCGAGATTAAGTCGACTGGTGCAATCCACGAGCCGCCAAGGCACGCAACATTGGCTAATTTCAGATACTCGGGAGCCAGGTCCGGCGATATTCCTCCGGTTGGAAAGAAGCGTGCTTCTGGAAGCGGCGCCCCTATGGCCTTCAGCATATTGATGCCGCCGGCCAGCTCAGCCGGAAAGAACTTGATTAGCGAATAGCCACACTCTTGTAGCCGAATAATTTCGCTCGCAGTGACAGCTCCGGGCACGAAAGGCAAATTATGTTTCGCAGCAGCGTCGAGCAGCGAATCTGAAGCACCTGGACTAACCGCGAATCTGGCACCGGCGTCTTTGGCCTGCGCGAACTGCAACGCGCTACGAACGCTACCAGCGCCGATACAGGCATCGGGAAACGCCTTCGCTGTATTTTCAATTGCCACAAGAGCGTGTGGTGTACGAAGTGTAACTTCAATGGTGGAAAATCCGGCCTGGATCAATGTATCAGCGAGAGGCACAGCGGTTTTCGGATCATCGACAACGACCACCGGAACAATGCTTACGTTCTTGAGCAGATTGGTCGCATCCACTAGTCGTTCTCCGAGAATATGCTGGCGCCCATTTCGGCACCATTGGCGTTATTTCGAAACACCTTGAACAATTCGCGCCCCATCCCTGTGTGACTACTGGCAAGGTCGGGTTTCTCCGCGGGCCTTGACTGCAGCAATTCGCCTTTCGCTTCTACCGAGAGTACGCCGCTACTCGCATCTATGTTCACCAAATCGCCATCACGAATTCTACCGATAAGCCCGTCGTTGGCCGCTTCCGGCGTTACCTGTATAGCTGCAAGCACGCTTCCGGAAGCCCCTGACATTCTCCCGTCAGTCAGAAGCGCGACCTTGTGGCCGCTGTTTTGCAGTACATTGAGATATGGCGTGAGCTTATGCAGCTCTGGCATACCGGTTGCGCGCGGACCTTGAAACGGCAAGACGGCGACAAAATCTTCGTAAAGTTCGCCTGCCTGAAAGGCCTGGGTGAACTCAGCCTGCGACCGAAATACCTTCGCCTGCGCCGCAATCTGGTGATGTTCTGCAGAGACGGCGGAAACTTTGATCATGGCGCGACCCAGGTTTCCATCGACGAGGCGCAAGCCACCTTCAGGATCGAACGGAGCCGCGACCGGTCTCAGAATCTCGCGATCCAGCGATTCCGTCAGCGCAGGCTTCCAGTCAATCTTCCGACTGCTGATTTTCGGCTCGACGCAGTATTTACTGAGGCCGTTACCCAGTATCGTTGAAACGTCTTCGTGCAAAAGCCCGGCATCAAGTAATTCCCGAATTACGAAGCCGAGTCCGCCGACAGCGTGAAAATGATTTACGTCAGCGAGTCCGTTTGGATACACATGCGCAAGAAGAGGAACCACTCGCGACAACTCCGAAAAGTCATCCCAGTCGATCACTATTCCAGCAGCGGATGCGATTGCGACGAGATGAATCGTGTGGTTTGTAGAACCACCGGTTGCGAGAAGTCCCACGATGCCGTTGACAATGGCCTTCTCGTCGACGATTTCTCCAATCGGCAAATAGTTATCGCCGAGGTTGGTTATTCGCAGTACCTGGTTAACGGCTTCGGATGTTAGTGCATCGCGTAGTTCGGTGTTTGGATTTACGAACGAGCCGCCGGGTAACTGCAGGCCCATGAATTCCATCATCATCTGGTTGCTGTTGGCCGTGCCATAAAATGTACAGGTGCCAGGGGAGTGGTAGGACGCTGACTCGGCTTGCAGCAATTCACTGCGATCAATCCGGCCGGCGGCATATTCTTCGCGAACCCGGGCTTTCTCTTTATTAGGTAGCCCGGAAACCATTGGACCCGCTGGCAGGAATACTGTTGGCAGATGGCCGAATGAAAGTGCGCCGATGAGTAGTCCAGGTACGATCTTGTCGCAAACACCGAGACATATCGCTGCATCGAACATGTTGTGAGACAGGGCGACAGCGGTGGAAAGGGCAATCACGTCGCGGCTGAACAGGGAGAGGTCCATGCCATCCTGGCCCTGCGTCACGCCGTCGCACATCGCTGGCACGCCGCCTGCGAATTGTGCGATTGCGCCGCAGTCCTGCGCTGCCTTTTTTATCAATGCTGGATATGCTTCGAACGGCTGATGCGCACTGAGCATGTCGTTATACGCTGAGACGATGCCGATATTTGGTACTTCACTTCCCGCCAGTGCCTCCTTGCGCCCAGCGCTGCAGGCCGCCATGCCGTGGGCAAGGTTGCTGCAGGATAATCTCGACCGAGATGGTCCGTTCTCGGCAGCTCCGTGAATTCTGTTCAGATACTTACCGCGCGAATCGGCACTCCTTTGACGAATTCGATCTGTCACCTGACTTAAAACTGGATTCATGGCTATTGTTGCTCCGAAAAGATCTACGGTGCCCAGATGGTATGCACGGGTGTCTGTTGCTGAAACAAAAGTTTACTGAGCGGGTAAGCACTTTCCCGTAGTTTGGATTGCTCGTAGACATCGCGCTTGGTGTAGCCAAAAAACAGTAACAAGAGTTCCCGGCTGTTCAATATGGCGGGCATAGTCAGAGAAATTCGACGATGCGGGCTGGCAGAAGTTTCGATCAACATGCAGTTACGGTCACTTTCTGCATTCAGTCCTTCCTCTATTTGTTCGGCATCGGCAAAGAGCGATGCGATGTGGCCGTCATTACCTATGCCAAGCAAAGAGATTTCGAACGGTAAGTGAATCGATTTTAGTTTCGTTTCAAATAGCTCGCATTGATCTCGTTCCGGTAGGTCCTGGTCGTAGATTGTGACTAATTGTGCTTCGGCAGCATGGTTAGCAATGAGCGAGCGCTGAATCATGCCGGCGTTACTTGCATCATGATTCACCGGGACGCATCGATCATCGCTGAGCGTGATCAAAACCCTACCCCACGAAATAGCCGTATTGGCCAGGATTCTGTAACAGTCTTCTGGTGTTGAACCACCCGTGACAACTATTGAGGCTTTCGGTGTGTCAGCGAGGCCGCTCTCAATAGCGGTCGCAATACGTTGCGCGGCTGCCCCTGACGCCAAGGAGCGACTGGAGAAAAACTCCTCCGTAATAGCCATCAGGTTTCCGGGTACCAGCTGTGCCCATCCCGATCGAGGAGCATCGACGAAGCGGCCGGCCCCCAGGTGCCGGCAACATAGCTCTCCACTTTTTGTCGCGAGTCCTGCCAACCGGCGATAATCTGGTCGACCCAATGCCAGGCGGCCTCGACTTCGTCACGGCGCATAAATAAGGCCGGATTGCCGCGCAGAACTTCCATCAGGAGTCGTTCATAAGAGTCCGGGTAGCGAACGCCAAATGATTCTTCAAAGCTCAGGTCGAGCGATACGGGGCGTAGTGCGAATCCACCGGGTCCCGGTTCTTTTGCCATCACAGACAGTTTTACACCTTCATCCGGCTGCAGACGAATAGTGAGTCGATTGGGAAGAATATCGTGCTCGATTTCTGTGAATATGGAATGCGGCACCTCCTGAAATTGCACAACGATTTCGGAGTGCTTGGCCTTGAGCCGTTTTCCGGTGCGCAAATAAAACGGTACGTTTGACCAGCGCCAGTTTTCGATTTCAAGCTTTAGTGCAACAAATGTTTCGGCTGCTACCTTGTCCGATCGCAGTTCATCAACATAGCCGGGTACCGGATTACCGTTAATAGCGCCTGCCGCATACTGGCCCCGGACCGTGTGAGTTTTAATATCGTTATTTTGAATCGGTTTCAGTGCCCGCAGGACTTTGAGCTTTTCATCGCGTACTGCATCGTGATCGAGACTGCTTGGCGCCTCCATCGCAACCAGGCAGACGAGTTGCAACATGTGGTTTTGAATCATGTCCCTCAACGCGCCGGTATCGTTGTAGAATTCGATGCGGCCACCGACACCGAGTTCCTCAGCAACTGTTATCTGAACGTGATCGACAACGCCACGGCGCCAGAGTGGTTCAAACAACGAATTACCGAAACGCAGTGCCAGTAAGTTTTGGACCGTTTCCTTGCCAAGGTAGTGATCGATTCGAAAAATTTGATTTTCATCAAAGCACTGTCCGACTTCGTCATTGATTGCCTGGGCCGACTTCAGATCATGACCAACCGGCTTTTCAAGGACAATTCGGGTGCCGGGGGTAATCAGCTTGTTGGCTTTGAATGCGGATGCGATCGGACCAAATAGCCGTGGCGCCGTTGCGAGGTAGATCACACGCGTCCGGTCATTTTTCCCCGCCAATGAATCACAGAGCGCGGTCCACTTGCTCGAATCAAGCGCGTCGGCGTGGATATAACTTAGTCGTGCTGCGAACCCGGCCCACTCATTTTCATCGAATTCTCCTTCCTTGAGATTGTCCCGCAGTGCCTGAATGACTAGTTCCAGGTAATGGGCGTTACTCATTTCACCACGGCCGACGGCGATTATGCGGCTGTCGCCTGTTAGCTGACCATCGCGCGCCCGGTGATAGATTGCGGGTAACAGCTTGCGCATCGCCAGGTCGCCGGTGCCGCCGAAAATAATCAAGTCGAATGTATCGACTGGAAGAAGTTGTGCCATTGTCAGACTCTGCGCGAAATTGGAGATCGCTTAACGTCGATGTCCATCGTCAAGATGCGGCCGATGCCTCTCGCAACCTGGCTGCAGCACTGTGCCGTTCTGACAGGCTTTGCTCGACTTCCCTGATTGTCGCGGAATTTATTCGGTAGAAGAAAATGGCGGCTGCACCCATGAGGGAAAGAAGTGCAGGTAAGATGCTGAACATGAAGCGAATTCCGGCTAATGAAGTAGCCGTTTGAGCTTCGTTTGCAATGAACCCAAACACCGACAAGACTATACCGGCCAGTCCTGCACCGACTGCCAGACCCATTTTTTGGGCGAATTGCAGGGTGGAAAAAACCAGGGCGGTTGTGCGCCGGCCTGTCTTCCACTCGCCGTAATCCGCGCAATCCGCGTACATGGCCCAGACCAGCGCCGGAGTCGGTCCAATTAGCAAAGAGCCCAGGCAGTTAACGGCTACCATCATCCAGTATTGATCTGGCGGAATGACATAAAAAAGTGCCATCGACGCTGAGTTGAGCACGGTAAGGATCATTAGCAAACTTCGTTTTTCGAAACGTTCGCTGAGCGTCTTTGTTAGCGCGATACCAATAATCATCGCGATTAAACCGAGTGACATGAAGATCGCAGTCTTATCGAATATCAGGAATATTGGCGTACCGTCGTCGCCCACGTAGTACTTGAAATAATAGAGCAGGGTGCCGCCGCGGACGGCGGCATTCATCAAAGTAAAGATTGCTGCCAGGAATAACGCGACCCAGGGTCCGTTGCTAAGCAGTGCTTTGAGATCCCGTTTGACGTCAGAATCGGTTTGTGTCGGCGCCACCCGTTCTTTTGTCGTGGCGAAGGTCACCCAGAACAAAAGAATAGAGATCACTGCGAATAGTATCATCGTCAGCCGAAATCCTGTCGCCTCGTCACCATTTCCCAAAATGTTCTTTAGAGGGGTCACAAACGTGCCGATGATCCATGCGGCAGAGAACGCACAGATAAACCGATAACTGGCAACTTTGGTTCGCTCAGCCGAGGATGAAGATATCACGCCCATCAGTGCGGAGTAGGGCACATTAATCGCAGTGTAGGCGAGCATCATGAATGTATATGTGAAGTATGCATAGATCAGTTTCCCTGAGTCCGAGAGGTCAGGGTTGGCAAACATCGCATAGCCAAAAATACCGTAGGGAATGGCTCCCCAAAGTAAATAGGGTCGAAACTTTCCCCAACGGGAATTCGTGCGGTCGGCGATTAATCCCATGATCGGATCGCTTGCGGCGTCGACGATCTTGGTAACAATGAACATCGTGCCTACAGCTGCAGGCGCAAGCCCGAAAATATCTGTGTAGTAATAAAGCAGGAAGATATTGAATACCTGGAAGAAGAAGTTAGATGCGCTGTCTCCCAGGCCGTAACCCAGTTTTTCTCGAAACTTGAGGGGCTGCTCTTCGCCGGACATGTCAGGCTCCTTTTTCCAGCATAACCAGTTGGATAGCCGGCAAAATAATCGGCCTCTCGATAAAAGGGCCTGAAATCGCCTGCTCGCTACTGTTGCCGACAGCCGATTCGAAAGAGAATGCCGAGTATTTGCTAATCAATTTGTGATTCAAAGTGGTTCCAACGTTCGCGGGCAAATCGAATTGCATGATTCATCCGCAGACACAGCTGGTTATTTCGGTAACTAAAAGCCTTGCAATTCATCGTCTACCAAATTGACAGCGCTGTCAAATATTGCTACAACGCGTTGCAATTACGCTGCCAAAATAATCATTGGAATCATTATGCAGTTCGGGAGGACGGCGGTGGCTTACGACGAAATACCGACCCGGCAATACCCAAAGTCAATAAACAATTGCTGGAATTGCTCTTCGACAGGGCAGCCACTGCAGTTGATGTCGGGTATCGGACAATTCGAGATTACTCGAATCCATAAGAAGTTAAAGGCCATGTTTTTCGGCCTACTGGTGGTAATGTTAATGAGTAGTACTTTTGCACAGGAAATTGATGACTCTCAGGATATCGAGCGCAGGGTTCTCGATCTGTTGGGAAAAATGACACTGGCAGAGAAAATCGGCCAAATGAGCCAAGTCAATGCTGCTGGCGGTTATCCCCCGCACGACCTCGGAGATGAGTTGCGCGCCGGGCGCATTGGCTCGGTGCTTAACCAGGTTGATGTGGATATTGTCAATGAGCTGCAGCGTATTGTCGTAGAGGACAGTCGACTTGGCATTCCTCTATTGGTCGGTCGTGATGTAATTCATGGTTTCCAAACTGTAATGCCAATTCCACTTGGGCAAGCGGCGAGCTGGAATACTGAGCTTGTAAGGTTAGGTGCCGAAGTCGCTGCGGGAGAAGCTGTCAGGACAGGGGTAAACTGGACTTTCGCTCCCATGATCGATATTTCACGTGATGCAAGGTGGGGCCGAATTGCAGAGAGTCTTGGCGAAGACCCCTATCTGGCAAGCGCACTTGGTGTCGCAATGATTGAGGGCTTTCAGGGTGATGACCTTGCTGCGACAGGCACCATTGCCGCATGTGCCAAGCATTTTGCGGGCTACGGTGCCAGCGAAAGTGGTCGTGATTACAATACAACGAATATTCCTGAAAACGAATTGCGCAACGTCTACCTGCGACCATTTAAGGCCGCGGTAGAGGCCGGCGTCGCAACGCTAATGACTTCGTTTAGTGATCTGGACGGTGTGCCGGCAACTGCCAACCAGTTTTTGCTGCGAAAAGTGTTGCGGGATGAATGGCATTTTGACGGATTTGTTGTCAGCGATTGGGACTCTGTCCGACAGCTTTCAACACATGGCATCACGGCGAATGATAAGGAATCGGCTGCAGAGGCTGTTGCGGCAGGAGTCAATATGGAGATGGCGGGGACAGCCTATATTGATCATCTTGCCACGCTGGTTGAGGAGGGTCATGTCGACATTGAAAATATCGACGCGATGGTTGCCGGTATCCTGCGCGCCAAATTTCGCCTTGGATTGTTTGACAGGCCTTACACAAATCCCGACGATCTGCCCGTCATTTCCACTGAGCGGGCCCTCGAAACGGCAAAAACTGCGGCACTCCAAAGTGTAGTGATGTTGAAGAATGATCACGCCACATTACCTTTAGCGGAATCAGGTTTGGAGTCGATCGCAGTCATAGGCCCTCTGGCTGATGCGCCCTATGAACAGCTTGGTACCTGGATATTTGACGGGGACGTAGAGCTTAGTCAAACGCCTCTGCGTGCAATTCAAAATCTCGCTGGTGACAGCATTGATGTTCGTTACGTCCGTGCTATGGAAACTTCGCGAAGCAGAGAAACCCAACCCTTTGACGAGGCCGTATCAATCGCCGCTGAGTCTGATGTTGTTGTTCTGTTCCTGGGTGAGGAATCGATTCTTTCAGGGGAAGCGCATTCTCGTGCAGACATAAACCTGCCGGGCAATCAGGCCGAACTCGTGCGGCGAATAAGGCAAGCGGGCAAGCCGGTTGTCGCTGTCATCCTGGCGGGAAGGCCGTTAACGCTTACGAATATTGTCGATGAAGTCGATGCGATTCTTTATGCGTGGCATCCGGGAACAATGGGCGGCCCTGCGATAGCTGAGTTACTTTTTGGTATTGAATCGCCCTCCGGAAAATTGCCGGTATCATTTCCGAAAATGGTTGGTCAGATTCCGATTTATTATAACCAAAAGAATACAGGCAAGCCTCCGTCGGACGATTCGGTAGTTTATATCGACGATATCGACGCACATGCGGCCCAAACATCGCTCGGTATGACTGCATTTCATCTTGACGCCGGATTCAAGCCGCTTTTCCCATTTGGGTACGGGCTGTCGTATGCGGATTTCGAGTATCGTGACATTCGTGTCAGCGCAAGCGAAGTTGGATTTGGTGAGACTGTCACCGTAAGCGCAGAGCTCACAAATACCGGCGCAGTAGCTGCAGCGGAGATTGCGCAGCTCTATGTTCGCGATTTGGTTGGCAGTGTGACACGTCCGGTCAGGGAGCTAAAAGGATTCAAGCGTGTTCTTCTCGAACCAGGTGAAACAGTCACAGTTACATTTGAATTGAACGCCGATGACCTCGCTTTCTACGATCGTGACATGAATCTTTCAGTTGAACCCGGCGAATTCCATGCCTGGATTGGTGGCAATTCTGACACGGAATTCGGTACCGGATTCCGAATCATAAAAAGCGACTGAACGGCGACCAACAGGAATGAAGTTGCGCAACAAACATGTCGGGACGCGCACGTTCTTGATCGCAATCGTGGGGGCCCTGGCTGCTTGCAGCGGATCGCCAGGATCCGACGAGGTCGAAGTTGCCAGTGGTGGCTTCAGGCCCAGCACCGCCATAAAGGTCGAGATTGAAGCTTTAGACGATGGATATCGACTATTACGCGGCGGTGCCCCTTACTTCATCAAAGGCGCAGGCCTCGAGTATGGCGATATGCAATCGTTTGCCGCACACGGTGGAAATTCTATTCGTACCTGGTCCACGAGTAACGAAGTTGAATCTGCTCAACAAGTGCTCGACAGGGCGCATGCAAACGGCGTGACGGTCGCCTTATGCCTGGAAATGGGCGCAGAGCACCGGGGATTTGACTACGACGACCGCGATGCAGTCGCCGCCCAATTGGAGGGGTTTCGTAGCGAAGTACTGAAATATCGCGATCACCCGGCATTACTCGTCTGGATCATCGGTAACGAGCTTAACTTCGACTACACCAATTCGAATGTCTACGATGCCGTCAATGACATATCGAAGATGATTCATGAGCTTGACCCGAATCATCCCACAACGACCACGATTACCGGCGTCGACAACCGTGAGAGGGAGTTTAGCGACTTAGCGACCCGGGCCGCGGATCTCGATTTTGTTAGTTTCCAGGTTTACGGTGAGTTGGAAATCCTGCCTCGCGTCATCGAAGAAATCGAGTACGACAAGCCATTCTTCGTAACCGAGTGGGGTGCGGTCGGTCATTGGGAAGTGGACAAGACAACCTGGGGTGCACCGATTGAGCAAACGAGCTCGGAAAAAGCAGCCACATATATGCGCGGGTATACGGAAAAACTGGCGCGGCTGGAGAGTAGGTTAATTGGCTCTTACGTATTTCTGTGGGGCCAGAAGCAGGAGCGAACTCCAACGTGGTATGGACTTTTCGCAGAGACTGGCGAGGAGACCGAGGCGATCGATGTCATGCACCATATCTGGTCTGGTGAATGGCCGGATAACCGTTCACCACGGTTGGTGTCGATGTCTTTGGATGACAAGGCAGCTGCACAAAGTGTGAAATTAAGGAGCGGAGAATCTTACACCGCAACCGTCGACGTGTCGGACTATGAGAATGACCCGCTGGTCTATAGGTGGGAGTTGAAAGAGGAAAGTAGAGCAACCCAGAAAGGCGGCGATTTCGAGGAGTCGATCCCGAATCTCGCAGGCCTGATTGAAAACCCAACCGCTCCGTCGACGACTATTCGGGCACCTGCGGCCGGAGCGTATCGCTTGTTCGCTTATGCTTATGACGACCATGGGCATGCGGCACACGCGAACATTCCTTTTCTTGTTAGCGACAGTGGCGCGGAATGACAAGCTTTACCGCGGAAAATAGTCTATCGGCACATGTCGAAGCCCTCTTGTCACAAATGACCCTGCGACAAAAGATCGGACAGATGACCCAGCCGGAACGCATGTCCGTCACGCCCAGGCAGGTTCGTAAATATCACATCGGCTCAGTACTTAGTGGTGGTGGCTCTTGCCCTGGTAAAAACTATCCTGGTGATTGGGTCGATATGAACGACGCCTACTGGACGGCGTCAATGGATGCGGATGACGAGCACCTGGCGATTCCGTTGTTATATGGAGTCGATGCGATTCACGGGCACGCCAATGTCCTGGGTGCGACCGTATTCCCTCACAATATAGGCCTGGGTGCATGTAACGATCCGGATCTGATCGAACGTATCGCCAGTATTACGGCCAAAGAAATTCTCGCCACCGGTGTCGACTGGACCTTCGCACCCACGCTTGCTGTGGCTCGCGATCATCGATGGGGGCGCACCTACGAGAGTTATTCCGAAGATCCATCGATTGTTTCCGCCTATGCCGATCGATTCGTTATCGGGATGCAGAGCGATTTGGGAGACAACAGTGTAATTGCCTGCGCCAAACACTGGGTTGGTGACGGCGGCACACTTTATGGAATGGATCAGGGCGAAACCAGGCTTTCTTATGCCGAGCTCGCTCGATTACATATTGCCCCTTACAGGCCGGCTATTGATGCCGGTGTCTTGACCGTGATGGTCTCGTTTAACAGCTGGAACGGCGACAAGTGTCATGGGCACCGGCACCTTGTGACCGATGTTCTTAAAGGCCAGTTGGGTTTCAATGGATTCGTCATCTCCGATTGGGATGGTATCAACTACCTGTCTGATGATTTCTCTGAGGCGGTCGCGATCGGCGTTAATGCAGGAACGGACATGTTCATGGTCGCCGAGGATTGGCTGCAATTCATTGAGCAACTGCAGCAGCATGTCAGTGACGGAATCGTAAGCATTGAACGTATAGACGATGCCGTACGCCGTATTCTGACCGCCAAGTTCATGTTCGGACTGTTCGACAAACCGCGACCTGCAAAACGGGAGTGGTCAAATCATGTTTCCTTCGGTTCAACTGAGCATCGGGATATCGCCAGGGACGCGGTTCGCAAGTCATTGGTACTGCTTAAAAATGAAGGCAATTGTCTACCGTTATCCAATTCGCAACGCATCCTCGTTGCGGGACGTAATGCCAACAATCGTGGTGCGCAGTGTGGTGGCTTTACCGTTGAATGGCAGGGCACAACTGGCAACAAGGCGATAGAAGGAGGTACGTCCATTTGGGAGGGCATAAAGGAACACTCTCCAGGTGCGGTGCTTAGCATCGATGGTCGCGAGGCCTCCGCAAATAGTCACGATGTCGCGATTGTCGTTATCGGTGAACACCCCTATGCCGAGGGTATGGGCGATATCAGGGCCAGCGATCAGGTCGTCGTCGAATCGGGTTCAATGATTCGCGGGAAGGTCAAAGTACTAGAGGCTTACGGCACAACGCTGGAATTGGCCAAATTACATCCAGAGGACCTCCAAACAATTCGGAGAATCAGGGAGCAGGGTATCCCGGTCGTCTGTGTTTTGGTGTCGGGACGGCCGTTGATCGTCAATCTGGAGCTGATTGAGTCAACCGCTTTTATCGCGGCATGGTTGCCAGGTTCAGAAGGTAAGGGCGTAGCGGAAGTATTGTTCGGTGAATACGATTTTAAGGGGCGCCTGTCATTTTCCTGGCCCCGACACGCCGAGGAAGTGTTGAATATCGGCGATACAAAATACGACCCCCTCTTTTCGTTTGGATTTGGACTGAGCTACGACTGATCAGTGGGTTGACTGTATGCGGCTGGCACAAAAAATCAGTCAGGCGATTGTTGTTCTAACATAACGAAATCAGCGGACAGTTAAGCATTCTGTCGAATGTTTCGATAGAAAACT
>Ga0055584_100004712_pt1 | contig 13345 bp, 11 predicted proteins | sample OSDHelmetaG_FD_58716 | JGI IMG/M metagenome (GOLD analysis project Ga0055584, IMG submission 58716) | Pelagic marine sediment microbial communities from the LTER site Helgoland, North Sea, for post-phytoplankton bloom and carbon turnover... | ecosystem: Environmental > Aquatic > Marine >... | reverse complement strand
TTCAACGGTTCGTGGATAGCGGAACTCGATGGTGAACCGGCGACGATTCTCCGGGCAAATCATGCTTTTCAAGCGATCGAGATTCCGGCAGGCGAACACCGGGTGGTGATGCGATATGTGGATATTTCGTTTCGTCGCGGGTTGGCCGCTTCCCTGATTACGATTGTTTTGTGTGCTTTCTGTTGGTGGCGTCGAATTCCAGGTGCTGACGAAGGAAATGAGAGTGTAAGCGTGTCGGAGCAGAGGCAAGTACCCGAGGGGCCGTCAAGGAATGTGGAGTGAGGGCTGGGGTTGCCATGGCGGATTTCCATGTTCATTCAGTTGAAATCAAGTTTCATTTGAGGGTATTCACCGGCGCCGACAGCGTATTGGATAAAACCGGATTTTCGGTAGAGGCTGATGGCGGTCTGGTTTTGCGGGTGGACGCCGAGGCGAAGCCCTGAAGCTTGGTGACGAAGGTCTTCGATGAGGTGTTTCATCAGTCCGCTCCCTACACCTCGCCCCTGATGCTTCGCAATGACCGCGATTCCGAGTTCGGGATGACTGCAGCCATAGCCTTCGCCTGGGGACGTATCGTTGAGTTGGGTCCAGATGGCTCCAACGGATTCGCCTGACCTATTTGAGGCGATGAATCCAATATCACCCTTGTGCCCCCAGTTTTCGATGAAGTGGCGAACGAGGGGATGATCCAGCGCTGTCTTGGGGCGGGCCGGTTTTGAAGGCGGATCCCACAACGCGAGATAGAGCATTTCCCACAGGAAATCTTCATCCGACGGCCGCGCTCTCCGCAGGGTTCAAGTAGTTTCGGATTCGGGCACGGGCGAAGAATAGAATTTTTCCGGTCAATCGTCAGTCTCTTTGAACTGGGAAACACTGTGATGTCGTCTATTATGCACCCTTAGTTTCCATTGGAATGCAGTACACAATTCGAATCAGCTTATGGATGGTGACAATTATTTTGGCACCGGTTGCTCTCGGTGCCTTGTCGCAGTCGCAGATCAATTACTTTGAGAAGAGTGTTCAGCCGTTGTTGGCGAACAATTGTTACCAGTGTCATTCGGCGCGTGACGGAAAATTCAAGGGTGGGCTGGCGTTGGATACGAAGGCAGGCGTGATGACGGGTGGTGATTCGGGGCCGGCGATCGCTGGTAAAGATCCGAAGAAGAGTCTGCTTTGGCAGGCGGTTCGGCAGACGGGTGAATTGAAGATGCCGCCCAAGGGGAAGAAGCTTTCTGGCCGCGAGGTCGCAGTATTGACGAAATGGATCCGGATGGGGGCCCCTGATCCGCGTGAGCAGGCGGCCAAGGCGGTGGCGGTGGAATCGACCATTGATGTCGAAAAGGGGCGGGAGTTTTGGGCCTTTCAGGGACCGGATAAATCAGCAGCTCCGAAGCCAAATAGCTCCAATTGGGCACGGTCGGATATTGATCGACATGTGCTGGCCAAGTTGGAGGAGAAGGGGCTCAGACCAAACCTCGACGCCGATAAACGCTCCCTCTTGCGGAGGGCCTACTTTGATTTGATCGGTTTGCCGCCGAGTGCGGAAGAGGTGGCGCGTTTTGAAAAGAATGGTTCTTCGAAGGCATTTGAAAATGTTGTCGATGAGTTGTTGGCCTCGTCTCGCTTCGGTGAGCGGTGGGGACGGCATTGGCTCGATGTGGCGCGCTATGCGGATTCGAACGGGATGGAGCGGAATCAGCTCTATCCGCATGCGTGGCGGTATCGGGACTACGTGTTGGCTTCGTTCAATGCGGACAAACCGTTTGATCAGTTCATAAGGGAGCAGATTGCGGGCGACTTGTTGGCGAAGGATCAGCCGAACCGGCGGGATGAACTGGTGATTGCGACCGGTTTTCTAGCGATGGGACCGAAGTCTCTGAATGAGCGAGATAAACGGCAGTTCGCGATGGATATCGTGGATGAGCAGATTGACCTCGCGACACGGGCGACCATGTCGATCACGGTCAGTTGCGCGCGTTGTCATGATCACAAGTTCGATCCGATCGCGACGGCGGATTACTACGCGCTGGCGGGAATCTTCAAGAGCAGCAAGACGCAGTTCAATCAGGGGGCTTCGCAAGGGGTGAGGCAGCGATCGGGTTTGATTGCGTTGAGCAAGGGGGCGAATGAGGCGGAGGGAGTTGTCTACGTTTCGAAGAACGCGGGTGGCTCCAAAAAGAAAAAGAAAAAGTCAAAAGGGCGAGGTGGTGCCAAGCCCACCGGACCGGTTGCGATGGGCTTGTTGGACGGAAATGTGGATGACTGTGCCGTTCATATTCGGGGTGACATTCAGACTTTGGGGCAGCGGGTTGCGCGGGGGATTCCGGAGGTGATGCGGGTTGGAAAGGGGCCGGACTTTCCGGAACATTCCAGCGGTCGCCGGGAATTGGCGGATTGGCTGGTGTCGCGCGAAAATCCTTTGACGGCGCGGGTGTTTGTGAACCGGGCATGGCATTACCTGTTTGGCCGAGGGATCGTGCGGACGGTCGACAACTTCGGAGAAACGGGTGCGCGTCCTTCCAATCAGGCATTGTTGGATCATTTGGCGATTCAGTTTCGCGAGAATGGCTGGTCGGTTAAGCAGTTGGTCAAATCCATTGTGATGAGCCGGACGTATCAGTTGGCGAGCACTCCCAATCCGGCCAATGGTGAGATCGATGCGGAGAACGAATTTTTCTGGAAGGCCAACCACCGGCGATTGGATGCTGAGTCGATTCGCGATGCCATCCTGTCGATTTCGGGATCGCTCGATTTTGAACCGCCGACCGGTTCGGTGATTGCGCAGATGGGAGAGTCCCAGATCGATCGCAATGTGAAGCAGTTGGCGCTGGTGAAGGCGGAGCGGCCGTATCGGAGCGTTTATCTGCCGGTGGTGCGGAACAATGTATCCGACATGATGACGACCTTTGATTTTGCGGAGCCGAGCATGATTGTCGGACGTCGATCGGTGACGACGGTGCCGAGCCAGGCGCTCTTTTTGTTGAACAGCAAGTTTATGCTGAAACACTCGCAGGCTGTGGCCAAACAGGTTTTGGCTGATTCCAGTCTTAGCAACAGTGAGCGGGTTGGGCGCGTCTATGGGGAGGTTTTGAACCGCGTGCCACGGGCAGAAGAGCTCGGGCGAGCGCTCGGATTCATCGGGGCCTGTCTTGATGAAAGTCAGGACGAAATTGATGCCTGGGCCGGGCTTTGTCAGGCCGTGTTTGGTAGTGCCGAATTTCGTTATCTGGATTGAACCGTTTTTTGAATTGATCGTATGAATACTCCAATCGTCAGTCGCCGCGACCTGCTGAAGACTGTCAGTGCCGGATTTGGTTATACCGCCTTTGCCGGGCTGAGTGCCATGGCCTCCAAGGGATATGACAATCCCTTGCTGCCGAAGCAGCCGCATTTCACGCCGCGCGCCAAACGGGTCATTTTTGCCTGCATGCGAGGTGGTCCCTCCCATGTGGATACCATCGATTACAAGCCGGCGCTGGCGCGAGACAATGGCAAGACGACGTCCAAGAGCAAGGGGCGCAAGCTGGCCGAATCTCCTTGGAGCTTTGCGCAACACGGACAGGGCGGTTTGCCGATTTCGGAGCTGTTGCCAAATCTTTCCCGGCACTCCGACAAGCTGTGCCTGCTGAACGGCATGTATGCCGATGTGCCGAGTCATCCACAGTGCTTCGTGCAATTGCACACCGGAAACTTTCAGTTCGTCCGGCCTTCTTTGGGGGCTTGGGTGCTCTACGGATTGGGATCGGAGAATCAGAATCTGCCGGGCTTTGTCACTCTTTGTCCGCCGGCCCGTGTGGGCGGGGCGCAAAATTACGGCAGTGCGTTTCTGCCGGCAGTCTACCAAGGTTCCAAGATCGGCGACTTGGGTCAGAGCCTGAAAGATGTTGAGTTCGATCATCTGCGGAACAAGCGCTTCAAGGCGGATCTGCAACGCAAGCAGATCGACCTGGTGCAGGCGATGAACAGCGATCTGAAGGCGAAGCATGCGGACAACGAGCAGTTGGATGGTGTGATTCAGTCCTACGAACTGGCGTTCCGCATGCAGTCGGCATTGCCGCAGGTGATGCGCACCAACAACGAATCAGCGGCCACCAAGGAAGCCTACGGAATTGGTGAGAAGAGTACGGATGCCTTCGGGCAGCAGTGTCTCTATGCCCGACGGATGGCTGAAGCGGGAGTGCGCTTCATCGAGTTGTCGCATTCCAGTTGGGATCAGCACCGGGATTTGCGCGGGCGGCTGTCACGGAATTGTGCGGCGATCGACAAGCCGATGGCGGCTTTGCTGAATGATTTGGATCATCGCGGAATGCTCGATGAAACCCTGGTGATCTGGGGAGGTGAGTTCGGTCGGACACCGCATGTGAAACGCGACGATGGGCGTGACCACAACAGCACCGGTTTCTCATTCTGGATGGCCGGTGGTGGAATCAAGGGTGGTATGCGCTATGGCGCTACAGATGAGCATGGTATTGCGGCCGTCGAGGGGCGAATGCATTTCCATGATCTGCACGCCACGATCCTGCATCAGATGGGCTTGGATCACACGAAGCTGACTTATCGCTATGCTGGCCGCGATTTCCGGCTGACGGATGTGCATGGGAATGTGCCCCAGGCCATCATCGCGTAGCTTACATTTCCTTTAGAAAGCGGGTCTCACGTCCGTTGGCAAGAACGAATGTTATTTTCCTTCGTCTGTCCCGATCTTCTTGCCGTTTGCCATTTCCACAGTGTTGACGAGGGTGCCGTTGGTGTCCCATGAGCGGGAGATGCCGTGAGGGACGCCGTTGGAAAGCATCACTTCCTGCGCCATCTTGCCGTTCTCATGATACTTCTTGAAGGCGCCGTGGAACTGGCCGCCGATGATTTCGCCCTCGGATAGCAATTGGCCGTCCGTGTGCCATTTCTTCCTCACTCCGTGAGAAACTCCGTTGGTGAAGAACTCTTCCACCTGCATCTGGCCGTTGGTGAAGTAGCCGTGCGAGACGCCGTGAAGTTTTCCGGAGAGTATCTCCGTCTTCGATTTCAACTTTCCACTGGAATAATATTCGACGACGGAGCCGGAGAAGGGATTTGTTGCGCCAGAGGCGAACATCATGTCATTGCTTCGGACGATGAGCGAGAGCAGCAGTTCACGGTTGGCCTCGATCGGTTCCGGTTGCTTCTGCTGCGAGACCCACCAGCCTCCCAGCGCGGCAAGAGCGAAGGCGATGAACCAGGTGGCCGGACTGACCTTGTGACGGGTTGTTTGTGGGGTGTCTTCCTGCATCTGTTGCCGATCCAATATCACAACCAACAGACAAGTCCAACCATGACCGTGATCAGAGATCTCGTTGATTGTCGCTGAGGTCGCAATGCGTGCAGCAAACGGATGAGTTGTCGGCTGGGCAATGATTTGGGAATCGACAGGGCACTCGATTCGGATTGCTGTTTGATTCGCCCATGGAATCCCGGTCCGGGCATTCGGTGGATCAAGTCTCTTGTCACGGGGCGACTTCGATGACGCGATAGAACTGTTGTGGCAGCCCCGTCGAATCCAGGTCTTCGATAACCCGAACAGTTCCGTCCGAACGGATCAGGGCGATGGCAATCCAAGTGTCCGAGTCCGCGTTGTCGGCGGCTTCAATGGAGTAGTCGAAGCCGGTTCGGCCGGTGATTTTGAATTGAAATTCCCCGAACTGATTGAACGATTCCGAAGTGGTGGGGAACAGGTGGATCAGTTTGGGCAGCGTCGTGCCAGCTCCGGTGAGGGTGATGTCATATGGATGCTCCAGAGTCGCGGCAGCTTCGATTTCAGCGCGAAATCTAGCCCGGGCATCCGAGGCTTCCGATTCCAGGAAAGAAACGCGCTTCAATGCCACCACGCGGTTCACCTGCTGATGTCGCGCCCGGTAGATCACCCCCATGCCGCCGCGTCCGATGACGTCCTCGATTCGGTAATCTTGAAACTCCTTGTTCCAGCGGATCTCCGATGGGCTGCCGTCACCGGTAGCATTCGGCTCAACGGTCACTTCTCCATCATCCGCTCTGTCAAGCATGCCCGACATCACGCCCTTGACCCGGCAGCCTGGACAGGTGCCGGAGCGGGCGGTCGCATCGATCCGCGCGCTGCACCGGCTGCATGTCCGTGGGGCAGCCATATTGTTCCCGGTCGAGATCGGGCGGATTTGGCGCGCCATCTCCATGTTGTTGCCTAACCCGAAATCGTCCTGCTGCTGCAAACATTCTTCGGCAGTGGTTCAGCTCAAAACGATTCCATCAACAAACGGATCTCGCTGTCGACTTCATCCCGTTCCGTTACGATTTGTGTGACCTCGTCGCGATAGAATTCCCGGAACTGTTCCCGCATGCGGGCCGCCGCTGAGCGTACGGCGGATTCGGTGATGCCCAACCGCTCGGCGAGTTCCGGGTAGGGCGCCAGCTCATCCGAATTCTCCAGACAGGCTCGCAGTGCTTCAAAGCGATCGGTTTGACCGGCGCGATCATAGGATGCGGCGACGCGATCGCGAGCCAACTCCAGCAGAAGGGTGGCCCAGTTGCGGTGAAAGGTCTGTTCCGGATTGTCCGTGGTCTTCAACTCCCCGGCCACCATTTGTTCGGCGTCTTCGAGGTCCAGAGAAACCATCTCCGCCACCGCGTTTCTGGCGCCCGGCATCGCGCCGCCAGTTCGCCATGAAGTTCTTCATCGCGCCCAACAAGAATGTCCGAAATCGGCCCCGTTCCCGATCCGCTGCAAGATGAAACTTTTTGTTGACCAAGCGCAGGAAAAAGCTCTGCGTGACATCTTCAGCATCATGCGGTGAAAACCCCGATTTGCGCACGAACAGGTACAACGGTTGCCAATGCTTGCGACACAACGATTCCATTGCGTCCCCGGCGTCGCTTCCCTGATCGTCGCCGGCCCGCAGCACATCCGACCACATGGTCGTAACAAATGCAGCATTCCCTTTATCCATGCGATTGAGTGGTTGAGTGGTTGAGTTGGGGCAGGGTGGCTCAGAAGGCCGCGATTTGAAACCTTCAAACCACTCAGTTTCGCTTGGTGCCGTTCAGCGCTTCTTGCCTTTGCCACCCCCACCACCGCCGCTGGTTTTGCCGGTGACCGTGACGGTGACTGTTGCGGTGCTGGTGAATTCTCCGTCAGTGACTGAGAACTGGATCATGTCGGTTCCGGTTGAACGACCGGCGGTGTAGGTGAGATTGGGGGCGGTGCCGCTGAGGGTGCCGAGGGACGGGGATGATAGCACTGTGTAGGTGAGGGGATCGCCGTCGGGATCGCTGGCCTGAAGGGTGAAGTTCCTTGAGCGGCGGATCCGGACGCTGATGCTGCTGTCGGTTGCCACGGTCGGATTGTTCACTGGGAGCGGATTGATAGTGATGGTGACGGTTGCCGTTGCGACGTATTCGCCGTCGCTGACGGAGTATTGGAAAGTGTCAGTGCCGGCGCTGCCGTTTGGCGAATAGGTGAGATTCGGGGCAGTGCCGGTCAAAGTGCCGAGGCTGGGTGCGGTGGTGACAGTGTAGCTGATCGGATCGTTGTTGGGATCGGAACCGCTTAGTGCAACGGGGATTGCGGTCGCGGTGTCGGTTGTAACGGACACGTTGCTTGCGGATGGGGGATTGTTTACGGGGACGTTCGTCGGCGGGATATAGCCGCCATTGCCGTCCGGGGTGTAGGTCTGCGTCTCTCCGGCGTTCAAAGTGACGTAAGTGATCCATTGGTTGGCGTAGAATTCGGCGTTGGGTGTCTTCATCCCGGTGACGGGGATCACGGTCGGATTGATGGTGGTGAAGGTGACGGAGCCGTCGGCGTTGTGGGTCGTCGTGGCGCCGCTGGTGTCCAGGTCCATTCGCCATTGGAGGGATTCGCCGAGTTCGTCCTGGGTGGGACTCAGGAAAGGGAAGTTGTAGTAGTATTCGTACTTGTCGGCGACGGCATCCAACAGGTCACCGAGGAGGGTGTTGCCCTGTCCGTTGTAGTCGCGAAGGTTGGGTTGATGGAACATCTGGGGGCTGACGTCGCCTTTCAGGATGGCGCGCAGGAGGAGGTCGCTTTGGTCATCGAGGATTTCGGCATAGGTGAGGTCACGGCCCCAGTAGCTGTTGTATATGAAGTTGTATTCGGCTTCCCACTGTGATGGCGTGCTGACGTTGTAGAAGAGGTTGTTGGCGTGGCGCGGGATCATGAGGATGCCGGGCACATACCAGTTGGGGATGCCGACGTTCGGACTCGGCGCGCGGTGATACGCGATGGAGGTGTCGGTCACCAGGTAACGAATGCCGGAGTCGTAGGCGGCATTCAGGAAGTTCGGGTTTTCAAGGCCGGTGATGTTTGGGGTCACCATGTTCTTGATGCTATATTCGGTGAGACCGAGTTGTACGGCCTTCTGATTGTTCTGAACGATCTCGGGAAGCGCCGCGTTGTAGCTGATCTGGTCGAGGTAAGGGTGTGACCAGGTGTGGCTGATCCATTTGAAATAGGATTCGGTAGCCGTGGCGTAAGGGGTGAGATTATCGGGGTCGTATTGACCGGGTTCGGTGCCGAGGCCGTTGAAGGCCATGTCGTAACGGAAGTAGGCTCCACTTGGACGTTGGTTGAAATTCTGCTGCCAGGTGAGAGTGGCGTGCCAGTCGTTGGAGTTCTGACGGTATTCGCCGCCGGTGTAGATGTCGTCGGCCAGGAACACGTCATCCACCTGCGCGGAAACGTAAGTGTGCCGTTGGCCGACCATCATGCCGCGGCTGACCCAGTTGACGAGTCCGTGGTAGAGCACTGAGGAGTTGATGACCCAAGTACCGCTGTCGAAGGTGACGGTGGCCACTTCGCGCCCGTCGGGCGTGGCGAGTGAGGCGATGAGCGCGTTGCCATTGCCGTCGGTCATCATGACCTTGGTGTTGGCATCCAACGGCGTGGCGAGGTAGGCCCAGACGTTGGTGATGGGGAAGTCGTTAGCGGCGTTGAGGTAGACGAACTCGGCGGCACCATCCGTGGTCCATTGGCCGTAGATCGGGCTGGTGCCCGTGTCTACGGAAGCGTTGGGCCAGTTGAAACCCTGCTCCGGCCCAGGATAGCCATACCAATTCAGGCGCCGGACACCGAAGTCTGATTCATATTGGGCGAGGACGGCCCATTCGTCGGGGGACAGGGCAGAAAGCCAGGTGGCGCCGCCATCGGGGGAGTAACCGAGCGAGGCAGAAGTGAGAATGATGCCGTTGTAGTGACCGAGCGTGCCGTTGCGCAGAGCGCTGGTGATCAGGGCTCCGGGATTGTCTGCGGCGTTGTGGATATCGTATGGCGTGGCTTGGAATTCGAGGGCCTCCACAATCGGAGCCAGAGTGAAGTCGTTGGTCTCGGCAGTGATGACGAGCACCTTCAGATTCACCGAGGTGCCCGGCAAGGCAGCCCGGAGATCGGTGGTGATGATCATCGTCAACGCGACGACGGCAAGTGCGAATTGGTGGAATGGGCGGCTGGTGTTCATGTAGGCAAATCGGATCACCCGATCTGCAGTTACGATAGGCTGGCTTCGGTTCTTCCGTAATCCGGCCCTCGACCCCATCCGGAGGACAGGGTTCCCCTTAGGGGGGGATGCTGACAGTTTCGGCGTTGCAGAGTGTTTTTCAGGGCATATAACATCTGCCACCCTGCGAATCCCGGCAGGGGGAGCTGTGCCCGACAACAACCAAGACAGTCTTAGACCTGCCTTTCTCCCGGGGCAGAACGATGTGATTGCGTGTGGTCCAAACGCGGCGGATGAACTATTACGGGATCTCTTCGAGAACACCATCGAGCTGATTCAGAGCATCTCGCCGGAAGGGCGCTATCTGTTCGTCAATCGTGCATGGCGGGAGACCTTGGGATACAGCCGGGATGAAGTTCGAGAATTGAATGCGTTTGACGTGATTCATCCGGATCATCACGACGTCTGTCGAGATTTGATGGCCCAGATTGTTGCCGGGGAAGACGTCGGTCGGTTTGAGACCGAATTTGTAAAACGGGACGGCTCGGTGATTACGGTATCGGGATCGAGTTCAACCCGGGTGGAAGCGGGCGTGCCCACTTCGACGCGAGGATTTTTTACCGACATCACCGAGCAGAAGAAATTGGAGCTGGAACGCGAGTTGGCGTACGAAGAGATGGAGAAGGCCCTCGCCCAGGTGAAGGCATTGGCAGAGTTGCTTCCGGTGTGTAGTTGGTGCAAGAAAGTGCGGAGTGATGCGGGAGATTGGGATTCGCTGGAGAACTATCTGCTGTCCCATCCTGACATTCGGGTGACGCATGGGATCTGCCCCGGATGCTTTTCCGGAATGAAGGTCAAGATTGATCCGACTTAAGGCTGGGGAACTGTTCTTCCATGTCCGCCAGCACGTCCTCGGCGCAGGTCTCACAGATACCATGCGTGAGTGACAGCTTGATGGTGTCGCGGAGATAGTCTTCCCAATTTGTCCATCTGCCATTGTCGCCCCGAAACCGTTTGCACCAGCCGCAGATGCAGGTGAACGAATCGGGATCATCCGATGCGGTTGCGGGCTTGGACAGTTTTCGGAAAATCCCGCGGGTCGCGACGGGTGTGCCATCCTCCTGCCGACAATTGATATGGCCGGTCAGTTGGATCCGTTCGCCCGCTCGAGACAAAAACGTGACGGTGAAAGCGTCGACGCTGCCGCCAGGCATGACTGCCTCCAGATGTTTGCGACATTCGTCGTGACATTCCGGGGCGATGACGTCGAAGGCTTTCATTTTCAACGCAGTCTGCAGATCGTAGCCCAGAGTTTGGCACCAGGCGGCGTTCACATAGATGAATTGACCATTCGGTCCGACGCTCTGGATCAGATCGACCGCGTTCTCAACCGGGTCGTGAAACGATTCGGCGCGTTGTTGCAACCGCTTCTCAATCTCTTTGCGGTGGGCGATTTCAATTTGCAGCTGCCGGTTGGCGTGGCGCATCTCCAGAAGGAGGCTGAATTGCCGGGAGAGTGCCACCAGGGCCTGGTTTTGCAGGGGTGTGAACTCACGCGGTTGTCGGTCGATGACGCAGAGAGTTCCCAGCGATTGCCCGTTGTGATCTGAGAGTGGAACGCCGGCATAGAAACGGATGCCGGGCTCCCCGGTGACCAGCGCATTGTCGCGGAAGCGGGTATCAGCGGTGGCATCGGGAACGACCATCACTTCACCTGGTCGGCAAATGGCGTGGGTGCAGAACGAAACGTCGCGAGGGGGCTCATCGGCATCGAGTCCGACACGGGCCTTGAACCACTGGCGTTCAGTATCCACGAGACTGATCAGGGCGATGGGCGTGTCACATATGCCCGCCGCGAGTCGAGCCAGATCGTCGTAAGCTTCCTCGGGTTCCGAGTCGGGCTGGCCGGTCATGCGCAGCGCTGTGAGACGGTCCGATTCACCTTTGGGTATCGGATAGGCTCCGGTTGCAACGGCCCTTGCCAAATGGGTGGCGTGGTCGGCATCAGCTCTACTGGCATCAGATGCGATGGGAGGGAAAGTGGTCTGGATCCAAGCTGCCTACTTAGGTTCGTCCGTGAGCCAATCGGCGACATCCGATTCGGGTGTCAGTGAGCGTTGGGCTTCCGTCCAGAGGTGGGCGAAGCGGATGAAACCGAGGAAGGTGATCATCCGGTCGTAGCGGATCGGGCCGAGATAGCGTGACCGGTCCTTTTCCACCCGCTCACAACCGGACTGTCGGCGATAGGAGATGCTGGCCATGCCAATCAGGTCCGATTCGCGATCGGGATCCCATTCATCCGCCGCGAAGGTTCTGGCTTCGAGATGGTGGATGAGCTCGGAAAGTTGATCGACGCGCGGCTGGGGAATCTGTAGCAGGGCCATGATTTCGGCGGACGTAAGGGCGGAGATTTCAGAATCGCCTGACGCATTGCCGAGACCACTGAGAAGGCGGCATGGCGGGAGAAGCAGTAGCTGGAGAGACTGAAACGGGACAGGTAGACAAACAGCTTCTCTTTGAACAGCGAAGGGAAGGGGGCCTCGATATAGGCAAACCGCGCCATGCTCCAGAGCGCCTCATCGCAGCCGGAATTCTCGGCGGCGGAAAAGACGGAGGGGCAGAGGCCAAAATGCTTCTGCACTTCATCTAGGGCTCCCGGTGGCTTGGGTTTGAAGCAAGAGAGTGAAGGCGGGAATCGTGATGTCAATCTCCGTGAAAATTCGGATTGCCGAAATCGGTTTTGCTCGAGTCGTGGCTGATGACGGGCAGCGAGTTTCTTTGCTCCCGGAAGCAGAAAGGCCGCCATCTGAAGACGGCGGCCTTTCGAATCCGATGTCAGGGCCTACTGAACCGGGTAGCTCAAGTAGCCGGGTTGATTCTGGTTGCCGCCCAGATTGTTGGGGGCCGTGTCCACTCCGCTGCCACCGAAGGCGGCGTTGTCGCCGTAGAAGGCGGCGCGGATCGTGCCGGTCGGATTGCCGAGGACGCTCTTGGCGAAAGAGGCTTCCATGTTCTTGCCGTTGGTGACGGATTCCATGGAACCAACCCAGGTCCAGTTCCAATCAGAGCCGGTGCCGGTGTATTGGTAGATCTCGTTGCCTTGGATCACGTAGTCGGCGCCGAGGTTCCAGAAACCGAATCCGCTGCCGGTATTGGCGTCGGTGTCGAGGTAGAGCGTGTAGCCCCAGTTCAACGTGATGTCGTTCTCGTTTTCGTAGGCGAGGAAGAACTTGTTGGTGTCGTTGGCCAGGTAGATCTTGCGGATGTTGATCGGGCCGTTGGTCAGGGATCCTTCGTTGCTGTCCGTGCCGATCGGAGCGATCGCGGCCCAGTCGGTCAGGTCGCCGTCGAGGGTGACGAGTTCCTGGGGCGGGGCGACCAGATTGTAGCGCAGGTAACTCTTGCCACCGGTCCAGGCGGCGGCGGGGATGAATTCGAAGCTGGTTCCGCCGAAGGCGTAGTTGTCGCCGGAGAAGGTGTAGTGGAAATTGTCGGGATCGCCGATTGCAGAGCGCGGGAAGGCGAGCTCGGCGGCGGTGGTTCCGACGGTGGCGCTGGCGGCGGTGACCCAGGTCCAGTTCCAGTCGCTGCCCGTGCCGTTGTATTTATAGAGCCCGTTGCCTTGGATCATGTAGTCGGCACCGTTCTCCCACATGGCGAAGCCGGTGTAGGGGTTGCGATCGGTGTCGATGTAGAACGTGTAGCCCCAGTTGAGGATGACCGGTTGCTTGTTGTTGTAGGCGACGTAGACGTTGTCGTCGTCGTGGGTGACCTTCAGATCGACGAGGTCGATCTGATTGCCGGTGAGGTTGGTGATTTCCAGTCCGCTGCCGGCGCTCGGGATGGCGGCCCATTCAGCGAGGTTTCCGTCGAGACTGACGGTGACG
>Ga0055584_100004711_pt1 | contig 13349 bp, 9 predicted proteins | sample OSDHelmetaG_FD_58716 | JGI IMG/M metagenome (GOLD analysis project Ga0055584, IMG submission 58716) | Pelagic marine sediment microbial communities from the LTER site Helgoland, North Sea, for post-phytoplankton bloom and carbon turnover... | ecosystem: Environmental > Aquatic > Marine >... | reverse complement strand
CTCACTTAGTCTTCCGGTTCGTAGCGAGACAAGTCCGGAAACGAATCGAAATGTGGATCTGTCGAATAGACCTTGCAGCCGGTTCTAAGTGCTACAGCCGCGATTTGCAGATCGGCCGCGGGAAGTCTTTTTGCATCTTTAGCCAGCTCCCGTCCCAGATGCGCGGCATTGATCCAGTCCTCTCGTTGGAGGTGAATCCAGTTCACACCTTCGAGTTGCGAGGCAATCCAGTCGGCCTGTTCTTTCCTTCGAATACCGATGAGAATTTCCTGTAAAATCGGACCAACCATGGCCACCTGGTCATCCTCCAACAACTGGGCCAACGGACTGTCGTGTCGCAACTGCGGGTTGTTCAGGAACGGAGCCCAGACACAGGTATCGACGAGAACCCAGTCGTCCATCAGTTCTCGGCATCCCGCATGGCCCGCACCGCGCTCTCATCAAATTCGACGACCTCGGTCATCTCCTTGAGATTCATCCGCTTGCGATACCGAATGTACTCATTGGCCGCCTCACGAAGCGCCAAATCCACGTTTTCCTGATGCGTCGACTGCTTCAGGAATTCTGCTTCATCGGGCTTGAGTTCGATTGTGGCCGTCATGGTCGGAATATGGATCAGGGGTGCCTGGATCGCCAGTTTTAGTTAGGCAGAGCGAAAACTTGAAATCTTTTCCGTAAGAATCCCGCTTCCCTTACGATCTCCAAATACGAAGTCAAATGAATCAAAACTCGATCAACTCCTACGCGCTGCTCAGCCTGTTGCTTTCGTCGACATGGGGCATCCATGCCGATGAAACAACTCTGAATCGTGACGTTCTGGGTTCGTTTTTGAAGCAGCACTGCATCCGCTGTCACGGCCCTGAGAAGCAGAAGGCCAAGCTGCGATTGGATCAGCTGGATTTTGTGATCTCGGACAAGAATGAGGCCTTGCACTATCAGGACGTGTTGGATGTTCTGAACGGCGGAGACATGCCGCCGGAGGATGAAGCGCAACCGGCGAACGCGGAACTGGAACCGGTGATTGCCGAGCTGACCGAGGGATTGTTCAAGGCCCGAAAGCGACTGGCGTCCAGTGGTGGCAAAGTGGAGATGCGCCGACTCAACCGTCGCGAATATGCGGCCACCATCGAGCAATTGTTCGGTTTTGTGCCGGCTGCCTCAAAGATTCCGCCGGATGGCGACGTGGAGAATTTTGACACGGTGGGAAGTCGGCAGCATTTCACGACGGAACACTTTGATGAGTATTACAAGCTGGGACAGGAGATCGTCGAAGCCGGCTTCAAATGGGCCGGCCTACGGGAGCCGTTCCGGACGGACCGACAAGATCCCGAGGAACGTTGGAACCCCCGTTACCGCAAGGCGATTGAGGAGTGGAAAGGAAAGCCTGGGAAGGTCGTTCGGTTGTCCAAAATGCGGGTGGAATATCTGGCGCTTCCGAAGGTTGAAACCGGGGTCTATCTGGGTGAGCCGCTGCGGCATCTCGGATTCAACTTTGGGGTGGATCCGCGGGCAACCTACCGGGTCCGGGTTGTTGCCGGAGTCGAGGGCGATGTTCAGCCTTTCCGTCGCTTCATCACGGTCAGCAACGATGAAGGCGTGGCGGGCGTTTTTCGCGTCGATGGCACCTCGGAAAACCCTTCGGAATCGGTCGCCGAGTTCCGACCGGTTGCGCTTCATAAAGACAAGCTTGGCGGTCGCGTCAATGAGGATCGCACCGGCGCGTGGTTCTCGCAGTACCTCAATTCCCTCAAGCACTACGAGGGCGTCGACCCGAACGGCGAAGGGATGATCTGGATCGATTCCTTTCAGATCGAGGGGCCGTTCTATCCCAAGCAGCGAAGCTTCTTCGATCGGCTGCTGTGCCCGGAAGAAGCGACTCCGGGCACGCGTTCAGAGATTGTTTGGAATGACACGAATGCCGAAGAACTCATCACGCGTTTCACCAAGGAAGCATTTCGCCAGCGCGAACCTGATTCCGAGTTCATTGCGGGGCTTGCCTCCTATTTCCGGAAGCAACGCGTGAGCAGCGACTTCGAGAAAGCGATGATCGATACCCTCGCCATCGTTTTGGCTTCGCCGAGTTTCGTGTTTCTGAACGAGGGGATGGATTCGGATTCGCGCAAATTGAGCCCGCGGGACATCGCCATCCGCTTGGCCTACTTCATCAGCAGCGGCCCGCCGGATGCGAAGCTCCACGAGGCAGCGAATGCCGGTGCGATGTCGGTTGGAAACGCCTTCCGCGAGGAAATCAATCGCCTGCTCAAGGAAAACAACCGCCGGCTCGCCGAAGGCTTCGCCAGTCAATGGGCCGACTTCGTCCGGTTCGATTCCATTTCCATTTCGAAACACTTTCCCACTTTTGCCGGTGGCCTGCGCTATTCAATGAAGCAGGAAGTGATCGCCTACTTTCAGACGCTGATCGAAGAGAATCTGCCCGTCTCGAATCTGATCCAATCCGACTTCGCCACGATCAACGCCCAACTGGCGACGCACTACGGAATTCCTGATGTCGCGACCAATGCCTTTGTGAAGGTCAATCTGCCGGGCAATTCACCCCGTGGCGGTTTCCTGACTCAGGGCGCGTTCCTCGTCGCTGGTTCGAATGGCGAACGCACTTCACCGGCCGTGCGCGGGATGATTTTGCTGAACCGCTTCCTCAATTCCCCACCACCTCCGCCTCCGCCCAATGTTCCTGAACTGGGCTCCGACGTCGACGGTCCCGCCTCGAATCGCAAGTTGGTGGAACTTCACCAGGCCCAGGCCCAATGCGCTTCCTGCCATCGCAAGATGGATGCGATCGGGCTGGCGTTGGAGAACTTCGACACGATCGGCCGATGGCGCGAGACTGAGAAGACCAGCCTGAGGACCGCCGAACCAGTGGTCATCGACGGCGTTCTTCCCGGCGGCAAACCGTTCACCGATTTCCGGCAGTTCCAATCCGCACTGATGGCGCACGAAGAAGACCTCGCGCGCAACATGGTCGAGTCACTCATGGTCTACGCCTTGGGGCGTGACATCGAGTTCACCGATGATCCTCATATCGAAAAGATCATGAACCAACTGCGCCCGACTCGTTTTCGGATGCGCGACATGATTCACGCCATCGCCGCCAGCCCGCTCTTCTTTTCCAACTGACGAACAAGAACATGTCCACGATTGTCACTGATCCGATTTCCCGGCGTTCCCTCCTGCGCAAGGGCGCGTTCTGCCTCGCCCTGCCATTTCTCGATTCCGTGGTTCGCGCGGCGCCCACCGCAACGGCTCCGAAACGATTGATCTTTCTGGGAGGCGGTTACGGCTTTACCGATTCGTATCGCAACGAGGGCGAAAGTTTCTTTCCCCGGGAAGCCGGACGTTTCTCCGACATCGGAATGGCGAAGGGACTGAAGCCCATGGAACGGCATCAGGAAGACCTGACCATGGTCTCCAACCTGACCAATCTCGGCGTCAATAATCCCCATGGTGGCAGTTGGGGGTATTTGAACTGCGGACAATATCGAAACCACGAACCCGCTTTCTCCTGTGACCAACTCGCCGCCCAGAGCATCGGGAAGGACACCCGGTTTCCTTCGCTGGTCCTGACCGGCCGCGAGCCGATTCCCGGACAAGGAGCCGGTCATGGCGCGGGCTATTCCCTTTCCGCCGACGCCCGGGGCCGTTCCATCCCCGGCATTCCGTCACCGCTGCATCTCTACCGCACGCTCTTCGCGCAGAAGGGCGATTCGGCCGAGCAACTCAGCGCGCGTCTCGATAATCGCCAAAGCATACTCGATCTCGTCCGCATCGACGGCAGCACCGTTCGCCGCAAACTCGCCCACGAAGACCAGCTCAAACTGGACGAATACTTCACCAGCATCCGCGAGATCGAACTCGGACTCCAACGCGAAGCCCAATGGGCGGACGTTCCGAAGATGAAAGCCCCCTTCGCGGAACCCAAGGCCACCCCGGGCGAAAAGGAGATCCGCCTGATGCTCGACATGTTGATCCTGGCCTTGCAGACCGACATGACCCGCGTGACCTCCTATCGTCTGCCCGTCTGTTCCCTGATCACCAGCCTCGGTGTCACCCTGAGTCCGCACTCCCTCAGCCACTACGGATTCATGCCCGACCGCCGCGCGGCGTCCGAAAAACGCGATCAGAAGCTGATGGAACTCTTCGCCTGGTTCCTTGATCGCCTCAAGGAAACCAAGGATGCCGAAGGCCGCCGACTCTACGACAGCGCCATCGTCAGCTTCGGCAGCAACCTCCGAACCGGCCACGGCCTGCAGAGCATTCCCGCCCTCCTTTCCGGAGGCGGAGCCGAACGCATCCCGCACGGTCGCCACCTGATTCTCCCCAAGGAGGACACCTCCCTCGCCAACTACTGGCTCACGCTCCTGCAACAGGCGGGTGTGGAAACGCCGAGGTTTCACTACAGCACCGGCGAAGTGTCCGAGTTGTTGGGGTAGCCGGAATTCCACAGTACGCGTCTTCCCAATTGTTCCCCGTAAGAATTTGCTGCGGCTACGTTCGCCGATAATCCATCCACCTGAATTTATGAAGAAAAGTGAAATGTCCCTACGTCTGGCGCTGCTCGGTTTGTTGGCCGGCCTTGGCTCCAGTCCGGCTCAAGATGCGCCGCAATTGGTGCCCGCGGAATCCCTGGTGGCGCCCGAAGGAATGGAGGTCACGGTCTGGGCCACGACTCCGATGTTGCAGAACCCGACCAACATGGATGTCGATCACCTCGGCCGGATCTGGGTCGCGCAAGGGGTGAACTATCGGATGTTTCGCAACGATGATGTAATGCAGGAGGACAACCAGGGCGACAAGATCGTGGTGCTCACCGATACCGACAACGACGGGAAGGCGGACAAGAGTCATGTGTTCGTGCAGGAACCGGATTTGGTCGCGCCGCTCGGGGTCGCGGTCATCGACAACCGGGTCGTGGTTTCACAACCGCCGTCGATCATTGTCTACACGGACGTGGATCGGAATGCCGTGTTCGATCCCAAGGTCGACCAGCGCGAGATCTTTCTCCAGGGCTTCGGCGGTCGGGATCATGACCACAGTCTGCACTCGGTCACCACCGGTCCAAACGGACAATGGTATTTCAACGTCGGCAATGCCGGCACGCACATCGTCGAGGATCGGGATGGTTGGACCTTGCGCGCCGGCAGCGGCTACAAGGGCGGTTCGCCTTCGGTGACGGAGCCGGGCCCGAACCAAGGCGGACGTCCGGGGCTCAAGAGCGATGACGGGCACGTGTATGTCGGCTCCGTCGCCTTGCGCGTGAATCCCGACGGCACGGGTCTTCGCCCGATCGGGCACAACATGCGCAACAGTTACGAGCAGACGGTGACGTCCTTCGGCGACGTGTTTCAGAACGACAACGACGATCCGCCCGCCTGTCGCACCACCTGGCTGATGGAATACGGCAACCTCGGCTACGCCACGGACGACGGCACGCGCAAGTGGCAGGCCGAACGTCGCCCTGGGCAGTCGTCCGCCATCGGCGAATGGCGGCAGGAGGATCCGGGCACGATTCCCGCCGGCGACGTGTACGGCAAGGGATCGCCCTCGGGCATCGCCTTCTACGAACACGGCGCGCTGGGGGCGAAGCACAAGAACATGTTGCTCTCCTGCGAAACCCTGCTGAACACGGTCTATGGTTATCAGCCGAAACCCGACGGCGCGGGCTTCAAGCTGGAGCGCTTCGATTTCCTGCGGTCCAAACGCGCTGATGAATTTGCGAAGGACGGCGAGGCCAAGGCGGAACAGGCCACGTGGTTTCGTCCCTCGGACGTGGTCGTGGGACCGGACGGCGCGATCTACGTCGCCGATTGGTTTGACGCCCGCGTGGGTGGTCATCGCATGAGCGATGTAAAAGGCGCCGGCACGATCTATCGCGTTGCGCCCAAGGGACGAAAGCTGCGGGCACCCAAACTGAATCTCAAAACCATGCCCGGCCAGATTACCGCGCTGAAGAATCCGGCCAACAACGTGCGCAACCTCGGTTTCACCCGGCTCAAGGCCGCCGGCGAGCAGGCTGTTCCGGCTGTGAAGGAATTGCTTAAGAGTCCCAATCAAAATTTCCAGGCCCGGGCCATCTGGTTGTTGGCGCAGTTGGGTGACAAAGGCATCGCCGAGGTCGAATCCATCTTGGCCAAGGCGAGAAACCCGCAGATCCGCGTGGTCGCCTTCCGTGCTCTCCGCTTTGTGGAAAGCAATGTCCTCAAGCATGCAGCCGCGTTGGCCAAGGATCCGTCGCCCGCCGTTCGCCGCGAAGTCGGGCTGGCCTTGCGCGATGTTCCGTTGGCGAAGTGCGAAGCGATCATTGTGGAACTGGCCCGACGTTATGACGGCAAGGATCGTTGGTATCTCGAAGCGCTGGGAACCGCCTGCGCCAAGAAGGAAGCCGCGATTTATCCCGTGCTGTTGAGGGAATTTGGCCACGCCGATGGCAGGCGGTGGGACGTCCGTTTTGCCGGGATCGCCTGGCGACTGCATCCGGCCGCGTCGGTGGCCGGCTTCAAAGCACGCGCCATTGATTCCAGCCTTCCTTACGCGGACCGTCGCGCGGCGATGACCGCAATCGCCTTCGTCCCGCGCAAGGAAGCCGCGCTCGCCATGGTCGAAGTTGCCGAAAAGGGAACGGAGCCTGTTCGCAAGCTGGCCGCCTGGTGGCTCTACAACCGGAGCCAAAACGATTGGAGCGACCATAAGGGCTTGATGAAGGGACTGAACCGAAAACCCAACGCCCTGAAGATGGACCAGGACTACCTCGTGCCCATCGACCAGGAGGAATCCACGAAACCCGACGTGAAGGAAATCCTCGCGCTCAAGGGCGACGTCGCCCGCGGTGAGGTGGCCATCGCCCTGTGCCACATGTGCCATGTCGTGGACGGCAAGGGAGTGGACTTCGGCCCCAACCTCACCGGCTGGGGCAGGGGCAATTCCCGCGAGGTCATCGCCCACGCGATCGTGCATCCGGACAAGGACATCGCGCACGGCTTTGAGGCGACCGAACTGGTGACCAAACAGGGCCACCGCATGCAGGGCTTCATTCTCACCAGCGGCGGCACTTACACGTTGAAGGTGTTCGGCGGCGGCGAAGTGGTCGTTCCCCGGAAGCTCCTGCGAAGCGAGAAACCGATGAAGCGTTCACTGATGCTCTCCGCCGGCCAATTCGGGCTCACCGACCAGAGCGTCGCCGACATCATCGCCTATATGAAGCGAACGGCGGCGCCGGTTGGAAAAAAGTCCGCGAGCGCAAAGCCGGTTTCCACGCCGACCAAGGCCAAGAAGAAGATCCTCTTCATCGCCGGCAACACGAAACATCGGCACGGCTATCATGAATATCGCGCCGGTTCCATTCTCCTCGCCAACGCCCTGAACGAAAGCGGACTGCCGATCGAAGCCAAGGTGCACTGGTACGGCTGGCCGGAAGACGAATCGATCTTCGACGGCGTCGATGCCTGCATCATCTACGCCGACAGCGGCGGGCAGTTCGGCGGGAAATACGCCTTCCTCGATCGCAAGGTGAAAGCGGGAATGGGAATCATGTTCATGCACTACGGAGTGCACCCGACCAAGGAAGTCGGCGAGACCTACTACAAGAAATGGATTGGCGGCTACTTCGACGACACCTTCTCGGTCAACCCATCGTGGGTTGCCGATCTCGTTCCGAAATCCGGACATCCCATTGCCCGCGGACTGAATTCCACGTTCAAGACCTTCGACGAACTCTACTGGAATCTGAATATTCAATCTGGGAACCCACAGGTCTATCCCCTCGTCACCGCCATCCCAAACCGTCAGAACATGGTGCGTTACGGCAGCAGCAAATTCTGGAACCGCATTGCCGCCCGGAAACTCGGCACCGAGCAATCCTTGGTCTGGTGCCGCGATCCCGAGAACGGCGCCCGCGGGGCCGGTTTCGTCGGCGGACACTACCACCGCAACTGGGCCATCGACGACTACCGCAAGATGATCCTCAACACCATCGCCTGGGTTGCCCGCATCGAAGTGCCGAAGGCAGGTGTCCCCTCGAAGACGATCACCAAGGCGATGCTGAATGAAAACCTGAACCGCCCCGACCATTCCGAGCAAATCGAACTGCCCACCCCGGACCTCCTGGCCCAGCCACCGGGCAAGACTCCCGAACTCGGTCCGAACGGAAGGGCCGTTCAGAAACGACGGAAGCAGTAACGAAGCAGTTGAGAAAACAAAGTTTCATGCCAACCAGACGCACCTTCATGACGACGAGCCTGACCGTTCGAATCAGTGAGAAACGACACGAGCTGAGCCAAGGCAACAATTGCCGCATCGTCTATTTCGGCCTGAACGGCGACCCGCGCACGCCCAAGGCGTCAACGTGGACGGTGTCTACTTCGATGGCTCCAAGGGATACGGGCCGGAGAAATAGTTTTAACCGCGGATTACACGGATTTCGCGGATCTTCAGCCGAGCAATGCTCGGCTGTTTTTTCCTATCCGTGCCATTTCAACGCGGCGTAGCTCTGTGGAGACGGTCCGCGAAATCCGCGGTCTGAACCAGCGTCTTCGGAGATCAGCAGTATGCGGTTCGGGCTTTTATGATTTTTCTCGGAAACAATCGCGGAGTCTGTGTCATTACCAACAATGACCGATCCCGAGGCCGAAAACGAAGCGCCGGATGCGACTGAGCAGATTCAGCTGCTTTTTGTGCGTCACGAGAATTCGATCCGGGCTTTCGTGCGGGCGTTGCAGCCTTCGCTTTCGGACGCGGACGATGTGATGCAGGAGACTTTCCTGACGATTTCACGGAAGGCTTCCACTTTTGAGCCGGGGACGAATTTTGTGGCTTGGGCCTGTGGGATTGCGCGTCTGAAGGTGCTGGAGAATTTTCGTCAGCGGAAGCGAGCCAATGTTCTAAGCGAGGCGGCGATCATTGCTTTGACGGAGGATGCGCCTTCGCCTCAGTCACTACAAGAGAGGGAGGACGCGTTGGCCGGATGCCTCGATACCCTGACGCCGAAGATGCGTGATCTGTTGTGGCGGCGCTATTCCCGCAGACAGAGTTCGACCGAGATGGCGGAAGCGGCCGGGATGACGTCGACCGCGGTGCGTGTGGCGCTTTCCAAGGCACGGGTTGTCTTGCGGGACTGCATCAATTCTCAACTCCAACAAGCCGGATGAGAGATCAGGACAATCTGACTCGGGGGCGGTGTGTTCGAAAACACGAACCTCCCCGTAGGATGGGCATTCCTGCCCGTCCGTTAGCCGTCTCTTGTCCGATCGCCTCGATATTGGCCATGCGCAATTGGACGGGCAGGAATGCCCATCCTACGTATTCAAAATCCAGCCGGTTGGGCTTGGGCCTGACCGATCAAGATTACGATTAAGATGAAAGATACGAAATTAGAGGAACTCGACGCGTTGATTGACGCTTGTCTGGATGACCGCCTGAGTGAGGCGGAGGCGGAGCGGCTGAGTCGCTTGATCGAGGAGTCCAGTGAGGCGCGGGAGCGTTATTGGGAATTGGCATCCGTTCACGGGATGGTCGAGCAGTCGATGCAGAGCGCGTCGTTGAAGGCGGCCACGGGGGAGGAGTTTGTCGAGCCGGTCGCGCCAGCGAATGTGGGATGGCTGTTCCGTTGGCCCCGAATCACGGCGGTGGCGGCGGGGTTGGTGATCGGGATTTTCAGCGCTTCCATGGTATGGGCTTATGCCATTCCACGTGATGGGGGAATTACCCGGACGAGTCAGGATATTGTCTCGGAGGACTTTGAGGATCCGGAGATGAAGGTGAAGCCGCACTTCCCCGTAAATGCGAATCAGTGGTTTGGGCGTTTGGTTGCTGTAGAGCCCAAAGACGGGGTCTCTGCGGTTCAGGGAAGCCGGGTGGGTCTGCTGAATCCGGCGCCCGGCAATCGGACCGAATCTGCCCGCTATGTGGTGGATCTTCACGATCTCCCGGAGTTGGCACCAGGGCATGTGCGAAGCCTGACGGTGAAGGCGTCCTTTGCGGCTCCCTTTACCGAGCAGGAACCGGGATTTCGCGTCGAGCTGGTCGCCTTCAGTCAAGCGCCCGAGGACGTGCGGCAGGCCTGGAAGGAGCGGTGGAATTCTGACGCCATGATCCTGCAGGGAGTGGAGCGAAAACATCTTCCCAAGCAAGACCAGCGGGACAATTGGCATGAAGTCAGCGCCTCGCTCGAAATCCCTGAAGGGACGCGAAGTGTCATGGTTTCGTTGGGAGTCTGGCATCTCAATCCTGACCAGCCCGTCTCAGACCTTTACCTCGATGCCGTTCAAGTGCAGTTGGTCGACACCTACGAGCCGCCCGCCAAGTTCGCCAGTCGCTGAATTACCTACTTCGAATTCCGCCAAATACATGAAAACGATAACTCTACTTACACTTCTGATTGCCGCATCGGTAACTGTCGCAGCACAGACCGACAAGCCTGTTCATCTGTTTATCCTTTCCGGGCAATCCAACATGCAGGGCATGGATCCGGAGACCGGGTTCATGCCGGAGGCCAAACAACTCTTTAAAGACGAAAAGGTCGTCTACATCAAGGTGGCCAAGGGTGGTCAGCCGATTTGCCGATGGTTGGAGGAATGGTTGGACATCGCCGAAAAGAAGGGTCTGGATGCCAAACACCGGGCACGTATCCACAAGGGTGGAAAGGTCGAGTTCTATCAGCCGATTCTCGATCAGTATCAGGAGATGCTGAAGAAACACCCCAAGCTGGCTTCAGTCACCTTTTGCTGGATGCAGGGTGAACGCGACGCCAACGGAGGCGCGCAAGCGGCTTACAAAGAATCCTTGAAGCTGTTGATCTCCAAACTGCGCCGCGACTTGGAGCGCCCGGACATGAATATCGTCATTGGCCGCATAGGAGACTACGCCCTGGATCGCCCGTCATGCGTGGCGGTGCGAAAAGCACAACGTGAGATTGCTGATGAAGATCCTCACGGCGCCTGGGTCGACGTGGACGATCTGAATGATCGAATGGTCAAAGGAAAGATGCAGAGCGTCGTTCACTACAACAGGCCGGAGGGTTACATCACTCTCGGCCGTCGCTTCGCGCGGCAGGGCTATGCACTCATCAAGGGTAAGAAGCCGGCAGAAGACGGCAGGCCTCGTTGAACCGCGGATTCCGTTCGACAAGCTCAGGACGGGTTCACGGATTTCGCAGATCCACAGCCGAGCATTGCTCGGCTGTTTTTCTTATCAGTGTAATCCGCGGTTGAGACTCAGAAGCTCACGGTTCGTTTTTCTGAAGTTTTTCGGAAACAATCACGGACTCTGTTTCATTACCAAAGATGACCAATCCTGAGGCGGGCTTGATTGCTGCCTCGCTGGTAACTCAGCATGAAGTCCATACGAACATACACACTCCGTTTTTCACTTTTCCTCCTCACTGCTGCCAACCTCGTCGCGGCCGACTGGATCCCGCTCTTCGACGGGAAATCGTTCGACGGTTGGCATCAATCAGGGGGCAAGCATCGTTACGAAATTGTTGATGGAACCATGGTCGGCACGTCGGTTCCGAAGGAGGGGAACGGCTTCATGACGACGGATAAGAAATACCACAACTTCGAGCTGAAGTTTGAGGTGAAGACGGATCGCGGGCTGAACTCGGGTTGCCAGATTCGCTCCGTTCCGGTCGGGCGCAACGGGCATCTGAGAGGGCCTCATGTTGAAATTGGCGGGGGCAGATCAGGATTCATCTACGGGGAGGTCATGAAGAAGGCGGATGGCTCACCGCAAAAGTGGCTCAGTCCGAATCTGGCTGATGAGAAAACGAAACCCATCAAGGGGGCCTTCAAGGTCAATGACTGGAACTCGTTTCTGATCCGCGTACTCGGTGATCGCTATCAGACCTACATCAATGATGTCCCGATTACGGATTTCAGATTCGCCGGGATGCCGGACGCGGGGCACATCGGCTTGCAGGTTCACGGGGTCAAGAAGGAGCAGGACGTCGGCAAGCGCGTACGGTTCAAGAATATCCAGCTCCGAAAACTGAATTCGAGGCGGCCGCCTGACAAGGACCCCACCGAGGATGCGGAGTCAGCGGCAGTCAAGAAGCCGAAGGTCAAAGCAGCCGCGCCTGTCTTTCCTTACCTTGACACTTCCCAGGGACGGGAGGGCTATGAACTCGCGGATGAGGAAACGAATTCTCTTCGGGTGTATGACTTCTACAAGCGACAGGCGCGGCATCATCTCAAGCAGGACCGCGACCTGACCTTGCTGCCGGCTTATCCCGACCTGGATGGCGGTGAATTCGGGCATTGGGGAAACTACAGCAAGAACGGTCACAAGGACCTGCGCTGGAATGACATGGACTACGGTCCGGCCTTGGCGGCGACGTATTCCATCGACAAAAAGAAGAAGATCGGCGGCATGTTGAGTGTGTGCCTGCCGGGCGGACATACGGTCACCTTCAACAAGGATACGGGCGGCTACTACAATGCCTGGAAAGGTCGTCCGTATTTCAATCCGCATCGCTGGGGATTGATCCATGGCGTGGCCGTGCCTGAGGGGGTGACGGCGGTTGATTTGAGTTCGTGGTTTGCGCCCATCAGCCAGGCCGGCCGATCGATGAGCCGTTACCTGGGGCATTTCCTGCACGGCAAGCGCGTCATCATGCACTACGAGATCGGGAAGACCCGCTTCCTGGACAATGTGTCGCGGATGGAGAACGGGTGTTATACCCGCACGATTACGGCGACCCAGGCGGGAGCCGTGACGATACCGTTCGACCTCAAAGATCAGTGGGACATCAAGACCGTCGGCAAGACGTTGATTGCGACAAAGGAGGGTGTCGTTGTCGCAGCGAAAGCCTTCTCGAATGGAAAACCGATGGCGCCCGTGCGTGCGGGTGGCAAGTGGACGTCACCGGCCGGATCGGATGCGATCAAACTCTACTTCTACGCTTCCGCCAACGCGGGCGCGGTGCTCTCCGCGATCGAGGCGGACGGGAAACTCGACCCGCTGCAAGAATGGACCCGAGGCGGCAAGTTGAACTGGCCGGAGCGTCTCAAGGAAAAAGTCCGCCACGCCAAGAACGACAAGGCCTACGTGGTCGATCGCATCGGCGTGCCCTTCGACAATCCCTGGGCTTCGATGATGATGTTCAGCGGCATTGATTTTGATGAGGACGGTGTCGCCTATCTCACCACGTTGATGGGGGATGTGTGGAAGGTGTCGGGTCTGCGAACGGATGAGGTGACGTGGAAGCGTTATGCCACCGGCTTGAACCAGCCTTTCGGCATCCGCCTGATCGACGGGCTGCCATACGTTCTTACGCGTGGAAGCATCGTTTGCCTGAAGGATCTGAATGCCGATGACGAGGCGGACTATTACCACGACCACTT
>Ga0055584_100004710_pt1 | contig 13354 bp, 9 predicted proteins | sample OSDHelmetaG_FD_58716 | JGI IMG/M metagenome (GOLD analysis project Ga0055584, IMG submission 58716) | Pelagic marine sediment microbial communities from the LTER site Helgoland, North Sea, for post-phytoplankton bloom and carbon turnover... | ecosystem: Environmental > Aquatic > Marine >... | reverse complement strand
ACCAATTGTTCCGACATTAACATGCGGTTTGGTACGTTCGAATTTTTCTTTAGCCATTTTCTTCTCCTATTGTCTTTATTATGCAGAGCGTTCTGCAATTAATGATTCGTAAATTTGTTTAGGCACATCACTATACCCAAAAAATGTCATAGTGTAAATACCTCGACCTTGTGTACAAGACCGTAGTGAGGTTGCATACCCAAACATATCCTTCAAAGGCACCTTAGCTTTAACTAATTGATTACCACCTTTTCCAGGTTCCATGCTCTCGATCTTTCCTTTTCTAGAGTTCAAATCTGAAATAACATCACCCATATAAGTCTCTGGAACTTCAACCTCAACAGCCATAATTGGCTCTAGGATAGAAGGACCCGCTTTTTTAAAGGCATCCTTAACAGCATACGAAGAAGCCACCTGGAACGCGATATCTGATGAATCAACCGGGTGGAAAGACCCGTCTGTAACCGTTACCTTAATATCAACAACTGGGAATCCAGCAACAATACCTGTAGCAAATGCTTCTTTTGCACCTTTTTCGACAGATGGAATGAATTCACGAGGAATACGTCCACCAACTACTTTAGATTCAAATTCAAAGCCTTTACCAGCCTCCAATGGTTCAATTTTCAAGACAACATGACCATACTGACCTCTACCACCGGTTTGTTTAACAAACTTACCTTCAGCAGACGCCTCATTCTTGATAGACTCCTTATATGCAACTTGAGGTTTACCAATATTAGACTCTACAGAAAACTCACGCCCTAACCGGTCAACAATAATCTCTAAGTGAAGCTCACCCATACCAGAGATAATCGTCTGATTTGTATCTGGATCTGTATTATATTTAAAAGTTGGATCTTCATCAGACAGTTTTTCAAGAGATGATGAAAGCTTTTCTTGATCGGCCTTAGTTTTAGGTTCAATAGCAACAAAGATAACTGGTTCTGGAAATACGATGTTCTCTAAAGTAATCGGTGCATCTTGATCACACAACGTATCACCTGTACGTGTATCCTTTAACCCAATAATACCTATGATATCTCCAGCACTAGCCTCTGCAAGCTCTGACCTAGAGTTTGCATGCATTTGCAAAATACGCCCAACACGCTCACGCTTACCATTACTAGCATTAGTCACATATGTTCCAGGCTTAATTGATCCAGAGTACACACGCGCAAATGTTAAACGACCCACAAACGGATCCGTCATAACTTTAAACGCAAGCGCTGCAAACTTTTCATTAACATCTGCTTTTCTAGGTTCAGGATTACCATCCTTATTAATACCTTCAACTGTAGGAACCTCTAATGGAGATGGTAAATAATCTACCACCGCATCCAATAATGGTTGAACACCCTTATTTTTAAATGCAGTTCCACAAAGAACAGGAACAATTTTACCTGAAATTGTAGCTTTTCTTAACCCAATTTTAATTTTATCTGTAGGAAGAGTACCTGATTCTAAGTATTCTTCCATTAACTCATCATCACCTTCAGCAGCCGCTTCAATAACAGCCTCACGCAATTCTTCAAACTTTGCCCGGTGTTCTTCAGAAATTTCTTTTTTCTCAAAGGTAACCCCTTGATCTTTTTCGTAATGATATTCGACTTCATTAATCACATCGATTACACCCTCAAAATTCTCTTCAGAACCAATTGGATAATTGAAAATAACGGCCGGAGCCTTAAGATTATCTTTCATTGTACCGACAACATAATCAAAGTTTGCACCAGTACGATCCATTTTATTAACAAATGCAATTCTTGGAACATTATATTTAACAGCCTGTCTCCAAACTGTTTCACTTTGAGGTTGAACACCCGCAACACCACAGAACACGGCAACCATACCATCAAGAATACGCAATGAGCGCTCTACCTCAACCGTAAAATCAACGTGACCTGGTGTATCAATAATATTAATACCATAATCACCCCAGAAACATGACGTAGCCGCAGAGGTAATAGTAATTCCACGCTCTTGCTCTTGCTCCATCCAATCCATAGTTGCGTTACCGTCATGAACCTCACCAATTTTATGAGATTTACCCGTATAAAACAAAACTCGCTCTGTTAGTGTTGTTTTCCCCGCATCAATATGCGCCGCAATACCAATATTACGTAAATTCTTTAACTCTACTTTTTTTTGCTCAGACATGCTTTTTCCTCAACCTAGAATCTATAGTGGGAGAATGCTTTATTAGCATCTGCCATTTTATGTGTATTGATTTTGGTCGTAATCGCAGCACCTGTATCATTAAATGCATCAACTAGCTCTTTAGCCAATTTCTCAGACATTGGTTGACCAGAACGACCTCTAGATGCAGAGATAATCCACTTCATTGCTAAAGCGCGACCACGTTCAGGCTTAACTTCCATTGGAACCTGATATGTAGACCCACCAACTCGACGAGACTTAACTTCCATCAAAGGGGTTACATTTTTAAGAGACTGCTTAAATGCTTCTAATGGAGATTCAGAAGTTTCCTTCGCAAGCTTCTCTAGTGCAGCATACAAGATTGCCTCAGCTTTACTTTTCTTTCCATCTAACATCAATTTGTTAATGAAAAATGTAACATCTAAACTATTGTATACACTATCAGGATAAAAAACCCTTTTGTATTGTTTCTTTTTTCGAGACATTATTTCTTACCCTCCCGCTTCGCACCGTATTTTGATCGGCCACGTTTACGGCCTTGAACACCATCAGTATCCAACGCACCACGTACAATGTGATAGTTAACACCAGGTAAATCTTTAACACGACCACCACGGATCATAACAACCGCGTGCTCTTGTAAATTATGACCTTCACCTGGAACGTACGCCGTAACCTCAAAGTTAGACGTTAATTTCAAACGCGCAACTTTACGCAAGGCAGAGTTAGGCTTTTTAGGTGTAGTTGTATAAACCTTTGTACAGACACCACGTTTAAATGGGGACTTACATAAAGCTGGGGACTTACCTCGTTTAAGTTTCTTTTTGCGTTTTTTCTTAACTAATTGATTTGTGGTCGGCACGTTGTACTCCTTATATAAATTGAACCAAAATAATATCTTTAAATTAACTAAAAGTCAAGCTTGGCCTACTCGTCTTCAGTGGCTGCGATTGCCAATTCCTTATACCCTTTAAACCCAGTACCTGCTGGAATCAACTTTCCGATAATCACATTTTCTTTAAGACCATACATATAATCTTCTTTACTCTGGATTGCAGCCGCAGAAAGAACTTTCGCAGTCTCTTGGAATGAAGAGGCTGAAATGAAACTTGAAGTGGTTAAAGAAGAGCGAGTGATACCTAGCAATAATGGTGTTGATTGAGCTTCAATCTTACCATCTTCTTTTAACTTCTCATTTACTTTTTCAAGATCCTTAAGATCCACAACCTCATTCAATAAGAATTCAGAATCACCCATATCAGAAATGGTTACCTTACGAGTCATTTGTCGAACAATAACTTCCAAATGCTTGTTATTAATCTTTACACCTTGCGACGTATAAACCTTCTGAACTTCTTCTACAAGATATCTCTGTGCAGCAAGAACGCCTTTTGTAAGTAATAAGTCATGAGGATTAATAACACCCTCAGTCAAAATATCACCACGTTGAACAAACTGACCCGAGAAGACCTTCATACGAATATCTTTTGGCACCTTGTAATCAACGGTTCCTTCTTCACCAATAACAGAAATTATACGATACAGTTTCTTATTAGAAACATCGACATAACCATCTTTAGATGCAAGAACTGCATTATCCCGATTCTTACGCGCTTCGAATAACTCTTCAACTCGCGGAAGACCCTGTACGATATCTTTTGTTTTAGATCCCTCCAAACTACTAACTCGTTCAAGAGCGATAATATCGTTAGATACAATCTTATCTCCATCTTTCACATAAAGAGAAGTTCCCACATTAATAGGATAGGCATGACCATACTCAACGGTAATTTTAGCAGATTTCTTATCAATTTTTGTTAGCACTGCAGTCTTAGATAGCGCTTGTTTCTTAGAGAACTGGAACCCGATGTTTAATCGAGTACCTTCTGTTACAGAACTAAGAACATCATCACTCACTTCAAATGATTCTGAATTTTTAGAATCAGAAATAAAGATCTCACCAGAGTTTTGAGCAAATAATGAACGACCTTCTTCAGAATCCATTTCTTGTGCTTCTAATCCAATATAAGAAATATTTCCAGAAGACTGCGCTAAGATATAATCGTTTTCAGGATCATAATCAAAAAGAACATCGCCTTTTTTAACTTGTTCACCTACTTTTACGAATAAACGTGATCCTCTAGGAAGAACATATTTAGCACCACCGCTAGTCTTAGAGGTAACAAATCCAACCGTTTCAATTGTAGTTACCCAATACTCTTTATCTGACTTAAGTCGACTTAACTCAATGTTAGAACCTAGGCTGAATTCACCATCTTGTTGAGCCGTCACAACAACGTTTGATGCTTTACGTAAATCAACACCACCCGTATGGAACGTTCTCATGGTTAACTGCGTACCAGGCTCACCAATCGACTGTGCCGCAATGATACCAACGGCTTCACCAATATTAATCAACTTACCAGAAGATAAATCGACACCATAACACTTCTGACAAATACCTTTATGCATTTGACATGTGTAAACACTTCTTGCTTTGACGGTATCAATACCCGCTTCCTGAATGGCAATTGCTTCTTCAGAGCCAATAAGCTCGTTCTTTTGAACAATCACATTGCCTTTAGCGTCTTTGATTTCCTCTAAAGACATACGTCCTACTGCTAGCTCAGATAATGGCACAACAACTTTCGCACCATCTGTGATGTTTGTAAGATTATTCCCCTTACTTGTACCACAATCTTCAGCAGTAATAGTCACATCTTGCGCGACATCAACTAATCGACGTGTTAAGTATCCCGAGTCAGCAGTACGAAGAGCCGTATCAACCAATCCCTTACGAGCACCATAACATGAGATAAAGTATTCAGCTAAGCTTAATCCTTCTTTAAAGTTGGCTTTAATCGGAACATGTACCGTACGCCCTTGGGCATCAGACATCAATCCTCGCATACCAGCTAACTGTCTTACCTGATCAATATTACCTCGAGCACCAGAGTTTGCCATAATGAAAACATTATTCAAACTACCGAATTCATCTTCCATATGTTCTGAGATTGCAGAAGTTGCTTGACGCCATACATTGTGACTTCTTAAGTATTTTTCATCGATTGAAATGGATCCTTGCGCCTGCATTGAATCGAGTTTCGCAACTTCTTTCTCTGCCTTTTCAAGAATTTTTTGCTTTGCTTTTGGAACCCTTAAATCTGAAATTGAAATTGAAATTCCGGATAATGTTGCATAACGAAAACCTAAGCTCTTCAAAGTATCTAAAAGACGAGACATGACTTCCTGGTCAAATCGATTGAACCACTCAAAAATAATATTTTCTAATCCTTTTTTACCAACTGTCTCGTTCTGAAAAGGGCTTCTTTCCATATCGAATTGGTCACATACTGCCCAAATCGATTGATTGAAAATTGCACGCCCAACAGTTGTTTCGATATTTAACCCAATTTCTTTGATTCGAATTGGACTATGAAGATCTATTGCCTTAGCATCCCAAGCGATAAGAGCTTCGTCAATTGTTCCGAAATATTTATGCTTATTATTTTCTAATTCAGGATCTGTAACCGTTAAGAAATAGATACCTAAAACCATATCCTGTGATGGTGTCACAATTGGACGACCACTTGAAGGTGCTAAAATATTATTTGTCGACATAATTAAGAAACGAGCTTCCGCCTGTGCCTCCATAGACAACGGAACATGAACAGCCATTTGGTCACCATCGAAATCGGCATTAAACGCTGTACATACTAATGGATGAACCTGAATCGCAGATCCTTCAACAAGAATTGGCTCAAATGCCTGAATACCTAAACGGTGAAGCGTAGGAGCACGGTTAAGTAAAACCGCTTGACCTTGAATGATTTCCTCAAGGACATCCCAAACATACACATCTTTTTGTTCAATTTTTCGCTTCGCACTCTTAACATTTGTTACAAATCCATCTTCAACTAAACGTCGAATCACAAATGGCTTAAACAATTCAAGGGCCATATCTTTAGGAAGACCACATTGATGGAATCGAAGATTAGGTCCGACAACAATAACTGAACGTCCAGAATAATCAACACGCTTACCAAGTAAATTTTGACGGAAACGACCTTGCTTACCTTCAATAATGTTACCTAATGATTTTAATGGACGACCATTAGACCCTGTAACCGCACGACCACGCTTACCATTAGAGATTAAGACATCTACAGCCTCTTGAAGCATTCGTTTTTCGTTACGAATGATCATTTCTGGCGCCCCAATATCGATTAAACGCTTTAATCGGTTATTACGGTTAACCACACGTCGATATAGATCATTCAGGTCAGACGTTGCAAAACGACCACCTTCAAGCTGAACCATTGGACGTAAATCTGGTGGCATAATTGGAATAACATCCATTACCATCCATTCAGGCTTATTATCTGAATTTAAAATAGAATCAACAACTTTAAGACGTTTTGTAATTTTAATTCTTTTTTGCCCAGTTGCTGTTTGCAAATCTTCACGAAGTTGAGCAACTAGCTTTTTAACATCCACTTGTTCAAGTAACGCCTTAACAGCCTGCGCACCCATATCCGCTTCAATTTTATTACCAAACTCTTCTTTAAGATCATAATATTGATCCGGAGAAAGTAATTGTTTGTAAGACACTTTATCTAAAATAGCATCATCTACTTTAGTTACAATATATGAATCAAAGTAAATAACCTCTTCAAGCTCACGTGTCGTCATGTCCAAGAATAAACCCATATAACTAGGAATACCCTTCAAGAACCAAATATGACAAACTGGCGCTGCAAGAGCCAAGTGACCCATACGCTCACGACGAACTTTAGAATGTGTAACTTCAACACCACACCGCTCACAAACGATACCACGATACCGAATACGACGGTATTTTCCGCATGCACATTCCCAATCCTTAACAGGTCCGAAGATTTTCTCACAGAACAATCCTTTACGTTCTGGCTTGAAAGTACGGTAGTTAATCGTTTCTGGTTTTTCAATCTCTCCATGAGACCAATACAAAATACGATCTGGAGAGGCTAAACCTATCTTTAAAAAATCAAAATCATCTGGACTATTGACTAACATATAACTCTCCCTTACCGCGTATCCACTTCGACATTATCACGTGACATCACTTGGATATCAAGCGCGATTGAACGAAGTTCTCGCAACAATACTCTAAACGATTCAGGAGTACCCGGCTTGGATAAAGGCAACCCTTTAATAATTGATTCATAAGCCTTCGCACGACCCGTAAGGTCATCCGACTTAATCGTCAACATTTCTTGTAATACATTAGCAGCACCATAAGCTTCTAGCGCCCACACCTCCATCTCTCCGAAACGCTGACCACCATACTGAGCTTTACCACCCAAAGGTTGCTGTGTAACAAGAGAGTAAGGACCTGTTGAACGAGCGTGAATTTTATCTCGAACCAAGTGAATCAACTTAAGAATATACATATATCCTACAGTTACCTCACGTTCAAAATATTCACCCGTACGTCCATCTCTCAAACGAACCGTACTAGATGGTTTAATCCATTCATACCCTTTAATCTTAGAAGCCTTAGTTAATTGAGATTCAACCATATTAACAGATGCATTTTCACCTGAAACCTCATCGAAAATTTGGACTTCATAGTTTTGCCCTAAAACACCAGAGGCCATTCCTAACATTGTTTCGAACAATTGTCCGACATTCATTCGAGATGGAACACCTAAAGGATTTAAAATAATATCTAAAGGAACACCATTAGGCATATATGGCATATCTTCTTCTGGAAGAATCGTTGAAATAACACCTTTATTTCCGTGACGTCCCGCAATTTTATCTCCAATAGAGATTTTACGGTATTGTGCAACGTAAACACGAACCAAACAGTTCACTCCTGGTGGTAAATCATCTCCATCATCTCTAGAGAAAACTCTGATACCAATTACTTTTCCAGATTCCCCAGAAGAAACCTTAAGAGACGTATCTCTCATATCACGTGCTTTATCACCAAAGATTGCACGTAATAACTTTTCTTCTGCAGGAGGCTCAGTTTCACCTTTTGGTGTTACCTTACCAACAAGAATATCACCAGCATGAACCACAGCCCCAATTCGAACAATACCACGCTCATCGATATTCTTTAACGCATCTTCAGATACGTTTGGAACCTCACGTGTAAGCTCTTCAGGCCCTAATTTTGTGGTTCGAATATCTACTTCATATCTGTGAATATGAACAGATGAGAAAACATCATCTTTAACCAATCGTTCAGAGATAATGATCGCATCCTCAAAGTTGAATCCTTCCCAAGGCATAAATCCAACTAAAACGTTTCTACCTAGTGCCAATTCACCATTGTGAGTTGACGTACCGTCAGCAATAACATCGCCAACCTTAACTTTATCGCCAATATTAACAATCGGAGACTGGTTTCGACACGTATTTTGGTTAGAACGTTCGTATTTTTCTAACGTATAGGTATGCTTCTTACCTTTAGCATCTTTTAAAATAATTTCTTCACTTGTTACAGATTCAATAGAACCAGCATGACGAGACTTCATCAATACACCAGAATCTCTAGCAACAACTTTTTCAAGACCCGTTCCAACAAAGGGTGCTTCAGGAGCAACCAAAGGAACCGCCTGACGTTGCATGTTCGCACCCATTAAAGCACGGTTCGCATCATCATGCTCTAGGAATGGAATTAATCCACAAGCCACACCAACAAGCTGCAGAGGAGACACACCAATATATTCAATATCATTCAACCCAACAAACGCGAATTCACGATTGTAACGAGCAACAATAGAATCACCTTGTAGTTTTTGATCTTTAGAATCAGAATCCCAAGGTGCAATAAAGTGACGCTCTTCAATATCAGCAGCTAAAAAGACAACCTCACCAGAGATTTTACCATTCTTAACCGGGTGATATGGCGTTTCAATAAATCCAAATTCATTAACTACTGCAAAAGAAGCAAGCGGACCAATTAGACCCGCATTCGGACCCTCTGGTGTTTCAATCGGACAAATACGACCATAATGCGTCGGATGAATATCACGAACCTCGAAACCAGCTCGCTCTTTGGTTAGACCACCAGGGCCCAACGCACTAAGACGACGTTTGTGAACGATTTCTGCAAGTGGATTCGTTTGATCCATAAACTGTGATAGCTGAGAACTACCAAAGAACTCTCGCATAACCGCAACTAACGGACGAATATTAATTAAAGATTGAGGACTAATATTTTCACCAGCCTTCAATGCCATTTGCTCACGAATTAATCGCTCTAAACGTGCAAGACCAATTCTGAATTGACGTTGTAACTGTTCACCAACAGTACGGACACGACGGTTCCCAAGGTGATCAATATCATCCATTGAACCAATGCCCATATATAGGTCAAGTGTATAGTTTACAATCGAAAGAACATCTTCTTTAGTTAAGGTAACTGTTTTACCATCAACTTTAAGATCTAATCGATTGTTAATTTTATGACGACCCACTTTACCTAGATCATATTTCACATCAGAGAAAAACATGCCTTCTAATAATGATTTAGCACCATCTAAGGTAATCGGTTCACCAGTACGTAGATTTTTGTAAATAAAGATAAGAGCTTCTTCTTGCGACTCAAAAGGTGATTTATCAAATGTATTTTTGATGATATCTGGTTGCGACGTTAACTTATAGATTTCATCATGAGAGTAGCCGATAGCTGAAAGTAGGTACGTTACCGGAACTCGTTTTGTTTTATTGATATGTGCATAAGCAATACCATTGTGGTCAACTTCAACCTCTAACCATGCACCACGATGAGGGATGATTGTTGCCATGAAACTAATTTTTTCTCGTGTTAACCCCATCTTTTGACGGAAATAAACACCAGGAGACCGAACAAATTGTGTAACAACAACTCGTTCTGCACCATTAATCAAAAATGTACCTCGATCAGTCATCAACGGGATATCACTCATGAACACTTCTTGTTCTTGAATTTCACCCGTCTCTTTAGAAATTAACCGAACAGGGACACGTAATGCACCCGTATAACTAACTTCTCGACGTTTACATTCGTTGTAGTCCAATTCCGGGTCCATAACATAGTACCCATCCAAAAACTCCATTTCATATTTCCCACCGTAACCTACAATTGGGGAAACAGCCTGAAGTTCTTCTGCAAGACCTTCTTTGATAAAACGCTCAAAAGACTTAACTTGTAAGTCTAATAAATTTGGAACGTCTACTTCAACAGAAGATACATTTTTAATTAATCGATTTCGTTCTCTTGGTTGTCGCTTAAACACTTATATCACCTCATAGCAAAGCAACCCGAAGCAGTACAAGACTGCTTCGGGCCATTGAATAAATTATTTACTTAATTTCTACTTGAGCACCAGCCTCTTCTAGAGTCTTTTTAAGCTCATCAGCATCGCTTTGAGAGATTCCCTCTTTAACCGCTTTAGGTGCAGATTCTACGAATTCTTTCGCTTCTTTCAAACCTAATCCAGCTACTTCACGGATCGCCTTGATAACACCAATTTTACTTTCACCAAATCCAGCAAGAATAACAGAAACTGTTCCGTCACCCGCTGCAGCGTCGTCTCCGCCACCGGCAGCAACTGCACCAGCAACTGCAACTGGAGCTGCACTTACACCAAATCTTTCTTCAAGAGCTTTAACTAATTCAGAAAGCTCTAACACTGTCATTTTTTCAACTGATTCCAATACTTTCTGCGCATCTGCAGATAATGTAATCGTTTCCTTGGTAGTTTCTTCAGACATTTTAATTACCTCCGTCTTTTTGACTTTTAATAGCACTTAACACACACACTAAATTTCGACTTACACCAGATAAACCAATAACAAAGTTTGAAATTGGAGCGTTTAACGTTCCAACTAACTGTGTTAAAAGTTCATGACGAGTCGGTAGTTTCGACAAGCGAGTGACCTCATTAAGATCAATTGCTTTATCACCCAGATAACCCCCTTTAATAAGTCCGATTCCATTGTCTTTGACAAAATCAACCAAAACTTTCGCAGGACTTACGATATCATCTTCACAACTTAAAAGAACCGTAGGCTCTTTAAGTACAGATTCTGGACAATCGTAATTTAAGTCGTTTAAAGCGCGTCTTATATATGTATTCTTAAAGACAGTCGCTTTAGCACCAGATTCACGAAGCTGAACTCTAAGGTTATTTAATTTCTGTACAGATAAACCTCTGTAATCAAAAAAGTAAATGCCTCTAGAATCTTCGATTCGAGATTTAATTTTGGATATTACCTCTGATTTTTCAGATAATACCTGTTCATTAGGAACCATATTAGTCCTCCTTCTCAAATGTATTTGAAGAACAAAGTCTCAAAGCAGGACCCATTGTTGAAGAAACAACAAGAGACTGAATGTAAGTCCCCTTGGCCTTTTGAGGCTTTACCTTCTGGATAGTGTCATATACCTCACGGAAATTTTCTACAAGCTGTTCTTGCGAAAAAGAAGCTTTCCCGATAACAATATGAACTATACCCGTTTTATCATTGCGGTATTCAACCTTTCCAGATCTAAATTCTGAAACTGTTTTGGCAACATCCTGAGTTACCGTACCACTTTTGGGACTTGGCATCATACCACGCGCACCCAACATTTTTCCTAGCTTTCCAACCTTACCCATCATTGCAGGTGTTGCAACAACAATATCAAAATCTAAAAAGCCTTTTGAAATCTTTTCAACTAAGTCGTCTGAACCAACCTCTACAGCTCCCGCATCCTGAGCAGCTTGAATATCAGATTCTCCACAAATTGCAATCACACGAACATCTTTCCCTGTTCCATGAGGTAACGATAACGTACCACGAATTGCTTGATCTGCCTGCCTAGGATCAATCCCTAAACGAAAAGCAACCTCAACAGTCTCATCAAACTTTCCAAATACATTCTCTTTAATTAACGAGACAGCATCCGAAACTCTATACTCTTTTTCTGAATCAATAGCGTCTTGAAACGCTCGATATTGTTTTCCTCTTTTCATTAGACTACCTCATAACCCATACTTCTAGCTGTACCTTCAATAATTCGAACAGCCGCATCAATTTCAAACGCATTTAAATCTGTCATTTTAATTTCTGCAATCTCAACCAACTTCTGACGCTGAATCTTTCTTGGGACTTCACGTCCTGGCATATTAGCACCACTCTTAACACCCGCAGCTTTTAAAATTAAACGACTCGCTGGTGGCGTTTTACAAACAAATGTAAAACTAGTGTCTTGGTATACCGTAATTTCAACTGGAACAACGGTGCCTACTTTATCTTGTGTTTCAGCATTATAAGCCTTACAAAAATCCATAATGCTAACACCATGCTGCCCTAAAGCTGGACCGACTGGAGGTGCTGGATTCGCCTTACCTCCCTCGATTTGTAATTTAATAACTGTTTTTACTTTTTTTGCCATTTCTAACTCCCTACTGCCTGCTCAACTTGATCAAAGTCTAATTCTACTGGTGTCTCGCGACCAAAAATTGAAATCAACGCTTTTAATTTTCCACGATCAGAATTGATCTCAGAAATGACACCAGAGTAACCTCTAAATGGTCCTGACACAACCCTAATGACTTCCTCAACTTCAAAGTCGACTTCAATCTTTTTGGTTTTATCGCCCATCTGACGTAAAATTTTGTCCATTTCAGAAGCAGCAATCGGAGTTGGAAGAGTCTTACTACCAATTACCTTGGACACACCTGGAATTTGACGTAATAAATACCAGATTTCTTCTTCTGGTAATGTTTTAACAAAGATATATCCAGGGTAAATCTTTGTCATGCGTTCATGACGCTTATTATTCTTAATTTCAACAGTTTCTTCTTCGGGGAGCAGCACCTTAAAGACTCTATCTTTAAATTCAACTTCCATCATCTGACGAATACGATGGGTAACTTTATGTTCTTGAAGTGAAAAACACTGCAATGTAAACCACTGAGCATTCGCTTCTGGACCAAGATCTTCGTCCTCGTCCTCTTCATCTTCTTCAAGCTCAGATTCAGTTTCTTCTGATTCAGCATCATCAAAATCCTGAGGAGAAACAATAGTTGCTTCCTCGTCATCTGAATCATCCTCATCAATAAGATCAGCTTGATCAGAAGTAGATTCAGCATCAGACACAACTGCGTGCTCCTCTAACTCTTCATCAGAAAACATAGGTTCATCTACAATATCATCTTCTATTACTAAA
>Ga0055584_100004709_pt1 | contig 13354 bp, 14 predicted proteins | sample OSDHelmetaG_FD_58716 | JGI IMG/M metagenome (GOLD analysis project Ga0055584, IMG submission 58716) | Pelagic marine sediment microbial communities from the LTER site Helgoland, North Sea, for post-phytoplankton bloom and carbon turnover... | ecosystem: Environmental > Aquatic > Marine >... | reverse complement strand
AACTAGAGTGTCTCCTAATACTCCTCGTATATCATTGCTAATGTGCAATACAGGTATCAGACAACAACATCTAATTTGGCTTGATAAGAATCGTTTTGATGGGCTAGTAACAGAAGGCTCGAATGCAGCTTTGCAACCACTTCTAGTTAATACTGATAAGTCTCATTCAGAATGGGTGTCAGTAACAAGTTCTGAAGTTATTGAACTTTGCAGGAAACAGCGTGAATGGTATGACAAGTGTGAGCTTGAAGAATTTAAGGAAGATATTTGGTATGGACATAAAGAGGGATCGAAATTTGGTCAATTCAAGCCGCTTTTTCGTTTAGCTACTAGTGATAAAACTTGGGATATTTATACAGAATTTCCAAAAGTACTCCTGACTTTGCAACTTTTTTTTCAAGAGCAGTTAGGTGACACAGATTTTCCAGAATTAGTGGAATGGAAGCCAACAAAAAAAGAGTTATTTGATGGGGATGCTGATGAACATGCTTTAACTCATAGTGAGTATCTCAAAAACAAACATGATACTTCTTGGGGCTACGAGCTTAGTAGTGAATATACTCCACATGGCCTCCGTTCAGGGTTTGTCTCAGATGCAATAAAGTTTCTTCCTCCATCTTTGATTGGGAGACATTTAACTGGCCAATCTGAAAAGTTAGTTTGGTATTATGCAATTATGGATGAAACAGGAGGAGAAGATCATCAGCAGTTACTTATGAATTTATTACTTAAAAACGCTGATAGCATTGAAAGTGGAGACGCTCCTGAAGTTACAAAAAGGATGGTTGAGCTTAACCTAAAGCTTGCAAAAGACATTGAAGCGAATCCAATCGATGCCATTAAAGATCATTCACTTATTAGTTTAGCTGGAGTAAATGACGGAGTAAGTGGTATTGATATCCTCATAGCGAAAAAGCACGGGGTTCTAGCTTTAAATCCAACTCATATATGCCCGTTTAATAATACTTGTCCAAGTGAAGTAGTCAAAAAATTTGGTTTAATGAAACCATGTGCTCTATGTCCATATTCAATTCGAGGGAGGATGCACTTAGATGCAATTAGTGCTGAAAAGTTTAAGAATCGTGACTTGATGAAAGAGTATGCTGCCAAAATAAAAGCGTACAAAAAGCGGTCTAAGAAAGGACAAATACCAGAAGAGCTTGAAAAGCTGGAAGCCCATGTTGATCACACAAATTGTGAGTCGGCAGCACTTGAAGCAATAGAAAAACAGTTAGTGCATTTGTACAATACAAACTCAGATGGACTTATGGTTCAAAATAAAGATGATGTAATAGGATTTCTCAAGGCAATAGAAATGGATGGATCAGACTATCTGTTAAAGCGACTTTGTGATGCTCAAGTTTTTCCTGATACAACTACGTCATCAATGCAACGAAAATTCGCTTATCTTAGACATAAGTTAGTTAAAGCATCAGGTAAAAACCTCGATGAATTAGACTTCTCTGATGAAGAGGAGCATGTACTCATCTCGTCACAGATAAAGTCAATGATGGCTATTAATGGATTAACCGTTAAAGATATATACAATATTGCTAAAAATGACCAAAAGATTCCTGAAAGAACAATTCCTGTAATGAAAAACTTAGGGATTGAATTTAATTCTAAACCGGAGGTGGATAATGATTAGACATACTGAAATATTTGAAGATCACAAAAAAGTAATGCAAGAAAAACGTCTAGGGTATCTCAAAATTGCTTTAACCACCATAGGTGAAAGAAGTTACAACAACATCACGAATCTTGCTCAAGATGCTGCGAAGCTCGTGACAAAGCTTGAAATGAATGACTCTAAAGAGGATGGGAAGCTTAATCCTTGTTCCTATACAACGCTGATTCGTAACCAACACTATAGGTTACTACTAGAGTCTTATGTTAATGGAGGCGGATAATGGTTAGTCGTAATGAATCATTTGATAATTACCATATAACAAAGCAAGAAAAACGACAAAAGCACCTCAGGAAAGCTTTAACTATTATCGGGACAGGAAGATACAAAAACATTACAAATCTTGCTACAGCGGCTGCTAGGCTCGTTACAGAGCTTGAAATTAAAGACTCCAAAGAAGGTGATGTGCTTGATCCTTGTTCATATACAACGCTAACTCGTAATAAGAAGTACTATAGACCCGTGCTAGATGCATACCTAGATGGAAGCTCAGAATTAGAAAAATCAATCGGAACTGACGGTGTACCTTTTGAGGAACATGAGGCATTAAAAGTCCATTGTGCAAATCTTGATCATGAAAACACTATGATAAAAGATAGGCTTGCCAATATTGACTCAGGACAAGAAACTAAATTGTTAGACAACATTAATGTGTTAGAACGAAGCGAGGATATTAAGTTTTTAACTGGTGTTATTAATACTGTTGTGTCGTCCTTTGCAGATTTAGTTGATTCAATTGAGCCGTCTCAAACAAATGATGAACACCCTGATGCAGGATTTTATGGACCCGAAGGGCTGATTTTAACGTGGGATGAAATGGTTCGTTTCAAGGAGTTATCAGATGAAGTCAGTCGATGAGGAGTTTATAGCAGAGCTGCCACCAGAGGGTTCAAACTTAAATGGGGTTCAAAAAGGCAGGCTTAACAAGAAGAATCTTTTGGCTTATCTTAAGTTAAAAGAAAAGCATGAGGAGCCGTTTGCTGTAAATCAAAATGGTGAAGTTAACACATCTTTAGTTTCTAGGATATGTAACTTCGAACGGCAGGTTTTTAATGATAAATCAAAAACAAAATCAAAATTAAGAGCTGAACTTGATCGTGTAGTTGCATTAGTTGGGACTGTAGTCGTTAAAGCAAAAAAATCAAGTAATCGGGATGATGATGTTAAATCACTTACCAAACAACTAAATGATGAAAAACGTGATAATGGATTGGCAGCAGAAAAAATAAGTGGGTTAACTAAACAGATTTTTGAACTGAAACAGGAAGTTAGAAGACTCAATAAGAAATCATCAGAAGATCATGAATCATTGGAATCCATGATTGAAACCGGAAGGCGCTTTTCACTATGAGCTTTGAAGCTGTTGTTGAAGTAAAAAGTACTTTTCCATCGCCATTAGGAGGAGCTATTTTCAAGGGCATTCCTGTTGGTGAGCGAAAAAAAATATCATTTCGTGCCTCTCGCTGGAGGATTCCAAGAATTCCAGCTCCTGGTGAATATTGGAAAGTTAAAGGGAGGCAGGTAGGACGCAACAAGCATGGTGATGTTGTTGTCGTAGCAAGTGCATATTTAAATGAACTTCCTGGTTACATGTACGTGGCAAAACTATTAAAGAATCATCCTGCATTTAGGGGATTTCATTTTGGACCAAGTAAGATTGATGATTTAATTGAAAATGTTAAAGATTTCGAACTTGTAGACTTGCTTAATAAAGGGAATTACTTAGCCCTAGCAAAAACTGGGCTTAATGAAAACATTGCTCAAGAATTGTGTAATGCTTGGCTTTCATTAAAAGAAGAGACTGAATTAGCAACATTTTTAGTCGAGCATAAACTGGAGGTTTCATTAGTACAGAAAATACTCCGTGTATGTAAATATGACATCGTTGCTCGTTTAAAACGAAACCCTTATTCATTAATTGCTTTAAGCAATACCACTAAAAGACACCTGCAAACCATCAAAAGAGTAGCGATGAAATTGGGTATTGATGTTAATGACCCTAGAGCCGTGATTGGTTGCGTAGAATACGCCTTGTATACTGAATTAGATAAGGGAAACACGATTGTACAACTGGATTGCGCAATTGAACTGGTAAGAGACACTCTTGATATCATCAATAGCAATATTAAGCCAAAAGATGCAATATCAATGGCTTTATCAGCAAAAGCTATTTGCGTAATGGAATCCAAAGGTGAGCGCTATTTGCAAACGATATCAGTTGCCTATATCGAGCAGTATTTGGAAGATATGCTTGTTAAAATCAATAATACACCGTTGGTAAAAGAGCAAGTTAACTTTAATGAAAAATTGCTTAGGGAAGAATTGGAAGAATACAATCAAGAGTTGTTCAAAACCAATGAATACCGTCTTAGCGCCACTCAAGATAATGCGGTTATTATGGCTTTAACTAACCGCTTGTCTACACTTTCAGGGTTCGGTGGAACGGGTAAAACAACGGTTTTAAAAGCAATAGCTCATCTCGCGAACCTTCATGCGATACCAGTACATGTAGCGGCACTGGCAGGTAAAGCCGCCAATAGGGCAAGTCAATCGATTGAAAGAGATGCCCATACGATTCACAGTGTCATTAACAGTATTAAATTCAAAACAGGGTTAATTGATATTCACTCTGATCCGATGTTAATAATTGATGAATCTTCAATGCTAGACTTATCGCTGATGTGTACGTTGTTACGTCAATTTAAAAACTTGCCAGTAAGACTGGTTTTTGTTGGTGATACAGCTCAGCTCCCTCCTATTGGCTTTGGTTTGTTTTATCACCGTTTAGTAGAGTCCAATGTAAAACAAGTAAGGCTAACTGAGGTTTATCGTCAAATCGAAGGATCGCCATTACACGATGCTGCAATGAATATCCGTAATGGTCAAACACATGATCTTCCAGTTTATAAAGGGCAAAAATCAGGTGTTTATCTATTTGATTGTGAAGGATATCCCGCAAAAGCTGCAATCAAGCTTAGAAAGGAAATGGAATGCATGATTCTGACGCCATATTCCAACGGTAGGCACAAAGAATCTACCGCCTCATTAAATCAATCACTTCAATATATATTCAATGAACCTACTGAAAAGAAGCTGTCGTTATCAATAGGTTACAGCAACGAAACTATTGGTATTAACGAGCCTGTTCTTGTTACCAAGAATTGCAGAGAGCTTGGTATATTTAATGGAATGACAGGTGTTGTTCAAAATATAAAAGTAGTCAACAACAATGTAACTTGTGAAATTAAATTTGAAGGCATGAATGAATTGCTCAAGATGACAAAAGATCAATGTTGGCAAGCAGGTCTACAACTGGGATATGCCCTAACTATCCATAAGGCCCAAGGTAGTGAATATGATGCTTGTGTAATTGTTCTTGGTAGTTCTATTATCGAAAATAGTGCTTTGTATACCGCATTAACTCGAACAAAAAGGCTTTGTATTTTGGTCGGCACACAACAAATGTATGATGAGGCTGTGCAGCGCCCACCACGTTATACTACTATCCAATGTGGCTTCAATCCTTCTTTTTAAGGTTTTTTCGCTACTGTCTACTATTTGATTCAGAGTAAATATTATCCCTCTGAGACAACCTCAGCCAATTTATTACTATTTGATGACATCACAGGTTGTTATTAATGCAAGAGGAAAATGTTATTGATAATTAATCAAACGGAGTTAAGGTCAAACGAAGAGTGACTGAGACTTCAGTAATTACCTTGGCTTTCTTGCCTTTGTTTTATTGGCAATTATTTGTTTTTTTAGTTCTTTTTGTGTTAATCGAACTATATCTTTTTCATAAACAGGAAAATCCATATTACTACTAACTAGTCCAACATTGGATTCCCAGGGCGCATTAAAATCATTTTCATCTTTAAACCCGATAAAATCCAAATTTTCTGCGGGTTCACCATTTCGATACAAAAGGTGTGCTTTGATGTTCTTAATCGACATATATAATAAATTTAACGCATTAGCGGTATTTTCTGCACTCCAATTCAAAGAGTGCATCTTAGTGCAAAAATAAGGATCATTTCTAATGCTTTCACTTTCTTGTAGATTATTTGCTACAAAGAAAGTTGAGCCAAAATCACTTTCACCAATTAACTTCATATCTTTAGGCTTGCATTCGATACTTGGTTTTACTTCGGGTCCAAATAACATTTTAAAGCCGCCACTAGAAACTCTGAACCCGTGTTTTAAACTGTTAAACTCATTACGATGATTATCATCCAAAAAATCAAAACTGAACTTTTTCCAACTTCTTGCATACCCTTCAACAAATGTTAATTTGTTGTCTGTAACAATGCCGTCATAAACTATTTCAGATATGCGCCACCAAGTAATAACATCATCAGATAAATATATATGCTGTATTTTTTCTGGCGATTCGTTAATTTTTCCAATTAATTTTTTCAAATTAAAAGTATTGGCTTTCATAATAAATGCGTATTCACATTTATGTGCTTGCAATAAAGCACCCACAAGAGAGAAAAAGGTTTCAAGAGCCTGATAATATGTTGTGCGAAGGACCATTGAAGCTCTAATCCTATCTTTCTCATCATTAAGATTTTCAGAATGTATTTCAGCGATATAACGAAAATAATCAGCATCAATTGCTTTTAAAAATTGCTTTGATTTTCTTTCCATATCAACGTCACAAACACAAAATGCTGTATCATCTACAAGAAATGGTGAACGTGATAATTTCATTGCCTTTTATTCCTAAACAGTTAACAGTACATTATGGAAACTTCTTATACACATCAGAACCATAAGTTAATTTTATTAATATCATATTTTTAGAAAACATATGGAAATTTTTTGATAAAATGATAATAACTATATAGTTAAAACTAATTTCACCCATTATGCCTAGCTAGATATAGAACTCATAGATTTCAAAAACTGTTAAATTAATGACTAGAGTCAAGTTACCCATTAAGGATGGTGGTAAAGTTAATAAATAGTTATTAATGCGGAAAAATTCGGCAGTGGCGTTTTACTATGCTAATTTAATCTACATAAATAGAGATTAATCTCTTTAATAAAATTGATTCGCAAATATGTTTTTTACTTATATAAATATAATGGACTTTATATGTATTACCCAATACTTAGATGGAAAAAAGGAGAGCAACTTGCAGTAAGCAATTTGTTTGAAGATGACGCTAAATACATGACACCTATCTGGTGGTTAACAGAATATGAAGATGTATCTAAGTTGACCATTACTCTAGATGCTGTGTGGACTAGTTATTCTATAGTGGATCTATCAAGGATTGACGAGGTAAATAAACTGTTACCGTTGGTAGATTCTTTGATTGATTCGAATGATATTGGCGCAATGATTAGCCCTGAACAGTTGCAAAATATTGAACCTGATTTTCTAGCGAATCATGCTTCTTCGCTTAGTATTCGGATCTGTATTGCTGACCAATCTACAGGTGTAGATGCAAATAAGCACCAAACAATTATCACCTTACTTGATGATTTAAGCGGTTCAACTGGTGATGAATTACTTATATTGTTTGATTACGGTGCTATATCTGACTTTGAAAGTAGTGAAGTACAAAACTTAGCTGATTGCATTGAACTATATTTGTCGGCAGGGTATGAAAATTTGATATTTAGTTCGGGTGCCTTTCCTGCATCATTAGCAAGTATTGTTGGAACTGAATTTATTGCAAGGGAAGATAAGCGATTACATGCGGAATTAACTGAATTATTGGGTCATGACTTATTATATTCTGATTATGGTGCATTTAGCCCTTTGTGGGACCCATCTGCTAAAGGCATCCCATTGGCCAATTTACGTTATGCACTAGATGATGAATGGATGATAATTCGTGATGCAAAAAGAGGAACTGACGCTTCTTGTGCTGTGGCAACAATACTTGTTATGAGTGAAGAGTTTGAAGAATATGGCGAAGATTTTTCATGGGCGGATAAAAGGTGGCAATACAAGGCCGATACCTCTGATAAACCTGGTGGACCAACTCAGCATATTGCTGAGGCACATAATCACCATTTGACGCATGTTGTGAATAAAGATTAACAGGTAGCTAAATCAGGAAAAAATTGAGGAAGGTAACTGTCTTTCCTTAGTTTTTTTCTACTTTTGAAGGCACCAAGAACGAACTTATTTAACTCTTGTACACCGCAAAGTTCTGATACTTTGTCATGAATTTTTTGATTACTTAGTTTAGAAAAACCTTTGGTTATTCCGCAGTCTTTTAACAAAGAAATACCTTCATCTCTATTCAATAACTCTGCTAATCCATGTGATTTTATGTCCGGGTTATTAGCTGCTTTTCGTCGCTGAATAAGTTTACCTGCTCTTGAAACTTCTATTATCCCCCACCATGCGGGGATAGAATAAATCGCTTTATCTAAGTGCTTTGTTGCCGCAACTAAGGTCACTTGGTTGAATGAACGGCCATAATGCCAACCTTGTTGAGTAAGTCGTTTTAGTGAGTCCAATTCACTTTTTATTTCAAAACACTCTAGTTTTTTACCAGCAAAAACGACATCAGCTCGCGCACAGCCGTTGCTAACTGAAACTTCTTCTAAAACTGAAGATGACTCGAATACACTACGAGTCATAAATCGGTCTAAGAGTGATCTTCGTATATCTAAATCATTCATTTGTTAATTATGCCTCATTTATTGACTTTCTCAATATATACTTTACACTTGTATATGCGTTTATGCAAATTAATTGGTAAATATGAATATAAGCAAAATACAAGGGGCAGTATTTAAATCGCTTAAGTTAAAAGGGTTGAATACAACTGTATCCATAGCAAATGCCTGTGGTATGACGCAAAGCACGGTTTATAGAGCACTGAAAGGTGATCCTAAGAGGATGACAGCAGCTCTAAATAAATTATGCGTTTATGCAAATGTAAATCCAAAAGAGTTTACCAATCCTCCTGAACAAAGTGAAACATTGATGAATGCGTTAAAACAGGTCTGGGATGGTACTGAAATGCACGCGAAGCAATTAGCAAGGCTGCTAATTGTTGCTAACTCATGTAAACTATGATTTTTTAATTAGGGGGATATCAAATGACTGAATTAAAAATCACCTCTAAGTCCAGTTTGTACAAAAAATTAAAGTCTATTGGTTTAAGCCAAGGTTTAATTAATAAAACACTTCCCAATTGGTGGGCAAATGATGTTCTAAAAACCAATGCTGGTATCTTAGAGTTTTGTTTGCTTGTAAGGTCTAGATTAGGGTTAGAAGTAGATATTGGCGAGTCAGGTGATATCTCATTTATGCCTAAAGCTAATAATATAGAGTTTAAAAAAAGAGCCAATGTAGAATTTGATAAGTTAGCTGCGTCCTCGTATTTAGCTCAAGGTATCTCTTGTGCATTTTCAAACATATTAAAGTCGAATGAAATTCCCTCTCCTGATATTAAAATTCTTTGGCATGAAATACAAAAACTGGAAGAGTTGAACTTAAACACTGTTGTACAGTTGTTTTGGAAGCATGGGCTACCCATTATATTTATAGATAAATTAGTATCAGGATTTACCAAGCCCGCTGGGATGGTTATTAAAAATGGTGATAACTATTGCATATTGTTGGGACATGGACAGAAGAGTCCAGGTGCCCAATTATTTGTATTACTTCATGAGTTTGGACATATTCTTTCAGGGCATTTAGATAACAAAGACATTGTTGCTGATGTTTCAATGAATGAATTATCAGGGACATTATTGGCTGAATATGATGTGCAAGAAATAGAAGCTGATGATATTTCCTTATCTTTGCTTCGAAGAGGGCATGATATTCAAGGATTTTTTTCGAAAATACCATCACGCCCATCTCCAGCCAGACTTGCGGCAATAGCAATGCAGTTTGGAAAGCCACTTGGTATATCTGTTTCTCATTTGGCACTTTCATATGGTAAAGAAACAAATGATTGGGTAGTTGCGTATAGTGCATTGAAATTTATTGAACGAAAAGCTGAAGCACAAGAAATAATTAAGCAAGAGTTTTCCAGTTTTATAAATACGATGTATGTAAGACCCGATGATCTTTCGTTCCTGAATGTAATACAGGGGATTGAAGATTAATGAATATCAAAAACTATTTTTTCGATAATGATGTCATCATTAAGTTATCCCAATATGATTTACTGGAAGAATTAACGGTTGCTTTTGGTAACAATTTGAGCGCTTTTTATTTGTTACCGACTTATGAGTTTGTGACATTTCATCATAACGATGAAAAAGCTTTAAAATTATTTAAAAAAATAGAAGCTGCACACAGAAGTAGAGCGTTTTATTTAAGCTGTAATAGAGCTGAAATTTCTGATCATAAAATCATGAATACTATTATCAAGCTCGAACAACCTAACTTAGATGCTGGTGAATTGATTTTGCTTGGATGTGTTATGGAGAATGATAGTAGTGCGATGGTTTCTGGTGACAAAAGGGCATTAAAAGAAATTGACAGAATAATATCTGAGCGAGTGATTGAGCCAGTAAATGCGAAGTTTGTGATTGTAGAGATGGCTATCAAATCAATTATAGAAGTATATGGTTTTGATCATGTTTGTAGCAAAGTTCGTTTGCATCCAAGTGTCGATAAAGCAATCACTAACTGTTTTGGAAAACAATCCAAATCAACGGAAGAAAATGCCATGGCAGGGTTGAAGAGTTACATTGACGACCTACAGCGAAAATGTGTGAATGACTTATTTTAGCCTACATATTATTTTCCTCTTAACGAGGCTATACGTTTTTTCGCTATAAGGAGTAAACAATGGACACAAATAGTATTGCCTGTTTATTTTCGGGGGCTTTAGGTGGTGTAATGTTTCATTCGTATTGGTTAATTTCCTTGGCAAATGAAGCCAAGGGAGATCCCATTAATAATAGTTCTGAACATGGCCGCTTTCGAGTAAAGATGATGTTGTTAAAGATCCTCACTGGAGCCGTTGCTGGCTATATAGTTTCTGTCTGGTATATGGGAACGAATGCCATGCCTTTAAATAAACTAGTCGTTCTCGCTTTTATTGCAGGATTATCAGGGGATGGCTTCTTAGGATTTCTAAAGAAGATATCTGGTAAATAAACGTATAGTCGTTTAAAAGGACAAAAAACAGTTGGCTTTTAACTAGGCGTTAATTATTTATAATCTGAGTTACTTTATCTATTTGCATAGTGTTGCAGTATTCGTGTTCGAGATACTCCCTTACTAACTTAATAAATAAATGTAATAATCAGTAGCATTTTACATTTTGAATTTTTTAAATATATTGTAAAACAAGGCCGTTAAAGAGAGGCCCGTTCCCACTTTTAAGCGGACGAAATGGAATTACTCTGAATATATAAAACAATTCGCATAGCGAATATTTTCCAATAAAAAATTACACGACGACAAGTGCTGTGGACTTGCTGTTGTTGTATTTTCTATTGGTGAAAAATGTCGATAAACCACGACGACTTGCTATTGAATATCAAAAGGCAAGCAAAAAGACTTTCTAAAAGTTTAGATCTTCCCCTTGGGCAGGCCCAAGAAATGTTGGCCCATGTTGTTTATGATTGTAATGGGTATGGGGATTTAATTTCTTCGGTAAAAGCCTCCTCGTTTAAAAATGAGTGTTTGCTATTAGCAGCACTTCATCCAAAAGCTGATGCATTTCTTTTTAAATTACTAGATGTTCATATGGGGAATATAGTGAGTAGGCTTCAAGATAAATTAACTAATAATAAAATAAATGAAGATTTTGAAATTATTATTATCAATGTTTTTGGTGTTAATATCACTCAATTCCAACTTAACATCCGAAATTAGTTTTATATATGATTGAAAGATTTTTACAGATCTCAATATAGTTACTATTTAGTCAATTGGCGTTGGCCCCATTTAAGTGATTAATAGCCGGGTACTTTCACTTTTCATATTTTAACTGTGGGGAATAGTGCCTTTATATTAGAATATATGGATCAGAAATATATAATAACGCATCACGATTGTTAACAGCTCCTTTTGCAATATTTGTTGTTTCAAAGTTAAACTTTTTGGTAGGTAGAATTTAACGAAAAAGGTGCTTAGTCTGCATAAGAATGTACATAAATCAAACATATTCTTGTACTAACAGTTTTTCTATATTATTATAAGTATGTAGTTTTATTTAAGTCTTGGTAGGTTAGGGTATGTGTAAAGAGAAGCAACGCATTCATGAAAATTACAGTGAAGCTCTTCGTCTTGTTCGTTCAGGGCGTTCTTTAGTTATGCCAAAATCTCGGTTTTTGGGTGGTTTTAAAAAGAAAAAAGCCGCTTAAACTTCAATTCATCACTTCTGTCTGATATAAACACATTTTCTGTGAGGTGTTTATGTCTGAAAATCAAAATATACTTAGTCCTTTAGATCAGCTTATATTCTTGAATAAAGAAGCTTATCCCGTGCTCGATAAATTATCAAAGCCTTTGATCGTAATCGGTGGGCAAGCTATAAATTATTGGTTAACTTATTATAATGTAATAGAGAAGTTAACTGAAGAAGAAGAATTAACAGCAACATCTTATGACATTGATTATTGCGGCCAGTTAGACGATTTTTTAAAATGTGCTGAATCTTGGAACGTACAATTTGATAAGCCAAACATCGATGATAATAGCCCAGAATTAGGACATAGCCTCTTATTAAACATAGATACAAACCAAATCAAGGAAGAAGACGGAGCGCTATTTGTTGATTTCTTTGAGTATTTATTTAACGAAAAAGAAGAACCTAATGTAGTTGATTTGCTCCCAATACCAATTGGTTTTAAAAGTATTGATTTTAAATCCAGTAGGCTAATACAGCATACAATACCTTTTCAGTTCCCTGATACAATAGACCTAGAGCCTCATCCAAACTTACTTATATTAAATCCTATCGGATGTTTGAAAAGTCGAATACAAAATTTATTTAAACTTAGAGCCGTAAAAAATCCTAAAGTTGAACTTATGCGAATTAAATTATTATCGTTCCCAGTGGAGTACTTTATTTCAGAGCAACTTGAGTACAGTGGTTATAGAAAAACTAGGCCATTTATCCAGCTACTGATGACAATGGCAAAAACTAGGATAGGATTTGACCTTGCAATAAAACATGGGGTAGATCTGTCTTTATGGCTTTCTCATATTATAGAAAAAAACAAAGAGTATTTTCCAACCCAGTTTCTGGAAAAAGAATTTCCGTATTGGTTGACTGGCTATGTGAATAAATTGGAACGATTGCAATTAACCTATAAGTGATTTTTCCATTTTCTCAGTAAGCCCTCAAAAAATACTAATCAAGTGAAATAGTTAATTTACATAAATGGCGGAAGAGGCAATAAAGAATAGTAGGCTTGAATAAAAATTAGTTAATAAATAAATGAAGAAATTGAAAAAAACATCCTCCATATTTTTGCTATTGAACCAACTGATTTCAAAAGAAAAAACAATAAAATCCTTATAAATTATACATATACGTATAATTTCCAGTGTGTTTACAATTACTTTACACTCATATATATTAACAAAAAGGCTGCGCGGACGGCCTATGCCTACACATATTGAAAAATTCAATATGAACGATGAAGCAGAGCATCCGTAACAATTTGGTTTTCATAATTAACAAACTGGCGTTAGTAGGCTGTTGTTTGTTTTAATTTATG
>Ga0055584_100004707_pt1 | contig 13355 bp, 9 predicted proteins | sample OSDHelmetaG_FD_58716 | JGI IMG/M metagenome (GOLD analysis project Ga0055584, IMG submission 58716) | Pelagic marine sediment microbial communities from the LTER site Helgoland, North Sea, for post-phytoplankton bloom and carbon turnover... | ecosystem: Environmental > Aquatic > Marine >... | reverse complement strand
ATGAACGGTAATTCCAGCAGCGCGAATACGCGCGGCCACATCCAACGATTCGAAATAAAGATCGAGGTCGGGCGCGCCCAATGCGGCTTCCGATGTCGCGACCGTCACCGCCGTGACATCGGGTGCTGCGGCCAACGTCTCGCACAGCGATACCGCCGGCCATCCGCCTTCTTCGTCGATGACCAGCACCGTTCCTGAAACGATTGCGGTGCCGGCCATGATGTCGCGCCCGTGCGGCAAGCCGTCGGTACCGGGAATGCCGTCACGCAGGTGCGGTCGGATACGCCAAATCTGTGTCGGTCCCGCTTCACCGCCCAGCGCCCAAATCACCTCGTCGGCCGCGGGCGGCTGGGCGGTCTCAATCGTCTCGCCCAAATGCACCCGCACCTGAAGCCGTTGAAGCTCGCTTTCCCACCAGGTAATCGCGGGCAACATTTCTTCCCGGTGGGGCGCCTCGGCGGCCAACCGCATCTGGCCGCCCAACCGTGGTGACGCTTCATAAAGATCAACCCGGTGCCCGCGAAGGGCGGCGACGCGGGCCGCTTCCATCCCGGCCGGGCCGCCGCCGATCACCGCGATATGTTTGGGTACAGCGGCCGGTTCGATCGGCGCCGTCTCGGTCTCACGGCCGGCGACCGGGTTGATGATGCAGGTGCCCGGGTGGCCGCGCGTAACGAAGCCGAGGCATCCCTGATTGCAGGTCATGCACGGCCGCAGCTCGTCTTCACGGTCCTCTTCGATCTTGCGAATCCAATCGGGCTCCGCGATCCAGGTCCGCGCCATCGCAATCAAGTCGGCTTGCCCGGCGGCCAGAATCGTTTCCGCTTCTGCCGCCGTTCGAATGCGCCCCGCAACGATGATCGGCACGTTGACGTGCTTTTTGAACACGGCGGATTCGTCGGCTAGTTGCGGGCGTTGCTCGGTCATCGGCGGGATCGACGCGCCCATCGACCAATGTGATCCGGTGATCAGGCTCACGTAATCGACAAGCCCGCGCTCCGCCAGGTACTGCATGCAGGCACTCGAATCTTCGATGTCGTAGTCGTCCGGGTCAGTGGGGATTTGGTGCGCGACCGAAGTCCGCACCCCCACCGTCAATTTGTCGCCCGCCGCGTCGCGCACGGCTTCTAGGGCGTCAACGACAATGCGCATGCGGTTCTCAAGGCTGCCGCCGTATTCGTCGTCGCGCCAATTAATGCGGTGGGACATGAAGTTGCCCAGCAAATAGTCCGTCGCCGTTTGCACTTCGATAACGTCGACTCCAGCCTCGCGGCAGCGCCGTGCTGCTTGCCCGTAGGCGCGCACGATTTCGCCGATCTCCTTGGCGGTCAGCACCTTCGGTGTTTCCCGCACCCGGAACGACGGGATGGGAGAGGGCGCCACCGCAAAGGACGAGCCCCCGCGATGCGGCACGTTGTGCCCGCCGTGCCACAAAATGATCGACAGCGCCGCCCCCGCGTCGTGAACCTCTTCCACCGCTTTGGCGAGCGACGGCGTCGCCTCGTCGGTGATCACCGAGGCCGACGAAAACGCATTTCGAGATGTTTCGTGCATCGGCGCGGATTCGATTCCGACCAACCCCGCACCGCCCTCGGCGCGGGCCACCAAATACGCGCGGTACCGATCGGACACCCCAGGCTCGAAGCGCGACAAACCCATGCTGTGCCCGGGAATGACAGTGCGATTGCGCAACCGTGTCGGGCCCAGGTCGAAGGCCGAAAAGAGGTGCGGATACCGCTTGGTCGCAGGAGTCATCACCGATCTCCGTTTTTGAGGATGGTCGTCGTCGGCTACTTCACCGCGCCGAAATAGAATTTCAACCCGCCGCCGCGGTCCGAGCCCATGATCTTCTTCGGATCGACCGCGACATGATCGGAGGTGCCGGCGGAGGCCGCCGCGCCGGGTGCAAAAGTCTGGAAAACGTCGTCCCGGCCAAATCCCGCCCCGACGGCCAGCGCCTCAAGGTCAAGGTCGTGCACCGCGCCCCAGAACGGTTCGTTGTTGTTGTACGAATCCCAGTCGTGGGTGAACGCCTTGAACAGGTCCATCCCCTCGAACTGTGGCTGTTCGGCATGCACCATCACGCCGCCCGTGCGCAGCACGCGGTGGCATTCGCCGATGATATTGTGGATCGCTTGATGCGCCGTTTCGTGCAGCAAGGCGTTTGTGACCACAAGGTCGAACGAGCCATCATCAAAGTTCGTGTGCTCCGCGTTCTGTTGGCTGAATTGGATGGTCGCCCCCAACGCTTCGGCGCGGGCATGGGCATAACGCAACAACGCGGCGCCCACGTCGATCGCGTGAATCTCGGCATCGGGGTAGGCGCGGCTCAACACCGATGCGGTCGCCCCGGTCGTGCAGCCCAATTCCAAAATGCGTCGGGGCTTCAAGTCGGGAAACTGCATTTTCAAGAACCGCACAACCGACAGCCCTGATCCCTCCATGTGCGGGCCCAGCAGGCCGTCGGTGTAGATGAACGCCCCACGGTCATACAATGCGCCCGAAAACACATCGCCGTCGGCAAGATCGGTCGAATAGCCGCCCGGCATCGCATGGTGATCGTTCTTGCCGATGTAGGGCGGCATCGCCATGTCGGGGTCGAGCGTCAAGGTGCCGCGCGTCTTCCCGTCCGATAGCGTCCGGGCATTGTCGCGTAGCGTGTCCCATTGCCGCTCGATGCTCTCGCCCACCGAATCCCAAAGCATTTCTTGGGTCGTGCGCTGCAAGGCGCTGGATACTTGATATTGGCCGTCGCGTTCCATCGCATGGCGCAACTCGTGCCGGTCGCGTGGGGCGCGGCCTTTGTGTTTCTCGAACGCCGGTGCGACGCGGTTTTCGTAGGCCGCGCGATTCCCCGGCACTACGGCGCTCAGCACATGCTTGGAAAACCCGAAAACGAAACTCTGTCGCGCCGCCTCGTCGTGGCTCGCCTCCGGCAACACACCGTGTTGCGCTTGCTTCACCGCCATGGTCTTCCTCCCTGTGTGAGGTGATCGAAGTGTGCCAAAGGCCCCATCCCGTCACAAGGCTGGTGGGGGAATTGGCGGTATCGGTGCGTAGTCATCGTTTCGGGCAAACAACTCAGCGGGTTCCGCTATGATGGCTGACACCGTCAGGGACACCGCCATGTCGCCACACCAGCACTATCCCACCCTATTCAGCCCGCTTCGTCTCGGACCGGTCGAATTGAAAAACCGCGCCACGATGGCGGCGCATGGCATGCGGCTGGGCGACGACAGCGGCACCATCAGCCCACGTCATCAGGCCTATATCGTTGCCCGCGCCGAAGGTGGCGCGTCCTTGGTCAGTGCCTCGTCGTTGCCCGTGCATCCCACAAGCCAGACCTTTGCCGGTCTCCAAATCCGCACGGCGGAAGATGATCTGCTTCCCAGTCTGACGGCGACGGCCGATGCGGTGCATCGGGCGGGGGCGAAGCTTGCCGTCACGTTGTGGCATGGCGGCTACAACGTCACCTGGCTCGCCGGGCGAGCCGCTGTTGGACCGTCGGCGGTCGCCAATTCGATGGGGCAGGTACCGAAGGTCTTGGCCGCCGACGAAATTGACGAAATCATCGCGGCCTATGGGGCCGCGGCGGTGCGGTGCCGCTCGGCTGGGGTCGACGTGCTCGAAGTTCAAACCTCGACCGACTATTTGTTGGGGGCGTTCCTCTCGCCGGTTCTTAATCGCCGCACCGACGACTACGGCGGGTCGTTCGATAATCGCTTGCGCATTGTGCGCGGTGTGCTGGAGGCCGTTCGAACCGCGGCGGGTTCGGATGTTGCGGTCGGCATCCGCACGTCGATCGCCCACCATATGCCGGGCGCGCGTGAAGACTACGATGCCGCGGCGTCGTTGCAGACCGTTGCGGCGCTCCAGCAGGACGGGTTGTTGGATTACGTCTCGTTGATGTCGGGTTCCTACCGCGCCGCGTCGCACACCATCCCGACGATGGCCCAGCCGCGTGTGCCGTTGGCCGATGCGGCGCGCGCGTTCGTCGATGCGCTGGATGTGCCGGTGATTGTCGCCAACCGAATCCGCACCGCCCAAGAAGCCGAGGACGTTATTGCGAGCGGCGCGGGCCATGCGGTCGCGATGGCCCGCACCTGGATCGCCGAGCCCGACTGGGCCCGCAAGTACGAAGCTGGCGACGACGCACGGGTGCGGCCTTGCGTGTCCTGTAGCCAGGCGTGCCAGGGATTTCTTGCCCGTGGCCTGCGCGTTTCCTGCATCGGCAACCCGGTCGCCGGCCGGGAGGTCAAGTTTCCGAACCTCGGCAAGTCGCCCGCCTGCCAAACCGTTGCAGTGATCGGTGGCGGTCCGGGCGGGATGGAGGCGGCACGCCTCGCCGCCCTGCGTGGTCATGACGTCACGCTCTACGAGGTCGCGTCGGTCTTAGGCGGACAAATGGCGTGGTCTTCGGCGGCACCCCACCGCGCCGAGATGGGCCTCCTAGTCGATTGGTGGGCCGGCGAACTCAACGCATTGGGTGTGACGATCATCCTCAACCACGCGGTCGATCATCAGGCACCTCCAGCCGCCGACACGGTGATCTGGGCAGTGGGGGCGGCGCCGTCGCAAAGTGCAGTCGGCAAACTGCGTCCGGCACTAGTCGACGGGATTCCCGGCGCGGCAGGTCTTGCTTACGGTCGCGAGATCTTGGCCGGCACGCGCGATGCCGTCGGCCGGGTCCTGGTGATTGACGAGGAGGGCGGCTGGCCGGCGGTGTCGTTGGTCGAAACGCTTGCTGGGCGCGACGCGGTGTCGTCCGTGACGGTCGCGACCACCGAATACCAGTTGGGCCTTGCAGAGCTTTCGTTGACGCGCGAGTTGCCGGAGGTAAAGGCGCGTCTCAGTGCGGCCGGCGTTCGGGTCGTCCCGGGCGTTACCGCAACGCATGTCGGGGAGGGGATCGCGATGTTTGTTGACGGCCCGCGCCTCGGTCGGTTCGATACGATCGTCTTGTCGACCGGCACATCGTCACGCCAAACCCCAAACGGCGCGATGGCCGTTGGGGATTGTGTCGCACCGCGGTCGATCTGGGCGGCGACGAATGATGCGCTGGCGTTGGTCAGCGCGCTCTAGCGTCTATTTCTTGCCAAGCACGAAGTAGCAGGCGCCGCCGGAAATGGTGCGGGCGGCTTCTGCACCGACGGCCTCGTCGGCATAGGCATTGCGAGTCGAGCCCTTCGGCCATCCCGCCTCAACAGTAAATTCGGCCAAATCCATCGACCGCATCTGGGTGATAAACGGTTCGGCGTTGTAGTGCGTATCCCAATCCGGGATCAGCCGATCAATCGGGTGATCCATATCGCGGAACGGCGTGCCGTCGTTGTGCAGCATCAGCCCGCCGGGTTTCAACAACCGGTAGGATTCGGCAAAGATGCCGCGCAGCGCTTTGCGCGAGGTTTCGTGAATCATTGCGTGCGACGAAATGATATCGAAATGCCCGTCCGGGAAGTTCGTGTGCTCCGCGTCCTGTTGGCTGAAATGAATCGCCCGCCCCATCGCCTCGGCGCGGGCATGCCCGTAGCGCAGTGAGGTGGCGGCGACATCGACGCCGTAGACTTCTGCGTCTGGAAAAGCGTCGCACCAACCGATGGTCGACTGACCGATCGTGCAGCCCATTTCCAGGATGCGTTTTGGCTTCATGTCGGGATAGGTGATCTTCACCCAGTCGGCGACTTGCTTGCCCAGCTTGTCCATGTCGGGGCCCAGCAGACCATTGGTGTTCATGTAGGTCGTGCGCTCGTACTCCGCGCCGGCATAGACGTCGTCGCGCGTCAATTCGGTGTGGTATCCGCCCGGCTTGAGATGGATGTCGACATCGACATAGCCCGGAACCTTGATGCTCGGGTCAAGCATGAGCGAGCCAAGCTTGCGGTTGCTTTGGCGATACGCGTTCGACTTTTCGATGAGGGTGTCGAGCTGGCGCTCAACGGTCGGTCCCACGGCCTCGCAGGTCCATTCGCGCGCGACCCGCCGCAAACTGCTCCACATCTGCCCCTCGGGCTCGGCGAGCAGGGCTTTGCGTTGGTCCTGAACCCGCATTTCGCTGCCGTCTTTCGGCTTCAGTTTCTTGTCGTAAACCGCGTAATTGCCCTGGTGATATGTCCCATTGATCTGCCAAACATATTCCTGCACGAAGCGTTCCCGCGCGTATGAGTCATGGTCGGGATCGGCCATCATGTCATTGCGGGTTTGGCCCCCAAGATCAGTGGTTTTCATGGTGCGCTCTCCATCTGTCCAACTGGCATCCGTATGGGCGGTGTTATACACTATTTGTTCAGCATTTGCGGGGCGTTATTAGGGGTGCCGGCTTACCGGTCGGACCAGAGGGAAAGGGCGGATTGTGGCCAACAACGAACTCGTGCGAGGCGAAACGACCTCGGCAAAGGGAAAGAATGGGGCGGCGGGCCCGGTAGCGGCGAAAAAAAGCAGCCCGGCAAAAGCCAATGGACCGGACAAATCCAACGGCAATGGCAGCGGCGCTTCGACCGACACCCCGTTGTTTGAGTCCGGCGGAAACCTAGAAGCCATCCGGCGGGCCTTCGAGTCCGGCTCGTACCCCTACAAAAAGAAGATTAAGCGCGCCGAGTATGAGCGCCGCAAAGCCGAGCTGCAGGTCGAACTCCTCAAGGCCCAAAAATGGGTGGAGGAAACCGGAGAACGCGTTGTTGTGTTGTTCGAAGGTCGCGATGCGGCCGGCAAGGGCGGCACCATCAAGCGGTTCATGGAACACCTCAACCCGCGCGCCGCTCGCGTCGTCGCACTGTCGAAACCGGGCGAGCGTCAGCGCACCCAGTGGTTCTTCCAACGCTACATCGAACACCTGCCCGCAGCCGGCGAAATGGTGTTCTTTGACCGCTCTTGGTACAACCGCGCCGGTGTCGAACGAGTGATGGGCTTTTGCACGCCCAACGAATACCTCGAGTTCATGCGCCAAGCCCCAGATCTCGAACGGATGTTGGCGCGCAGTGGCATTCGCCTTTTCAAGTATTGGTTCTCTGTAACCCGCGCGGAACAGCGGCGCCGGTTCAAGGCGCGCAAGACCGATCCGCTCAAACAATGGAAGCTGTCACCCATCGATCGCGCCTCGCTCAATAAGTGGGATGACTACACCGAGGCCAAAGAGGCGATGTTCTTCTACACCGACACCGCCGACGCCCCGTGGATCATCGTGAAGTCCGACGACAAAAAGCGTGCGCGCCTCAATTGCATGCAACATTTTCTGTCATCGCTGCCCTATCCCGACAAGGACGAAAGCATCGTTACCGGGCCGGACCCGTTGCTCGTTGGCGCGACCACCCACGTCATCGACCGCAATGAACACATCCTGGGCAAGACCCGCCATCCAGAGAAAAAGCGGGCGGCGGCGAATGCCAAGTCAAAATCCAAATCTAAATCTAAATCTAAATCCAAGAAGTAACCGGGACACTCGTTTGGGGGCCGTGATTGAGGTCTACTTAGTCCCAACGGCCAACGGGCAAAAGGTGGCGGTTCTGTTGGAGGAACTGGGCTTGCCTTACGTGGCCCACCGGGTGACGCGGACGGTCGGCGATCAACCCAGCGCCGACTATCTGAAACTCAACCCGATGGGCAAGTACCCGACGCTCGTCGACGCCGATGTCGATGGCGCGCCGCTTGCGGTTTTTGAGACGTTGGCGATCGCGCTTTACTTGACTGAAAAGGTGGGCGCGCTGATCCCCGCCGATAAAAAAGAACGCGCAGCCGCTCATACGTGGGCGGCCCTCGCGGCGAGCGATCTCACGCCGGCGATGGCAACCCAGTACTTCCTGACCCTGCGGGCCCAGACCGACGTGCAAGAAGTCACCGACTGGGTGTTGAGTGAGATCGATCGCTTCTTAACGGCGATCGACGCGCGCTTAGGCGCTGTACCGTATCTCGCTGGCGATACCTACTCGTATGCCGACGTCATGATGTACCCGCTGATGGCCACATCGGTGCAACGGTTGGCCGGCGGCCATGCCGCCTATCCCAATATCACACGCTGGGCTGACGAGGTGGGCGCGCGGCCGGCCGTTCAAAAGGGCATGGCCGCCGCAAGCTGACGGCCTTCGTCAAACCTTGACGAGGCGCTTACCGATATTGTCGCCGGTCAGCACGCCGATGAAGGCGCTAGGCGTATTCTCGATGCCCTCAACGACATCTTCGCGGTACTTCAGCGTGCCTTGTTTGATCCAGCCTGCCATCTCGCGAATACCCTCGGCGTATTCCTGGGTGTAGTCGTGCACGACGAACATCGGTTTCTCGTAGGGCCACGACCAATGGCTCTCGCCCTCGGGCACGGTGTTGTAGGCCGAGGCAATGCCGATGAGGCGGTAGCGATGGGTCGGCGTATGGAGGGCCGCGATCGCTTCCATGATCGGCCCGCCGACATTGTCGTAGTGCACATCAACGCCGCGCGGACAGGCGACGCGTAGCGCTGCCGCAATATCGGGGGTGGTCTTGTAGTTGATGCCGACGTCGAAGCCGAGGTCGCGGGTGATCCAGTCGACTTTCTCGTCGCTGCCGCACACCCCCACAACATGGCAGCCTGCTATCTTGGCGATTTGTCCGGCGATCGAGCCGCCGGCGCCGGCCGCCGACGTAATCACAGCCGTTTCGCCGGCTTGCGGTTTCAACTCGCGAGTCATGCAGAAGTAGGGCGTCAGACCGGCCCTTCCTAAGACGCTGGCAAACAACGACACCGGCACATCTAGGCCGGTTTCACACACCACGACCCCGCCGGGGTTATGCCGCTTGTTCACCCATCCATTGGAGACCGCATAGTTTTGCCATCCCAAAATACCTTCGACGATCGCGCCGCGTGGATACTTGGCGTTGTTGCTCTCGACCACCTCGCCGAGGAACCCACCGGCCATCACGCGACCGACATCGGTGATCGGTCCTTCTTTGCGCGATGCCGCGTTCGCCTCGCTGGAAGGGTTCATCAACATGCGTAGAAACGGATCGACCGACAGATACAGCGCCCGGGCCAGGAACTCGTCCGCACCCGGCGTCGGGATCGGGCTTTCCTCAAGACGAAAATCGGTTTCGCGCGGCATTCCGTTCGGGTAGGCCGCGAGGAGAATCTTTTTGTGTGTTTCGGTCATGGTCCTAATAGTTCGCTGGCCGCACGTACGGCTTGGCCAGCTTTTTCAAATGCGGGGGCAGTTTCGGACGGTACTTGGGGTTCCACGTCATGCGCTCCGGTTTTTTGCCGACGATATTGTCCAGCGGACCGTTCACCGTTCGGACCCAAAGATTGTAGCCGGCCACGGTCCCGGCCGGTCCATGCCATTCGCCTTCGCGCCACCAGACATAGCCGCCGGGTCCCATCACGCCGCAGTCGCCCCAGACGTATTCACCATCGATGCAGTAGATCTCTTCGGTCATCGAATGCGTCCACTTGGGCTTAAGCATTCCCTTGGGCACCCGGTGGGCGGGCGAGGTGTAGAGAAACGACGTCTCGCCGGTGTCGGGATCGGTGCGCAGCGGCTTGATTGCAACCCCCGCCGCGAACACCGGGTCCGCCAATGAGGCATCCCACGTCATCGTCAACGTATCGATGTAGTCGATCAGCAACCGCTTGTCGTAAAGACCCCGCGGCGGGGCCCCACTTTGATGCACCGGTTTATCGGAGAACGTGGTCAGCAAGACGGCGCCGTCTTTCGACGACATCGCCTTGCGCACGTGGCCTGCCGGCAAGAAGCCGTAGGAATGAATACCGTAGTCGATCCCGTTGATTCGGATCGATCCCTCGAGCACGAGGAATTCTTCATGCGCGCCAACAAAATGCGTATCCCGTCGCCGCCAGCCCTTGGGGTAGCGCACGATGCAGGTGGAGTCCGCGGGCTTGTCGGGATCCGCCGACAAGATCTTGGTGCGCACGTCCGGCCGGCCGCCGCCGTAGAGGCCCCGACGCCACGGAATGTTCTGCGATTGGATAAAAAGAATGTGTGGGCGTGCCATGTCAGCGTACGGAGCTCCCTGAGTCTCTCGAGATTCGAGGCGTATTCTACGGCAGATTGTGTGTTAATCTGTCTTTGATCTTTGGCGAGGGGCCGTTTAAAAGTCCCGCCAACCTATGCATTAAGGGAGAGACGAATGCTAGTCCGTTTGCTGCGGTCCGTCCGCACGATCCTGGCCGCCGTCACGATGGCTGCCGTGGTGGTGCCCGCCGGAACCGCTTTTGCCGATCACGGCAGCGATACATTTACGATCGCGACACGCCTAACCGATTCCAAATTTGATCCTGCGTTTCATTTCGCAGAGTTTGATGCCGTCAACATTCTCAACACCTATGAAGGCCTGGTGAAGCCGGTCAAAGGCAAGCCGCCGACCGGCCAACTCGCCAAGTCCTGGCAAGCCAGCCCGGACGGCAAGATCTGGACCTTCACGCTGCATGATGGCGTCAAGTTTCATGACGGCCGCGACCTGACGGCCAAAGACGTCGTCTACTCGATGGACCGCTTCTTGACGCTTGGCAAAGGCTATTCGTCTTTGCTCAAAGGCATCCTTGATGTCGGCAACACCAAGGCGCTCAACGACACGACCGTTCAGTTCACCTTGAACACCTCGTTCGGTCCCTTCGTCGATGTTCTGGTGCAGTTCTACGTCGTCAACAGCGAGTTGCTGAAAGAGAATCAGCAGCCTGGTGACTTCGGCGCGAATGGCGACTACGGCACGGCCTACCTGCTCGAAAACGATGCCGGTTCGGGTCCCTACAAGCTAGAGTCGTTTGTGCCCGATCGTCGGCGCGTGCTGGTTGCGCACGGTGATTACCGTGGCGGCTGGACCGACTCTCACTTCAAACGCATCGTCATCGAAATCGTCGGCGAAACCGCAACCGCGCGGTCGCTGCTGACGGCAGGCGATGTCGACTTTGTCGATCAGTGGCAGCCGCTCGACTTCTACAAAAACTTGCGCGACCAAGACGGCATTCACGTCGACGAAGATCCGGACAACAAGCTCTACGTTGTTCAGATGAACACGACGCGACCGCCGTTCGATGACGTGAACTTCCGCAAGGCCGTGCTGCACGCCTTTGATTACAACACCGCGAATGAAATCATTCTCGGTGGCGCAATCAAAGCGAACGGTCCGGTGCCGAGCGCCATGCCTGGTCATGACGCCTCCATCGGCGGCTATGACTATGACGTCGAGAAGGCCAAGGCCTTTCTGGCCAAGTCCAAATACAAGCCCGGCGAGATCACGCTGGCTTGGGACTACATCAAGGCCGGCGCCCATGAAGAAATGGGTCTGCTGCTTCAGTCCAACCTCAAGGCTGTTGGCATCGACATGAAGATCACCGCAGAGCAGTGGCCGACCTTGTCGAAAAACGCGGCTAAGGCCGATACCGCACCGCACTTCTTCCCGGTCTACAACACCGCGAAGTACCCGACGCCGGATGCGTTCACCTATGCGATGTACCACCCGGTCAATCACGGCCAGTGGCAGGCATCGGCGCACTTCAGCGATCCGGAAATCTCCAAGCTTCTTGAAGAAGCGCGGGCCACCCCGGACGCTGCCATGCGGAACGAAAAGTACGGTAAAGCGACTCAGATGATCGTGGATGACGCCGCGTCGTTGTGGGTGGGTTATACCATCCATCGCGTAGCACTTCGTGAAACCGTCAAAAACTATGAGAACAAAGGTCTGATGGCCTTCGATCTCAACATCTACAACCTGCGTCACTAATCGTAGGACCATGAAGATCGGATTGGGGCGGCTTCGGCCGCCCCTTTCTTTTGTGCCGTCTTGCCCTTCGGGTGCGGTCGCGTAGAGTCGAGGCGGGAGGCTAAGCGTGCGTTTCATTCTGCGTCGAATCATCGAGCTGACCGTCGTCATGTTCGGGCTATCGGTGCTGATCTTTGTCATCAGCCGCGTATTGCCAGGCGACCCCGTACGCTTCGCCCTCGGCCCGCAGGCGACCGAAGAGCAGATCGCGCAGCTCTCCCGCGAAATGGGGTTGGACCAACCGTTAGTGGTCCAGTACTGGCGTCTCATCAAAGGTCTCTTTCAAGGCGACCTCGGCGTTTCGCTCACGACGTTTCGCCCCATTGCCGGTGACCTCGCGACGTTCCTACCAGCATCCCTCGAACTCGCCTTGTTCGGCATGGGGCTGGCCATTGTTATCGGCGTGCCGCTCGGTGTGATGACAGCGGTACACCGCAATCGCAGCCGCGACTTTGTCGGGCGCGCGCTCGCTTTCTCAGGTGTGGCGCTACCGGTATTTTGGTTCGCTCTGTTGGTGCAGAGCTTGTTCGCCTTTCAGTGGCGCATCCTGCCGCCACTTGGCCGAATCGACGCCGACGTCGCTCCACCGCCCGATATCACGGGCTCGTTTTTGATCGATAGCTTGATTGCGCTCGACATCGGCCTTTTCTTTCATGTGCTGTCGTTTCTCATTCTGCCGGCGTTGGTTCTTGCAGCCTCGCCGATGGCGATGATCCTAAGGCTGCTGCGCGCCAGCATGATTGACGAGATGGGCAAGGACTACGTACTCACCGCACGTGCCAATGGTATGCCGCGCAATCTGCTGGTCCACAAGTACATGCTGCGCAATGCGTTCTCCTCGACGCTGACGATCATCGGCCTTTTGTTCGGCTTCTTCATCGGCGGCGCATTCATTGTCGAAACGGTCTTCAGTTGGCCAGGCATCGGTCGGTACGGCGTGCGCGCGCTGCAGTTCAAAGACTTCAACGCGATCATCGCGGTGACTCTTTTGGTCGGCATCGCGTATGCCGCCGCGAATACGGTCGTAACGGTGCTGTATGGGTGGCTTGATCCGCGCTTGCGCATGGGGCGGCACTAGCAATGGCGGACGATACGCAAAACAACGGCGCCCCAGCCGGTGGGGTCGAAGACGGGCCGGTTAGCGTCGAGGTCCCGGTCTGGCGGGTGGTGGTCGAGACGCTTCGCAAGAGCCCGCTGTCGATAGTCGGCCTTTTCATCGTTTTAGCGGTTTTTGTCATGGCGATTTTCGGCCCCTGGATCGTGCCGTTCCCGGACGACGTTGGGGCCACCGTCAACTTTGCCGAACGCCTACAGCCGCCGAGCTGGAAGCATTGGTTCGGCACCGACATCGTGGGGCGTGATGTCTTTAGCCGCGTTGTGGTGGGCGCACGGATCTCCATGATCATCGCCGTCTGCGTGATGGTGCTGGCGGTCTTGATCGGCGTGCCGATCGGTATCATCGCGGCGTACTGGGGCGGCTGGCTCGGCAACGTTCTGATGCGGATCAACGAAGTGTTCCTGGCCATTCCGTCGCTGGTCTTCGTCCTCGCCGTCGCGGCCCTCTTGGGGCCGAGTTTGCCGGTGGTGATTGCCGCGATCGGTTTGGCATGGTGGAC
>Ga0055584_100004706_pt1 | contig 13358 bp, 13 predicted proteins | sample OSDHelmetaG_FD_58716 | JGI IMG/M metagenome (GOLD analysis project Ga0055584, IMG submission 58716) | Pelagic marine sediment microbial communities from the LTER site Helgoland, North Sea, for post-phytoplankton bloom and carbon turnover... | ecosystem: Environmental > Aquatic > Marine >... | reverse complement strand
TCCGGGATGTGGGATCATCGTTGAGATGCCGGCGGCGGTTTGCGGTGCGTGCTGGTCCGCGATCGCTTTCATCGCCGAGCCGCTTTGCGAGCGCTGCGGTAGGCCCTTCGAGTTCATTGTCGCGGAACGAAGTGTCTGTGGGCGATGCCTCGCCGATCCGCCGGTTTTCGGGAGGGCAAGAGCGGTGGCGCTCTACGATGACGCCAGTCGCGGATTGATCCTGAAATTCAAGCATGGCGACGGGCTCCATCTGGCGCCGCTCTTCGGTGCCTGGCTGTCTCGCGCCGGGTCGGGGTTGCTGGCCGAGGCCGACGTGGTGGTTCCAGTGCCCTTGCATCGGGTTCGTCTGTTCTCGCGGCGCTATAATCAAGCGGCGATCCTGGCTCTGGATATTGGTCGGCGCGTCAATCTCCCGGTGGATGTCATGGGCCTAATTCGCGCGCGCCGGACCCCGTCGCAAGGCACCCGGACCAGGGCCGGGCGGGAGCGCAATGTTCGAGGCGCTTTCACGGTGGCGCGGGAATGCGCCGCGCGGCTAAGCGGAAAGCGGGTGCTTTTGATCGACGATGTTCTGACCTCCGGCGCTACCGCCAATGCCTGCGCCCGGGTCCTGCTTCGTTCCGGAGCGGCCCATGTCGACGTGCTTACGATCGCACGGGTTCCCTAACCGGTTTCGAATATCACTTGAGCACCGAGCAGGATCGTGTTTGATCTCGGGTTCGAGAACCGAGACCCTTGGCGCGCGACGCTGGGAGCGGTTAACGTCTTATCGAATTTTGCCGGGCGCGAGGACGCGACGGTGACACCAGCACATTCCGTCGAGGGAGACAGTCATGGCGCGTATCGGATTCATTGGCTTGGGAAACATGGGCGGGCCGATGGCGCGCAACCTGATCACGGCGGGTCATACCCTCAAGGTCTTCGATCTGTCCGAGGAAGCGATGAACTTTGTCGTTCAGTCCGGCGCCACCCAGGCGGACTCGGTCAAGGACGCGGCGTCGGGCGTTGATTTCGTGGTCAGCATGCTACCGGTTGGCGCCAATGTGCGCGAAGTTTTCATGAATGATGGTGTGATCGCGGCGGCTGACCCGGGAACGGTGTTTATCGATTCATCGACCATCGACGTGGACTCCGCCCAAGCCGCCGCGGCGGCCGCCAAGGAAGCCGGTTTCGAGATGATTGACGCGCCCGTCTCCGGTGGGACGACCGGCGCGGACGAGGCGACATTGACCTTCATGTGCGGCGGTGAGATTTCGACCTTCGAAAAGGCCAAGCCGATCCTCCAGGGCATGGGCAAGAATATCGTGCATTGCGGCGCTTCCGGTCAGGGACAAGCCACCAAGATCTGCAACAACATGCTTGCCGGCATCAATGCGCTCGCCTGCTCCGAAGCGATGGTTCTGGGCGAGCGGCTCGGGGTGTCGGCGGATGTTCTTTATAACGTGATCTCTACCTCCAGCGGGCGGTCATTCTATTTCGAGACATCCAATCCGATGCCGGGCGTCGTGCCGACCGCGCCGTCCAGCAACAATTTCAAGCCCGGTTTCATGGCGAAGCTGATGCTTAAGGATCTGCGACTTTCCCAGGCCGCCGCTCAGGCCGCCGGGTCATCGACCCCTCTGGGCGCCGCCGCGACCGCCGCGTTCCAGATTTTGATCGAGAACGGCCATGGTGATCTCGATTCATCCAGTGTCATCAAAGTCATCGACCCAAAGGTCAAATAGCCCACCGCGCGCCGAACAAACCCACCAATCGAAGCGGAAACCAAGGAAGGGAGCATCCCATGTCGTCCCTGTCGCATCTCAAGGTACTGGATCTCACCAACCACCTTTCGGGCCCGTATTGCGCCATGATCCTCGCCGATCACGGCGCCGACGTGATCAAGGTCGAGAACCCGGCGGGCGGAGATTCGCTACGCAAGACTCCGCCTTTCCAGGAGGGTGAGAGCGCGCCGTTCATGCTTTGGAACCGCAACAAGCGCTCGGTGGCCTTCAACCTGAAGGACCCGACCGATCTCGGCCATTTGAAGAAGATGATCGAGATCGCCGATATCCTGATCGAAAACTTCAAGCCGGGCGTCGCGGAACGGCTGGGCATCGGTTACGAGGCGGCCTCGAAGATCAATCCGCGGCTGATCTATTGCTCGATCTCGGGCTTTGGCCAGACCGGGCCCTATGCGCCACGCGGAGGATTTGATCTGATTGCCTGCGGGATGTCCGGCTTGATGGCGGTCAACGGGCCGCCGGACGGACCGCCCTACCGTATTCCGGTGCCGGTCACCGATGTCTGCGGCGGCATGAACGGCGCCATTGGGATCCTCACCGCGTTGGCCGCGCGCGAGCAGACCGGCAAGGGTCAGCATGTGGACACCTCGCTGTTCGAGTCCGGGATCGCGCTTGGCGTTTACGAGGCCGCGAATGTCTTCGCCAATGGCGAGGTGCCGGAGCGGCTGGGCCAGGCGCATCGCGGCAGCGCGCCTTATCAGCTGTTTCCCACCGCCGACGGCTATATGACCATTGGCGGGGCGCAAGACAATTTCTGGCGCGGGGCCTGCGAGATTCTCGGATGCGCGCATCTCGTCGAGGACCCGCGGTTTCAGACCAAGGCCGACCGGGTCGCCAATAACAAACAACTGGTCCCGGAACTGGAGGTCTATTTCAAGAAACAGACCACCGCCGATCTCTGCGCCGCTTTCGAGGCGGCGGGGATTCCGGCCGGTCCGGTGATGGACCATGTCGAGGTCTATAACGACCCACAGACCATTGCCCGCGAAATGGCGGTCGAGGTCACGCATCCCAAGGTGGGGGCGATGAAGACCATCGGCGTGCCGGTGAAGCTGTCCGAGACCCCGGGCTCGATCCGCCGGCCGGCGCCTCTGTTGGGTGAGCACACAGCCGAAGTGATCGCCGAATGGACCGGCCTTGCGGTGGAAGCGGCGGACGACTGACACCATATGACGAACGCGGCGGCGCGCCAGATCTTGCCCGCCAATGAATTCGCTGGATCCGATGGCCTTTCGCCAGTGGATCGCAACGCTCGAAATGGAGCCAGACATGCTGAAGTTTTACTACAACACCGCGCCGAACCCGATGAAGGTGGCGCTGTTCCTTGAGGAAGCCGGCCTGGACTATGAGCCGATCCCGGTTGATTCGCGCCAAGGTGATCAGTTCAAGCCCGACTATCTGGCGATCAACCCGAACGCCAAGTCGCCATCCATCGTCGATGATGGCGCCGTGGTTTTCGATAGCAACGCGATCCTGCTTTATCTCGGTGAGAAGACCGGCAAGTTCATGCCCGCCGATACGCTGGCGGCGCGCGGCGACTTGCTCTCCTGGTTGATGTTCGTCGCGACCGGAATTGGCCCCTATTCCGGTCAATCCGTGCACTTTCGCCATTTCGCGCCCGCTGGTAACGAGTATGGCGTCAACCGCTATCTTTTCGAGGCCGAACGCCATTACGGCATTCTGAACGACCGGCTGTCCGATCGCGCCTATATGTTGGGCGACGATTATACGATCGTCGACATGTGCGTGTGGGGTTGGGCCCGCATGGTGCCGCTGGTGATCGGCGAGAACGCCCTGGACGGCTTGCCGCATCTGAAGCGTCTGGTCGACGAGATCAGCGCCCGGCCCGCCGCCGAGCGCGCGCTGGGGATCAAGGATAAGCATGGCCATGTCTTCAAGACCGAGATGGACGACCAGGCCAAGAAGTTCATGTTCCCGCAGAACGAACGCCTCGCCGGTTAATTTTTCCTGGCGCGTTCACGTGTTCGAGGGATGGGGTGGCCGGGCTGGACAAGGCGGCGCGGGCATCTTATCCGTCGGGATCCGAGATTTGGAGGACTGAAATGGCGACTGTCGAGATCTACACGACCATGTGGTGCCCGTTCTGTCACCGCGCCAAACACCTGTTGTCCGGCAAGGGCGTCACCTTCACCGAGATCGATGTCGGCATGAGCGTGACCAAGAAGCGCGAAATGATGGAACGCGCCGAGGGGCGGCACACTGTCCCGCAGATCTTCATCGACGATGTCGGCATCGGCGGCTCCGACGAATTGGCCGCCTTGGAGGCCAGTGGTAAGCTGGACCCGATGCTGGCCTAGGGCTCGAGCCAATCCTCGAGCCCACCCGAGCAAATCAGGGACGATCCGATGACCGAGCTGACCATCGCCTGCGTGCAGACCAATTCCAAGGCCGATCCCGCCGAGAATATCGCCGAGGTTGGCGCGATGATCCGCGAAGCCAAGGATCGCGGCGCCGATCTGATCACCACGCCGGAAGTCGTCGGCATGTTGACGGCGGGCCGAGACGACGCGCTGGCCCGGGCCCGTCCCGAGGAAAGCCACGAAGTTCTGGCGGCGTTCCGAGACCTTGCGGCGGAGCTTGGAACCTGGTTGTTGATCGGGTCGATCTCGATCAAGCTCTCGGACGAAAAGCTCTCCAACACAAGCTATCTGGTGGGACCGGATGGCGGGATCGTCGCGCGGTATTCCAAGATCCACATGTTCGACGTCCAAGTCGGTGATGGCACCCAGTATCGGGAGTCACGAACCTACCAGCCCGGCGACCGGGCGGTGCTCGCGGAGACGCCCTGGGGCACCGTGGGGTTGACCATCTGTTACGACATCCGTTTTCCGTATCTGTTCCGGGATCTGGCTCATGCCGGCGCCCGCATCATTTTCTCGCCCGCCGCTTTTACCCAGGTAACCGGCGAGGCGCATTGGCATGTCCTGCAACGCGCCCGCGCCATCGAGAATGGCTGCTTCATTGTCTCGCCGGCGCAGACCGGCACGCATGCCGGGGGCCGTAAGACCTACGGCCACTCGGTGATCGTCGGCCCGTGGGGCGAGGTGCTGACGGACGGTGGGACTGACGTTGGTGTTTCGCTGACCACCATCGATTTGGCCGAGGTCGACAAGGCCAGGGGTAAGGTTCCCTCGCTCAGTCATGACCGGGACTACAGCGCGCCGGTGTCGTCCGTGGAAGGGTTGCGCGCGGCGGGTGACTGACGAGAGCCGCGCGGTCTCGTCCCCTTTGAACACGAACGAGGCACCGCGACGTGGCGACAGAACCCACTCCCTCGGTTTACCTGCCGATCGAAACGCTGTCTCGAGAATTGGACGCGCGGTTGATGGTGGCCAGCCGGCCGCGGCGATGATCCTGGCGTCGAGAAATCCGTCGGACCATTTCAAACGCAGGATGTTGATTTCGTTGGAAGACATCACCCAGATACACCGCCAACTTTTACACCATGCCCGGGGCGGTTGCCCGACAGGGATTCGGCAAATCGGGGATAGCGTTTTTCTTTTCGAAAACAGCGAGTCGGATGCTTGATACGGACCAATGCCGGTTTGAATATCAGGACAACCCGATTTTTCCCATGGCGATGAATTTCTCTCGCCGCTTGGCGCGCAAGGCCCCGGCATCCAACGCCGATAGCTCGCGAATGGCCGCTTCGACGGCGTCGCCGAGACTTTCGAGGGCGACCTCCTGGCCCCGATGCGCCGCCCCGAGTGGTTCCGGCACGATATCATCGATTATTTCCATCTTCCTGAGGTCTTGAGCCGTAAGGCGCAAGGCCTCGGCGGCGTCCTTGGCATGTTCGCCGCTACGCCAGAGTATCGATGCGCAGCCCTCCGGCGAGATCACTGAATAGATCGCGTGCTCGAACATCAGAACCCGGTCCGCCGTCGCCAGGGCGACCGCGCCGCCGGAGCCGCCTTCGCCGATAATCGTCGCGATGACCGGTACCGTCAGGCGCAAGCTGGTCTCGATGGCCCGGGCGATCGCTTCGGCCTGGCCTCGTTCCTCGGCGCCGATGCCGGGATAGGCCCCGGCGGTGTCAACGAAGGTGAGAACAGGAAGGCGGAAACGCTCGGCCATTTCCATCAACCGGCGTGCCTTGCGGTAACCCTCGGGCCGGGCCATGCCGAAATTGGTTTCCAGGCGTTCCTTGGTTGTGTTGCCTTTTTCGGTTCCGATGATGATCGCCGAAAATCCACGAAAGCGCCCCATGCCGCCGACGATTGCCTTATCCTCGCCGAAGCCCCGATCGCCGGCGAGGGTTGTGAAATCCGTTACCAAGCTGGAGACGACATCCTTGAAATGTGGACGGTTCGGGTGCCGGGCCACCTGGACCTTCTGCCAGGGTGAAAGCTTCTGATAGGTGGTACGAAGCTGACGCTCGACCTTGGATTGCAGCTTGCCGACTTCCTCGGCGATGTTGATATCGCCATCGGTCGAAAGATGCCGCAATTCCTCGATCTTGCCTTCGAGATCGGCCACCGGCTTCTCGAAGTCCAAAAACACGCGTGTCGGGTTTCCAGCTTGCTCGCTCAACGGGCTCGTCCCCAGCCTTTGGAGTGGTGGTTCATCTGATTGGCACAAGCACTGGCTCGCGTCCAGCGGTTCGGAGAACCATGGAATCGGCGGATCAATGCTTTTCCGCCAAGGGATGATGGTTCTCGATGATGGATCTCAGGCGCTGGCCCAGAACATGGGTGTAGATTTGGGTGGTCGAGATGTCGGCGTGACCGAGCATCTGCTGCACACTTCGAAGATCCGCCCCGTGGTCCAGAAGGTGGGTCGCGAACGCGTGCCGAAGGACATGGGGCGAGACCTTGGCCGGATCGATCCCGCATTCCAAGGCGAGTTCCTTGAGCAATTGGCCCAGCCGACGCCGGGTCAAATGGCCCTCCGCCGATCTGCTGGGAAAAAGGAATCGTGATTCCGCCTGGCCGCCGAGAAAATGAGCTCGATCGTTTCGGTATGTAGCCGTGGCCTCGGTCGCGGCCTCGGTAAGGGGCACCATCCGCTCCTTGCCCCCCTTGCCCCATACGATCAGCAGGCGCTCGTCGCGCGCGGCGGCGGCCAAGGGAAGGCTTACCAGTTCCGAAACCCGCAAGCCGGTGGCATAAGCGATCTCCAAGAGGCAAACCAGTCGTCGGCCTTCCGGGCCCGGTCGCGCGCGCGCGGCGGCAAGCAAGCGCTCCACATCGTCTTCCGACAGAATTTTCGGCAGACTTCGCCCGAGGCGCGGGGCATCGATGGCGGAACTTGGATCATCGCCGCGCAGGCCTTCGGCATAAAGAAACCGATAGAATTGGCGAAGCGCCGAAAGACGTCGCGCCGCCGTCCGTGATGCCATGCCGTCGCGTTCCATGCGTGCCATATAGGCCCGAAGGTCATCGGAGGAGCACCCATCCAATCCGGTGTTCCGTGATTTCAGAAAGTCTTCAAGTTGCTTGAGATCTCGACGATAGGCCGACGCGGTGTTGACGGACGCGCCGCGTTCCGCGAACAGCATCTCCATGAATGTCTCGACATTGGGAGAATCGATCTTGGTGGGTTGGCGGCCCCGACCGGCGCGCTTCATAAGCCGGATGCCATCGCGATTTCCAAGGCGAGCCGTCGGGCCTCTGCTTCCAATCCGAGGCTATAAAGACCGCGAACCGCGTCCACTTGGATCGACGTCGGCAGGTCGCCCAGCGGTTTGGTTCCGAAAGCGATAGCGATGAGCGAGATCGCCTCGCCGACCCGGGCATTGGCAATCGCGTCTGAAAGCGCGCGAGTGATCGCATAGCTCGGAGCCGAAGCATCCGAGGGTGTGGATTGGCCGATCAAGCCACGCCATGCCGAGGCCGGCACCGGTTCGTCCAACGCTTCGAGCAGGCCGAACAGGACCGTCGCCCTGGCGGTGGCGTTCCCTGGATCCGTCTCGCGTGTCCAATCCCACCAGCCTTGAAGGTGGTCGGCGCGCCACTCCGAGACTTCGTCACCACCCACCAAACGCGCCAAGGGCCAGAGCCGTCGCCACGCGGCGCTAAGTTCCGGACTGAAGGTCGCCTCGCGTTCGGCGAGCCCCAGCCAGGAGCGCGCCGCCTCGAAATCATTTACCGCCAAGAGCAATAGCGCGCCATCCGCCGCGAACCAGGCGAGTTGACTGGTGACCGCGAGTTCGCGCGCGACTGGCGCGTATACCCGCGCCATCTGTCCCAGAACCCGGCGTTCCCGCGCTACTTCCCCGGCTTGCTTGGTCGCCTGCGCCTTCCCGAGATTGGAGTTCTGCGCCATGGTCGCGCGGAACAGGAGTGCCCGGCCCGTGGGGCTGGGATCGGCGGCGGCGACCGAGGCGGCGCTTTCCAGCAATTCCGGGCTGACCCGCATGGATTCATAGACCGCGATGAGTTCCGACGTGCCGGCGATACCCGCCGCCTCGGCTTGCTCCACCATCGCGAATCGATTCGCTGGCGCGATCCCGGCGTCATCCATGAAAGCCCGCAATAACCAACGCGGCGGTGCCTCCGCGCCCGGATCGGGGAGGCCGACACGCGAGGCTCTGGCCATGGCCACGTCCAGGGGGCGCAGATCGCGCGCCCGCATGTGATCGGCGGCGCCGGTTTCCCCGCCGATCGCCCGCATCAAGGCGAAAAACACCTCATCGTTCTCGTCGAGTTCGATCAGCAGTCGCATGCCGAAATCGACTTTCTCCCAGGCGCCATTCAGTGCTTCGCAGAACACAAGAGCCTTTTGCCAATAGCGGTCCGAGGACCGGTCGACCCAGGCGGCGCCCGTTTCGCATGCCCGCGCCGTATCGTTGCGTAGAAACGCGATATCGGCGGCGAGCCTGGACAAGGCTTCTTCGCGATGGGTCGACGGCACGACGGAAAGCAAGCTCGCCGCGCCGTCGAGATCGCCCGACCGGAATAGCGCTCGGACGCGCTGGAGCAGAAGCGATTCCGTGGTTCCGGTTTCCGTGGCGGACGGAAGCACCGGCGGGACAGCCGCCCGTGACAGGAGCAGTCTTCGTCTCAGGTCCAAAACCGTCCGAGACGCGGGGGCGTCCGGCAACAGCCGAATAAGCGTATTGATCGCCGCCTTGGGGGTGTCGCGCCACAGGTCGGTGTCGAATCCGCCGGAGTTTGCATCAAGGACGCCCACGGTCTCGCCAGTGAGTGCCCCAAGACTATCGACACTAATTCCGGATTTGCCCGAACTCTCTGGATTGACCGACCCTGTCCCAAGCGGCGCCGGCGCGGCCAACGGCCCGCGCGTTGGATTGGGTAGTGTTTTTGGTTCGGGGCTTACCTTGAATTCAAGGGGTTTCGTCGGTAGCAGGGACCGCGGGGTTTGGGCACCTACGGGCATGGCCGTTAACGAAAACGCGGCCAGGAGACCGATCCCCGTTAAGCCGAGAAAAAAGGCCGTCGCGCGGAACCTACCCGCGCCGCTAGCGCGACAACTTGTCATTCGGAATGGCTTTCTCTACCGGTTTCGACGGTGCGGGAATATCCCAGGTCGACAGGAACGCGAGGCCGCCGGCAAGGACCGCGACCACGATCACCAGAACGATAACAGCAGATTTCATACCTTCGTTCCCACGATCCCGTCCTTCGCGACGATTGATTAGCCGCCTAAAATGGGCCGCCCGGATCCATTGCCGCGTGGGTGGATCTAGCGGCGGTTCCAAGAATCATGGTACCGTCGATTCATGGCACGATCATGGCAGAATACTTGGCGTTCGCCGTCGATTCAACGGCGCTCCAAAATTCAGCGCGTGCCGCCGATTTACGCCATACATGGTCGCGATTCCCAATGACATCCCAGGATAGTGCCTCGAAATCCCAATCGACGCTGCCCAAGACAGTTGTTTTGGTAGGCCTCATGGGTGCTGGAAAAACCAGTGTCGGACGCCGGTTGGCGGAAATGTTCGATAGCCGGTTCGTTGACGCGGATAAGGAAATCGAACAAGCCGCCGGTTGTTCCATCGCGGATTTCTTCGACCGATTTGGCGAGGAGGAGTTCAGACGCGGCGAAGAAAGTGTCATCGCTCGGTTGCTGCGCGACCCGCCTTGTATTCTCGCGACCGGTGGCGGGGCGTTCATGTCCGGGGATACACGACGGGAAATAAAGGATCACGGGCTGTCGGTCTGGCTAAAGGCGGATTTGGATGTGTTGTTTGAGCGCGTGGCTCGGCGTTCGGATCGTCCGCTTTTGTTGACCGAGAACCCGCGCGCGACCTTGGAAGCCATCATGGAACAACGATACCCAGTCTATGCCGAGGCCGATCTTACCATCGATTCCTATCGCGGTCCGATAGAGCAGACCGTGGATCGGGTTCACCAGAAGTTGCTTGAGTATTTCACCGGCGCCGAGGGAGCGGTCTCGTGACAGGTATGGAAACGGTTCGCGTTGAGCTTGGCGAACGGGCCTATGATATCGTCGTCGGCGCTGGCCAGATGGCGAGGCTGGGTGAGGCGGTCCTGCAACGTTTCGGAAAACGCCGGGCGTTTATCGTGACGGACGAGCATGTCGCGCCGCATTGGCTCGCGGCGGCACGCGATGGACTTGATGCCAACGGGATTGAATCAAAGCATTACATTTTGCCGACCGGCGAGAGCACCAAATCCTTCGAACAACTCGAGCGACTGCTTGATTGGTTGCTTGGCGAGCGTATCGGCCGTGACGGCATCGTCGTGGCGTTGGGCGGCGGGGTGGTCGGCGACCTTGCCGGTTTCGCCGCGGCAATCACCTTGCGGGGGCTCGACTTCGTGCAAGTGCCGACAACTCTGCTGGCCCAGGTCGATAGCTCGGTTGGTGGCAAGACGGCGATCAACACGGCGCATGGCAAGAATCTCGTCGGGTCTTTTCATCAGCCCGGGTTGGTGGTGATCGATACGGCGGTGTTGAACACATTGTCCGAGCGCGAGGTCCTCGCCGGATATGCCGAGGTCGTGAAATACGGCCTAATCCGTGATCCCGGTTTCTTTGAATGGCTAGAGGGTAACGGGGAGCGACTTCTCGCTGGTGACCCGGAGGCGCGTCGCGTCGCGGTGGTCGAAAGCTGCAAGGCCAAGGCCCGCATCGTCGCCGCGGACGAACGTGAGACCGGAGATCGGGCACTACTGAATTTCGGCCACACCTTCGGCCATGCGCTGGAGGCGGAGGCCGGCTACGACGGAGGGGTTCTGCATGGCGAGGCCGTGTCGATCGGGATGATCCTCGCCCTCGACCTGTCCCATCGCATGGGGCTCTGTCCCGGTCAGGACGTGGATCGGGCACGCCGGCATTTCGCGTCCATGGGCCTGCCGATGGATATCGCGTCGATCGCCGGCGCGCGTGGCTGGGACGCCGGCACGCTGATAGATCATATGCGGCATGACAAGAAAGTGCTGGCCGGGCGCATGCGCTTCATCCTGGCACGGGGCATCGGTGATGCCTTCGTGACGGCGGATGTGGATGAAAATGACGTCGCCGGGGTGCTGAAGCGGTCGATCGCGGCGGCGACCAGCTAGGACGACTGGGTCCGATCGGACCGGGACCGAGAAGAGTGGGGTGGAAAGGATTGGCGCGGTGACATTCGAGTTTGGAATACTGGACGGTGGCGATATCGCGACGATCGCCGCGATCCTTGTGCTGATTCTTTTTTCCGCGTTTTTTTCCGGCTCGGAGACCGCCCTGACCGCCGCCTCGGAGGCGCGGATCCATCAATTGTCCCTGCGGGGGCAAAAGCGCGCGGGAACCGTGCTGCGCCTGCGCGAGCAGAATGAAACGCTGATCGGCTCGATCCTGATCGGCAACAACATCACCAATATCAGCGCCTCGGCGCTCGCGACGAGCCTGATGATCACTCTGTTCGGAGAGGCCGGCGTTGCCTACGCGACCCTGGGGATGACGATTGTCGTGGTGATTTTCGCCGAGGTGCTGCCGAAGACCTACGCGATTAACAATCCGGATCGTTCGGCATTGGCGGTCGCCCCCGTGGTTAACGGGCTCGTTTGGGTCCTCAAGCCGTTGAGCTTCGCGGTTCGCGGGATCGTTCGCGGCGTGCTTAAGCTTTTCGGCGCGCGAGTCAAAACGCCGGCGGATGACGAGGAGCGCGAGGAGGAACTCCGGGGCATGATCGATCTGCATCGGGGGCCCGGCGCCGATGTCAGCGAGGAGCGCGCGATGTTGCGCAGCATCCTCGATTTGGGAGAGGTCTGGGTCGAGGAGATCATGACCCATCGGCGCAACGTGACGATGATCGACGCGGACCTACCGCTGGAGACCATTCTCGACGAGGCGATGGAAAGCCCCTACACGCGCATTCCACTTTATCGCGGCGATCAGGATGAGATCATCGGGGTTCTGCACGGCAAGGCCTTGCTTCGGGCGATTCGCGGTCATGATGGACAGGATTTGTCAGGTTTGGATATCGAGAAGATCGCGACGCCGCCCTGGTTCATTCCCGAAACCAGCAACCTGCTGGACCAACTCCAGGAGTTTCGTGCCCGCCGCGAACATTTCGCGGTTGTCGTTGACGAGTATGGAACTTTCCAGGGAGTCGTGACCTTGGAGGATATTCTCGAGGAGATCGTTGGCGAAATCGATGACGAGCACGATATTTCCGTCGCCGGCCTGCGCGTGCAGTCCGATGGTTCCTACCTGGTGAACGGGACCGTTACGATTCGCGATCTGAATCGGGAACTGGACTGGCGTCTGCCGGACGAGGACGCGTCGACCATCGCCGGATTGGTGCTGCACGAGGCCCGGGTCATTCCGAGTATCGGTCAGGAATTCCTGTTTTACGGTTTCCGGTTCAAGATCCTGAGGCGGCAAAGGAACCAGATTACCCAGGTCCGGGTTTGGAAGGTTGAAGCCAGCGCCGAGCAGCCCGCCATCGAATCGGCATGATCTTCATGGAGAAATGGCGGGACCTTCGCTAAGGTCCCGGTAAGCCGACGAACGCGCGATTGTGTGTCGGCGCGGTTTTGGCGAGGCAAACGCGGGGGCAAGAATGCGTAAAATCATGCCGGACGTGGTCGAATCGCAACCGCTATCGACCCTGTCGCCCGAGGCTACCGTCATCGACGCGGTTACGCTGATGCGGGACCGGCGTATTGGCGCGATTTTGGTAACCAACGACCAGGCGCTAGTCGGTATCATCACCGAGCGGGATATCGTGTTCCGCGTGGTTGCGGCGACGCGAGATCCCGAGACCACGCGCATCGCCGAGGTCATGACCACCGATCCGGATGTCGTCGCGCCGGGCGCCGACGTGATGACAGCGCTCGAGCGGATGCAGAGCGGGGGCTACCGGCATCTTCCCGTCGTCGATGGCGGCGCGCTGGTGGGGATCGTTTCGATTCGTGATATCTACGCCAGCGTGCGCGCCGAGCTCGAGGAAGCCGTGATCGAACGCGACGCGTATCTCACCTCGACCTTGGACGATTAACGACAAGTGACACTGTTTTCATTGGCGAACGGGACAAATGCCGGTTTGATGGTATCCCGAGGTTGACCGAGCCCAGGGAGGGTCTATTTATACTGCGGCTTCGCTCGCGGCGATTTCCGAGCACGCGCGTTGCCCCATCAAGC
>Ga0055584_100004704_pt1 | contig 13360 bp, 10 predicted proteins | sample OSDHelmetaG_FD_58716 | JGI IMG/M metagenome (GOLD analysis project Ga0055584, IMG submission 58716) | Pelagic marine sediment microbial communities from the LTER site Helgoland, North Sea, for post-phytoplankton bloom and carbon turnover... | ecosystem: Environmental > Aquatic > Marine >... | reverse complement strand
CACGACAACACGCGGACAGTCTTCACAGTCCTGAATCACGTCACCAGGGGTTTGCGCAACAGCATTCACCGCACCCAAAACCAAGATCAAACCAAGCAGCGTTTTCATGGCGCGCTCCGGTCAGCAGACATTAAATCGCGCGCAACACGGAAGCCGCCAAAATCAAACCGGTGTGTGGCATTGGCATCACCATGATAGCCGGGCCGAATACGCGCGACCGAGGTCATCCATCCACCACCGCGTTGAATGATCCGTTCACAACCGCCTTCCCAAACCCAGGCGCTGCCATCTTTGGGGCGGCCGATATGCGACTTGGTGGCGCAGTCTTCAGCGAACTCCCAAACGTTGCCGAGCATATCGTGCAGCCCAAAAGCATTCGGCTTAAGTGACCCAACCGGCGCCACACCTTCAAACCCGTCACGACAGGCCATATGCGTCCAGGCCAGAGGGTATTTTTCAATGCTATCTAAGTCGTAGGCGTTAACCCAGGCACAGCCTTGATGCGGATTATTTCCCCAAGGATAAAGCGTGTCCGATCCAGCACGCGCGGCGTATTCCCACTCCGCTTCTGTCGGCAGTCGATAGGGCAGGCCTGTGCTGTCTGCCAGCCAGGCTACATAAAGCTTTGCATCCTGCCAGGATACACAACTCACAGGGTGCTGAGGTTTTGGCTTGGCTGGTACGCCGGGACGTTTCCATGTCCGATTATCATCGTCATCGTAGCGTTGCAGTTCGTCGTTCCAGACCCGGCATCGAACTGTCGGTTCGAAACCTGTATCTTTGGCAAACGCTTCGAATTCTCGGTTAGTAACTTCAAAACGACCCATGGCGAAGGCGTTTGGAATTGTCATCTGTACGGGCGGTTGCTCGCCGGTCTCATTATGGACAGGAACACCAAGCGGCGTGCCCATGCGAAATTCACCCGCCTCCACAACAACAAGGTCCGGACAAGTTTCACAATCTGAGAGGATGTCTTCTGGCGCGGCCTGAGCAGGTGCAAACCAGGCCATCGCTAACAACGTGACTGTCAATAAAGGATAGGTCTTCACGCGACGTCCCCCCGCACCCATGCGCTCTATGCACATCGTTTAAGTACGGAGCTTAGAGAAGACCTCAACAGGTCGCCAGGAGAGTCTTGGCGTTAAGCGATCCCGTAGCCCGAAATCGGTAGAGGAAGCTTACGAATCCGCTGCCCCGTCGCGGCAAAGATCGCGTTGGCGACAGCCGGTGCCGCGGCTGGGACGGCAGCTTCACCTACGCCGCCAACAATCTCTTCAGATTCAATGAGCGCAACCTCAACCTCTGGCATATTCGCCAGACGTAAAGCATCGTAGTCATGGAAATTAGATTGTTCGACGACACCATCTTTAACGGTGATCTCTCCAAACAACGCAGCCGTTAGGGCATAGGTAATGCCGCTTTCCATCTGGTGCACAACATTCGACGGGTCCAAGGCAAAGCCGCAATCGTATGCGCACCAGACCTTAATCACTTCAAGATCACCGCTTGAAACATCAACCTCAATCACTTGCGCATTAACGGAGCCAAACCCAGGGCAAAAAGCAATCCCAAGACCACGACCCGAAGGCAATTCACGCCCCCAACCAGACATCTCTGCAACTTTATCCAGCACGGCAAGTTCGCGTGGCTTGTCGACAACAAGGTCACGGCGGAATTGATAGGGATCTTTTCCTGCCAAGTACGCCAACTCATCCATCGCGCTTTCAGAAAAGAAACCATTCTGAGACGAAGAAACGCCGCGCCAAAACCCAACCGGAACCACCGGCTTGTATTCGACATAATCGATCAGCGTATTGGGAATAGCATAGGAACCGCCGACGGCACCGCCGACGGATGTTGGATCAGGAAAATTACGGGGCCGGTTTTGAAACTGAAGAATTGATTCCCCAGCCAACCGGCTATGCATGGCGATTAAATTACCATCGTCATCCAATGCTGCCTTAATCCTGGCCACATACGCTGCCCGATAAAAATCATGTTGAATGTCTTGTTCACGGGTCCAGATCAAACTGACCGGACGACCAGGCACTGCCATTGCCGCCTGTACAGATTGCCGCGCAAAATCTGGCTCCCATTTTCTGCCAAAGCCACCACCAGCAAATGTGTTCTGCAATTGCACGTCTTCGAGCGGCAAACCGGTAATTTCAGCCGCGTCTTCACGCGCCCTGTCTTGCTGTTGATGAGGAGACCACATTTGACATGTTGTATCCGTCACCATCGCAGTGGATGCCATGGGCTCCATACAGGCGTGTGCGAGAAACGGGACTTCATAGTCCGCCTCAAACACTTTTGTGGCGCTCTCGATTGTCGCTGGCGCATCCCCTTTTGCACCGAAGAAGGGGCGTGCTTCGTCTGTTAAAGAGGCGCGCATCTCTTCCCACATATCATGAGAATTGAGGTCGTCGCCGCCCTTAAAGTCCCACTCAACATCGAGCGACTCAGCCGCCTTCTTCGCCTGCCAAAACGTGTCAGCAATAACAGCAATGCCACCATCGACATTTGTGATCGCGACAACACCAGGGCTAGACAAGAGGGCCTCACGATTATCGCCAACAATCTCACCGCCATAGACTGGCGACGTGCGGAGCGCAGCAAACAACTTTCCCTCGAGCGCAACGTCTGCCCCATAGTCCGCAGACCCATCAACCTTTGCCGGCGTGTCTTTACGCGGCACGACTTTGCCCAACAGTTTAAATTCGGAGCGATCCTTAAGAACTGGCTCTTCCAGCGGCACAAGTTTCGCTGCAGCGTCCGCAACCTCACCGAAGGTCAAAATTCGGTCAGATGCCTTGTGCGAAATAATCCCGCGGTCGACGGACAGCTCGGTTGTATCCACATTTAGCTTTGCAGCTGCCGCCCGGACGAGCATCTCTTTTGCTGCTGCACCTGATTTGCGAAGAACATCATAATACCCGCGCGTGGCATCAGACCCACCGGTGGATTGGCGCCCTTCTTTCGCGGGGTTACCATACGCTGGGTTAGCGGTCGCCAAACGAACCTCGACCAAATCCCAATCCGCATCCATCTCTTCCGCGACGATTTTTGGCAGCGTCGTGTAAACGCCCTGGCCAATTTCAACACCTGGCACAACGATGGACACCCGATTATCAGGCATAACTTGAACAAAAGCATTGAGCTCTGACTGCCCATCCGTTGCTATCGCTGCTTCCGATCGCGGCAATCGAACCCCAAGAACGAACCCACCAGCAGCCGCTGACGTTACAAAAAACGTGCGTCGACTTAGCTTGGCACTCTTTGGCATCGGGCGAGACGGATGAAAAGTCATAGTCAGCTTCCTAAGTATGGGCTTGGTCTACATTTGAACTCACTCTAGCTTTATCATAGCGACGCGGAGAGACCAAAGAAGACCGATGGAAAGCTCGCTATTTGGAGCCTAGGCTTCATACTTAGAGGCGATTGGTCATTGTGCGGCTCTTTCCAGGGGTTTCCTGGCACCCACACCCGCCGGTTGATAGTTTCTGTTCATACTTAAAAGTCTACATGAGGTCTCCTCCCATGATGAACTACACCCTTCGCCAGCACGGACGCGCCACGCTGGACTTCTTGTCGTCGTTTGGCTCCTCCATCGGTCCATTGATGAAGGGTCAACAGGAAGCTCTCGATACAGCCGGCCTCAATGATGAAACACTAGCCGACGACCTTGACGATCGCGCCAAGCAAATCGAAGGCGTTCTTGAGAAAGTACCGGCCTTCCGAACCACGAATTTAGTTGGGGAATGGCATGGCGAACATCACGCGCGCACGGCGGCAGCAGCCTTTGAAGAGATAAAGGATGACTTGGCCTCTGACTTTGAAAACCTAGCGTCTGGCGGGACAACGCTCTCCTACAACCCTGACCTCGATATTCCGAAGTACTGGCCTTACCCCATTCACCGCACCACAGGTGGCTGGGACGGTCATCGTCACATGGGCTTCATTCACGGCGAACTCGTACACCGTTACATCGTTGGTAAAGCAGCCAAGCCGCCAGCTGCAGGCGGAAAGGCAACTGACATTTATGCAGACCGCAAAAATTTTGCCGAACAAGCACCACGCAGAGACTACGACCATGTCGTAGAGATTGGGTGCTCTTCGGGTCCCTACACTGCGAAACTTGCGGAGGTCTTTCCTGACGCAAAAATCTCCGCCTGCGACATTTCTATTGCCCAATTAGAGCAGGCACAACGCAACGGAAACTTAGCTGGTCAAAGCTGGAACCTGTTCCACGCTGACGGCTGCGCCACTGGCCTAGACGATGAAAGCTGCGATCTCTTCACGTCTTACATCATTCTTCATGAACTGCCCGTGAAAGTGATTGAAGATATTCTGCGCGAAGGGTTTCGCACATTGAAATCAGGGGGGGACCTATTGTTTGGTGATGTTGCCCCGTACAGCGCCCTTAGCAAGACCGGTGCCTGGCGAACAGATTACATGGCGACGTATGGTGGTGAGCCGTTCTGGCGCGGGTCCTCTACCATGGACATGGTCGGCATAATGGAAGACATCGGCTTTGTAGACGTGAAATATGAGGGCATGGCACCCAATAATTACCCCTGGGTTACCTATGGTCGGAAGCCGTAATTCATTATGTCAGATAGAAAAACTTACCCCGCCACAAAGAAACCGCGGAAACGCGAAGCCCTTCGCCCTGAGGATGTAGACAAACTCGGACAAGCCATCCTTTCTCTCACCCAAGAACTTTGGGCCGTGAAAGATCGCCAAGCTGTAACCGAGGTCATTCTTAAGGAGCAGGGCATCGACATCAGGGAAGCGATTGATACGCACAAGCCTGACGCAGATTTAGAGGCTCGGCTTGCCCAAGACCGTCAGGCCCTCGTGCAAAAAATCGTGCAAGACATCACCGGCGAATACGGCCCGCTCGAATAATCCTAAAAGACAGCGTAGCGACCTCAGTCACCGACACGCAAGATGTCTAGCTCCGGGTGACCGACTAGAAGCTTCATGCTGACATAGTGATTCGTACCGCGATGAATGTGCTTCGCTGACGCTGCAGCAAGGACATGCGTCGTCCCCAACATCGCGTCTATCTCGCGACGGTCTCTTTCCGAATGATATTCCAAATAGATTTGATCAATTTTCTCTAGTCGCTCTGACAACGAATTGAGAACCGGCAACTCAGCCCCTTCAGTATCGACCTTCAAAATAGAGATTTGACCCAACTCGAGTTCATCAAACATGCGCCCAGCATGACGAAGCTCCACTGCATTTCCAGAGGCCGATGTTTCCGCGCTACTGAACAAAGAATTCTGCAAACTTTGTGACGCACCTTCGTACAAGAGCATGCTCGTGTCCTCAGAATACAAACCAAATGGAAACACCTGTGCACTAGGAAACTGTTCAACATTCTCTCTCAAAAACACCACCGCACCAGCTGATGGCTCAAAGCAGAAGTATTTCGCCGTATTAAAATGAGCCGCCATGTACGTCGTAAACGCGCCCACGTTTGCACCAACATCGACAACGGTTTCAACCTCATATCCGCGGATAGGCAGTATTGGGTAATCCTTGCCTTCAAGAATGCTGCGAACGTGCTCTCGCGTGTTCGCCACGTCTGGATAGCGAAACGGATAAGACCCACTTTTCGCGTCAACTTGAATGGTTGAGATATTGCCGTAGTGGGACTCTTGATGAGCTTTGGTGTCAGTCATGAGGCCGGTATAGAGGCGACCCAGGTAGTCACGCAATAGTGACTAGAGCCATCACAACTCTAAGATTAGCTTATGGCAGCGTTTTATCCTAAGTAGGCATCGAAAACCTGAACGCAGCCTCTCTCGAACAGCCCTCGACACGCTTATTAGTTGTAATTTAGCCGCACTCCGTCATAAATAAGGCGAGATTAGCGGCATGAAGACCACTGACGCCGCAGGATACAAGGAACGCACTTAATTCCATTGGAATCTGATTTTAATCACGATCACATCCGGATTCTGGTCGTTGGGTGCGAAGGCGCTCAAGTCGACACATTGGTAAAAAGGCTAACCGAAGCCAGTTTTCGCAAACAAAACATCTTAGTTGCCACGACATTCGACAATGCAGTTAGCACGATCGAGAAAGAAAAAATCCACGTCGCGCTAATCGATTACGACCTTATGCCGCACACAGGGTTCGAATTGATGGAAGAGGTCATGCGCATGGGGAACACCGTCCCAGTGATCATGACGGCAGAGGTTAAAGACCAAAAAATTGATTCAGGCGCGATGAGTCGTGGCGCTTATGACTACCTTGTACACGCTGACATTGAACCGGAACTCTTAGAGCGTACGATTCGCTACACGGTTATACGACGTAAGCTTGAAGACAGACTCGTACACGCCGCACTCTATGATGAACTCTCCGGCCTTCCCAATAGACGCGCCTTCTTCGATAGATTGAAACAGGGAATATTCAGAGCCGATCGCCATAAACAAGAGGTCTCACTCGTCTACATCGACCTCAACGGGTTTAAAGCCGTCAACGACACGCATGGACACCAGGCTGGCGACGAAGTGATTCGTGAAATCGGGCGACGTCTGGAAATTTGTCTAAGGCGGACCGATACGCCCGCTCGTTTAGGAGGCGATGAATTCGCCTGCATCTTAGAAGACTTTCGAGACCGAGAAGCCGCGTTAGCCGTCATTGATAAGATCATGGATATCTTCACCGAAACCATTACATACGAAGGCGTTGAGCATCAGATCGGTGGCAGCCTCGGCGTTTCCTTCTATCCAGAGAGTGCGACGGACGCCGACCTCCTTATCCAACTTGCTGACGAAGCAATGTATCAAGCCAAAGTCAAATCCCGCCGCACCGGAAAGCCAGAGTTCATAATCACCGCCCCTGAAGACAAAAAAGCCTAGCCAGGCTTTTGATTACACGGCATCGGGCCATCGGCCTTAACAACGCAAATACGTTGTCGCACGGCTGGACGAGGCTCGTGCTCAGCACAGTGCTCATACGCCACCACATGAAGATGTCTGCCAAAGGCATCCAGCAATTCCCCAGGCTTCAATAGAAATTCTGGATTTCTGGGCCGACCCAACTTTTCATTCCCCTCACCAAACGTCTCGATCAAGAGCACGCCCCCAGGCGCCAAAGCCTCAATGAGATGAGGAAAATGAGGGCGATGAAGATAGTTGGTCATGACGATGCCGTCGAAGCTAGATGCCGAGAATGGCCATGCTTCTGCTTCCAAGTCGACTTCCACACGATTCAGGTTTGGCTGGTCGGTAAATGCGGACATATCAACATCAGCAGCCGTGACAGTGTAGCCATGCTCGAGCAGTGCATGCGTATGCCGGCCGTGCCCAGCGGCAACATCTAGAACACCACCTCCCGGCCTCATCAAATGCATAAAACGCATAATCCATGGCGAAGGGGGAATATTTTCATTCGTCGGGCGGTCAAAGCTAGCCATATTTTCTAAATTTTCCGCCCCGCCTGTGTAACGCGCATCTGTTCATCGACTCTTACCGTCGGACAAAGGTAGCATGACGCAAATTCAGGAGAATTACTCAATGCTACGTTCGCTATTTCTAACCTTAGGCCTTGTAGCCGCTCTCATGGCAATGTCATCCGCCTCAAGTGCGCAAGACGCGAGAGCACTGCATGACCGCATCATCACTTTTGATGCCGAAATGGATATTCCTTTCGAGTTCATGGACGACGGCAACGATGTTGGCCAAGACACAGTAATGCAAGTTGACCTACCGAAGATGGATCGCGGTGGATTGGACGGCGCTCTTTTCGTGAACTGGGTTCTACAACAGGAACGGACTCCATCAGCATACGCGAAAGCACGCTCAGACGCGGAACGGAAGTTCTCCGCCATCGAGAAAATGGTCCAGACCTATCCAGACAGAATTGGATTGGCTCGCACCGCTGACGAAGCAGAAATGCTTGTCGCGGAAGGAAAGCACTTTGCCGTTATGGGGTTGGTCAACGCCTGGCCTATCGGACCAGACCTGACATGGTTACCGGAATTATTTGGTCGCGGGCTGCGCAACATCACCCTCACTCATGCTGGGCACAATCAGTTCGCAGACTCATCCAGGCCGCAAGCACGGCTCAAAGATGACAAGCAAGAACATGTCGGACTCTCTGAGTTGGGCCGTAGTCTCGTTAGAGAAATGAATGCTCTTGGCATTATTGTTGATGTCTCTCAGGTCACGCCACAGGTTGTGTTCCAAAGCGCTGAACTTTCCAGCGCACCGATTATTGCGTCACATTCCGGCATCAAAGCTGTCATCAACACGTCGCGCAACCTGAGTGATTCCGAGATGGGCGCCATTAAAAACACTGGAGGCGCAGTCGGCATCGTTGCCTTTTCTAGCTATCTAAAAGAATCCCCCCCAGGCAAGAGAGAAGCCTTTGGCAAAATAATGGGTGAATACGGAACCACGAACGTCGCAGAAATCACGGCTGCGTTCTCGCCCGAGAAAGTCGCACAATTTAAGATCGACTTCGCAGCCTATGAAGACACTTTCCCCCCGGCGACTGTTGCCGATTATGTCGACTCGATTGCCTATGCTGTGAATTTGCTCGGCATAGAACATGTCATGATCAGTTCAGACATGGAGCATGGCGGCGGCATCACGGGCTGGATGCATGCAGGTGAAGCCTCTGGCGTCACCGAAGAGCTTGTTTCCCGCGGCTATACTGAAGATCAGATCGCCAAACTATGGTGGGGCAATTTTGCTCGCGTGTGGCGTGCTGTGGAGGCCGCAGCAAACGAATCGTGAGATTTGACGCAGTGCAGCAAAAAGCCTAAGAATTTAAGGATACTAGGCGTTTAGCGCCCGTTTTCCCAGATTCTCTTAGGTGGAGCAAAGCGGTGACCAAGCCGACGGCACTCGATACAGACCCTTTGGATTTAGCCGCTGATTTTCCGGCGGCAGACCCCCAAGCGTGGATGGCCCTCGTTGAAAAATCTTTGGGTGGCCGCCCCTATGAAAAACTGACGTCAAAAAGCTACGACGGCATAGAGATCAAACCTCTCTATACGCAACAGGACTCTGTCGCAGGCAAAGCCATGCCGGGTGTATCGCCGTATACCCGCGGCGCTTCTTTGCTGGGAGCTGCAACGACGGGCTGGGACATCAGATGTTTATCGTCTCACCCCGACCCCGCTGCCGCAAACCGGCAAATTCTAGAAGATTTACAAAAAGGTGCGACGTCGATCTGGCTCAAACTTGATCCGACGGGCAAGGCCGGCACTGTCATTAAATCTCGCGCCGATCTAGAAACCCTTCTCGACGGGGTTTTTCTCGACCTCGCCCCCATTGTGCTCGACCCAGGCGGGCCATCCCTACCCCCAGCCGCGTACTTGATGGATCTGCTCTCTCGCAAAGGAATTTCTGCCGACTCCTTCTCAGGAAACTTCGGTGCCGACCCGCTGAGCACTTTGGCTGCCGTTGGCAAAGTCATCGTGCCCATGGACACCTTACTAGGGCGCATGGCTGACCTAACGGCCTACGTCGCCAAGACCTATCCGAATGCCAAGAGCTTGAACATATCGACGGCCGCGTACCACAACGCCGGTTGCTCTGAGGCACAAGAATTGGCAATTGCCATGGCAACGGCGGTCGAATATTTGCGTCACCTGTCAAAAGCCGGACTAGAAATCGATGACGCCTGCCGTCAGATCGCTTTTACACTGACCTGTGACACTGACATTTTCTTGACCATGGCAAAGCTTCGGGCCGCTCGGCAGCTTTGGGCTCGCGTCGCGGATGTGTGTGGGGCTTCAGATTCAAGTCAGACAGCACCGTTTTATGCCTTAACAGCACCGCGCATGATGAGCGAACGCGACCCATGGGTTAACATGCTGAGAACCACTGCCGCTTGCTTTGGTGCGGGAGCAGGTGGGGCCGAGGCCGTAACAGTCTTGCCGTTTGAACATGCCGTAGGGTTACCGACAGCATTGGGGCGGCGCATTGCCCGCAACACGCAAATCATTCTTCAGGAAGAATCGGCCATCAATAAAGTCGTCGACCCTGTCGGTGGATCCTGGATGGTTGAGTCTTTAACTGATGAACTCGCCTTGTCAGCCTGGTCAATGTTCCAAAAAATCGAAAAAGACGGCGGGATGGCAAAAGCTTTAGCCAATGGCACGATCGCAGCACAAATTGCAGAAACAGAACTGCTGCGCGCGAAGAACATTTCCACCCGTAAAGATGCGCTTACCGGCGTAAGCGAATTTCCCAATCTCTCAGAAGACCCTGTTGAAATTGAGACCCCTGACATTTCTAAGGTCATCGCTGCTGCAGACAGCCGCGCCACTGGCGCAGTTAGCAAAGCCGAAAACTTGCCGGAGCATAGTGATGGCGCGCTTATGGCAGCGCTCGTTCAAGCTGCAGCAAACGATACATCTGCAGCAAGTATCGGCGCAGCCCTTAAAGGAACACCAACCACTATTGCGCCCTTAGCACAGCACCGCCTTGCCGAAGATTACGAGGCCTTACGAGATGCAAGTGATCGCCACTTAGACTCGACTGGAGCGCGACCAAAAGTATTCCTCGCAAACATTGGAAATGTTGCCGAGTTTACGGCGCGCGCCTCCTTCTCACAAAACCTATTCGAAGCCGGAGGGGTTGAAGCTGTTTCAGGAGCCGGTGGCGACACATCTACTGCAATCACTGCTGATTTTAAATCAAGCGGTGCAGGCCTTGCCGTTATTTGCTCCACGGATGCCCTTTACGCGGATCACGCCGAATCTCTCGCCACCGATTTAAAAGCGGCGGGTGCGACTAGGGTATATCTTGCTGGGCGCAACAGAGAACTGGAAGGCGCATTGCGCGCCGCTGGCGTTGACGAGTTTGTTTACATGGGCTGTGACGTACTGGCCGTCCTAAGAGAAGCACACCAAAGCTTGGGAGTAGTAGCATGAACGATATCCCAAACTTCTCAGAGATTCCCTTTGCTGCGGACAACCAAGAATCGAGCAGCCGGTCTGATTGGGCTAAAGCCGCCGGGCAGCAGGCAGGTCAGTCCTTATCGGATATGGCATGGCCCACACCAGAGGGCATCAACGTCAAGCCTGTCTTTGGTGCGGACGATCTGCAAGGTCTCGATTTTTTAGAAACCAGACCTGGCATGGTTCCGTTTCTACGTGGCCCATACCCAACAATGTATGCCAGCCGACCTTGGACCATCCGACAATACGCTGGATTTTCAACCGCCGAAGATTCAAACGCATTCTATAGAAGGAATCTCGCGGCTGGTCAGAAGGGGCTATCCATCGCATTCGACCTTGCGACACACCGTGGGTACGACTCAGATCACCCGCGTGTCACAGGTGATGTGGGCATGGCCGGCGTTGCAATTGATTCCATATACGACATGCGAACTTTGTTTGAGGGCATTCCGCTAGACAAGATGTCTGTCTCAATGACGATGAACGGTGCTGTGTTGCCGGTGCTGGCTTTGTACATTGTGGCCGCAGAAGAACAGGGTGTCACACCTGATAAATTAACGGGCACGATTCAGAACGATATTCTGAAAGAGTTCATGGTGCGCAACACCTACATCTTCCCGCCAGAGCCAAGCATGCGCATCATCTCTGATATCTTTTCGTACACGTCAAAGAATATGCCCAAATACAACTCCATTTCCATTTCCGGCTATCACATGCAAGAAGCCGGTGCGACAGCAGATCTGGAGCTCGCCTACACGTTGGCTGACGGTGTCGAATACGCCCGGGCCGGACAAGCCGCCGGACTAGACATTGATGCCTTTGCGCCACGCCTATCGTTCTTCTGGGCCATCGGCATGAACTTCTTCATGGAAGTCGCGAAAATGCGTGCCGCACGGTTGCTCTGGGCTAAGCTCATCAAACCCTTCGACCCAAAGAGCGACAAATCATTGTGTCTTCGCACTCACTGCCAGACATCCGGTTGGTCGCTGACGGCACAAGACGTCTACAACAATGTCACGCGAACCTGTGTTGAGGCCCTTGCTGCTACACATGGTCACACCCAGTCTCTACACACCAATGCGCTAGATGAAGCCCTCGCTCTGCCGACAGATTTCTCGGCGCGCATCGCTCGCAATACGCAGCTCTTTATTCAGCAAGAAACGGGGACCTGCCGTACTGTCGACCCCTGGGGTGGCAGTTACTATGTAGAACGCCTGACCCATGATTTGGCTAAACGCGCTTGGGAACATATTCAAGAGATTGAAGAACTCGGGGGTATGGCAAAAGCCATCCAAGCCGGTGTGCCAAAGCTCAGAATTGAAGAAGCAGCCGCGCGAACTCAGGCGCGCATTGATTCAGGCCGACAAACCGTAGTCGGTGTTAACAAATACCGTCTCGACGAGACCGAAAACATTGACGTTCTCAAGGTCGACAACGCGGCGGTTCGGGCATCACAATTAGAGAAACTTAAGCGCCTCAAAGAAGAACGCAACGAGAGTGATTGCCAATCAGCTTTGGCGGCCTTGACCGAGGCAGCCAAAACCGGCGACGGTAACGTTCTTGCCTTGGCTGTCGATGCGGCACGGGCGAAAGCAACCGTCGGCGAAATCACGATGGCCATGGAAGTCGTTTACGGACGTCACGTTGCCGAGATTAAATCAATTTCAGGGGTTTATCGAAAAGAAGTGGGCGAATCTGACGAAACAGTATCCAAAGTCGCTGGCATGGTGTCTGACTTTGAAGAAAGCGAAGGGCGCCGGCCTCGCATCCTCATCGCCAAGATGGGGCAAGATGGTCATGACCGCGGACAGAAGGTCATCGCCACAGCTTTTGCAGACCTCGGATTTGATGTCGATATTGGCCCACTGTTCCAAACGCCCGAAGAAGCTGCCCGGCAGGCTGTCGAAAATGATGTGCACATTATCGGCGCAAGCTCTCTTGCTGCAGGCCACCTGACGCTGGTTCCGGCCCTGAAAGACGAACTCAAGAAACTTGGCCGGGCTGATATTATGGTTGTGGCGGGAGGCGTGATACCGCCTCAAGACTACGAGGAACTAGAACGTGCCGGTGCAGCCGCAATTTTCCCACCTGGCACCATCATCAGCGAAGCCGCGGTAGGGTTGCTCGAGAAACTGCGTCAAAACCTCGGCCACGACTCCGCTGTTGCGGAATAGGACGAAAACGATGTCGGCCGACACCGCAAACACCTCAGCCGCTCGACCTCGCCTGTCCATCGATGAGTATGTTTCAGGCGTTACATCTGGCGACAGAGCAAAACTCGCTCAAGCAATCACATTGATCGAAAGCCGAAAGCCCGAGCATCAAGACCAAGCACAGGCGCTACTCCTTGAACTGGCACCACTGGCAGGAAAATCGATCAGGGTCGGTATCTCTGGCGTGCCAGGGGCCGGCAAGAGCACCTTTATT
>Ga0055584_100004703_pt1 | contig 13362 bp, 9 predicted proteins | sample OSDHelmetaG_FD_58716 | JGI IMG/M metagenome (GOLD analysis project Ga0055584, IMG submission 58716) | Pelagic marine sediment microbial communities from the LTER site Helgoland, North Sea, for post-phytoplankton bloom and carbon turnover... | ecosystem: Environmental > Aquatic > Marine >... | reverse complement strand
GTTTGAGCTAAGAGTTGCACTCCAGCCATTAAGAATTCATAGGTAGCTTCTACCCTTTTCTGATAAGGCTTTAACATGTGCGTTTCGGTAATGTATCCAGGTGTTTGTCGGAGCGCTAAAAACCCTGTAGAATATCTTGGAGAATCATAAAAGGTCCCAAAGCCATTTTCTGGCGACACACCATGGATATTGATATATGGAAAGATTTTAAAGCCTGCGTTTGTGACTTTTTTTGTAATAAACGGTGTCCAATCTGAACGCATACGGCTGCCTAACACCGTGCCAATTTTGTCCTCTTGCGAAGGTATATATGTCATTGTGTACGGATAATCCGCACCATTACTCACGTGTGTTTCTATATACAAATCTGGGTCTAATTCATTAATGAGCGTTGCAAACGTTAAGGCATTTTTGGAATCACATTTCACAAAATCTCTATTCAAGTCTAAATTCTGCGCATTCCCTCTAAAGCCATACTCAGCAGGTCCATTTTGGTTTGCTCGACTTGAACTATTTCGATTTAACACACCGCCTATATTGTAAAAGGGGATAATTATGACGGTCGTTTTTTCTAACAATTTTTTCGCACGAGCGTCTGTCATAAGTTGGTGGGCCAATAACATCGACGCATCTACACCATCGGGTTCTCCAGCGTGAATAGCGTTTGAGATAAGCAATGTTTGTTTCATGCTTGTTTTGTACGCGCCTAATGGTAATGGTCTCTCACCATCAATGACCACAACATGAAGTGGATAGCCAGCATCCGTCATGCCATATTTGTGAATTTGAATTTCGTCGTAGTAATCCGACATTGAATCCCAAAAGGCAATGCCTTGCTCATACGTTGGTGTTTCGTTTTTCGTTTCTGAATTTAAAAACGGAGGCGTTGGCGCAACGTTATCCTTTCCATTCTGACATGAAAACAAGGTCGTTACAACAAGCATTACCGCGCAGATATTTTTCATACGGCGAAAATACGGTGTCTATTCGAGACCAAACTTCACTGGTCAATTATTCACCAACTTTTTTACCTTCGCTTCATGCAATACGAAGGCAATATCAGAAAAATGGAAACGGCTCTAGACGATACTGTTCGTTATGGTTTGAGGCTATACGACAATCTTGTTCCAACCGAATCCATTTCATTAAACGAAGCGGTTGGTTCGGATATCCGAATCGAGTTTTTGCATGAAATTAACTGTGTAGTCACTGGTAAGAAAATAAAAAAAGCATTTGGCGAGGGCATGAGCTACGAGGCTTTTATGAACTCACCTCAGGCGTCACCAAGTATTATCCGACCTGAACGTAGTCGAATTCATGAAGGCATTGCACTACGTGATTTTGAATGGGAAATGAAAAACCACATGACACCGCATACCGTGTATTTGGCGCAAACAGCTGGTGTAAAAGTTGGGGTAACAAGAAACACACAAATCCCAACACGATGGATAGACCAAGGCGCTGTTAAAGCGATTCGGTTAGCAGTAACGCCATACCGACAAGCCGCAGGATTAATTGAAGTCGCCCTAAAAGACCATATTTCAGACAAAACGAGTTGGCAAAAAATGCTCAAGGGTGAAATTGAGGAGCACGACTTAATTCAATTAAAAACCGACATGTCGGCTTTTGTTCCTGATGAGTTCAAGCAGTATTTAACTCAGAATGATGATTTAGTGGAAATACACTACCCGATCATAGCGCATCCTCCGAAGGTGAAAAGTTTAAAATTGGACAAAGAACCATTACTTGAAAAGAAACTTATGGGAATCAAAGGGCAATACTTATTGTTCGACGATGCAACCGTTATCAATATGAGAAGTCATAGTGGGTATAAAGTTAGGGTGGAGTTTTAGCACTTGTAAACTGCGTTTACGCCAACACTGTCCGTAGTCTGAGACTACGGACAGTGTTGGACACAGGACTTAAGACTGGAAAAATTTAAATAGTGCATGCGAAGGTGGTTTGTAACATCTATACCATTTACCAAATCGATTTAAAATGGATAGGTTACAAGAGTTAGTCAAAACTGTTGAAATGAAGTGTTACTGAACAATACTGTCCGTGGTTTTAGACTTCAGACAGTATTTACCAAAATATTTTAGTCGTCATACAACGTTTCTAACTTTAACAGACCCTTTATACTATATGATGGCAGAATCAGTTACAGCTACAATGACTCTTGCTGAATCACAAACCGCCTCTAAGACATTGCTGCAGCGATGTATTGACGGTGAGCGATTAGCGCAAAAGGAATTGTATCAAACCTATTGTAATGCAATGTACACCTTGGCTTTCCGAATAACGGGTGACCACGACCAAGCGCACGACGTATTGCAAGACGCATTTATTGAAGTTTTCAGAGATCTAAAATCCTTTAGAGCTATTGGTACCATTGGCTCTTGGATAAAAACCATTGTGGTGCGGAAAGCAACAAAGCAACAAAAATTCGAACAGCGCTTCGAAAGTTTTGAAGCCAAACACGACCCAGGAATCGACTATCAAAAATTCACCTCAGTAGCCTTAGAACGAGAAATTACGAATCTACCAGAAGGCTATCGTACCGTTTTTACGCTAGTTGAAATCGAAGGGTACAAACATACCGAGATTGCTAAAATGCTTAAGATATCTGAGAGCACAAGCAGGACTCAACTGTACCACGCAAAAAAAACATTACAAAAAAGACTCAAAGGAGAAAGATAGTTATTGAACGATTTGCCATCGATTAATAAAGAGAACAATGAACGAAGAAAATAAACATATAAAACGAGGCTTAGAGAACCTTACATCCTACGAACCCAAACCAGAATTGTGGGAGGCGATTGAGGCTGGACTGGAGGAAGATTCCAAACCCAAAATAATATACTGGCGGTGGTTAACGGGTATTGCAGCCATGATTGCGATTTCGTTTACGCTTAATTGGTTTGCCAAAGAAAATGTTGATACACCGATTGTAGAAGTCAACGAACCTGTAGGCAACGAACCGACTCAATCAACAACGCTAGCGGACTCTCAAATATTGGAAGTCAACATGCCGGTTCCAGAAAAACTCCCGATGATACATAAAGAAGTCCCAACCACCGGGCCATATGATGGAAAAGCTGGAGAAGCGTTGAGAAACCCTAGTTATAGAGACAAAGAATTCATTGACGAAGCCATTCCAACTGTTCCGGACACTTTGACTCAAGGCGATATGTTGACCTATACGATTACTGCAACTGACGCCAATGCAACTACATGGAATTTTGGGAATAGTACAGTACAACAAGGAACCTTTGCGTACAGCTTTACCGCTCCAGCCACTACCAATTTATATAGTGTGGACGTAAAGAATGTGGTTACATCTGAAGACCTTTCTTTAAATTACACAATAGACCAATCTGTTGGAAGTGATGTCACACTATATGAAGAAGCCGACAACATTGGATTTGTTGAAAGTGATGGCGTGGCAGTTCTTGTTGAGAAAGATGCATTAACTAAAGATGCAACCCAAAAAACGCTAAGTGCTTCAGACATAGAACAATTACCTACACGTAGCAGCGACAATGCAGTGGTTGGATCAGTTAGTAATAGTGGTATTCGCTCTAGTGAGTCTACAGTAGGACGACTAAAATCGGCAAACGTCCTCAGATCCAAACGAAAATTCGAAGACAAAAAATTTAAGGCAGTAGGGAACACAAGCAATATTGAAGTTCCTTTCGTTCGAGTTCCTGAAAAAGAAAAGTATCAATGTGTGATTCCCGACTCGATCTCTGGATTTTATTCTGGTCGTAACGACTACAAACCAGAACCTATCAATACAGAATCTTATTTCCCGCTGATTGAAAATGAATATTTAAAACCTACTCAGGAGCCATTATCCACTTTTGGAATTGACGTTGACAATGCTAGTTATGCCGTGATGCGTGCCAAAATAAACGCCAATCAAATTGTGCCTAAAGATGCAGTTAGGGTTGAAGAGTTCATCAACTACTTCGATTACAACTATCCAGAACCGACAGATGATGCGCCGTTTACAGTGAACATAGAAAATGCTGAATGTCCTTGGAATACCAACCACCAACTGGTACGCATAGGATTAAAAGGAAAAGACATTAACTACAACGAGATGCAAAACAGCAACTTGGTGTTTTTGATAGATGTGAGTGGATCCATGAATTCTGAAAACAAGCTTCCTTTGGTTAAGAAATCCATGAAATTACTTGTTGACCAGATGGGACCCAACGACAGAATAGCCATTGTTACCTATGCGGGTGCAGCAGGTCTAGCCTTAGAATCTACGCGTTGTGATGAAAAAGATTTTATAAAACGCAAGATTGACAAACTGGATGCAGGTGGTTCAACCGCTGGAGGGGAAGGTATTAAACTAGCCTACAAAATCGCCGTTGAAAATTTAATCGTCAATGGGAACAACCGTGTGATTATGTGTACGGATGGGGATTTCAATGTTGGTCAAAGCAGTGATACCTACATGAAGCAATTAATCATTAACAACCGAAACAAAGGCATTTTCATTACGGCTTGTGGTTTCGGAATGGGCAACTACCAAGATTCAAAAATGGAAACCATTGCAGACAATGGTAATGGCAATTACTTTTACATCGACACGTATCGTGAATCTGAGAAAGTCTTTAACAGAGAAATTCGAGCAACCCTTTTTACAATCGCTAAGGATGTTAAAATTCAAGTAGAATTCAACCCAAAGCACGTAAAAGCCTACCGACTGATTGGCTATGAAAACCGAAAAATGCCGCCTCAAGATTTTAATGACGACACAAAAGATGGCGGAGAATTAGGGGCTGGTCATACCGCAACTGCCTTGTATGAAATCATCCCAACCACGAGTGATGAAGCAGTCCCAGGTGGCATTGACCTTAAATATCAAACACCTTCTACTACTACAAACAACGACTACGGGGATGAATTGTTGACCGTAAAACTTCGCTATAAAAAACCGAATGGCTCGACCAGTATGTTGTTGGAAAGAAGCTTGAACACAGGAACCAATTCGTTTAATGAGGCGAGCGAAGATTTCCAATTTGCTGCGGGTGTGGCTTTGTACGGACAACAATTGCGACAAAGTAAGTTTATCGACCAAAAAGACTTCACGTTGGCTTCCTCCATTATAGAACAATCACTTGGGTCAGATATCAATGGTGATCGATTAGAGCTTTTAACATTGATAAAAAAAGCCTCTAAAAACTACCAGGTCTACACCAAGGAATAACACTTCATATCCTAATTGTCTGAATGGACAATTGAATCCCGGGGGTCATGCCTCGGGATTTTTTTAAATAATCTTTTTTTAGTTAGGGCTATGCCCGCTAATCCAGTCTCCTCCCAATAGCTATATGGTTGACTTGATGAAAACGAATTCACATCTTGCACGCCAGCAAAGATTCTTCGGTTTGTCGTACCTCCAATCCTCTGAATAACGTGCTGGTAGATATCTGCCATCGAATAATATCTTTGCAAAAAGCATAAGACATCAAAAAAATCACCATCATTGGCGGTGGCGCCGCAGGTTTCTTCGCTGCCATCCACGCTGCAGAATCTAGCCCTAAGGCTGAAGTTATTATCCTTGAAGGAAGTAACAAAGTGCTTTCTAAAGTGCTAATTTCTGGTGGTGGTCGTTGTAATGTGACCAATACCATTTGGAAGCCAGAAGAACTGGTTACCCATTACCCTCGTGGACATCAATATCTGCTAAAACCGTTTCAGGAATTCAATAGTCGTGATACACAACGCTGGTTTGAAGATTGTGGTGTTGCATTAAAAACAGAAGTGGACGGTCGGGTTTTCCCGATCACTGACGACTCCCAAACCATTGCCAATGCTTTAATGCGCAAAACGAGCGCGTTGGGTGTAGAAATCAAATATGGTCATCGCGCCACTTCATTTGAGCAAAAGAATTCCGGTTGGCTTGTGAATACCAATCAAGGGGACTTCGATACGGACATACTTGTCATCACCACTGGTGGTAGTCCTGCGATTTGGAAGACACTAGAGGATATGGGTCTTGCCATTATTCCTCCAGTTCCGAGTTTGTTTACTTTTCACTGCAAACACAAGTTGCTTGAAGACTTGCCAGGCATCAGTTTCCCGAATGCGACAGTCAGTTTAAAAAAATCGGACATCAGACAATCAGGTCCCATCTTGATTACCCACGAAGGACTGTCTGGGCCTGCGACTTTAAAACTTTCCGCTTGGGCGGCAAGACAGCTTCATGAACAAAATTATCAGTTCACAGTAGAGGTTAATTGGCTAGGAATAGACAAATCCACCTATATCGAAGCCATTAGAAAAGAACAAGACATCAATCCAAAAAAACATGTGTTAAATAAACCCGTGTTAGACATTCCAAAACGATTTTGGGCTAGGGTTTGTGAGCTAAGTGGCATTACCACAAACCGAAATTATGCTGAAATTGGCAAGAAACAAATTCAGCAAATGGTTGACTTAGTGATCAAATGTTCGATACAAGTCACAGGTAAAAGTACCAATAAGGATGAATTTGTTACAGCCGGAGGAGTTGATTTAAATGAAATTGATTTTACCAACTTTAGCGCCAAACACTTTCCGAATCTTTACCTCGCTGGAGAAGTATTAGATATTGATGCCGTAACTGGTGGGTTTAATTTTCAGGCAGCGTGGACTGGTGGCTACTTGGTTGGAAAAAGCCTTAACAATTAAGACTTATTATTTTAAACTATTTTCGACGACATGAGTCGAACTGGAACACCTCAACTGAAACTATCATCGCTTCTTATTACCCTCTTTTTGCTCTCTACCTATTTCACGAGTTCAGCAAAAGGCAAGTCATTTGATATGTACCTATACAAAGCCATCCAATCAAATGATTATAAAAGAACTACAGAGTTATTGGAATGGCATTTTCGAGACAACAACTTATCTATTAGTGAACGGCTTCGTTGGCATCAAGTTTCTCCTTTTGCCCTCTATAACTATTATAACAACAACACAAAAAGTCCGGTTATCTCTGTTAGCGCTTACCCGACAAAATACCAGTTGTCAACCTATTGGAAAACCTGGAGCAAACATCTTACACAATCAAATTGGGATCCTGACTCGTTTTTCAAAAACCAAAAAGACGCTATGGCCATGGCCCAATACAATGTTTTGATGTTGTTGTCGCATGAACTAGGACACCATTTGGCGCATCGTCAAAGTATCAAAATGGAACCGTTGAACTGCCATGAATATATTGCTGACATGGCTAGTATGAGCGTCGTAGCCTCTTTCCCAGAAAAATCCAAGATGGCTACACTGCAAAAAAGATACTTAGAACTGTTGGCTTCCATTAACAATGCCATACCAGAATCAGACAGATTTGACGTTCAACAATTGGACATACATGACAATTGTGAATGTGTTCCTGTTGAGTATCCAAGAGATAGCAGCCAAATGTCTCAGTATGCTTCTGCTTATTTCGTAAGAATACTAATGCTGGCCAACAATCCAAGATTTAAAACCGCAGAAGCTATCTGTGATTCTATTTTCAAAAAGTTTCAATTAGGTTGGGTGAACAAATATCCAAGGCTATCTGCTCAAATCATTGGTTATGAAATAGTTGAAGACCGGACAAGAATAGGTGACGCTGGAAGCAGCATTTATGATATCTATGCAATACAAATGTGGGGAGCCGAACGAATTCACCGAGTAAATTCATCAGGTTACACTGATTCAGGAGAATTATATACCGTTCAAATGAATTGGCCTGAAAGAATGGTGAAAGATGGCTTACAGAATGTGCGCATTTTAAATCAGAATGGAAGTCATTATTTTGACTGGCATTACTATCCAGACACCACAGAGGTGGTCAAATATTTAACCTTTATGGGTTTTGTTGGCACAGATGTGCGCAAAGATTTTTCATTCCTTACTTATGAGGAAGATGTATCTGGCAACGGACAGTACTGTCTTTATTCTCAGAGCCGTGGTTACCTCCTCAAAAAAGAAATCTTACACATTGAGGAAGTTCTTCATAAAGACGGTGATTGCCAATTGTTTTCAGTGGACAAAGGATCAATCGTTATTTATGCCAATGGCAATCATGCCTTTACAAAAACGAATTACAATCGTGATCTTAGAATATATAACACCGAGACCCTATTCCAACTTGGTTTGACCTATGACAAAGAGGACATATTTGAGGACAGACTAATTACAAGTACAAAAGATGGAAACATTTTCTTTTATTCAGACAACTACGTTATGCTGTGGGATGGAACATCGATTAGAACTGTGGCTGGTTCTGGGGTAAAAGGTGTCAATATTGTTGATCAACTAAACGGCATTAATGAATTTGAGAACATCCAAGCCATTCATTACCACAAAGGTGTTTTAACCGTCTATGACGAAGAATTCTTCACAAACGAGGATAGGAACCCGATACATATTTGGAAGTTTAAGATAGATCTACCGAAAGTAAACTAACTTCGGTTCAAGATACATTTTAAGCCGATACGGATAAATGAATTTCTGATATTCTGCGATTGTTTAACAGATTTCCGGTCTTTCATTGGAATAAGTTTTAGTCCATCTGAATAACTTCCGGTCAACCATAATTCAGCGCGCTGGCTTTCAACCGCTCTATATTCGTAATAAAATGTTGGATACAACGACATTGCTTTGTGCTTGACGCCAATGTCTGTATCTGAGTAAAAAGCGACCATTGACTCAACATATTCTGATGTGTTGGGGTAAACAAAAGGAGTTGAATAAATAAAGAATTGACTTTTTAAAACAACATTCAGATTAAGACCAAGTCCGAAACGATGTGCCGCATTGACTTTATCCAATTTTTGCTCAATGAAATAAGCCGTTTCAAATGACAAATTGTTGTACACTACCTTCATTTCTCCAATACTATATCCCGATGACATAGTAAAGCCTCGTTCAGGATCAATCATATCAGAAAATGCAAGTTTATATAAGTTTGGGGAATGCAGATTCGTGTTAAACATACTGAAGCCTAATTGAAGTCTACCCGTCTGATTCAGCCACCTATACAGGCCGAATTTTATATAGTATTGAAAATTGGTGGGTACAGGAAGTTCAGTAGAATTTAAGGAATAAGCTTCAAATTCGTCAACAGGAAGGGCTTCAAATTTATCGTAAAATGTGTGGTTGTAATTCCAAACACGTTGTTCGGCCTCATGAATCAAGTGAGATTGGCCAATACCGATGTACGGCATCCATTTCGTTTTCATCTTGGTTTGGCTGAAGCCTAAACCATACAACAAACAAAGCAACATGGTCAGCAGGTAGCGCATAACCCAAAAATACAAAGAATTATGTCGACGGTGGTTCTGCAGATGATGTATCTGGATTACGATTGTTTTTATCCGTATATCGTACAAAGAAATACAATGCCACGGCGCCCAACATCATTCCAACTGAAATCAGTTCGGCTTGGGTAATCTCCATTCCAGCAATTTGGTACACCTTGTTCACTCTAATTTTCTCAATCCAGAATCTTTCAAAACCAGCCAAAAACAAATAAACACTGAATAAAACACCGGGAACAGTAATGCGTTTGCGCAGATACCACAAAACAAAAAACAAACCGATACACATTACAGCTTCATAGAACGGCGTTGGCCACACAGGTAAAATCAATTCTGGTATTTGTCCTTCCGGACAACCAATATGTGCTTCTGCATCGCAGATCCCAGCCACATTATTAGGATAAGTATACGCCCACATCCAATCTGGAAGAAAGGAAGGTTTTGTTAACGGATTCACTTCCCCCCAGTCGCCGTCTCCCGACACATGGCAACCGATACGTCCAAACCCATACGACAACATCATGGCTGGTCCACCGACGTCCAACATGTGTTTCCATCCAATTTTATATTTCTTAGCAAGCCATAGTACTGCCGCTCCACCGCAAATCAATCCGCCGTAAAAAGTTAATCCACTAAAGGGGTCGCTAAACGCGCCGATTGGATCTGCAATAAACTCTTGCCAATCCTCCATGTGGTCAAATATTTTTGCCCCAAGTAAACCAGAGATAGCTGCCACAATGGTAATGGTTCCCATTCTTTGGTAGGGATGAATGGTGATGTCTTTTAATACCGGATCTGGGTATTCCTTTGCCACTTTTTTGGCATCGTACACCTTAAACCCGATTGCAACCGCTGCTCCTAATACGCCTAACAAAATTGACCCTTCTCCACTCAGGATGTGGCTTTGAGGGTCATCGAAAAAAGTTTTTGCATTAAAGAATAAGTGTAAAAATTTCCACCCAAATACAAAGCCTAAGGCTCCGTTGGTGACGTAGTCCATGACCGATGGAAGTTTCCCAAACCACTGTTTACCAGGCATTCCAACCAAAAGGCCTTCTTCCTCCTTGCGCTTAAGTTCCAACCGCATGGTATAGTTCGCCAATAGAAATGCAATGGCAACGAAAAACCCAAATGTGTTGATGAACACGAAGGCTGGGATCTCAATGCCAAATAGGTCTTTGAAAAAGTGATAAAAATTTGGAAACATATATGTCTAATTCGTGCGAAATACCTTAAAAAATGTGGATTTAGCTAATTACTTTTAGGTCAGCACAGCTGTTTAATGGATGAATATTGGATTGTGTGAAGTAAGTGACGCCCTGGCTTGAAAATGACAACATTGATATTACGTTAGTTCCAAAATTCTTACAGAGACCACACCATCGTTTCCAATCGAATCCAATTGCACTTCCACCAACTGATTGACCAAATCCGGATCGAACGGAACACCTACTTTAATATAATTATCAGTAAAACCGTACATCAAACCATCTTTGTTTTCGCCTTCAAATAAAACGGTTCGAGTCTCACCAAGGTGGTTTTGATAAAACGCCATTCGTTTTTTCTGAGAGAGAATTCGCAGCATATCTGCACGACGTGTCTTCTCGGCCTTAGGCACCTTCCCAACCAACTTTTTTGCAGTGGTATTGGCTCTTTCGGAATATGGAAAGACGTGTAAATAACTTATATCCAGGTCTTTTAAGAAGTTATACGTTTCGGTAAAATGTGCTTCGGTTTCACCTGGAAAACCTACAATGACATCGACGCCTATGCATGCGTGAGGCATGGCAGTCTTTATCGCGGCTAGACGATCCACATATAAATCACTGAGATATTTGCGACGCATTTTGGTTAGAATTTCGTCGCTTCCGCTTTGCAATGGCACATGAAAATGGGGAACAAATCGCTCTGATTGGCCAACAAATTCAATGATGCTATCTTCTAATAAATTAGGTTCGATACTGCTGATTCTAAAACGATCTATACCCGCAACCTCATCTAATGCAACAACTAAATCATAAAATGTTTCTTCTGTATCGACTCCGAAATCACCAATGTTGACACCCGTTAATACTACTTCCTTAACCTCAGTTGCGGCTACATCGTCTGCTACTTTGATTGTTTCGGCTATTGTATTGCTTCGACTTTTACCTCGCGCCAATGGAATCGTACAAAAAGAACAGAAATAATCACAACCATCTTGGACTTTTAAAAAACTACGTGTTCTGTCTCCCACAGAAAAACCTGGAATAAACACATTGGTTTCTTTGATATTCGCATTGAATACTAGTTTTCTTTCGTCTTCTAGTTTGGTCAGATGCTCCATCAAATTGAACTTTTCTGCGGCACCGAGAACCATGTCGACACCGTCAATTTCAATGATTTCTTTGGGCTTCAATTGGGCATAACAACCGATGACGACAACCGACGATTCAGGATTTCTTTTTTTGGCCTCTTTCACAACTCTTTTGCATTTTTTGTCTGCATTATCCGTGACAGAGCACGTATTAATGACATAGATGTCCGCTTGTTCAGTGAAATCAACGACAGAAAATCCTTCTGATTTGGCTTGACGGCCAATGGTTGATGTTTCAGAAAAATTCAGCTTACATCCGAGGGTATAGAAACCAATGCTAGGCATGCCGCAAAATTAGTGCTTTGAGGTGTATCGAAAAACCTTAGGATCGGTTTAATTGAGACAATACTGTTTCTCGTAAAGAATCTAGCTCGCCATTTGATTTACGCCAATTTCTGGCGGCTCTGAACTGTTGAAGCATGTCCATACAATGTTGGTATGGAATGGACAACCAGCGAAAAACAAACCAACCAATGAATCCTTTCCATCCGAATAAAATCCCAAATAGTGGGTAGCCTACAATCACCATTATCCAATTGTAAGCCAAGCCTACACCAAAATATATGCTTTCGTATAGCTCGTCCAATTTCACTTTAGCTTCCACCAGTCTTTTTCCAAAAAACAGTCCCCATCTCATTACGAGCCATGAAAGCGACGAAGGAATAATAAAAACTAGAATAAAAAGGTATTGCCAAAACTTCAACGGCTTAGAACCTTCTTCTTTCGTTTTATACGTATCAAGAGCAGTCTGATAAGCAGTTATTGCTTTTCGTAATTCACTATTTTTATCACTGGCTTTTATTTGTTCAGAAACTGCGATTTCAGATCTTAACCGTTCATTCGACCTAAACCAAAACTTCAGTATGGGTTCACTTCTTTCTTTGCGAATGATCCGCAACGCCGTTTCCGTAATGGCTTCATCACCTTGGTTGACATCCACCATTTCCCGCTTAATCCTTTCGCTTACATCAAGCGTCATTTTGTTGAATGCTTCTCGTTCAGTTTCTCCTTCCACCACATAGTCTTTCAGGTAAACTGGTGTCGAAAAACTAATCATGAGCTCATTTCGATGTCTTTTGTAATGCGTATAATTCAACCCAAATGGCACTACAGCAACTTCCATTTTCCCATCATCACGCGACTGCATGTCGATAATCATCCGCGCCATGCCTTTTTTCAATGGGCGTAATCGTTTTTCTATTTGTGCATCCGCCTCTGGAAAAATGAGGACTATTCTGTTCTTTTGAAACTCTTCATACAGCTGATCAAAGCTTCTGTTGTTTGATTTTGCATTCTGTCGAGAGTCGCCATCCCTCGCACGATAAATAGGTATTAACTTGAGACTCCTTAAAAGAAAATTGGCCCAGCCCGGTCCAAAGACGTCTCCCCTTACAAAAATTCTGGTCGCCTTTGGAAATAACAAAGCACTCACCATTGTTCCGTCTAAAAATCCGTTGCTATGATTTGAGGCTAAGAAAACTGGTTTATCCTGTGGGATATTCGACGCACCATAAATATATATTCGTTTAAAATATATCCTTGAATAAAGTAGGAGTGAAAATTTTATAAAATAATATAGCATGTGTGCTTAAGATTTGGGCTTATGCAGGTCGTCTATCTATTTATCAAAAAAAAATAGTTGATTTGCACGAGTACAAAAAAAGAGATTTCAAAATATTATGACAAACAAGATTGTAT
>Ga0055584_100004702_pt1 | contig 13362 bp, 10 predicted proteins | sample OSDHelmetaG_FD_58716 | JGI IMG/M metagenome (GOLD analysis project Ga0055584, IMG submission 58716) | Pelagic marine sediment microbial communities from the LTER site Helgoland, North Sea, for post-phytoplankton bloom and carbon turnover... | ecosystem: Environmental > Aquatic > Marine >... | reverse complement strand
CACTGTCGGTTGTATTCCCAGCAATCTCGACAGTGAGGGGTTTTGCACCTTTCGCATAACACCATTTGTTCGGTAATTCGTCCACTGCAAATTGGGCATGTGATCGATTCGAGAATGGTAGCGTTGTTCTCGTTCAGGAAATTAAGGCCTTCGGTAGAAATTAGCATCAACTGATCAAACAGCTCAAGTGAGTAACGAATAAAGTTATGCAGCGGAACGAGGTCTTTGAGAAAGCCGGGTTTTTGAATGAGCAGTTTTCCTCGTTTGATCGAGATGTTGAGTTCGTTTGGTTGAGTTAAATCCAGAAGTCGAATCAGGAGATTTTGGACATTGTAATTCAGCACATTGTTGACTTGCTCGAACTGGTTAGTGCTGACGGAGAATCGGGAGTTAAATGGCACCTGTTTGAATTCAACGGGCAAGATCTTCTTAGTACCACGTGGTAATTTAGCGTTAAACAGGGTTGTGATTTGAAGCTTGAGGTCAGGGGTTGGCCAAAGCAGCGCCAGTTCCGTGAGCTTGCCAGTTTGGAAAATGGTATTTGTGTGGCTTTGAAGAAAGCCACTTGTTCGTCCATAGTCAAACGCCAGTGTCGGTTTTATAAAACCCAAACCATAGGTTGCCCCGCCAGTTTTGCTTTTACCATTAAAGTACTTTTCAAGTTGGGAGTAGGTGCGGTTCCATTTCCCAAATCGTTTTAACATTGAATTCTCTTTCTTGGGGCAGCCGAGGCAGCTAAAGCGATAGTTAGGGTGGTCTCGGTGTCAAAATGTTCTAATTAATCAAGATTGAATTTCTCTTTTTGTCGGAGCAATCCCGGAGTGGGGGGAATTGCCGACAAAAAACATTTCACTCGCTTTCGTGGGGAAGGCTTGGGAATTTATCTCTTGTTTTTCCCGAGGTAGGTCCAATGATTTATCAGACGTCTTTTGTTCGGGAAGAGAAGCAACTGTGTCGTCGAAATCTTTTTTTCGACCTGATTGGTTCAAAAAGAATCCGGTTGCCAGGATCACAAGGCCAGTCCCTCCCAAGACAGCCCAGTACCATTTTGAGTTAATTTGACCCATTGATGAACCTAAAAGTTCCGACTCATTATCTGGATTGGATGCTTGTTGAAACCTCTTTTCTAAAGCGGCTTTTGCCTTTTTATGAGCCTCCGCCAGCTCACTTAATTTTTGATCATGTGCACGTTGCTGTTGGTCAAGGGCAGCCTGGTAGGCTGAGTTCTTGCTGGTTAAATTCTCAATCAATAGCTGTTGGTTTTGATAGCTTGATTGGAGCTGATTCTGGGAAACTTGAAGTTCGGTGTATTGGTCGACAAGTTGAGGATACCCAGTTTCGTGGGCAACAATTGCCGTAAGGATTTCGCGATAAGCATTTTCCTTTGCCGATAGGATCTCATCAGCAGCCAATTGAGCGTTGGCAGTCGTTGTTTGAGTTGTGAGAGATTGTTCGACACGCTCTGTTTTACTGTCAGACCATTGGGAGTAGGTGAGGAAGCAGAGGAAGAAAAACTGCAGCACCAGTAATCCTGCGATAGAGATTTCTGAGATTATTCGGCGGTTCTCCAGCAACACTACGGGAGGGGAGCTCGTGTTTTGGGGTGAGTATCGAGGATCTTGATTCAAGACGGGCTCCTTGTTGTAGAAATTTGCATATTGCTCCAACTCTGCACTTCTTAAACGGTTGGTGGTTAAAATGAACCCTCGGCTTTGACGTTTTTTGGGGGAGGATTTGTCAGCCCAGTAGAACCAGCCTCGCTCCTGCTTGCAGGGATCGATCACTAGAGCTACATCGAGTGTTCGGTTGAAAAAATGATTACAAATAAATAGATCCATTCCGGACAAAAAGACGCCCCAGTCGGGATGCGTGTGATACCAGCCAACCATTTCTAAATCAGGTCGAAACCCTTCTCGCTGACGCGTTATTTCTCGCCAAGTTTCGTGCGTAAATTTGAATGTGCCTTTGGTAGCTTCGAAGTGAGTTGCTCTCAGACAATCCGAGATTACGACAAACGGTTTTCCAGCGTGATCGATAAATTGCCTGCCCAGCAACACTCCGCCTAATTCGACCCTTGTATTACTAAGGGCGTGGGCTTCCATGTCACGTTGGACATCGAGGTCAACGAAAATAGCGAGGTCATCTGGATCGGTTTGGCCAACAACTTTCGTTGAAAAATGGGCATCGCGATCGGGGCGAATCGAGGTTTGAGGTTGGGCTTCTGCCACTTCGCCCAGTTGAATTTCATCTTCCATACCTAGTAGTCCTTGCACTGGTATGGAGCGAGCGTTGGGCCATTGTTTGCTGGCTGCTGGTTGTTCGCAGTTACGGCAAAATGGGATGCTTCAGGTGAGTCATTTTGTAATTTCACGAAGAGAGTTTCTTGACCGTCTGAAACTTTTATAATGTCATATTCTGGAATTCCCAGATCATAGAGAGTCTCTTTAGCAAGCTCCGAGTCGCATTCTATCTCGCTAGTTGTGAGTGGGTGGCAAACCTCTCCACAGTGATTGCAAATTCCTTTTTCAGCAGTGATCTGGCTCAGGGGGGTTTGCTCGCGTCGTTCGATGCCACAGGTTCGGCAATTGAGCGAAATAAGAAAGTCTCGATCCAATAAGATACTCCAGGAATTCCAGTTTAGGTTTTGTCCGGCTATCGTATTTCTCAGTTGGAGAAACAGCTCTTCCGCTGTTGTGGTTCTGGCGGTCGAAGGAAGGTCAATGATTTTGTCGTAAGTCTCGTGAGACAGGCAATCAGGACGTCGTGGGTATCGAGTTTGATAAAAATTATTTGAAAGCCCGTTGAAGACCAGAGCCGAGCCTTCGGCAGTCGGTAATTGATGAATCAATTTGAGTGCCTCTTGGACTTGGAGTCCTCCAATAATTGAAGCGATCGTGGGTGCGGTTGGGACTTTTCCCTGTTGGATATCTTCTTTGCGTAAAAGCGGGCAACTATATCGCAGGGAAATGAGGCGATAGTCATTTTCAGTCATCGCGCACTCGTAGCACGCACCTAATGGGGGGCAGAAGACTTTGGCAACCCCATTGATTTCCTGGATTCCACCGTCAATCCAGGGTCGATTTGTTTTCCAGCACATTCGATTAATCCACAGTCGTGCCTCTCGATTATCAACACAGCAGATAACGAGATTCATGTCAGCTACAAACCCCAGCCCGATGTCAGTCAGGATATCCCCAACGATTGGGTTGATGTTGCAGTCTGGATTGAGGTCGCGAGCCATTTCTGCAGCAACCAGAGCTTTCGCTCGCCCTTCGTGAGTTGCCCGGAAAAGAACGGACCGAGAGAGATTGGATTCCTGAACTTCGTCGAAATCGATGATGTTAATTTCCCCAATTCCCATCAAAGCGAGGTTTTTGATGACTTCATTTCCCAAGGCACCTGCGCCGACAACAAGAATTTTAGCTGCGGTGATTTTTTCCTGTTCCCACCAAGCGATTAACTTCAACCGGGAATACCGATCCGAGTCGTCGATTACCATCGGGCTGCCGAGGTCAGGATTGGAGTTTGGGTTGGAGTTTGGGTTGGGCGTCATTTTGTGTCACTTAATTACTGTAGATGAAGAAAGTCATCGTTCCGAATGCGGTAACGTTTTAGGTACCCGATCGTCAATCCAAAAACATGATTTCTGCAGTTCGACGATTAGGAGTGCTGGCTGTGAATTTGGTGTCGATGATTTCGATCCCAGATTCCAAGATTTCAATTCCATCTTCTGTGACTTCGATAACGGGCATCTGGTCAAGCGGGGGCGTGTTGGCGATTGCAGGTGGCGATGGGATTGGCTGACGAGGAGTGGCTTGTCCAATTAGATTGCGAATGGGGCGTTTGTCGATTGGGAAATTGTGTACAGGTTGTGACCGAGCCCAATGGGCTGCTTCGCGGTTGTAGGGACTTTCGGAATCAAAATTTTTATAGCGGATCATATCCCAGAGCATTGTGCTCATTTCACACAGAGTTAAGCTTGGCACCCAGTGTTTTCCATAGCCACCAAGACAAACCACCCCGTTGTTAGAGATGTTGGGATGAAAGATCTTTGTTTCCCAAAGCAATCCAGGTGCCAGACGCGGATACGCAGAGCCTAGATCGACACTTATGACGTGCTTCGAACTTACTTGGACTCCCGCAAAAGACGTTTTTTTTATCCCATCCCCGCGAAACTTCAGACGATATTTTGTCGGTAGTTTTCGAGAAGAACCAACGGTCTCAAATGAAAATATAGAACTCTCCTCCTGGAGTTGTTGGAGTGATTCTAAATCGGATTGAAGGCGGCGTTCGCGAGGAGATTTTCGCATTTTTTTCTCTTACATGAATCTTTTGAAGACTGGTCAAACATGGATTGATTATCCGGCCACAATCTCGGGATAGATGATGAGATGATCTCCTTTTGAAACGTTGGCGTTGACGAGCGTTTCACTTTCGTGAAGTCGCCGTCCCCCCTCTTTATGGTCGAGGCTGTAGCTCATCGGCTGGCCATCTGGGCCGATGGTAGGCAAATTCATTTTTGTGATGATATTGGGAAGAATGCGTTGGACCGTGATCGATTCAGAAACGATGGCTTCCACGCTTTTTGAGCCGGTTTGATCTAGAAACGTAACCTGCGTCCCTTGTTTTTCCGAGGTTTGCGTCATGTTTTAGCACTTTCCTATAATTTGTCAGATCGCGAAGTGAAACTTGGATCCCCACCAAGCGTTTCGTCTGCTAGACGAAGCAAACAGACGTTTTTCGACAGACGTCGCGTTATCTTGGCTAAAATTTAGAAAAAAAAGAGACCGCGCTGGATTGTTTCACGCCTCAGGGCAATTCTTACCCTGATTTATCCAGAAAATCTTGGGCAAGCAGCCCGTAGATGTGCACATCTTCAAATTGGTTCCACTTGCGGATGTGGCCCTTTCGCGTGCCTTCGAAGCTCATCCCAATTTTTTCAAGAACTCTTCCGGAGGCAGGGTTTTTGGCGAAATGTTGAGAGGTAATCCGCGCGAATCCAAGTTCTTTGAAGCCATAGCTAACGAGGCAGGTTGCGGCTTCGGTTGCATAGCCCTGATTCCAGAAATCAGGACCAATCCAATAGCTCAATTCGGCTCTGTGGTGTTGTTTGTTGGCGATTAGTTCCACGGTTCCAATCAGTCGCTCAGCTTCCTTTTGGCAAATGGCCAACACGTAGGCTTCGCCTATCTGCCAGCGATCGCAGTTTTGATCAATCCAGCGCGACGCCTCTCCTTTTGGATAGGGGAAGTCAATGGACTCTGTATGAGAGGCCAGTGTCCGGTCATTCAACAATTGCTCGATCACCTCTGCATCCCTGGCGAGCAGTGGCCGCAGTCTGAGCCGCTCGGTTTCTAGAGATTTGAGGTCATGCATAAAGGGGCTAGGGTAATGAACGATTTTCAGCTGAGATCCAAGACGAGATTAAATCTGAAACGCCTGCTTACTTGGAGAAGCCCTATTGTTGCATCAATTCCTACCAATGGGCAGTCTTTCACCCACTTAAAGCCGAGCTTTTGCGTGAATCTGCCTGTTTGATTCGAGTGGACTTGAAAGCGGCCGCCGTTCTGCAGTCCCCTTGTTTCGCCTTTGGGTCATAGCCTGATTATGAGGGTTGTGCGGGTCGCTTTGGATAAAAAAGAAGCTTTGATTTGGTGGCGATTCGCGATCAGCTAAATCTTGACCTAGATTTTCCTAACGGGCCAGGAAGCCTTCAGCGAACTTTGCTGCCCCCAGTTTGGCAATTACGACTGAGATCAATAATGAGTTATTTAAATCGCTTCTTTCAGGAAGTATTCGACAATAATCCGCTCCCTTCGACCGGAAGCAGTTTCGATCAAGCGACCGATGCGCAGATGGCTGCTCATTTACAAACCGATCAGTATGATTCGTTTCATTTAACCGAGGCAATTCGCCCGGCAATGGATTTGAAAATCAAGCCGAGTCAAGGTTATCGCCACGACACGTATGTCGATCAGGAAACAAAAGCAAAAGTACCGGTCATCATGGCGGCCGCCTCGCGGGAGCAGCTTTTTCCACTTTTCATTCGTCTAATTGAACGTCTCGGCCCTGTTGTTGATGTTGTTCTTGAGTCCAGCCATACCCAAGGTCAGGGTGGACATGTAGATCTCTACCGAGAACACATCGACATGCCGGTGCTGACAAGTATCTTATGGGATTTTGAAGATCTGTTGCTTAACGATGGGTGCACCGGCATCGCTGTGCTGAACCCTAACACTCCGCAGGAAATTCAATTTGAAGAGCACAAGTTATTGATTGTCTACGGCAGTCCATTGGAGCCATTTGAGTTTACTCTCGAGTCCCATGGAGTTGGTGAGAATGAAGGAATTAAATTCATAACGGAAGCTGAGCACATTCATTCGTCTTCAGACGAGTTTGCCGAACAATTTTCTCAGTTAAAAACTGCGTTGGGATTAGATGGTGATCATGGGATGCCAAAAAAATCTCGAGGCGGTGACAACGAAGAGGAATATGGCGAAACTTACTAAACGCAACTCTTTTTGAATATCGCACTTGTCTTTTCGCGATCCAGTCTGCTGTAGCCACTTTTCTCAAATTGGGCTTCAGCAGATTTTTTTATAGCTCGCCATGATTGGAGCGTTGATTTTTTGAACAGCGATTTCTTAAATACGAGTCAGTTTAGTGATCCTGCCAGTCTGAACCCACTCGGCAACAAAGATGTTTCCCTCGCTGTCAAAACAGGCATCGTGCGGGTGTACGAATTGTCCATCAATCCAAAGCTCTGGCTTTCTCCGTAAGTCTTTTACTGAATTAACACGCTCAACTGCCTCTCCAAGGCGGCCAACAATCTTATTGTTTTCATCGAGGAGCGTTATCCGCGCTTTTAGTTCAGGGATCATCATGATGTTTTTATAAATATCGATATTGGCGGGAAGACCGTAGCCTGTCAGGGTTTCCATGTATTCCCCGTCCATGGTCAGGTATTGAAGAGTGTTGTGGCTACGGTCGGTAACGATGATCGAAGGTTCTCTGCCTTTTCTCTGATCAACCCACAACCCGTGGCATAGATTGAATTTCCCCTCGCCCTTCCCTGTTCCGCCAAACAGTCGTATCCATTTCCCATCTTTATCAAACTGGTGAATGCAATGGGCGCCGTATCCATCTGCGAGAAGGAATCCTCCATCGTCTAGAAATGCAAAATTAGTGGGCAAGAATCCATTGCGTGTCCAATTGGCCTGAGTGGAAGTATTTTCTCCCGCCTGATAAATCCCCGATTCCATGGGAGCTTTTTGATACCAAACGGTTTCCCCCGTGAGTGTCATTTTCGAAAAACACTTGACCTGTTGATAGGCGGCAACGTAGAGGAATTCCTCGTTTCCTTCTTTGCGAATCTCAATTCCGTGGCCTCCTCCTTGAAACTGACAGCCAAACGCCCGGATGAATTTCCCCTGCGGATCGAACACAAAAATAGAGGGATGGTCTTTAAGGTTTGCCCGGCCTTCGTGAATGACATAAAGATTGTTGGCCGAATCGACGGCGACGTTATGAGTGGTTTGCCAATGGTATTTTTCTGGCAGTTTGGCAAATTGATGGTCAACCTTGTATTGAAATTCTCCTTCACCCGTCACAATATCTTTCACACGTTTTTTGGAGATGGCTGTCGAAGCAGCACCACTGAGTGGGCTGAGTGGGCTGAGTGAGGCTGCTGTTGCGACAGAGGCCAGTGAGGTTGACAGGAAGTTGCGGCGCGTGTGATTAGTTTTCAATTGAGTTGTTCCCTAAGTTCATCCGAGTATTCGACCGAAAATTTGTTTGTGCTGATTGTGACTTCTGGGGTGCGGTCATGCAATAAAAATTAGATTTGCTGTCTAAAGAAAAACTCAGAACGTAAATGCGGAGTCCGGTTTCGATTCGCCAGGTTCGCTGCGGCGTTTGAAAGGCCGGATGAGGGAGTCTCAGTCCTCCGGTCGCAGATGGGGCCGCCGATTTGTTCGCTGAGTCCTAAGAAATTGTGAGTCGTCTATTCGTGACGTAAGGCTTCGATCGGATCGAGTTTTGCCGCACGAATGGCTGGGTAGGTGCCAAAAATCAGTCCAACAACCAAAGCGATCAGAAAGGCCAAAGGGATAGACGGGAGGACGATAATTGGAGTCATGTCGCGAACAGAATCGGGGAGGCTTTGAATGGTGGCTGGAAACCAAAGAAATAGAAATTCTCGCACCCAAATGACCACCCAGGGACAGGCGAGGCCGCCAAGAATTCCCGTCAAGCCTCCGACGGTAGACAGGACGACGGTTTCCACTAGGAATTGGAGAATGATATCCGCCTGATTGGCTCCCAAGGCCCGCCGGATACCAATTTCGCGGGTTCGTTCGGTCACAGTTGCTAACATGATGTTCATGATTCCGATGCCGCCCACAACCAGCGAAATTGCCGCGATCAGACCCATGAAGGCCATGAACATCAGACGCGTCGTTCGGGCCTGTTCGAGTAATTCGAGCGGAGTGACGATGGCAAAATCTTGCTCGTCGTGTCGACTTTCCATGATCGACTGAATGGCGATGGAGGTTTCGAGTACATCTTCAATGTCTTTTACGCGAAAGGTAACTTGGCTGATTTGAACAACTTCGTTGACTCGGGTGCCGGCACTTCGCTCCATGGTCCAGTCACCAATGCGACGCCAGAAAGTTGTCAGTGGGGCATAGACATCGTCTGTGAAATCTTGTGCTTCGAGCGAACTGCCCACCGCGGCCATCATACCTCGCGGTTTGGTAACCCCTATGACACGATAGGGCATATTGCGAATGAGGATGACGATTCCGATGCAAGATTTCAGCGGCCTCAATGATTTGGCGACCTCGTAGGAAAGCACGCACACGTTATCGTTGTTGGTGATGTCCGGTGCTTCGATAAATCTTCCTTCATGCAATTCGAGTTTTAGCACATCGTCATACTCGGGCGTGCAGCCGATGAAGTGAACCGCCCTGTCTGTCTCACCGTAATAGAGCTCTCGATTCGCGTCCCGGATTTGGAGGGCTTGATCGATTGAGGGGATCGTGCTCGAGAGAACGTCGAAGTCGTCGCGTGTGATTCCATAAACTGCCATGGACTCTTGGGAGAGTTCTTCGGTAACAGGTTTTACGCTGCGAAGGATGATGTTGTTGGTGCCTAGTTCTTCAATTTGCTGTTGGACTTTTTGACTGATTCCCTCGCCAATTGCGAGCAGCCAAACAACGCTGGCGATTCCAATGAAAATACCAAGTACGGTCAAGCCACTTCGCATTGGATGCAAGGCGAGGCTTTTGGTACCAATCTTCCAGATTGTCGGTCGCAGTAGTTTCATAGCGCAAACAATTGGGAATCAGAGCGGAGAGAACGCGGGTGACGAAGGAAAGTGAACGCGATTAGGGAGATGCCGGGAAATCAATTGCATCACGATAGGTGTCGGCATCGACGAGAATTTCTTCTCCAGCGCTGAGCCCCTTGGTGATGACTGCAAACTTGTCATTGTTTGAGCCGATACTTACTAATTTTGGTTCGATCTTTCCCGCTGGCGTTTTGACGATGACGAAATAAGTATCTTTGCCCCGAAGCACAAGGCTGGAGACGGGAACCATCAAAGCATTTTCTTGTTGCTCGACAAAAATCTCGACCTTGCCTCGCAAACCTCCGCGAATCAATGGACTTGATTCGGTGATGTCGACAAAGACTTCATACTCAATCGGAGCTTGATAGTAGCGTCTGGGCAACGGGAACGAGCTGACTCTTCGGACGACTCCTGCGATTGGAGTTTCAGGAGCTGTGTCAACTCGAACTTCGACTCGCTGCCCGACTTTGACCTTGTTAATCTTGGAGTCGTTGACCTTTGCATTGACCTGCATTTTTGAAGGATCAGGTAGATAGAAAATTTCCTGGCCGTCACGAATTGACTCGCCTTCTTCAATCACAATCGAAGAGTCTCGCCGATCGGAATCATTTGCGTAAACCACGGTTCCTGCTTGGGGGGCGACGATGCGACAGCTCTCGACCTGGCGAAGGTATTCGGCCTCACGTTGTTGGCTTAAATCGAGACGAAATTGAGAGGCCTCGAGTTGTGCTTCTTGCTGGTCGATTTCTGAAGTAAATTCAGCAATCTGCTGGTCGATGCTGAACTCTTTATAGATACGAAGATCTCCTTCGGCCAATCTGAGCTTTACTTCGGCATTTTCTTTTTTAAATCTATCAGCTTCCATTTGTGATTTGGTCGCATAGCCTTTGGAATTGAGATTCTTGGTGTGGTAGTAGTTATCCGCGGCTCGTACTGCTAAATCTTTGGCGACCAGAATCTCTGCGTTTAGTTTTTCAATTTCTTGGGCTTTTTTACCGTCTATAAATTCCTCTAGTTTTTTCTTAGCCGCTTTGAGCTGACTTTTCGCCTTAATAACGTCAGAATTATCTTTGGCGACGACAATTTTTCTTTCGGTCAACTCTTCTTTTAAAAGTGAGTCGTCCAACTGGCAGAGGAAGTCCCCTTCTTCGACCTTGGTTCCCTCGGGAACCAAATCGAGAATGGCAACCCCTTCTTTACCGCGAGACTTAACACGGCAGCGAATTTCGATGTTACTTGAACTTCCGATATCACCGACCTCATTAACGGACGATATAAATGTGCCCTTAAATGCGGTGAACGTAATTGCATCGGCGCCGATACTCGCTTGCTTGTCACCGTAATTTCGCATCAATAGCGATCCCACAACAACCGTGCTGCAAAGTAGCAGAGCGACCAAAATGATGAGTTTTACAATTCCTGTTCGATGGTTCATGGATGTCTTCATTACTGGCGGAATCAAATTACTTTCTTTTTAATTACCGAATTTACGAGGTGATTATTTTAAATTTTTTACGATTTCATGATGTCCGAGAGGGGGCGATTATTTACCGGTGCCTTCGTTAATCATGTTATTTTAAGGGAAAGCCTGTGAGAGTCGTTTTTTACAAGCTGCAGATTAAATTTGTAGAAGGTGAGAGCACGATTCTACTCCAAATAAACGCAGTTTATCCCACACTTTGTTGATTTCGTCACTGGAGAGCCGGTTTTTCGATGCTCGACTTGCCTAATCCGATTCTTCCGAATCTCTCCCCAAATCGAGAATCTGTGGCCATGGGAACGAATTCATGCTGGAACTGGGGCGACTACTCGGACAAGGCTCCATTTTGTATGATGACAGAATGTCAGAAGAAAACGAAAAAAATCTCGCAATTCCGGTTCGTGTATTATTGGTCGATAACGATAAAGACCATGCTAAAGCGATGCATGAGAGTCTTGAGCGGATTGGCTTGGAATGCAGCTACGCGACCTCCGGTCCCGAGGGCGCGCGGATGCTCAATGAGAATACATATGAGGTCGTGGTCACCGATCTGATGATGAACGATGTGGATGGCATGGCGATTTTGAAGAAAGCCAAAGACATCCAACCAGACTGTGAAGTTATTTTGGTGACGGGCCATGCGACCGTTTCCCGGGCCGTGGAGGCGATGCGTGAAAGGGCGTTTAATTTTCTTGAGAAGCCAATCACTCCTAAGCGTCTTCAAGCGGTAGCTTCGAAGGCTGCTGAGTCAGTGCGGATTCGATTGCAGAATACCCACTTGCAGTCCCGTCTGGATGAACGTTACGGGTTTGAAAATCTAATTTTTGCCAGCGAGAGTATGAAAAATGTGGTGGAGCGGCTTAAGCGAATCGCTCCTACGGATGTTGGCGTTTTAATTACCGGTGAGACCGGAACTGGAAAGGACGTCGTCGCTCAGGCGATTCATCAAAATAGCCCTCGCAAGAAAAAGCCATTTGTAGCCATCAACACGGCAGCCGTGGCGGAGCACTTGGTTGAGAGCGAGTTGTTCGGTCATGTTAAAGGCGCTTTTACCGATGCGATTTCTGATCGCCAAGGTAAATTTGAATACGCCAACGGCGGAACATTGTTTCTCGATGAAGTTGGCGACATGCCGATGCCAACTCAAATCAAGTTGCTGAGGGTTCTGGAGGAGCGGGAAATCACCCGGGTAGGTGATAATAAATCAATTCCTGTCAATGTTCGTGTTTTGGCAGCGACCAATAAAGATCTGGAAAAGGAAATTGAAGAAGGTCGCTTTCGGAGTGATCTTTATTTTCGCCTCAAGATCGTATCAGTCCACTTGGATCCGCTGAATCAACGGCGTGAAGACATTCTGCCTTTGGCTGATTTTTTTCGTCGTCAGGCCAATAAAAAGAACGGCCGGAAAACGAAAGGGTTTTCTCCGGCTTTGCGTCGCTGGATGGTTGGATACAGTTGGAAGGGCAATGTCCGGCAACTAAAAAATGTTGTTGAAAGTCTCGTCGTAATGGATCTCGATGACATGCTTGATATGGATGACTTGTCCCCTGACTTAATCGGCGATGTCGACAAAGTCAGTTCTGTTGCGTCTGGAATTGAACCCGCGATTAGTTTTTTGGATGAGGGATCGTCCGAGTTGATTGGGAAGTCAATGAAAGAAATTGAGCGCTGGGCGACGGAGCAGACGCTCAAATTGGCCAACCAGAATAGAAAAGAGACCGCGCGTATTTTGGGAATCAGCGAACGTAACCTTTATCGCTTGATTCAGAAGTACGGTCTAAAACAGAGTGACGAAAAAAATTCTGAATCACCATCAAATTCTTCATCGCCAGATGAAGCTGAGGAAAGTCCGATAGATCCTTCGTAATTGTAAGCATCATTTTTAAGTAAATTTCCGCCAACAAAATAATGTCTTTTGAGGATGTTTGTGTTGGGTCTTCCCAGTCACTTACATTTCGCTTGAGTCGGGTAAACCATGAGTCAATTGCAATTAAACCCAATCCGGCAACTTTCGGCGAGTGTGATCAACAAGATCGCCGCCGGTGAAGTTATTGAGCGGCCCGCAAGTGTCGTGAAGGAACTGTTAGAAAACTCGGTGGACGCTGGTGCAACTCGGATCGAGTTAACGATCGAACAAGGTGGAACTGAGTTAATCCGGGTGACGGACAACGGATCTGGGATCCCACAGGAGCAGTTGCCGTTGGCAGTCACAAGTCACGCGACGAGTAAAATTATTGATGCGGACGATCTATTCCAGGTCGCGACGATGGGCTTTCGTGGAGAGGCCCTCGCATCGATTGCGGAAGTCAGTCAGACAACGATTCGCTCCCGAACTGCTTTGCAGGATTGTGGTTTTGAGATGTTAATTAATGGCGGGCATCGCGAACCAGCACAACCGTGTGGCTGCCCTCAAGGGACCACCATTGAAGTCCGCCAATTGTTTTACAACACTCCAGTGCGTCAGAAATTCATGAAAACTGCCCAAACCGAACGCGGGCACATCATGGAAGCATTCACTCGAATTGCTTTGGCG
>Ga0055584_100004700_pt1 | contig 13364 bp, 11 predicted proteins | sample OSDHelmetaG_FD_58716 | JGI IMG/M metagenome (GOLD analysis project Ga0055584, IMG submission 58716) | Pelagic marine sediment microbial communities from the LTER site Helgoland, North Sea, for post-phytoplankton bloom and carbon turnover... | ecosystem: Environmental > Aquatic > Marine >... | reverse complement strand
AACCTGTTCCGCGTATCAGGCATTGATGCAGACGCATTGGGTAAAGAGCCTGTTCCGCCGCCGAAAGTCCCGGACAACGCAACAGATGCCGACATAGAAGCGGTGATCTGGGATCAACTCAAAACCTGTTACGACCCGGAGATTCCCGTCGATATTGTGAACCTCGGCCTTATCTACCGCTGCGAGATTGTTGCGCTCGGGAACGGACAGCGGTCCGTCAATGTCGATATGACCCTGACCGCGCCGGGATGCGGCATGGGCGATGTGCTCGTTGCCGACGCCCGCGAGAAGATCGCCATTATCCCAACGATCAATGACGTGGTCGTGGAGCTGGTCTTCGACCCACCGTGGAATGTCGGTATGATGTCAGACGAAGCAAGACTTCAAACAGGGTTAATGTAAATTCTATAAATAACGCGTAAGTTAATGAAAATATTAACATTAGTAAGACATGCGAAATCGGACTGGAAAGACACCAGCCTGAGTGACAAGCAGCGCCCATTGAATCGGCGTGGCGCACGGAACGCGCCGGAAATGGGCGAAAGAATCGCGCAACACGGCATTCGGCCATCGCTCATCATCGCAAGCCCGGCCGTCAGGGCCTGGACAACAGCGAAGATTATCGCGAGCGCGATCAGCTACCCGGCAGAATTCCTGCAGCGCGAAGAATCGCTATACCTCGCATCTCTAAACGATCTCCTGGACGCCGTCGCTGCACAGGACGATGGTTTCAATAGCCTCATGGTCGTCGGCCACAATCCTGGCCTGACCGATTTTGCCAACTTCCTGGTGCCGGGCCTCACCAATAATCTCCCGACGTCCGGCGTTGTCTCGGTACAGTTCAAGGGCGACGACTGGAGCCTCTATGAGCAGCCAAAAACCGAACTCATCGCCTATGACTACCCGAAGCTAGAGCACTAGCCAACAGGCTTCAGCATTCCGGTACATTGACGGCAAGACCACCCTTCGACGTTTCTTTGTAATGCGTCGACATATCAAGGCCCGTCTGGCGCATCGTCTCGATAACCTGGTCCAGCGTTACCTTGTGTGTCCCGTCCCCGTGCATCGCCAGCTGCGCCGCATTGATCGCCTTGACCGCTCCCATGGCGTTTCGCTCGATACACGGTATTTGCACCAGGCCGCCGATCGGATCGCAGGTCAGTCCCAAATTATGTTCCATGCCGATCTCCGCGGCCTCTTCGATATCGTCATTCGACCCGCCCAGTGCGGCAGCAAGGCCACCAGCCGCCATCGAACAGGCGACGCCAACCTCACCCTGACAGCCCATTTCAGCACCGGAGATCGACGCGTTGGTCTTGTAAAGAACGCCGATCGCACCTGCCGTTAACAGATAGTTGCGCACGCCTTCTTCGTTGGCGTCATCGATAAAGTCCTCGTAGTACATCAATACCGCCGGAATGATTCCGGCAGCACCGTTTGTCGGCGATGTCACCACCCGGCCACCGGCAGCGTTTTCCTCATTAACGGCGATTGCGTAGGCGTTCACCCAACCCATTGCATGCACCGGAGACCGCTTACCCTGCTCGGAAAGTTTCCGGCTCATTTTCGGCGCTCGCCTCAGAACAGACAGCTTGCCAGGCAAAACGCCGTCTGTTCGTAAACCACGTGCTACGCAGTCTCGCATCGCCTGGCACAGAGACGAGATTCGTTCATCAACTTCGTCCGCCGGTCGCCATGAGGTTTCATTGCGATAGATCAGCTCAGCGATCGTAAGATTGTTGTCCGCAGCGCATTTCAGCAAAGACTCACTGGTATTATAAAAAAGCGGCGGTGCGCCCTCCTGTGTCTGCGGCTCCGGATCGTCGTTCTTCGCAATAAAGCCGCCGCCCAGCGAATAGTACTCATCCTCAGCCAGCACTTCGCCCGATGCGCCGCGCGCGACGAAACGCATGCCGTTGGTGTGGCGAGGCAGTTCCTGCTCAAAATCGAAAACCAGGTGTTCATCGGGGTCGAATGCCAGATCGCCCACCCCGGGAACCTGAAGTCGCTTGTCCGCATGTATCGCTCGCAATCGTCCTTCCACCGAATCGGGGTCTATTGTCTCGGGCGTAAGTCCGGACAGACCAAGCAACACCGCGGAGTCTGAGCCATGCCCCTTCCCGGTCCATGCCAACGATCCGTGCAGGGATACATCAATCCTTGCAACATCGCCTGCAATGGCACCCAGGCTTTCCACAAAAGCACCGGCAGCTTTCATGGGACCGACCGTATGCGAACTGGACGGACCAATGCCGATTTTGAAAATATCGAAAATGCTGACGGCAGCCATCAATGCACCTCTTAATCAGTGCCCAGTGACAGCAGGCTGGCATTTCCGCCGACGGCAGAGATGTTGTTGCTGACGGTGTATTCGGCGCCAAACCGCTGCAGGTAGTTTGGACCGCCCGCTTTCGGGCCCGTCCCGGAAAGGCCACGACCGCCGAAAGGCTGGACGCCGACGACGGCTCCGATCATGTTGCGATTCACGTAGAAGTTGCCAGCACCTGAAGCTTCGGCGAGCCCCTTGGCCCGGGAGTCGATGCGGCTGTGGAGTCCCATCGTCAAACCGTAACCAGTGGAGTTTATCGCTTGTACGGTCTCATCCAGCTTCTTGCCCTTGAATTTCATGACATGCAGTACGGGACCGAAGACTTCGCGCTCCAGGACATCGATGCTGTCGATTTCGATGAGCGTTGGTGCAAAGAATGTTCCGCCCTCGGCAGATTTCGGAAGCTTGCATCGATGAACGATTCTCGCTTCCTTGCCCATCCGTTCTACATGCGCGTCGAGAACCGTCCGCGCCTGTTCGTCGATAACCGGACCAACGTCCGTATTCAGGTGCCTGGGATCTCCGATATCGAGTTCGTCCATGTAACCGACCAGCAACTCCAATGTGCGTGGTTCGATCTCCTCCTGGACACACAGCAGTCGCAAAGCCGAGCAACGCTGTCCGGCGCTGTTAAAAGCTGAATAGATGCTGTCGTGGACAACCTGTTCCGGCAATGCAGAACTGTCAACGAACATCGCATTTTGCCCGCCCGTCTCGGCGATCAGGATGCCGATAGGGCCGTCACGGTGAGCGAGCGTCTGGTTGATCAGCCGTGCAGTCTCGGTCGACCCGGTAAACGCGACACCCGCAACCCTGGGGTCTGCGACGGCCCGTCCACCAACCTTCGCGCCGTCTCCCGGTAGAAAATGCAGGACGTTGCCCGGCACACCGGCCTCCAGCATCAGCTGCGCGACGCGGAAAGCGACCAGCGGCGTTTGCTCGGCAGGTTTAGCCAGGACAGCGTTTCCGGCCGCCAGCGCTGCGGCGACCTGGCCGGTGAATATGGCAAGCGGGAAGTTCCAGGGGCTGATACAGACGAACACACCGCGTCCACGCATGCCGTAGGTATTGCGTTCCCCGGTCGGCCCCGGCATTTCGACGGGGTCACCAAAGTGCGTCAACGACTGCGCGGCGTAATAGCGAACAAAGTCGACGGCTTCGCGCAGCTCTGAAACGGCATCGGGAATTGTCTTGCCCGCCTCCCGGACACACAACTCCAGTAGCTCCGCACGTCTGTCTTCGATCAGATCGGCGACCTTATTGAGTATCGCCGCTCGCCCGGCAGCGCCCGTTCGATCCCAGGCCACCTGGCCGACCACAGCAGAGTCCAGCGCAGCATCCACATGTGCCTCGCTCGCCAGCAGGCAGGTACCGACGACATCCGCCGTATTCGCCGGGTTGACCGAGGCGACTTCCTCGCCCGACTGCTCTTTGCCCGCTACGATCGGCCGCGCCGTCAGGGTCTTGCTGCCAAAGGCCTCCATTTCTCTTAATAGTTCGCGACTCACATTGCGGTCTGCGAGATTGAGTCCTTTGGAATTCGGTCGTTCCGGCTGGAATATGTCGGCCGGCCTTGGAATGCGGGGATGCGGCAGGCAATCATGTTCCCTCGCCATGGTAATCGGGTCCGCGACGATATCCTCGACGGCGATGGACTCATCCACTATTCGATTGACGAACGAGGTATTCGAGCCATTCTCCAACAGCCGTCTGACCAGGTACGGCAAAAGATCCTCGTGGCTGCCGACCGGCGCATATATTCGGCAGGGTCGATCGTGCTTCTCGGGATCAACGACCTCGGCATACAGCTCCTCTCCCATGCCGTGCAGGCGCTGGAATTCATAGTCACGACGCGAACCCGCGTAGTGCAGGACACTGGCCAGTGTGTGAGCGTTGTGTGTCGCGAATTGTCCGTAAAGCTTGTCACCCGCAGCCAATACCTGGCGCGCGGCAGCGAGATAGGAAATATCCGAGTGCGACTTGCGGGTAAAGACGGGGTAGCTTTCCAGACCGCGCTCCTGCGCCAGTTTGACCTCGGCGTCCCAGTAGGCGCCTTTGACCAGGCGAATCGGGATGCGCCTTCCCACATTGTCGGCAAGCGCCGTAAGGAAACGGACAGTATCGCCACCGCGACGCATGTAGGTCTGAACCGCCAGACCGAAGCCATCCCAATTATCAAGCGCCGGATCGCGATAGACGGTTTCGAATATATTGAGCCACATTTCGAGGCGGTCGGCCTCTTCGGAGTCGATTGTCAGGCCGATGCCAATTTTCTTTGCGTGAATCGCGAGTTCCAGAACCTCGGGAACCAGTTCCTTCATGACACGCTCTTCATTCGTGAATTCATAGCGCGGATGCAGTGCCGACAGTTTGACCGAAATTCCGGGCGCCGCAAACACATCCGTTGGCGCTTCCTTCATTGAAGCCCCGATGCTCTCGATTCCCGCGTGATAGTTAGCCAGGTATTTGGACGCGTCGGCCGATGTCAGCGCCGACTCGCCCAGCATGTCAAACGAATGACGGTACGGGAGAACCTCGTTTTTTGTCGCTCTCTTGATTGCTTCTGCGATGTTACGACCCATCACGAACTGGTGGCCCATGATCTTCATGGCCTGGCGCATCGCTGTTCTTATGACCGGCTCGCCAGCGCGGCCCACCATTCGACCCAGCATTTGACCCGGATTGCTCTTGGCCACCTCGTCCAAACTCAAAATCTGGCCGGTTAGCATGAGTCCCCAGGTCGATGCATTGACGAACAGGGAATCGCTGGTGCCGAGGTGGTTCTTCCACTCAGCGGATGTAATCTTGTCGGCAATCAGTCTGTCGGCCGTGTCCGCATCGGGAATACGCAACAACGCTTCCGCGATACACATGAGCAATACGCCTTCGGCGGAAGACAGGTCGTATTGCTGCAGAAACGCCTCGATACCACCGTCGGCCTTCGAGTTTTTACGAACAGCAGTAACGAGTTGTGCCGCCGTCGCCTGGATCTTTTCGCGACTTGCCTCGCCCGGATCCGCGATATCGGCCAGTTTTCTGACCAAAGCGGCCTCGTCAGCAAGGAACAAGTCGTTTATGTACGCGATTCTGCCTTCACGGGCAGCTGGCTGATCAACAAAGCTCATGGCATCACTCCGAAGACCCACCTGCATGGTGGCTTCAATTTACGGTGGACGGCCGGCGATTATAAGTTAATAACACGCTCACAGGCATCGGTATTCACTGCTATTCGCGATATAATTTCCGCAAGCAAATTGCCTGAGAAATCCAGTGTCTGAAGCCTTCTTCAATTCATTAGCATCCGAAACCGAATCCCTCAAAGCCGAGGGCCTCTTCAAATCCGAACGACTCATAGCGGGCCCACAGCAGGCCGCGATCAAGGTCCGTAGCAATGGCGACACCTCGGAAGTCCTGAACCTCTGCGCAAACAACTATCTTGGCCTTGCCAATCACCCTGAAGTGATCGCCGCTGCGCACAAAGCGCTCGACGACTTTGGCTACGGTATGGCATCGGTGCGCTTCATTTGCGGCACACAAACCATCCACAAGAAACTCGAAGAGCGTATTAGCGCGTTCCTCGGAACCGAAGACACAATCCTGTATCCGTCTTGTTTCGATGCCAATGGCGGCCTGTTCGAAACGCTATTGGGTCCCGATGATGCAGTCATCAGCGATGCGCTCAATCACGCGAGCATCATCGACGGCATCCGGCTCTGCAAGGCACAGCGCCATCGCTACGCCAATGACGACATGCAGGATCTGGAAACGCAACTCGAAAGCGCCAGGAATGCGAACAACAGGATGATCGTTACCGACGGCGTTTTCTCGATGGACGGCACCATCGCCAGTCTCGATAAGATTTGTGACCTCGCGGACAAACACGACGCGATAACAATGATCGATGACTGCCACGCCACGGGCTTCCTTGGTGAAAACGGACGCGGTACACACGAGTATCGCGGTGTCATGGGACGCATCGATATCATCACAGGAACGCTGGGCAAGGCCCTCGGCGGCGCCTCCGGGGGCTATACCTCGGGCCGCAAAGAAGTGGTTGGCTGGCTGCGTCAGCGATCCCGTCCCTACCTTTTTTCCAACTCGGTCGCCCCCATGATCGCAGCGGCTTCTATCGCCGTACTGGATCTGCTGGAGCGGGATAATTCCCTGCGGCAACAACTGCACAGCAACGCCGCGTATTTTCGCGAGAAAATGACCGAGCGCGGCTTCGACCTCAAACCCGGCGAGCATCCGATTATTCCGGTAATGCTCGGCGACGCGATGTTGGCAACCCAGATGGCGGACAAACTGCTTGAACGCGGCGTCTACGTGATCGGATTCTCCTTCCCGGTCGTGCCCAAAGGGCAGGCGCGTATCCGAACACAAATGTCCGCTGGTTTGACACGTGAACACCTGGACAAGGCGATCGACGCATTTACGGATGTCGGACGCGAACTGAAAGTAATTAGCTAGGACGAGAGATGAAAGCACTGGTAAAGGCCAAAGCCGAACGCGGTATCTGGATGCAGGATATCGACAAACCTGAAGTCGGCCATAACGATGTCCTGATCAAGGTAAATCAGACAGCGATCTGTGGAACTGACATTCACATTTTCAAATGGGACGAATGGGCGCAGGCCACGATCCCCGTGCCGCTCGCCGTCGGTCACGAGTTCTGTGGCGAGATCGTTGAAATGGGCATTGAAGTACGTGGATTTTCAGAGGGCGACCGCGTATCGGCGGAAGGACATATCACTTGCGGCGTGTGCCGCAATTGTCGCGCCGGTCGACGACATTTATGCATGAACACCGTTGGCGTCGGCGTTAATCGTCCCGGGGCTTTCGCCGAATACATTGCCGTTCCGGCATTCAATGTATTCAAGCTTCCGGATGCCATTGGCGACGACATGGCGTCGATACTCGACCCTCTGGGCAACGCAACGCATACGGCCTTGTCGTTTGATCTGGTTGGGGAAGATGTATTGATTACGGGCGCAGGACCCATCGGCATCATGGCGGTCGCCATCGCAAAATACGCCGGGGCACGGCACGTCGTCATTACGGATGTTAATGACTACCGATTGGACCTTGCGAGAAAAATGGGTGCAACGGCCGCTGTAAACGTTACAACCGAATTGCTGGACAAGACCATGCTTGATCTTGGCATGGAGGAAGGTTTCGACGTTGGAATGGAAATGTCCGGCAATCCACTGGCCTTCCGCGACATGCTGAGTACGATGCATCACGGCGGCAAGATCGCAATGCTCGGCATTCTGCCGCCCGATACGGCGATTGACTGGAATCAGGTGATCTTCAAGGGCCTCGTGCTGAAAGGCGTGTACGGCCGCGAGATGTTTGAAACCTGGTACAAGATGTCGAGCATGCTGCAAAGCGGCCTGAACATTGACCCGATCATCACGCATCACTTCCCTGTCGACGACTTCCTGCCCGCCTTCGAACTAATGGAATCGGGACAGACAGGAAAGGTCATCCTGAACTGGAATTAATAAGCGCCTAATAGTTTGATGCTATTTTCGGTTCTCCGCCCAGATCGCCAACTTCCTGGAGTAGGTATCGATACTGTGATCCGAAAGCAGCTTGAATTCACCGCGAAAAATATTGCCAAACTGCTTCGCCCACCACATTACTTTATCGTAAGTGCCTACGGTGTAGCGGAGGCGCACGCTATCCCCTTCGCCCACGAGATAACTGTCATAGCCTGAGTGACGATACTTCTGCGCATCAAGGAGCGTCTTGGACACGCTATCGAACCAGGCGCTCTCCCGGACTTGCGTTATCAGGCCGGCAAAGGGGCTCAAAACCACGCCCACCACCAGCGCGAAAAGTCGAACGCCGTACACCAGTATCGGATTGGGCAAGCGCGGCACAATATCGACATGGTTGACTACGCGATAGATGGGCGTTTTTATGTCGTAGTCGAATGTCTTGGTTCCAACCGGTGGAGAGCCGAACGTGTAACAGGCACCGGTGATATCGCTCGCCAGAAATTTCACTGCGGTGACCGCCAGTGCTCCACCCAAAGAGTGTCCGGTGATAAATAGTTGGAGTCCCTTAACCTCGTCCTTCGCTAACGCTCCGACAATTTCATCGCGCAGAGCGTCAAACTGGGACCAGTAGCCAGCGTGCATCAGAGCGCTTCTCCCGTCGTGCTCGACGTCAACCAGACGCGCTTTGATGTCCGCCTTTATATCCTTGAGACTCGGTTCCGTTCCTCGAAAAGCAAGTATCGCGACGCCCTGTGATTGATGCGTGCAAAGAAAGGCCTGGGTGCCCGCTCCCTGATCACAAAAAGTCTCCGCGAGTGAGAATCCTTTCTTGTCCAGAATTTCCGCAAGGATAGCTTTACTTTCTGCGGCGCTGGAACTCGTGACCTGAGACTTGATCAGTGCTTCAAGAGCAGCCAGTTTCTGATTTTCAGGAATCAACGCTCTGACCTGGCTAATCACCTCGTCAATGTTGCTGCCACCTTCAAATTTGAAATACGCCAGACGGGACATTTCAGCCATTATGTAGCTTGTGCGGTCACTGTACGCCGCCCGTTTGGTCGGTGATTCCAGGAGTGCTTCGTGCGCAAAATAATCCTGCATCGTTCTTCTCCAAAATCTCTGTTGCCACTAGCCGGTGATTTGCAGGGCTGAGGATGCTATTCGTGTAAAGCAATTGACTTTTAAAAAGCCAGAAGCTGTTGCTCAACAATATAACACCTCGGCAGCTGGTTTCAGGTGCCTGCATGTGCCTACGGGTTACTCCGTATTGAGCTGAGCGTTGCAGGCTCTAATACTGTTAGCAGACGCTATAGGGAGGCGGTCGTTATGAGTCGCGAGCAACCTAACCTTGTGACATCAGGCTAATGGGCATCCCTGCCTTCCACCTTGTCACAGGATGGGTCGCAATATTGCTCGGAGCCGTTTCCGGCGCCGCAATGGGCCTGTTCTTTCACAAGGACACATGGGCAGGTGGCTACGCTTCGTTTCGCCGCCGCATGCTGCGGCTGGGCCACATCTCGTTTTTCGGGATCGGCTTTCTGAATCTTCTTCTCGGCCTGACACTGTTTCAGATCAGTTTGCCCGAAACCTATTTGCGCATTGCCTCTATCGGATTCGTGGCCGCGGTAATAACAATGCCCGCTTGTTGCTATCTTTCCGCCTGGAGGAAGCCGATGCGGCACCTGTTTCCGATACCGGTCATCGCTGTACTCGCGGGCACCCTGTCGCTTCTGGCGGGATGGGCTACAACATGAAACTCGGCCTGATCGCGATGAGTGGCGTGCGTGCGCACAATGAAGAACTCACGCGGCTGGGACTGACGCTGCCCGGTTTCGTCGAACGAAACAAGATCATCGCATCTCTGCCTAGCCTCGGCTTACTGACTTTGGCCGGCATGACACCGGACGACGTGGATCTCGAATACATTGAGGTTGACGACATCGCAGAGATCGACACGCTCCCCGGCGATTTCGACGCCGTTGCGATTTCATCGTTCTCCGCCCAGATCAAGGAAGCGTATACGCTGGCTGATCGGTTTCGAGCAGCCGGTGTGACCGTTATTCTTGGCGGTCTGCACGTCACCGCACGGCCGGATGAGGCATCGACGCATGCCGACAGCATCGTCATCGGTGAAGGTGAGCCGGTCTGGCCGCAGCTCATTCGCGATTTGAGCCAACAGCGGCTGCAACGGAGGTATGACTCGAGGGGCACACCGTTCAACCTCGGCAATTCGCCGATGCCACGCTTCGAGATGCTGGACATCGAGCGCTATAACCGACTTACCATTCAGACACAGCGTGGCTGCCCGTTTAACTGCGAGTTTTGCGCCGCTTCGATCCGGCTATCACCGACATTCCGGGTAAAGCCTGTCGACCGGGTCATCGCCGAGATTCGCCGGATCAAGGAGCTTTGGCCGGAACCCTTCATCGAGTTCGCCGACGACAATTCTTTCGCGAACAGGAAGCATGCCAAGCGACTGCTGCGCGCGCTGATACCCGAGAAAATTCGCTGGTTCACTGAATCCGACATCTCTGTTGCGAAAGACAACGAATTGCTTGGGTTGATGCGAGACAGCGGCTGCGCTCAGGTACTGATCGGCCTTGAGAGCCCAAGCCCGTCGGCGCTGCACGGCATAGAAAAGAGATCCGATTGGAAAGCCAGACAGATCGATACTTACATATCCGCGATAGACAATATCCAAAGCCATGGGGTCACCGTCAATGGCTGCTTCGTGCTCGGCCTTGACGGCACGGGTCCGGAGAGCTTTGAACAGGTCCGCGACTTCGTAAAGGCAAGTGGACTCTACGAAGTACAGATCACCATTCAGACACCGTTTCCCGGCACGCCACTATACGAGCGGCTGCGGAACGAAGGACGATTGCTTGACGAAACCGCCTGGGAGCTATGCACCTTATTTGACGTGAACTTCAGGCCCAGCGATATGACGGTGTCGGAATTGGAAAGCAATTTTGTATGGCTGGCCAAGGAACTCTATAGCGCAGAAGCTACCCGGGCTCGCCGTTTCGGGTACGTCCGAAAACTGCACAATTTGAACAGACGCGTACGATCGTACGCTGGAGGTGTGGCATGAACCCAAAGCTCATAAAACCATTCTACCTTATTGCCGCGTTGTATGACGGCGTGCTGGGAATCGCTTTCATTATTGCACCGGCGCAGATCTTCGCCATGTACGCAGTGGAGCCCCCGAATCACATGGCGTATGTCCAGTTTCCCGCACTATTGCTCATACTATTCGGCATCATGTTTTACCGGATAGCCATGGATCCGGTAAAAAATCGTGATTTGATTTTGTACGGCTGCGGATTGAAAGTGTCGTATTGCTCGCTGACTTTCTGGTACCTGTTCACAACTGGAGTACCGTCGATGTGGGTTCCGTGGGCGTGGGCCGATCTTGTATTCCTCGCTCTGTTCGTCACTAGCTGGAGGAGTCTCGGCTCCAATTCCACAGCTGCGTCTCAAGCCTAGAGCGCTGGAAAATGACGGTGGGGCGCGGCAGACTATTGTCTGTTCGGCAATTCCTGGCTCAGGATTTCTCTGTGCGTTTGTCTGATATCAATGCGCCAGCCATGATCGCAACCACCGCCATTGTCCAGACGATGACAGCACCGGTTGGCAGGTCGAGTACGAACGACAGCAAGATACCGATAAAATAGGACAATGCGCCAACCGCGTAGCCGGCCAGAAGACGGTTGCCACGACGAATTCCGGTCGTTGCCAGTGCCGGGATGATGAGGCTTGCGAAAACGAGATATATCCCGACGATCTGCACAGAGGCTGTTACGACAACAGCAAACGCCAGATAAAACGTCAGGGCACCGAATTTCAGCCGGAAGAAATACCAGGCGAGAAGTATGAGGCCGTACAGTGCTGCGACCGGCCAGATCGACGACCAGGTCGTCCATAAAATTTGTCCGACCAGCAGTTCCTTGAGGTGCTCGCTACCGTGCGGATTCCCGGCGAGCAGCAATATGCCGCCCGTGGCAGCGAGGATGAAAAGGACTCCGATCAGAGGCTCCTGAATCCTGGACCAACGTTTTTCAGTCCAATGCAGACCAACTGCTGCCAATAACGCGGCACTGACGGCCGCCAGCTGCACTTCAATACCGTGCGGGTCCCAGTCCATCGCATGGGCGGCGATTACGCCCAGTCCGGCGACCTGAGCAATCGCCAGATCGATGAAGATTATCCCCCGCCTGAGAACCTCCTGACCGAGCGGAACGTGCGTACTGAGAACCACGAGCCCGGCGACAAGTGCCGGTCCTATGATGCTCCAGTCGATTACATCCATCACATAGTTGCTCCAAGCAGGCGATCGATTATATCGTCATACAGACTGAAGAGGTCCGTTGCACCCTCCGTTCCGCCGATTGACAAGGGCAGAACGACGGCCGTAATGCCGGTTCGTTCGGCAAGCCAATTCGCCGGTTTGTCGTCTTGATAAGGTGCACGAATAATGACGTCCGCACCACCGTCTGCGAATTCTCTGGTCAATTGACTGAGATGAGTTGCGGTTGGCGGCAGACCCGGCAAAGCCTCCATGTTTCCAACCTCTTCCAGTCCAAGCCAGCGCTCGAGATACACCCAGGATTTGTGGTGGGTAATTACGCGTTTTCCACGAAGCGGCGCCGCCCTGGTTTCCCATTTCACAATCGCGTCCTGCCACCGGCGCAGAAAATCTGCATTTCTGGACTTGTAGGTCGACGCGTTCTCTGCATCGAGTTCCGCCATTCTTTCGGCAAGCACCTTGGCAACCGCAGCTACATTGTGTGGATTGGTCTGCACGTGCGGGTTTCCCAGCGGATGGATATCCCCTCCGGCGCGATCTGCACTCGCTGTCGCGTCAAGCCGGACAACGAAACCGCTGGCCTCCATATAGCCGCGACTTCCCGGCCGGACATCGCGGTTGTTCGCTTTTTGCAGTAAGGCCGGCAACCAGCCGATTTCAAGCTGTGCTCCATTGCAGATAACAATATCTGCTTTGCGCACTTTCGCAATCAGGCTGGGGCGTGCCTGGATATAGTGCGGATCCTGAAGCGCAGTCGTCGCCGAGTAGGCTTCGACGAGATCACCGCCGATTTCCTCAGCAAGTGCCGCCCACCCGGGTTCGCAGCCAAAAATGCGCAGCTCTGCATGACCCAAGAGAGGCGTCAGCAGCAAGAACATCGTGATAGTTGCTCGCATCTTGAATACCCTCAAAACGAATGCGCGCCATGCGCACCGATACTGTGTATGTATTGCAGGCCCCACTGATTATCATCATCGGGCCCTGCCTCGTCTCGTGTAAATTGCAGTCGCAATCGACTGAACTCACTATTGGCCCAGTCTGCCATGAGGCTGTAACGGCGAGGATCGCTCACTGGCGCTGCCAGCGAAGTCCCGTCGAACACAGCGCCAGGATCGTCAGAACTCAAATTATCCACCCGGGCACCCACTCGCCATCGCTGTCGGGGTTGGTAAATGCCCTGCACGTACCAGCCACTCTGGTCGACCTTGTACGGCGTCGGCGCCAG
>Ga0055584_100004699_pt1 | contig 13364 bp, 11 predicted proteins | sample OSDHelmetaG_FD_58716 | JGI IMG/M metagenome (GOLD analysis project Ga0055584, IMG submission 58716) | Pelagic marine sediment microbial communities from the LTER site Helgoland, North Sea, for post-phytoplankton bloom and carbon turnover... | ecosystem: Environmental > Aquatic > Marine >... | reverse complement strand
GCGCGGGATCGGCGACCCCCGCGCCAGTACCATCGATGCCATCGAGCGGAGCCTGAGGCGCGGCGGCATCACTTTTATGGATGATGGAGAGTCCGAGGGCGTTTCCCTTCGAAAGCTGCACCGACCAAGCGCTTTCGATACATACACGGCAAGTCGGCAGGTGCTTGAGGCGCTGGACCGAGCGTCTCTCTTGAACATTCAGTCTGTCGTGTTCTATCGAAATTCGGAAATTACGACGGAGGGCGAACATAAACACTATGTAGCCCTGTTATTAGACGGTCTGACACGCGCCATTGTTTTCGATCAAGCGCGTCTATCGCTTGAGACGTCGAGCCATGCGGCAGAAGTCGCCGGCATTATGCTGGCCGCCTTTTCGATGTATCGCGATGAAATCTATTATTTGCCGGAGTTCGTATCGGATTCTCTGCGCCTACCGCCCCATCACGCCGTTGCATTGATTAGTGAAACGGAGTTCGAAGAACTGAAGGATCCTGCGGATTTTTTTCAGCTTTTTGGCCTGACGCCTGATCGCATTGCACCTTGGCTGGAGCGCGATGATCATCCGCTACATCAGTTATTCGGACTTACTCAATCGCGCCTACAGCAGCCGTCAGAAGCTCCAGCGCTTCAATAACCGCCGCCGTTCGAACCTCTTGGCGATCTCCGGTAAATACGTAGCGGTGGGCGACGGGCGCGCATTGGCTCGTCGCAATTCCGATATAGACGAGCCCGACCGGTTTGCTTTCCGTCGCACCGCCCGGTCCCGCAATGCCTGTGAGTGAGGCCGCTGCACCGATACCGGTGCGGGTAAGTGCTCCGGCGCACATTTCCATTGCCACCGTATCACTGACCGCTCCAAATTTGTCGAGAGATTTGGAACTTACGCCGACTTCTTCATGTTTTGCTTCGTTGGAGTATGTGACGAACCCACGGTCGAGCACATCTGAAGAACCAGCGATATCGGTCAGGCATCCGCTGAGCAAACCACCGGTACAGGACTCTATCGTGGACAGTCGGACTTGGCGGGCGCGACACAGGTCAACCAATGTTTTCGCGCGTTCGTTAATCTCGTCCGGAAAAGTGTACTTCATAAAATGACCCTCAAGATAATTAAGGAGACCACTCCCGCGTAGAGTCCGGCGACGACATCGTCCAACATAACTCCGAGTCCGCCCGGTAGTCGCTGCTCGGCCCAATTCGCCGGCCATATCTTGGTGATATCAAAGATGCGAAATAACACGAAGGCTACGCCGTACTCAACTAATCCAATTGGCAAAAATGAAATAGCGATTGCTTGGCCGACCACCTCGTCGATCACTACCGGACCTGGGTCTTTGTCACCTGATACTTCTATGTAAATGTTCGATGCCCAGATACCGATGAAGAAGAGAATGACGGCAAAAGCGACCACAGCACTTGGACCAAGGGACGTGTGTATCAGCCAGATAACGGGCAATGCGGCGATTGATCCCGCCGTGCCGGACGCAAAGGGAAATTTCCCCGAGCCGAAGAATGTGGCGGCAACAATCGCAAAATTGGTTCTGAGGTTGCTCACGTGCCCGTCACCTCAACACTGGCAATCGCTTGCGCCGCGAGGCCTTCGCCGCGTCCCGTAAATCCGAGACGCTCGGTCGTCGTCGCCTTGATGTTGACCCTATCGAGAGGAATCTCCAAAATTTTAGCGACATTTGCTCGCATTTCCTCGCGGTGCGGCCCGACTTTTGGACGCTCGCCGATAATCGTGACATCGACGTTGACGATGGAACCGCCCACTTTGCGGATATCGGCGGCGGCGGCTTCCAAGAAGATATGCGAGGCGACCCCTTTCCATTGTGGGTCGCTTGGCGGGAAATGCAGGCCGATATCGCCACACCCGATCGCGCCGAGAAGAGCATCCGTCAAAGCGTGAAGCGCCACATCCGCATCCGAATGACCGATCAAGCTCATATCGCAGGGAACCATGATCCCGCAAAGGGTAATTCCGTCGCCGGGACCCAGCTTATGGACATCGAATCCCGTTCCAACGCGTGTCTGCATTTGGCGCTTTCCCATTATTTGTTCCGCGCGATCGAAATCCGCCTCTGCCGTTACCTTAATGTTTCGCTCATCGCCTTCGACGACGCATACAGGCATGCCAGCTTCTTCCATAACGGCCGCATCGTCCGTCGGCAAATCGCTGTCGCGACGTTGGTGTGCTTCCAAGATCGCCTCGAAACGAAAGCCCTGCGGCGTTTGCGCGCGCCAGAGACCGGCACGGTCGACGGTTGCCCCAATCAAACCGTCCGACACGCCAACGCGCTTGAGGGTGTCGGAGACGGGAAGGGCGGGTATGGCTCCGGGGCCATCCGCCAGCGCGGCAATGACCCGTTCGATCATACCGCGATCCGCAAAGGGGCGGGCGGCATCGTGGATTAAAACGATATCAGTCCCAAGGTCGGACAGGCTCTCAAGACCAGCGACCGCGGACAAATGCCGCTCCGCGCCGCCGATCACCGGGGGGAGAATATCCAATCCGGCAGTCGCGGCCCGATAAAGCTCTTGGTCGTCCGCATGAATTACCACGCGGATACAATCCACTGCCGGACAATCAACGAAACAGTCGATAGCGCGGCGGAGCACGGAGATACCGCCAATTTCTCGGTATTGCTTGGGAATGCCAACGCCCGCACGGGTTCCCCGACCGCCGGCCAGAAGCAATGCCACCACGGTCATGAAAAATATTCCTTCAATCTTCGCGTCACGAACAAATCCCGCATTTCATTGATCAAGCCAGCCGGGTTATATTTCGTTTATGACCCATACTGCAATCTCCTCGATATTGACGCTGATCGCTTTGCTCGCGTTTTCCGCTGCATTACTTGCCCCTAACAAAGGTCAGTCGACTTTTATGCAATTGGCCGCTTTTTCCGTCGGGACCATCGCGACGGTCTATTGGATATGGAGCCGGGAGTGGGGATTGGGTTTGCCCACGGCATTGCTGGCAAGCGTTCTCGCAACTGAGATTGCCTTTGGTTTGATCTTGCTACGTTCGCGCGAGGCTCTAAAACTCGGCAGCCTTTTGGGGCCATACCTGCTTGTAACTTGCCTGTTGGTCCTTTGGGCGGACGCTGTTCGCGGGACTGAAGCGGCCGAACCGGATATATCAGGATGGCTCGGCGCGCATATCAGCGCCGCCGTTCTGAGCTATGGTTTCGTTACCATAGGCGCCATCGCGAGCCTCGGGATCATCATGCGGGAACGCGCCCTGAAACGCAGAACAAGAGGCCGACTGACAGACCGGCTGCCATCAATTGCGGTTGCGGAGACGACCGAAATCATTGGCCTGACTGCTGCGGAAATCATCCTGGGAATTGGCATCATCTTCGGAATTGCCGCGGAATATACGACGACCGGCGCGTTTTTTCATATCACGCACAAGAGTTTGTTTAGCGTTGCGGCCTTCGTCGTAATTGGTGGATTGCTCATTCTTCATCTGCGGACCGGATTGCGGGGTCGGCTGGCCGCACGGATCGGGTTGTCCGCTTATCTCCTCGTCTCACTCGGATATCCAGGCGTTAAATTTGTCGGTGACATTTTACTGTCATGATCGAGCTGGGTTTAATTAAGGCTTGAGAGCAGTGCCGCTCCACTGTATTGATTAATCGATGTGCATTATTTTGCTGCTTAATTTATGAGCATAACTGCTGGTAATCTTACTCTCGCGGATCGCGCCCTATTGGCGCCGATGTCCGGCGTGACTGACTTCCCGTTTCGAAACATTCTCCGCTCGCTAGGCGCAGATGTTACGATATCGGAGATGACTGCGAGCCGGGCGATTCTTCGGGGCGAGCGCGAGGAATGCCGGAAACTCGATCAATTGGACGACCGGACAATTGTACAGATCGCCGGACACGAACCCGACGCAATGGCCGAAGCGGCTCGATATTGTGAAGCGCGCGGCGCCATCATGGTCGATATCAACTTTGGATGCCCCGCAAAGAAGGTGGTCAATCGATATGCCGGATCCGCATTAATGCGCGATGAGGAATTGGCGGGAGACATTCTGAAGAAAGTCGGGAAGGCCGTCGATATTCCAGTGAGCCTTAAGATGCGCACTGGATGGGATATCGAGAACCGGAACGCGGTGACCATCGCCAAAATTGCCGAGGATTGCGGTTTCTCACTCCTAACCGTGCATGGTCGGACACGGGCGCAAAAATTTACCGGAAAGGCGGACTGGCGATTCATTCAAAATGTGAAGAACGCAGTTTCCGTTCCAGTCATCGCGAATGGCGATATTGAGTCGGTAGACGACGCTCGAGAATGTTTGCGGCAATCCGGTGCGGACGGGGTGATGATCGGCCGCAGTGCTGTCGGGCGACCTTGGTTGATACCGGAGATAAACCGGGCGCTTTCTGATGACGCCACGGAATTTCAATTCAGTCTACGCGAAAAGATCGATACGGTCCGCGCCCACTATCTCGGCATGATCGCCAATTCTCCGGGTCGAAGAGGCGTCCTTACAGCCCGTAAGCATTTATCCGCATATTTCGACGTACTACCGCGTGCGAAGGAGCAATTACACGATGTTCTGCGGACCGAAGATGCCGAACTGGTGATCGACAGGCTCGACCAATACGCGGAACAGTGGGGGCGGGCGGCATGATAGAGCAGGCCGTTCCTGACGGCATACTCGGCGCTCTGACCGTTGCTGTTCTCGTCGTCGCGGAGAATGACGAGATAACATTCGCCAATCCGGCGGCGGAACAATTCTTTCAATCGAGTGCATCCACTCTCGTGAAGAGCTCGCTTCCGGAACTCGTGACTGCCGACAACCCACTATTGTCACTCATCGCGAAGGCACGAAAGCAAGACAGTGTCATCCGAGAATTCGGCTTCCGGCTCTCCACGCCGCGTCTCGGAACCCGAAGCGTGACGGTTGATTGCGCACCCCTAAGCGGATCGCCCGGATTTTTCGTTCTCACTTTTCAAGAACACACTTCGGCGGGGCGCCTTGGTGGATCGATGTCGCACCGAGATTCGGCCCGATCCCTGCGTGCCATGGCGGCAATGATGGCACATGAGGTGAAAAATCCGCTTTCCGGCGTGCGCGGCGCCGCGCAATTGTTGGAGCAAACCGTCCCATTCGAGGACAAACAACTGACGCGTCTTATCATCGAAGAGAGCGATCGGATTTGTAAACTCGTCGATGAGATGGACGCCTTTACGGAAAATCCACGCTTCGAGCGCGATGCGGTAAACATTCACGAGGTGCTCGATCGGGCGGTCGATATCGCGCGCCGGGGATTCGGTTCAGGTGTCACAATCCACCAAGAATATGATCCGTCCTTACCGCCAGTCTTCGGCAATCGCGATCATTTGGTCCAAGTGTTCTTGAATCTCGTCAAGAACGCCTGCGAAGCATGTTCGATGTCCGATGGTGAAATTCATATCGTCACCGGATTTCGCCATGGAATTAGACTGTCGGTGCCGGCGGCGAAGAGTCGACGAGATCTCCCGATCATGGTGACCGTTGCGGATAACGGGCCAGGCATCCCGGAAGATTTGGAGCCGCACATCTTCGACCCCTTCGTTTCCACCAAGATGGAGGGGACCGGATTGGGGCTGGCTTTGGTCGCGAAACTCATCGACGACCATGGCGGCATCATCGATCTAAAATCGAGCCCTGAGGGCTCAACGTTCCGTATTTTACTGCCGATGCAAAAATCCAATGAACAGGCCGATGCAAATGCCGGATAATGCGATCCTCATCGCTGATGACGACCGGTCGATACGGCAGGTTCTCAGCCAGGCGCTAGGCCGGTTAGGATATGAAGTTCGCGCGACCAGCAACGCCGCGACGCTCTGGCAATGGGTCTCGAACGGCGAGGGTCGGCTGGTCATCACCGATGTCATCATGCCGGACGAGAATGCGCTCGATCTCATTCCGCGCATACAAAAAATTCGCCCTGAATTGAAGGTGATTGTAATGAGCGCGCAGAATACGCTGCTGACAGCGGTGCGCGCGAACGAACGCGGTGCTTTCGAATATTTGCCGAAACCGTTCGATTTGAATGAATTGATCTCCGTCGTCGAACGAGCGTTAGAGGTGTCCAAACCCAACGCGCCACCGGCACGCAAGCCTGAGACCGTCGACGAGCTGCCCTTGATCGGTCGATCCAGCGCCATGCAGGAAATTTACCGTGTTATGGCGCGATTGATGATGACGGACCTGACGGTGTTGATCACCGGTGAATCCGGTACCGGCAAAGAACTCGTCGCCAGGGCATTGCACGATTACGGCGGTCGCAAAGAGGGACCGTTCGTCGCAATCAACATGGCGGCAATCCCACGGGAATTGATCGAAAGCGAACTTTTCGGCCACGAACGCGGTGCTTTCACGGGTGCTGTAGGCCGATATGCCGGTCGGTTCGAACAGGCGAACGGCGGCACGCTATTTCTGGATGAAATCGGCGACATGCCGATGGAGGCGCAGACCCGGCTCCTTCGGGTGTTGCAAGAGGGTGAATTTACAACGGTTGGCGGAAGAACTCCGCTCCTCGCGAATGCCCGCATTGTCGCGGCCACCCACCGCGACCTCCGTTCCTTGGTCAAAGAAGGTGTTTTCCGGGAAGATCTTTACTACCGGCTCAATGTCGTCCCGGTCCGCCTGCCGCCCTTGCGTGAACGGCTGGACGATATACCCGAACTCGTCCGTCACTTTTTGGATCAAACGAACGCCGAGGGCTTGCCGGAAAAAGTCCTCGATCAGGCGGCCATGAACCGCTTGAAGCAATATCACTGGCCGGGAAATATTCGGGAGTTGGAGAACTTGGTGCGGCGACTGACCGCGCTCTACGCACAGGAAACGGTCGGTGCGGACGCTATCGACCGCGAACTGCCGGAGGCGGCAATTGCCGAACAAAGCGTGGACGGTAATAGCAAAGAGGGTGGGCTATCGGAAACGGTTGCGCATCAACTGCAGTCCTACTTTGACGCTCATAAAGGCGGAGTACCACCAGCGGGTTTGTACGACCGGATATTACATGAAGTAGAAAGACCTTTGATTTCAATGACTTTAGACGCAACCAATGGAAATCAAATTCGAGCGGCTGCGATCCTCGGTCTTAACCGGAATACGCTGCGGAAAAAAATTCGTCTTCTCGACATTCCAGTAACCCGTAAAAAACCGGGCGATGAATGATCCGTTCAGTGGTATATTCCGCTGCATCGGATTAGTATCCGGGGTCTGATACCCAACAGCCATTTGAATTTCCATGACGGCTCCCGCAAACGCCGAAAATAAACCGCCATCCGGCATCGGTTTCTTGTCGCGTTTCGGCAAACAATCCGGCTTGGGCCGCGTTTTGGCCATATCGCTTGCAGCGGCCGCCGTCGTCAGCGGTGCTGCGACCTATGCGGCCTTGGCGGGATCCAAATCATTCGGCGACAGCCCAGCCATCGTTCTGTTATTGCTGAATATCGATCTCGTTTTATCGCTTCTTCTAGCATTTTTGATCGTCCGCCGGATCGTTTCTATTTGGTCCGAACGGCGCAAAGGCTCGGCAGGCTCACGGCTACATGTAAAGCTCGTCGTCTGGTTTGGTTTGGTCTCCGTGGTGCCGGCAATCGTCGTTGGCGTCTTTTCGGTTTCGTTTTTTAATTTCGGGGTGGAAGCTTGGTTCAGCGAGCGCGTCCGCACCGCTTTGAGTGAATCTAGATCCGCCGCCGCGATTTACCTTAAGGAGCATCAGCGCAACATCAAGGCGGATGTCATCGCCATGGCGCACGATTTGGATCGCGACGTCTTGGCGTTTCAGGGTAGTCCGAAACGATTCAATGAAGCCGTTAAAGTGCAAGCTTCGGTACGTGAGTTGAATGAAGCGTTGGTCTTCGATGGAACGGGACAAATAATTGCCCGCGCTGGCCTGACATACCTTCTGGAATTCGAAACGGTACCGCCTGGTGTCATGGATACAGCCAGGAGCGGAGAGATCGCGCTCATGACGAGCGAGAATGACGACCGCGTCCGCGCACTCGTTCGCCTCAATGGCGCGCAAGAATTATATCTTTATGTCGGACGCCTTGTGGATCCCACTGTCCTCAATCACATGAAACGGACTGAAGGGGCCGTGAAGGAATTCGAGCAGCTCGAAATCAATCGCTCGGATATACAAATCAATTTCGCTTTGATTTTTGTCGTCGTCGGGTTGCTTTTGCTATTGGCGGCCGTTTGGATCGGTTTGATGTTCGCAACCCAACTCTCCGGCCCGATCAGCAGCCTTATCGCCGCGACGGAGAAGGTAAGAGCGGGAAATTTGTCGGTCCGGGTGTCCGAGGATACGCCGGAAGATGAGATCGGCTCGCTTAGCCGCGCGTTCAACCGCATGACCAGCGAATTAGAAGGAAATCGGGGCGAGTTGCTTGAAGCAAATATGCAACTCGACGAACGTCGCCGATTTACGGAAACCGTCCTCGAAGGCGTCTCTGCCGGCGTGGTCGGGCTGGACCGGGATGGCGCCATCAATCTTCCAAATGGATCGGCTTCGGAACTGCTAGGGGTTGAACTCGACGAAATGATCGGTCAACACATGTCCGATGTCGTGGTCGAATTAGCCCCACTGATTGAGAAAGCCGCAAACACCCAATCTAGAAAATCGATTGAAGGTGAGATCAGGATAACCCGGGATAATGAAACACACACATTGCTCGTTCGCATTGGTTCGGAATGGGCTGAAGGACAAATTACCGGGTTCGTCATTACATTCGACGATGTGTCGCAGTTGCTCGCTGCGCAGAGGAAGGCCGCCTGGGCCGATGTTGCGAGACGTATCGCGCACGAGATTAAGAATCCGCTAACCCCAATCCAGCTCTCGGCGGAACGATTGCGGCGCAAGTATATTAACGAAATCGGCAGCGACACCGAGGTATTCATAACCTGTACCGATACGATTATCCGGCATGTCGAAGATATCGGGCGTATGGTCGACGAATTTTCAAACTTCGCGCGACTACCCGCTCCTAAGATGCGTTCCGAGGATTTAAGCGATTTGTGCCGCCAAGTTGCTTTTCTTTATCGGAACGCTCAACCCAATATCGAATTTGAAACGGAGATACCGTCGGAACCCATAGAAGTCGTTTGCGACGGCCGTCAATTCAGTCAAGCGCTGACCAATCTATATAAAAACGCCGTTGAATCGATCGAAGGTAGGGATGCGGCCGAAGAAAAGGGGAAAATCGTACTTTCGCTTTCCGTCGACGATGATGTTGTCTCGGTAACGGTCGAAGATAACGGCAGGGGATTACCGAGGGAAAATCGCGAACAACTCACCGATCCTTATTTCACGACGCGCAAGTCTGGAACCGGATTAGGGTTGGCCATCGTGCGAAAGATTATGGAAGACCATGGCGGGGGCGTCGATCTTAGGGATGGAAATATGGGCGGCGCTATGGCACGTCTGCGGTTGAGCCGAGAGCTAATCGCCTCTGAGAACGCAGACGACGAAATACCGGCGGGCCGTACGGAAATCCATGGCATTTGATATTCTAATAGTCGACGACGAAACCGATATTCGTCACCTGATTGCCGGTATCCTAGAGGACGAAGGATATGAGTGCCGCGAAGCAGGCAGCAGTAGCGAAGCCTTTGAGGCGATCCGAAAACGTCAACCCAATTTGATCGTTCTGGATGTCTGGCTCCAAGGCAGCGAGCATGACGGTCTCAAAATGCTCGAACTAATCCGCAAGGAAAACCCGGAACAGCAAGTGATCATGATTAGCGGCCATGCGACGTTCGATATGGCGGTCAGCGCCACTAAGATCGGCGCCTACGATTTTCTCACCAAACCGTTCAAAACAGATGTGTTGCTGCACACCATCGCCCGGGCATTGGAAACGGTGCGCCTGCGATCGCAAAACGAAGAACTGCACGAATTGACCGGCGGCGATATTATCGAATTCAGTGGGCGTTCGAATGCCGCTAATCAAACACGGCAAAAAATCGCGAAAGTGGCCCAGACGGATAGTCGGATTTTAATTAGTGGACCTCCCGGGGCCGGGAAGAGCGTCCTTGCGCGGCTGATCCATCAAAACTCTCTGCGCAGTAAAGGTAATTTCATCATTCTAAACTGTGCGGGGCTTAAGGGCTCGAATCTGGAAGCTGATTTGTTTGGTACGGAGGCGTCAACGGCATCGCCCCGCCGGCTCGGCGTATTGGAGCGGGCGCATCGGGGCACTTTGGTCTTGGACGAAGTGGCGGATATGCCGCTTGAGACGCAAGGGCGGATCGTTCGAATTTTACACAATCTGGAATTCAGTCGCATAGGTGGCAATAATTCCGTCAATGTCGACACGCGGATTATCGCGACGACCAATAAAGATTTGAATGAAGAGATAGCATCCGGTCGGTTTCGCGAAGATTTATATTACCGCCTGAATGTCGTGCCCATCGAGGTGCCGCCACTGTCGGAGCGCCGAGAGGATATTCCGGAGCTTTCCACTTGGATCATGGAACGCTCGGCCAGCTCCAAAGGCCGTCGGCCACGCGAATTGACGGAGGATGCACTCGCGGCTCTGCAAGCGCATGATTGGCCGGGAAATATTTGGGAACTGGTGAACGTAATGGAGCGCGTTCTCCTGATCGCGCCGGTGGCGAATGGAGAAGCCGCGACGGGAAGCGATATTGCAGATGCCATCGGACAGGAAGCAAACGAGCAGAGCTCGAGCGGCCGCACGATGGAAGTCATGAACTTGCCCCTTCGCCTTGCGCGAGAGGAATTCGAGAAGGATTATCTAACCTTTCACCTCAGACGTTTCGACGGAAATATCAGCCGCACGGCAGAATTCGTCGGTATGGATCGAGCGGCACTCCATCGTAAGCTTAAACTCCTCGGTGTTCACGGCACGGCGGAAGGGAGGTAGTTCCATGTCCAGGCAAGTAGATAGCATATGAAGGTCGTCATTTGCGGCGCAGGACAAGTGGGTTTCAGTATTGCCCGCTATCTCTCGGCCGAAGGTAACGATGTCACGGTCATCGATCAGTCGCCCGACTTGATCGGTAAAGTGAACGAATCCCTGGATGTACAAGCGATCGTCGGCCACGCCTCTCATCCGGATGTGCTTGAGAGCGCCGGCGTCTCCGACGCTGACATGATCATTGCCGTGACCTTTGCCGATGAGGTGAATATGGTCGCTTGCCAGATCGCACATTCGATCTTCAACGTGCCGACGAAAATCGCCCGTATTCGCCAACAAAGCTATCTCGAGCCAATGTGGGCGGATTTGTTCAGCCGTGACCACATGCCGATCGACGTGATTATTTCACCGGAACTTGAGGTCGCCCGCGCCATTAGCCGCCGATTGGCGGTGCCCGGCGCCTTTGACATGATCCCACTCGCCGATGACCGGGTGCGGGTCATTGGCGTGCGTTGCGGCGAGGACTGCCCGGTCATCAATACGACGTTGCGGCAATTGACCGGCCTTTTCCCGGACCTCAACATCAGTATCGTTGGAATTGTGCGCGGAGAAGATGCGTTTGTACCAGATTCCGCGGATCAGATGTTCGCCGGTGATGAGGTATACTTCGTCGCGGACACCCAACACGTCGCGCGAGCGCTCGCGACGTTCGGCCATGAGGAACGCCAGGAGGCATCGCGGCGTATCACCATCATAGGCGGCGGAAATATCGGTCTCAATTTGGCTCGATACGTCGAGGAAATGGAAAATGTCACCGGGCGAATCATCGAGCACGACAACGGCCGAGCTCGCCGTATCGTGCCAATGTTGCACGATACCCATGTGACCCACGGCGACGCGCTCGATACCGAAATTCTGGAAGAAACCAATATTCAACATGCCGATACCGTCGTTTCGGTGAGCAACGACGATGAAACGAATATCCTCGCGTCTCTGCTGGCCAAACGCTACGGGGTAGAACGGACCATCGCCCTCGTAAACCGCGATACCTATACGCCGCTGGTCACTACCTTGGGGATTGACGTCCTTGTTAATCCACGTGCGATCACGGTCTCCACGATCCTTCAGCATATTCGGCGTGGACGCATTCGCTCGGTCCATTCCCTGCGCGATGGGTTCGCCGAAGTTATTGAGGCTGAAGCCTTAGAGACCTCGCCATTGGTCGGCGCGCCTTTGTCGGAAATATCTCTGCCGCCGGACGTCATCATCGGCGCCATTGTTCGTGACGGCGAAGTAATTATCGCGCGATCGACATCGATAATCGAAAGTGGAGACCGGATCATACTCCTATCGGCCGCGCATTCGGTGAAAAAAGTCGAGAAGATGTTCTCGGTGAGGCTCGAATTTTTCTAACTCTAACGCGCAACAAGGACCGAGCAGGCGATGGCCAGATTAGCGTATGTGAACGGACAGTATATGCCACATTCGGAGGCAGCTGTGCATGTCGAGGACCGCGGTTATCAGTTCGGGGACGGCGTCTATGAAGTTATTAGTGTGGTCAAACGGAGGCCAATCGATCTGGAGGGGCATCTAGACCGTTTGGCGCGTTCGCTCTCCGAATTGCACATTGATTGGCCCGTCAGCCGACCAGTACTCGCCATCCTAATGCGCCAGTTATTGATCCGTAATCGCGTGGCGGATGGATTAATTTATCTACAGATTACCCGGGGCGTGGCACCCCGCGATCATAAGTTTCCAAAAGACGTTAAGCCGTCCCTTGTGATGACGACGAAGAAGGTCGTGCATGAGAATTCCCCGCGTTTTGCCAACGGCGCGAAAGTCGTCACTATTCCGGATATCCGGTGGGTGCGGTGCGATATCAAATCAACATCTTTGCTGCCTAATTGCCTTGGGAAACAGACCGCCGCCGAAGCCGGTGCCTACGAAGCCTGGCAAGTCAACGATGACGGCTACATAACCGAAGGGACATCGTCCAATGCCTGGATCGTCTCCGAAAGCGGTGAACTGATTACACGAGCCCCGACATCGGAGATCCTAAACGGGATTACGCGATTGACCATCTTGGAGATCGCGAATGAGCGGGGCGTGTCATTTAAAGAGCGACCGTTCAGCGTCGACGAGGCGAAAACCGCGCGGGAAGCCTTTACCACGAGTGCAACATCCTTCGTCACACCGGTAGTTCAGATTGACGATACAATGATCGGTGACGGTGCTCCGGGCTCACTCACCCGAAATTTAATTGAGCATTATCAAGCATATATTGAAGCACTGGAGACCCTCTAATAGACGAATTCCGATCCCCAAAGGTTTTACATTTCAGTTTTGAGCTATTCTAATCTTGTTATATAATTAACGCTTGAGACGAAAAAGGAACAAGACTCCGGGAATCAATCGCCGGGGCGAAAAAGCAGGGCGCATCCATGTCATCTGAAAAAAGTCAAAACTTGCAA
>Ga0055584_100004698_pt1 | contig 13365 bp, 14 predicted proteins | sample OSDHelmetaG_FD_58716 | JGI IMG/M metagenome (GOLD analysis project Ga0055584, IMG submission 58716) | Pelagic marine sediment microbial communities from the LTER site Helgoland, North Sea, for post-phytoplankton bloom and carbon turnover... | ecosystem: Environmental > Aquatic > Marine >... | reverse complement strand
ACTTTCAAGTTCCAGCAGAAGAAGGCAAGTTACGCTTCCATGATTTGGATTTGCCAGATGAGGTGTTGCAGGGTGTTCAAGCTCTAGGCTACCAATATTGTAGTCCTATACAGGCACTGACCTTACCTGAGTCTTTGCAAGGTATGGATATTACCGGCAAGGCCCAAACGGGTTCTGGTAAAACCGCCGCATTTTTGATTTCTATTATTACGGACTTGTTGGACTTTCCTATCGAAGGCCCACGTCGTTTGGGTACCCCTCGTGCCCTGATCGTCGCACCTACGCGTGAATTGGTCATGCAAATTGCTAGCGATGCCGATGGTTTAACTCGTTTCTCTGACCTTCAAGTGCGCCAACTTGTTGGCGGTATGGATTTTGAAGCTCAGCAAAAGCAGCTGCAAAAGAGCCATGTTGATATCATGGTTGCTACACCTGGCCGTCTGTTGGATTTCTGTCGCCGTGGACATGTGAATTTACGCGAAGTGGAAGTATTGGTATTGGACGAAGCTGATCGCATGCTAAGCATGGGCTTTATCCCTGACGTGCGAGCTATTATCCGTCAAACACCTAAGAAACAAGATCGCCAGACCTTGCTATTTAGTGCTACTTTCTCTGATCAGATTTTGCGTCTGGCTGAGCAGTGGACCTTTGAGCCAGTACACATTGAAATTGAGTCAGAAAACTTAGCGGCAGAAACGGTCGAGCAACGATTCTTGTCTGTATCTAGCTATGATAAATACCGTGTCTTGCTCAACAGCTTGAAAAATGGCGATATTGAACGCGCCATTGTGTTTGCCAACCGTCGTCACGTGACACGTGAGTTGGCAGAACGCCTGCAACGTGATGGTATTTCCAGCGCTTTGTTGTCTGGTGAAGTGGCCCAGGCTAAACGTGTAAAAACGCTTGAACGCTTCCGTTCTGGTGAAACCCCTGTCATGGTGGCGACAGACGTTGCTGGGCGTGGTATTCACGTTGATGGCGTCAGTCATGTGTTTAACTATGATCTACCCGAAGAATTAGAAGACTATGTACACCGTATTGGTCGTACAGGTCGTGCCGGTGCCTCAGGTTTGGCTATTAGCTTTGCTTCGGAAGATGATGCTTTCTTGTTACCTGATCTTGAAGCTTTGCTGGGTAAGCCGATTACCTGCGATCCTGTACCTCAGGAATTGTTGGAAGGGTAGTATGACTATGCAACATAATGTACTGGTGATTGGTGGTGGTAGCTTTGGTACCGTTTTGGCTGATATCGTTGCAACCAATGGTCACTCTAGTTGCCTATGGCTACGCGATGATGAGCAAGCCAATAAGATTCGAGAAACCCGTATTAATGAGCGTTATCTGCCTGGTTATGAACTGCATGAGAACTTGCAGATCAGTACCGATTTAAAGGCTGCTATCGCCGCTGCTGATACGATTTTTTTCTCTGTGCCTAGTAAGGTGTTTCGTGATGTATTGGATCAGATGCGTGATTATGTACGTCCTGAGCAGTATTTGATTACTACTACCAAGGGCATAGAGCCGGAGCATTTCTTGCTCATGAGCCAAGTCTTGGAAGTTTATTTTCCGGTCAATCGTATCGGTGTTATTTCTGGGCCAAACTTGGCTAAAGAAATTGCCGCACGTCACTTAGCTGGCACCGTCATAGCCAGTGATGACGAAGACTTGCGTGAGCATACGCAAGAGTTACTACAGTGTTCTTTTTTCCGCGTATACGCTAGCAATGACCGCTATGGTGTTGAGCTAGGTGGCGCCTTGAAAAATATTTATGCCATCGCAGCCGGTCTTAGCGCGGCCATGGACATGGGTGAGAATACGCGCAGTATGCTAATGACTCGTAGTTTGGCAGAAATGAGCCGCTTAGCTGTGCAGATGGGCGCTAACCCGTTAACCTTCCTAGGCTTATCGGGTGTTGGTGACTTGATAGTAACCTGTAATTCGCCTTTGAGCCGTAACTTCCGTGTGGGCTTTGCCTTGGGACAGGGTAAATCTCTGGACGAGGCCGTAGCAGAGCTTGGTGAAGTAGCAGAAGGTGTAAATACTTTAGCGTTGGTCAAGCAGCAGTCTGACAAGCTAGAAGTCAGTATGCCCTTGGTGGATGCGCTTTATGCCTTAGTATTTGAAGGTGCCGATGCTTCTGGTATGGCCGCTTCCTTAATGGGGCGGGATCAAAACTCTGATGTAGAGTTTATTCTGCAGCGTAGCTAAACTGAGACCTTTGCCGCTGACTCGTGCAAAGGTCTCAATCTAAATCTATCTACTTAAGCTTGCCTGCATACTAGTTAAGGCCTATGCTTAAAGTATATTAATTGACTGGAAGTTTCCTTATGCAAGCTTTGATTAATAACCTTACCTCCGAAGCTTTTTGGTTGCGTTTGGCGTTTATGCTGCTGTTCGTGATTGTGGCTGAAATTGCTGTCCCAATTATGATGTTGTTAGTTGTGGTGCAGTTTGTTTACCGCTTATTTACTGGTAAGTTACAAGCTGATATGTATCGTTTTAGCAGTAGCTTGGCTCAATTTATTTATCAAACCTATCAGTTTCTTATCTATGAAACCGAAGATAAGCCATTTCCGTTTAATGATTGGCCAACCGCTAAGAGCGTGCCTGACGAAGAATACTAGGAACCAGATATGCGCTTACTGCTAATGCGTCACGGTGATGCCAGTTGGCAAGCACCGAGTGACAGTCAAAGGCCCTTGTCTGATTTAGGACAATTACAAGTACAGCAACAAGCCCAGGCCGCCACTATTGATTGGCATGGCTATGAGCAGTTGTTTGCAAGTCCTTATTTACGTACTCAGCAGACTTCACAGATATTACAACAAACCCTACACACCACTTGGCCCCAAGTCAGTACTCACCTAGTAACGCCCGGCGGTGACCCTGGTGCTGTACAAGAGTTTCTACTTAACCAAGCTCAAGTCGATACGGTGGTAGTTACTCATCAACCATTGGTTAGCTGTTTGGTTGGCTATTTCTGTTACGGTGATATCTACGCTGGCGAACCCATGATGCCGGCTTCTGTGGCGGTGCTTTCTGGCGATGTATTTGCTCAGGGGTGTATGCAATTGGAGACCCTGCTTCATGCCCAATAAGCCGGTATGGCAAACCCAGTGCTGGCAAGAGATTGTTCAAGGGCAACTGAGTTATCAATACTGTGAGTTTGGTGAACAATCCAAACACGCTACGGATGGGCAGCCAATTACCGTTATTGCGATGCATGGTTGGTTAGACAATAGCGCTAGCTTCACGCCCATGCTAGAGCACCTCATGCAACAGTCATCGACACCGAGTATGCAGGTCTATGCTTTGGACTTTGCCGGGCACGGGCACAGCTTTCATCGTCCACAGGGTGTGTTCTACACTATCTGGGACTATGCTATTGATGTGGTACAGTTCATTAAAGCCAAAGGCTTAACTAAGGTGGTATTGCTGGGGCATTCCATGGGTGCTTGTGTAGCACCTTTGGTGGCAAGCATGTTGCCTAATGAGGTGCAAGGAATCTGTGCTATTGAAGCCTTGGGGCCAGTAACAACAGATATCCAAGAAACACCGCGTCAGTTACAAAAAGCCATTGTACGGCAAACTCAGCAACAGCAGCGATCTAGCAAGATATTTACCTCACCTAAGGCTGCATTAGCGGCGCGCTTAGGGTCTAAAATGAGCTTGCAAGAACACGCCGCAAGGTTGCTAGTGGAGCGTAATCTTGCCCCTGTAGATGATGGCTATGCTTGGCGCTCAGATCGTCGGGTCACCTTGCCGTCACCTATGCGCTTTAGTGAAGATCAAGTCGGTGCTGTGCTGGCTAATCTACAAATGCCAGTAGTGCTGGTAGTGGGTAATGACCTACAAACTAGTGCTAAGCTAGCCAAGCGGGCAGCTCTGGTAAGTCAGTTACAGTGGCTGCGTCTCGATGGTGATCACCATCTACATATGGAAAATCAAGTATCAGTTTGTGCTCAAGCCCTTGTGGAACTGAGTGCTAAATGTATCAACAAGGAAGCTTAGTATGCCCACGGTTGCACTCGTATTAGGAAGTGGTGGCGCTCGGGGTAATGCCCATATTGGTGTTATTCAGGTACTAAAAGAGCAAGGTTTTGACATAGTTAGTATTTCTGGCTGCTCAATGGGAGCAGCAGTCGGAGGTATGTATGCGGCTGGTAAATTAGATGAGTTCACGGCATGGGTGAGCAGCTTATCGCGCTTAGATGTACTGCGTTTGGTAGATATGTCCCTGTTGTCCATGGGCATTATTCGTGGCGAAAAAGTATTTACTAAGCTACAAGAAATTGTTGGGGAAGCTTGTATAGAAAAACTACCAGTGCGTTTTACCGCGGTGGCGACGGATCTAGTGAAACAACAAGAGGTATGGTTTCAAAGTGGTCCTTTAATGGAGGCTATACGTGCAAGTGTCGCTGTCCCTGGCTTGATTATGCCAGTGCGTGAAGAACATCGTTTTTTAGTAGATGGCGGTTTGCTTAATCCTGTGCCTATTAGCCCAACGGTGGCCGATCAGGCTGACTTGATCATTGCTGTCAATCTCAATGCCCAGTTACAGCATCGGCGTAGTGTACAACGTCCTGATTTAAATAGGGATGGCACCAATGATGAATGGCTTATGCCAGATGCTATGGCCGGTTCAGGCTTGGTTAGTAACCATATGAAATGGAACAAGGTGGATATGCTGGATCGCTGCTTTGAAACCATGCAGGCAACCTTGGCTAAATATAAGAGTGCGGGTTACGAGCCGGATGTGGAAATTAAGATAGACAGCCGCTCTTGTGGGTCGCAAGAATTCTTTAGAGCCAAAGAAATGATTGAATTGGGCAGAGCCGCAACCTTACAAGCTTTGCAGTTTGAGCATTTAGTTTAACAATGGTTGGGGTCAGGGCACGGGGGCAGACCTTAGTTCTGACCCCAAAAAATCACCAATTAAGAAGTAATTAGGGTCAAAAACTCAGAACGAGTACGGGCGTCTTCACGCATCTTACCTAGCAATACGGAAGTTTTCATATTGGCGTTTTGCTTCTGTACGCCACGCATCATCATGCACATGTGTTGTGCTTCAATGACCACACCAACACCCTTGGCATCGGTCACTTCCATAATAGTGTCAGCAATCTGCTTGGTCATGTTTTCTTGAATTTGTAGACGACGAGCAAACATATCAACGATGCGCGCCACCTTAGACAAACCCAATACCTTGCCAGACGGCAAGTAAGCCACGTGACACTTACCGATAAATGGTAACAAGTGATGTTCACATAGAGAATAAAGTTCGATGTCTTTAACAATGACCATTTCTTCGTTATCAGAAGGGAATAGGGCGCCGTTAATTACCGTATCAAGGTCTTTTTCATAACCATTGTTGAGGAATTGAAAGGCTTTAGCGGCACGCTTAGGGGTGTCTTTTAGGCCTGGGCGGTCTAGATCTTCACCGATAGCTTCGATGATTTTTGCAAATGCTTGTTCCATGATATTTCCTGAAAATGGTTTCCTCAAAAACAGGCCCGCACCTTACTGTAACTGGCGTCAAAGGTAAAGGTCAGCAGCTTGTATTTGACCATTATACACAATCAGATGTCGGATTTAGGTGCTGCTTTTTTGCTTCTTTAGTAATACATACACTGCACCGGTACCTCCATCACGAGGCTGAGCAGAACAAAATGCTAGAACTTCATCGACTTGTTGCAACCAGTGATTAACATGAGACTTGATTAAAGCTGTGCCTGTGTCCTGTAAATCGCCCTTATCATCACGGTAACCGGTACCTGCTTTGCCGTGCACGATCAATACACAACGATCGTTATGTTTTTGAGCTTCACGTAGGGCCCGCCATACTAAATCACGAGCACGGTCTATGTCGTACCCATGTAGATCAATGGTGATGCTAGGGCGTAGGTGGCCATGGTTGAGACGCCTGAGACTGGCTTTATCCAAGCCGGGGCGGGAATAGGTGAGGTTCTGTTCGGAACCTAACAGGTCAAAGCCCTCGTCGCCCAATGCAGCAAGAGATTGGGGTTTGGCAATAGCTGCTTCGCGACGTGACGCCAAGCTATCGGCGTCAACAGAGCTTTTGGCGTTGCTATGCTTGCGCCCAGTCTGTTTTAAGGGTTTAACTTCCGCGCCAACAAGGGCACTGAAATCATCATTGGTAGACATGTTTGAAAGGTCTAACTATTAAGTGTAATAGGTCATGGGCTAATGGTATCCAGACATCGCATAGCTTACAATAGCCGCCTCTGAAAGAAGGTGATATTAAATATGGCACTAACCATAGAACAAGCGATTAAAACCACGGAACAAGCATTGCTAGAGTCCGAAGTATATTTTGGCCACGGTACCGATAATGCGTGGGATGAAGCCGTGTTTTTGACTCTCGGCGCCTGCGGTTTATCGTTGGATAGTAGTACGGATGTGCTTGGCCAAGTGCTCACAGAAGAACAAAATCAGCAATTGTTGCAATGGATAATCCAGCGCGTAGATAAACGCTTACCATTAGCCTATTTGTTGGGTTACACCTGGTTTGCTGGCGTGCAAATTGGGGTGGCTGAAGATGTGATTATTCCGCGTTCACCTATCGCTGAGTTTATTGTTGGTGGCTTTTCACCATTTTTGCAGACGCAACCTAAACGCGCTCTAGATCTGTGTTGTGGTAGTGGCTGTATTGGTATTGCTATGGCCTTACAAATGGATATTCCACAAGTGGATATGGTGGATATTTCGCCTGCAGCTATTGCTTTGGCAGAGCAGAATATTGCTGCTTATGAGTTGCATGACAAGGTGCGGGTTTACGACTCTAGCTTGTATGCAGGCCTGCCCGCCGGGCAGCGTTATGAATTGATCGTAAGTAATCCTCCCTATGTGAATGCCGAAGACTTTGCCAGCATGCCTAAGGAATTTGAGCACGAGCCAGAAATGGCATTGGTGTCTGGCGCCGATGGTTTGGATTTAACGGCGACTATTTTGGCGGAAGCCGCCGACTGGCTGACTGACGATGGTTTGCTGGTAGTTGAAGTCGGTAACAGTGAGGTGGCCCTGCAAGAGCAGCTGCCCAATGTACCTTTTATGTGGCTTGAATTGGCTAACGGTGGCAATGGTGTTTTTTGCTTAACCGCCGTCGAGTGTCAACAATGGCAACAAACCTTTATTGAATGGCGTAGTCAACGCTAGTTTTACGCTAGTTCACTACGCTAGGTTACGTTATAATTCAGTTAATCTTTTAGCATGTAATTTTAGGAACTACTATGGCCGGTAATACCTTCGGCAAATTGTTTACAGTTACCACCTTTGGTGAAAGTCACGGCCCAGCTCTTGGCGCTATCGTTGATGGTTGTCCCGCAGGTATCCCTTTGACTGAGGAAGACTTGCAGGTTGATTTGGATCGTCGCAAGCCAGGTACGTCTCGCCACACCACGCAGCGCCGTGAAGCGGATGAAGTAAAGATCATGTCTGGTGTGTTTGAAGGTGTAACTACCGGCACACCAATTGGTTTGTTGATCGAAAATACCGACCAGCGCTCCAAAGACTACGGTAATATCAAAGACCAGTTCCGGCCAGCCCATGCTGATTACACTTATATGCATAAGTATGGCATTCGTGATTATCGCGGTGGTGGTCGTTCCTCGGCTCGTGAAACGGCCATGCGTGTCGCTGCCGGTGCTGTGGCAAAGAAGTTTTTGGCCACTCAAGGTATACAGATCTTTGGTTACTTGTCTCAGCTAGGCCCGATTAAGCTTGCCTGCCCAGAACCTAGCACTATTAACGACAATGCTTTCTTTTGTGGTGAACCAAGTAAGGTTACGGAGCTAGAAAACTTTATGGATGCCTTGCGTAAGTCGGGTGATTCCATTGGTGCTGCTGTCACCGTTGTTGCTAAGGGCGTAGCACCAGGCCTTGGTGAACCTATTTTTGATAGACTGGACGCCGAGTTGGCTCACGGCCTAATGAGCATTAACGCGGTGAAGGGTGTTGAAGTGGGTGACGGTTTTGATTCTGTTGAGCAACGCGGTACCGAACACCGCGATGAGATGACCCCAGAAGGCTTCTTGTCTAACCATGCCGGCGGCATTTTGGGCGGTATTAGCAGTGGACAAGACATCGTTACTCGTATTGCCCTCAAGCCGACCTCGAGTTTGCACCTGCCAGGCAAGTCAATAGATATTCATGGCAACCCAGTGGAGGTGGTGACCAAGGGCCGTCACGACCCTTGCGTAGGTATTCGCGCCACGCCTATTGCAGAGGCGATGGTCGCTTTAACTATAATGGACCACTTTTTGCGTCAGCGCGGCCAACATGGTTGCCAGGCCCATGATGTTCCAACTATATAGTTAAGAGAATTGAAGTCCTATGAAAAAATGGTTATGGCTGGCAAGCCTTGTCGTGGGGAGCTTTAGCGTTGGCTCGGCTGGTGCGAACACGGAAAGTATTCGTCTAGCGACCACTACCAGCACATATAATTCTGGCCTCCTGGATTATTTGCTAGCTAAGTACCAACCTGTTGCTGACATTGAGGTACAGGTCATTGCTGTCGGTACCGGAAAGGCCTTGCGCATGGGTCAAAATGGCGATGTGGATCTGGTTATGACTCATGCACCGGGTGCCGAGGCTGAGTTTGTGGCTGCAGGCTATGGTGTAGAGCCCTTGAGCGTGATGTACAACGACTTCATTATGGTAGGGCCTCCTAGCGACCCAGCACGCTTGAGAGACTTGCACAAGGTTAGCGAGGGTTTACAAACTATTGCCAATGCTAAGCAGCGTTTCTTGTCTCGTGGCGATGATTCGGGTACCCATAAGAAAGAACTACAATTGTGGCAAAGTATTGCAGCCAATCCTGGTTTTTCCGGCTACCTGGAAGCTGGGCGTGGTATGGGGCATACTCTGCAAATGGCATCTGAATTGCAGGGTTATACCTTAACTGATCGCGGCACCTGGTTGTCCATGAAAGATAAGCTAGACCTCAGTGTCGTACTGCAATCTGATCCACGCTTACTGAACCCCTACCAAGTTATTTTGATTAATCCTCAGCGTCATGCTCATGTGAAAGTTGATTTGGCACGACACTTCCAGCAATGGCTGGTAGGGAAGTCAGGCCAGGCTGCCATTGGCAGTTTTAGAATTAATAATGAAATTCTTTTTGTGCCATCTGCCGATTAAACGGATAAAGTGAGAGACTTATGACGGAACTATGGCAAACCCTGTTACAAGCATTAGCGCAGCTCGCTAGTGGTGATGATCAGCTATGGGGTATTGTGGGTGTTTCTTTTAGTGTTTCTCTTTCAGCATTGCTGATTGCATTGTTGCCTGCGTTGACGCTTGGTTTCGTGCTGGCCTATTACCAGTTCCCTGGGCGTTGGATTGCCATAAGCATTCTAAATAGCTTGTTGGCGGTACCCACGGTAGTGGTTGGTTTAGTCTTGTATATGTTGTTATCAAGAGCTGGCCCCTTGGGTGATTATCATCTTTTGTTTACTCAGCCGGCCATGGTAATCGGTCAAATTTTGCTTTGTTTCCCGTTGTTAGTTTCTATGAGTTTGAGTGCCTTTCAAGCTGCGGATCAGCGAGTCTTGGAAACGGCCAGAACCTTGGGTGCCAATCGTTGGCAGGCCTTTACTACCTTATTGTTTGAAGTGCGTTTTGCCTTGATGGCGGCCGTGGTAACCGCTTTTGGACGTATCATAGCCGAAGTAGGTTGCGCCATGATGGTGGGTGGTAACATTCTTCATCATACGCGAAATATCACTACAGCTATTGCCTTGGAAACGGGCAAGGGTGAGTTTGTCCAAGGTGTGGCCTTGGGTTTGGTATTGTTGAGCTTATCCTTAGTGCTTAATGTGAGCTTAGGTTGGATGCAAAGTAACAGTCGTGTCTTAAGGCAGGCTTCATAATGCGCCTAGTTCTTACCAACGTTAGCCAGGGCTTTGCTGCGCAACCTTTGTTTAGTAATGCTAGTGCCACCCTACATAGTGGTCAGGCGGTGCATCTGCATGGGGCCAATGGCGCTGGCAAGTCTACCTTGATGAAAATTATGGCTGGCCTACAAACACCTCTTACAGGCAGGGTCGAAAGGGTGTTTGATAAAGCTGAGAAGAATAACCGCCAAGCGGTGATTTACTTGCATCAGCAAACCTACCTGTTCGATACCAATGTGCGCGCTAATGTGGAATACGGCCTCAAACTGCGGGGTGAAAAAAACACATCGAAGGTTGATGAAGCTTTGGAGTGGGCGCGCCTTGATCATATTCAAAATCGTGCCGCACATCATTTGTCGGGTGGCGAACGTCAGCGCTTAGCTTTGGCTAGAGCTTTGGTCTTGGATCCACAGGTCATTCTGTTAGACGAACCCAGTAGTAACTTAGACGTCGAGTCAATGGAGCGTATCCAGCACATGTTGGCTGAGCTGAAAGGTAAGGGCACTGGCTATTTGTTAGCTTGTCATCAGAAGAACTTGGTGAGTCAGTGTTGCGACCAAAACTGGTATTTGCAAAATGGCCAGTTAGTGATCGCAGATTAGATCCTTGATTGTCGCCAAATTAATGGCGACGTGCTTTCTTTTTACCATAAGGCGGTTTGCCTTTAGGCTTGTCAGCAGGCACACGGAACAACAAGAATAGATCTTGTACCAGTTCTGGAATTTGATCGCATAACTGTTGGCAGAACTTAGGATCTTTGCGTAACTCGGCTAGTTCTTGGTCTTCGTCTAGGTTGGCCGCAAGCATAAACGGCAACAAGCATTCTGCTACCGCATCTTCATGTTCGCCAAACCACGCATCTTCTTGACTGAATACCACTTCCATAAAGCCTTGAGCCCAGTATTCCAGTAGGCAATCACCTTCTTCATCGATTTCTAAAGTTAGGTCACATGGTGGGTCGATAACAATATCTGATTCTAAGCAAGTACGGATATAGTTATTTTCCTGAAGTATTAGATCTACCATAGCAGCATCGATGTTGCAGGCATCAGATTGTGGATTTTCTGCTAGTACGTTGGTAAGCCATGCGGATTCAGTCATGGGTGAAGGGCTGACGTTTAGGGCACACAAGTAACCGTGTAGAGCGATATAATCAAGGGCTTCTTCTTTCAGGTTGTCAGACAACAAGTAGTCATCTAGTTGTTCTAATTGTTCGTCAGTTAACGGTTCGCATGAATTGGACATGGTCGCTGCTCTCAATGCTGGTAGGAATACGGCTTATTGTAACCCAATTTGTTTTATTTGGGCATTGTCTAATGACATATGCAAAGCGCTCAAGGATAATAGCGCGCCATGTACGACAGTCCCCAATCCCTATTGCACAGCCTATTTGGCTACGAAGAATTTCGTGGCCAGCAAGGACAAATTATCGACCACCTCATTAATGGTGGTGATGCTTTAGTATTGATGCCTACTGGGGGCGGTAAATCTCTGTGTTTTCAAATACCTGCTTTAATGCGTCCAGGCCTTGGTGTGGTGGTTTCGCCATTGATCGCCTTGATGCAAGATCAGGTCATGGCGTTACAGCAATTGGGGGTCAAGGCACAAGCTTTGCACTCAGCAATGGACTGGCAGACGCAACAACATATTGAGCAACAAGTTCTCAATGGCGAACTGGAGTTGTTATATGTCTCTCCAGAGCGGCTTTTGACCCAGCGTTGCCTAGATATGCTAAAAGCCGTTGAAATCAGCCTATTTTCTATTGATGAGGCTCACTGTGTGTCTCAATGGGGGCACGACTTTAGACCCGAATATCTGCAATTAGATTGCTTGCAGCAGCTATTTCCACGGGTGCCAAGAGTTGCCTTAACGGCGACGGCTGATGGTCCTACTCAGGCAGAAATGGTGAAACGCTTGCACTTGCAGCAAGCTGAGCAATTCATTAGTAGCTTTGATCGTCCCAATATTCGCTATCGTATCTTGCAGAAGCAGCAGGGTAAGCAGCAGTTACTACGCTTTATTCAAACCCAACATCAAGACAGTGCTGGTATCGTTTACTGCGGTTCACGTAAGAAGGTGGATGAACTAGCCCAATGGTTAAGTCAATCTGGTGTGCCAGCCTTGCCTTACCATGCGGGTATGAGTGCTGATCAGCGTAGTCAAAATCAAGCTAGGTTCCTGCAAGAAGAAGGCTTAGTCATGGTGGCGACTATTGCCTTTGGTATGGGTATCGACAAGCCTAACGTGCGCTTTGTAGCGCATATAGACCTACCCAAGAGCATTGAGTCTTACTACCAAGAAACAGGCCGTGCTGGCCGTGACGGTTTGCCTGCCGATGCATGGATGATTTATGGATTGCAAGATGTCGTCTGGTTGCGTCAGCGTTTGATGGAATCGGAAATGGACGAGGCGATTAAGCGTTCAGAGCAAGCCAAGCTAGATTCTATGCTAGGTTTATGTGAAGTTACTTCCTGTCGTCGTCAGGTGTTATTGGGTTATTTTGGTGAAAAACTTGAACAAGTCTGTGGCAACTGTGATAACTGTTTAGAGCCTGTGGCGACTTTCGACGGCACGGAAGTTGCCCGTAAGGCTTTGTCTTGTGTATACCGTAGCGGTCAGCGTTACGGTGTTAGCCACCTAGTGGATATCTTGTTAGGCAAGCCTACAGATAAGATAAAACAAGCTGGTCATGATCAAATCACCACTTTTGCTATTGGCCAAGAGTTAGACCAAAAGCAGTGGCGTTCCGTATTCCGACAGCTTCTCGCTCAAGGCTTTATTGCCAGTGATCCCACCGTTTACGGTGGTATAAAGCTTATGCCCGATTGCCGACCATTGCTTAAAGGCGAAACCTCTATTCAGTTACGTCTAGATCGTAAGGTTTCTAGCAAAGCTGGCAAGAAGCAACGCACGCCAGTAGCCGTGGCAGATTTAGGCTTATGGCAAGCTCTACGCGAGCAGCGTATGGCCTTAGCCCAAGAACAATCCGTACCTCCTTATGTCATCTTCAGCGATGCCACTTTGCTGGCCATGATCGAAACCAAGCCTCAGACTCTTCTGCAAATGAATGATGTGCCTGGTGTCGGTGAGAAGAAACTTGACCGTTACGGCGAAACCTTCCTTGCCGTCATCGCCGAACACGCCTGATCCTATTTACGCTGTAGTTTAATCTGTGGTCCCTAGGCCTGGCTTGTGAGTACAGGCCCGGGTGATAAATCTTTTTCTGTCCTAAAAAGCAGGCAGAAAAAGAATTTCACCCTGTCCTCCATCTCACCGTGCTAGTCTCTAGGGGGCCCAAGATTCCTAGACGAGCGCTGTAGTACTAATGTGCCATTCGCGGCTGCAGGTATGTGCGAGCTAAAGGGCTACGTAGCTCGTCATCGAGTCTTGGGGATCTATCGGCGGCACTTGATGAATAAATGATCTGGGTGCAATTCTTTTGTGCCCGTAT
>Ga0055584_100004696_pt1 | contig 13371 bp, 11 predicted proteins | sample OSDHelmetaG_FD_58716 | JGI IMG/M metagenome (GOLD analysis project Ga0055584, IMG submission 58716) | Pelagic marine sediment microbial communities from the LTER site Helgoland, North Sea, for post-phytoplankton bloom and carbon turnover... | ecosystem: Environmental > Aquatic > Marine >... | reverse complement strand
GTTGGCAGAGCACCTGCTTTGCAAGCAGGGGGTCGTGGGTTCGATTCCCATCGTCTCCACCACACCTGACCAGCGCCGATGCGCTCGCATCGCTCGACGGTCGACGTGCAGTCGATACCGAAACAGCCAAACTGATAGCCAAGGGGTCGTCATGGCTGTCGGTGAGCTGCCTGCTGCCGGTGGCAACGGCTGCCGTGACGCTCGGTGCCGTCACGTGCCGGTAGTGGCTCATCACCATTCTTGTGTCGACGTGGCCGAGCACGTCAGCCACGAGCTCCAGCGCCACACCGTCGGCCGACAGCACGCTGCACGCTGTGTGACGCAGCGAGCGAGGGTCGGCTTGTCGACGCCACACCGTCGGCCGAGCGCCGCAACATCACGTCGCAGGTTCCGTGATTCGTTCGGGGTGCCAGCAGCCGTGGTGAACACGAGCCCGGCCCTCTCGGCCGGCCATTCGCCGTGCACGTCACGTTCGACAGCTTGTCGGCGTCGATGCTCACGAAGCAGCTCGACGAGCTCGGCCTTGGGACTCTGCCGGTTCGGTGCCAGGTCGGACAGCCATCGTGCGAGCAGGTCGGCCACCGTCATACGGCGAGCCGTCAGATCGGCACCGGCGTCGGCTTGCCGTCGGAGCTCCCGCAGCCGTTCGGCTGCTTCGGCTTCAGTCGCTGCAGTCACGTGCACTCGCTGCCGCTTGCCGTCGGGCCCGGCGCCGAGGTCGGGCGGGCCGACCCAGCGTTGCTTCGATTCGAACCCGTAAACCGAGCCGCCCCCACGGGGTCGACGCTTGCCGTTCTTGCGTGCAACGCTCATGGCGCTGTCCTCCTGGTTCGGTCAGGTCGGCCGGCCGGCCGGCGTGGTGTTCCAGCACCACGCCGGCCACTCACCAACGTCGGCGGATCAGCTTCTACCGCAATCGATCACAGTCGGGTTCCCGTACAGTCGGCGAATCATGGGATCGAGATGCGCATACAGATGTCGCGTCATCGTCGGCCCAGCCTTCAGTGCCAGGGCAGATCGGCAATGTCTACGGTGTATCCGGCGTGGTGTGGCGCGCTCAAGTAAGGCATGGATGTCGCATCGAAGTGCTCGCCGCAACGCAGTTCGTCGCGCCGACGGGGTGACGAGACGCTCCGGCCGTCGCCGGAGCGGTCGGTGCTGTTCGTCGACGTCGTCGCGTCGACCCAGATCGTCTGCCGGTGTGGCGACGTCGAGTGGGCGGGCCTGCTCCACCAACACGCCCGCGCCATGCAGGCCGTCGTGAGGCGGCACCACGGCCGGGTCAGGGCCTTTCTCGGCGACGGATTCCTCTTCCAGTTCGACGAGGCGGGCGACGCCTTGACGGCTGCGCTCCGGATGCACCATGCGGCGAGCGTCCAGGACCTGTTCGAGATCCGGATGGGTCTCGACCACGGACCGGTCGTCGATTTCGGTGACGACTGGGCGGTGGGCCTCACGTTGCACGTCGCCAGTCGTCTCACCGATTGGTGCCGTCCGTCCGAGATAGCTGTCACGGATCGGTGCTACGCGGCGGCGCGGCGATCGATCGCGATCCCCCCGGCGGCCGACGTCACGGTCCAGCTCCGCGGCGTCGACACCGCCACCAGCGCCCATGTCATCCGGTCGGGAGTCCTCCGGTGAGTACGATCGGTGCCGTGGGGACGAGGACGGATCACGAGCTCGTCCAGGGGGCGCTCGGGCAGGACGAGGGCGCCTGGCGAGGGCTCGTCGATCGCTACACCAGGCTGGTCTGGCACGTCATCCACGGCTTTCCGCAGCTCGATCCCGATCGCAAGGCCGACGTCCACCAGACGGTGTGGCTCCGGCTTGCCGAGCGGCTCGACACGATCAGGGACCCGTCGAAGATCGGTGGCTGGCTGGCGATCACCGCCCGGCACGAGTGCATCCGTGTCGGGCGGATCGCCGGCCGTGAGGTCCCCGACGAGGATCTCGGTGATCGCTCCGCCGACGGTGATCTCGATCGAGCGTTGCTCGACGACGAACGCGACCGCGCGCTCTGGTACGCGTTCACGCAGCTGAAGCCCGAGTGTCAGCAGTTGCTTCGGCTCCTGCTGGCCGAACCCCCGTTCTCGTACGATGAGATCTCAGAGATCCTCGACATGGCGCGCGGCAGCATCGGCCCGACACGCGGGCGCTGTCTCGAGCAGCTGCGTCAGCTGCTCGGCGAGTCGACGCGGAAGGAAGCAAAATGACCTCACGACCCGACCACGACCGGGCGGACGACGTGCTCGACGATCAACTCCTGGCCGAGCTCGGCCGAGTGCTCGATCTTGCCGAACCGCCCGGCCAGACCGATGTCGCCGTGGCGCACGCTGCGCTCGGATGGCGAACGCTCGACGCCGAGCTTGCGACCCTCGTCCACGACTCGAACGTCGACGACGCCGAGCTGGTCCTGCGCAGCACCGACGAGCGCTGCGTGCTCGCGTTCGCCAACGACCGGATTCGCATCGATGTCGAGTTCGCCGGTGGGCAGCTCGTCGGACAGGTCGCCCCACCTCAGCCCGCCATCGTCGAACTGCACCGATTCGGCTCGCGCGAGCCGATCTCGGCCGCCGTCGACGAGTTCGGTGCCTTCGTGCTCATCGGCGTGTCGTCGGGGCCGGCCACGCTCGTCTTTCGGGTACCCGACGCCAGCTGGAGCGTCCGGACGTCCTGGACCTCACTCTGATTCAGGCCCGATCGGGCCACGCGGGGATCACACGGTTCCGACGTTCGTCGGAGGGCCGGCGGCGCCGAAGCACGAGTAGCTCGCTGCGGCGGCGCGATGCGACGGCCCTGCGTCCCACATCTCGACGCGGGCCGACCGAACCGCCGACGCCACGCACGCGCCCTCGGCGAGCCGATGGTGCACGAGCCGCGAGAAGGTACGACTGGCCCCGTCCTCCACCGGGACCAGCGCAGCGACGAGCGATCGCACGCCGCGGGCCAGGAGCGCGGCCGGGAACCCGAGCAGGTCGTCGCCGATCCGGACATCGACGCTGCCGAGCTCGCACGCCGACAACACGACGATCGACGGCAGCGCCGCGAGCGCGTCGAGATCGAGCACCGTGAACCCGCCGTCCGCGAGCTCGAGCGAGGAGAACTGTGGGCTGTCGGTCCGGAAGCGGCCGTGCGCGGCGATGTGGACCAGGCGGACGTCATCGAGCGTCGAGGCCAACCCGCTCGTCGTGGCCATCGGCATCGCCACGGCCCGTCCGGTCCATGCCGCCGTGACGTCGTCGACCTCCGCTGCTGCCTCCGGAAGGCCGGGCCCGCTCACGACGAGCACACCGGGCCGCTCGTCCCAGCGACGAGCGGCGCGCACCCAAGCATGGGCGCTGGGCGCGATCGAGACCTCGCGCTCGCGCAGTCGCGGCAGCGCGGACCAGGGCAGGCTGTGCAGCGGCCCGCACGGCACGACCACCACCTCCCCGTCGTCGACCAGTGCCGCCGGGAGCAGCCACTCGTCAAGCCGCCCGGCCAGCGCGTCGACCATCCGGGACGCGTTCTCGGCGGACCGGCCCGTCGTCACCGACGATCGTCGCAGTCCGTACAGTATCTTGCCGATGGCGTCCTCCAGGGTCGCCACGTCGATGGCGAGCGCCTCCAGCCGGGTTCCCGAAGGTGTGGCGGTGACCGCGACGACGTCGTCCCCGACGATCACGTACTCGAGCAAGGTGGCCCCGGGTGGCAGCGTCGCCCTGATCTCCGACGCCGAGTACGTCCGCTGGACGGTCGCGCTGGTCCGTCGCATCCGCGTCCGGGCGTTGATCCGACGCTCCACCGAGGCACGACGTTCGCGATCGTCACCGGCCTTTCGGTGCTCGTCCAGCTCGGGCATCGCATCCACGCCGCCCTCTGGCTGTGAGAACCGGACCGACGCCGCTCGCTGCCGTTCGGCCCACTCCAGCACGTCGCGTGGCCGTCCGGAACGAACGGCCAGATCGACGCCGAGCTGTGCGAGCTCGGGCGCTCGATCGGCGGCTGCCACCCGGAGCTCCGACGAGCCGAGCCGGGCGCGAGCCTGCTCCAGCCCTCGCAGCGCGACGGCCGCGTGGCGGCGCGCCTCGCCGAACTCGCCACGAGAACACGCGAGGAGCGCACGGCGGTGCTGGAGTTGGGCGCGTTCGACTGGGGTCGCCGCGTCGACCTCGATGGGATCGATCCGCTCGGCGACCGACCGGGCTCGGTCCGGATCGAGCCGAACCAGGTCCATGGCGAGGATCTCGGCGTCGACCGCCTCGCGGTTGAGTCCGAGCGATCGGAACCGTCCGGCTGCCGTGATCAGGATCTCGGCGTCGGACGGCTCGCGTGCGCCGGCCGCAACAAGCTCTACGGTCGACCGCACCTGCATGACCTCGTCGCCCATCCGCTCGGCGTCGCGGAGCGTGGCGCGCGCCACCTCCGCCGCAGACGGATCGCCCGTGCGCCGGCGAAGTCGGGCGTCGGCGAGACCGATCTGGAGCGAGACCTCCGACGTCGGCGACGCCTCCACGATCCGGGCGGCCCGGTCGATCGACCGGCGTGCCTCGTCGAACAGGCCGGCGCCGAGCAGCACCCGGCCGAGATCGAGCAGCGACCTCGGGTCGCTCGCCGACAGCGCCTCGTCGCCCTCGAGTTGCCGATGCAGCTCGAACACCGCAGCGTGGTCGCCCAATCGTGAGTACGCTTCGGCGAGGTGCAGGGAACACGCCGTCGCCAGGTCACGGTTCCCGTCGGCTCGATACGCCTGACGCGCCGTGTCGAGATGCTCGATCGACGCCGACGCCCGACCGCGGCGGAGCAGCAGGGTTCCGAGGTTGAACCGCAGCTTCGAACGATCGCTCTCGCGCCGGAGGCGTCCGCTGGTGAGCACCTCGACGAAGATCTCGATCGCCTCGTCGTCGCGGTTGGCGACCATCAGGACCGTTGCGCGCTGCAGATCGGCGCGGACGAGATGCTCCTCGGACAGCAGCTCGCGGGCGCAGTCGACGGTGCGCAGCGCGCGGTCGAAGTCGCCTCCGGTCGCGGCGACGGCGGTGGCGGTCAGCAGGACGCGACCGTGCAGGGTGTCGTCGCCCAGGGGCCTCGCGGCGTCTATGGCACGGGCGATGTGGCCCTCGGCCGAGGCGACGTCGGCGGTGCGGACGGCGGCCGCGGCGAGCACCCGTTCGCAGTTTGCGACGAGCACGGAGTCGTCGTCACCATGCTTGTCGAGCAGCTCACGGGCTCGTTCGGCAGCGAGTTGTGGCTCGGCGTCGGCGAGGGCGTCGAGGTCGTCGATTACGGCGCGCAGCGATGGGTCGCTCCGGTGCTCGCCCTTGCGTTGCGACCCCACAGGCGCCAACGTATCTCCCAGCGCACATCGTGCTCAGGTGGGAGGCGCCGAGCGGTGCGCCGACGGAAGGGGAACCATGTCCGAACATCACTCAACGAACGGGGGCGGCGGTGTGTCGCCCGGTCGAGCGCAGCAAGAAGCGCTGCGCGAGATCCTGGCCAGCGACGACCACGACGTCGCGATCGTCTTCCACACGAGCAGCGGTGAACAACTCGTCACCGACCCGGGTCAGATCGAGGAGGCCTTCACGGGCCCAGGTGAGCGGCCGATCACCACGCTGCATCGCACCCGTCACCTCTACCTCCGCCCCGACGTCCTGGGCGACGCGTACCACGCCGATGCGTCGACCGGTGCGGGGTCCGTCATCATCGGCGGCCGTTCCGTCGGGCTGGCCGAGATCGTCGAGAAGCCGTTCCTCGGCGTGATCGTCCACGCGGCCATCACGAGCGAGGAAGTCGACGTGCGCGAGCTGGTCGTCCAGGCGCGCCGCGAGTTCGGCGACGATCCGGCACCACTCGGCCTCGAGCACGCATACCGCCTCTGGTCGCACGTCGGGTGGTGGTCCCACGTCGGGTGGTGGAGTAGCGACGGAGGCAACCCGAGCGAGGGGCCGAGCTCCGGGACGCCGCCCGCACCCTGGCCGGACCCGACGCCGAAACCGAAGGTCATCGGGCTCGTCGACACCGGGGTCGACACCCAGCACGAGTGGCTGACGACCGAGGTCGACGGTGCCCCGCCGAAGGGTGCGCCGGCGAAACCACCCCTGCCGGCGAACGCGAACACCGTCGACGAGGTCGAGTCGGCCCACGGGACGCTGATAGCCGGAATCCTCCGGCAGGCGGCGCCGAGCTCGACGATCCACTCCCAGCGGGTCAAGGTGCAGGTGCACCACATGGTCGAGACCGACGTCATCGCTGCGATCGAGGCCTTCACGACCGGCACGCCGGCACTGGGTGGCCAGGGCACTCAGCAGTCCGACGGGTCGGCGCCGGTTATCGACACCGACGTCCTCGTGCTGTCGTTCGGGGGCGCGACGCTCGAACACCCCGACCAGCTGAAGCAGGCGCTCGTCGGCTTCATCGCCGCGAAGCCCGGTCGTACCGTCTATGCCGCGGCCGGCAACCTCGACGACGACCACGACCACGACGATCATGACCACCCGGGTGGGGGCGACGGTCGAACGGTTGTCTACCCGGCAGGGTTCGTCGGCGTCGACGGATTGCATGCAGTTGCCGGTGGGCCGAACCCTGGCACGTACCCGCGGACGACCGGCACCGACGGCAAGCCGGCGGGAACCGGGCCGACCGATCCGTCCGCGTACTACGCATGGAGCAACGGCGGTGCCTTCGTGACCGACATCGTGTCGGTCACCGATCAGCCTGACCGCACCAACGGCTACCTGGTGACGAGCGCCCCGGTGTTGCCGAACGCCTCCGATCGGCTGGCGTCTGCCCGTGGCACGTCACTGCTCACCGCGATCGCTGCCGGCATCGCTGCAGATGGCAAGGATCCGTTCCCCGACCGCGTCTGAGGGTGGGGTTCCGGGTGTGCCGACTCGAAGTCGGGCCGAGCGATGCTTCGATCGCGACACCCCGCCGCCCGCCTCTGTGTGTCACCTATCGCCGATCGTGGGACGCATACCGCACTGATGTTGCCCCGGCCGCCTCGGTCGATTGACCCCCGTCGAATACGAGACCATCACGACCCCACAGACGGCAACCGCCGCCTGACGAACCACTGTCACCTCAACGCGCGGCAGTCCCCTGTTCCGAACAGCTCCGAGCCAGGGATGTTCGAGCGATGGAGCGTCGATCTGGACACCCTGCAACCCGATCCAGACTGGACGACGGAGGTGAACGGCGTTGAGATTGTCCCGGCCGGAAACACCGACGTTGCCACGGTTACCGCTCAGAATCTCTTGGGCGAATCGAGTACCAGGGATCTGCACTTCAATGTCCGAGAGGGTGAAGCGTTCTGGTTCGTGGCCTCGGTCGACCCCGACTGCCCGCAGAGCTGAGCGATTTTCGCACCGCCATGACAGCCGAACTGACAGTCTGACACCTGCGCACATCGACGGTTACACATGCACGTCAGCACATGGTCGACCCCCTGTGACCTGCTCGTTTGCAGGCAGTGGGTCGTGGGTTCGATTTCCATCGTCTCCACAGGTTCGAGCTGTGTGTGCAAGTACACGATGCAGCACGGGCCAGGACCGACACGAGGTGTGCAACGCCGTCGTCGAGTCCGAAATCGCCGGAGGTGTGGTGTGCTCCACATGCTGCAACGGGCAGACACCGCACCCGGACACCTCCCGGCTCCCGACCCGGCCAGTCGGATGCCGACCCCGGGCTGAAGTCAGCGCGCGATACCCGAACGGCCACTCTGACCGGTCGTCTGGTGCCTGCGCGTACAGCACCGTGGGTGACAGGTACGTGGGAGACGCCCACCGAGTCGAGGATCGTTCACGGAGTCAGCATCGCTGCTTGATGCCGCGGAGGACCGCATTGCCGTTTTCGTCATCGATGAGTCCGTGTCCGGACGTACTGCTCAGCCCCGAGGCGCAAGCAGCTGTGATCGTGACCTGCTCGGTATCGAGGCCGATGTGGAAGCCGTGCGCGGTGGCCCGGGGTGTCGGGCTCCCGTCGATGACGGCTCCCGCGGTTGCGCGATGCGTCGATACGGAACCGAGTTGAATGTCGCGGCTGTCGGTGAGCAGGGCAAATCCGATCGTTGGGCCCGCTTCGGCCAGGAGGTCGTTGGCCTGAGCGCGGGTGACCCGGACGTGTCGGGTCCCGGCGAACGTGTAGGCCCTGACAGTGGAGCCCCCGTAGCCGTGCAGTGTTGCGGCGGGGTGCGAAGACTCGGTGCCGTAGGCGCCACAGATGGTCGAGCCGGCAGCCCCGAGGTTGGTCAGGCCGTTGACGCTCGTATCGGTGAGTTGCACGTTGCGTGCGGCGTCCATCCGAAAGGCGATGGCTCCCTTGTTCACATGGAACATGGAATCGCCATTGCACACATAACTGATGGCGGCTTGTTCGAATGTCTGGCCACCTTGGACCCACTCGAGGATTTCGGTGGTGAGGTTCGTCCGGCGTGTACTGAGACGGGAGAACTCGAAATCACCGTTGGCGGCGGCTTTGGCCACGAACGCTTGAGCATTGGCAACCGGGTTCCCGAGGTAGAGGTTGTCGTCGGAAATGGTCAGCAAGTCGCCCGTGGCGGGGTGTCGGTTCCGGGTCTGGAACACTGCGCCGATCGGGTCGATCGCGGCGGTACCACCGACGTCGATGGCCGGGACTTCCTTGATCGCAGCGATCTGGTCGAACACGTGCACGTTGGCGAAGCTGACATCGGTCGATGCCCGAGCGGCATCGGGACTGGTGGGGAACCCGTTGACGGCGACGCCGTGGCTGTTGACCAGGAATGAATAGGAGTTCCCGTCGACCGTCCCATGTGGGTTGTGGAAGAGCCCGTACTCGGTGTCGTGGGTACGGCTGATCCGGCCGTCGGCCATCACATCTTCATGGGTGGTGTTGATCGAGTCGCGTAGTGCGCTTCTGATGTCGGCGACGTGGAGCGTGTCGCCGCCGACGTTCAAGGTCGTCGTGGAGGCCGGCGGTCGTGCGAGTTCGTCGAGGTAGTGCTTGATGAACTGTGCCGACGAGAAAGTGCCCAACACTGGGACGTCCTTGCGGTTGGTCGCGGTGACATTGCGTACTTCGAGACCCCGCACACCGTTGAGCGCAACTGCGGCGACCTCGTACCCCTCGAAGTCGACGTTCGCGACGGTGATCTGTCGATTGTCGTTGCCGTGGACACCGTGGTGCGAGCTTCGGCCGATGGTGCCGTTCCGGATGACGACTCGTCTGGCGGCGTCGATGCCGTCACCGAAGTCGGATGGTCCCTGAGACGGCAGAAATGGCTGGTCTGCGAGCTCGATCACTGCAAAGAATCGTTGCAGCAGGGCATGCTCAGCGCTCTGCTCGATGGTGTGACCCGCCAGATCGATCACGACGTCGTCGGCAGTGACCGAGATGGCCGCGAAGAATCCGACCCCGTACGCGGCCGGATCGTATCGAGCATCGAGTGGCCCACCGGGGGAGAACTGATCGATGCCACCGGGCAGCAATTGTGAGCGCAGCGGGAAGCCGGTCTGATAGGCGTCGATCGGCTCCTCGAGCCCCAACACCGGCGGGTCGACTCCGGAGTCGACGACAGACCGCAGCGTGTCGATCGAGTTGGGGTTGAAGCTGACGTCCTCACCCAACCGATAGGTGCCCGGTCGATCGATGATGTAGGTGCCGAAACGGAAGTCGTCCTTGGTGAGGACGATCGCCCCCGATGCCGGCGGCCCGGCAACCGCGTCACCTGGCACCGCGACGGCGGCCCCGACGCCGAGGGGCAACAGCAACATCAACAGTTTCAGCGCAGCCGAACCGACGTCATCGGTGCGAGCTGCGATCCACCTCGACGAGCGACCCTCAGCGTGACTCTCCCCCGGCCGATGCCGAGCACCATTCATGCTTCGCATCACATCCCCTGACTTCGTCCGATACTGGAAACCCGACCGTCGGATCCCAGTCCGAAGCCCGGTCGGTCGGGCGACCGGACTCCGGCTCGGGCGAGTCGAACTCCCGCCCGTCGACCTCCCGCTCAGTCCGGGACGTGCGTCGAGGCGAAGTTCACCGGGCAATGGGGTTGCATGGCCCCCTGTTCACCTCGGGGTCGGTCGTTGGTCGGCGCAAACGCGGGTGCAGCGCAGACGTTCGGGTCTCCGGACCAGAAGTCGCTGAGCCATTGTTCGAGAGCGGCTTGGTCGGGGGCGTCGTCCGCTCGACCGTGGTACGCGATCTCGATTCGGACGATGCGCTGGTCGGTGTCTTCGAGCGCATCGTCGAACTCCGGCCCAGGCGTCATGATGCTGGCGTCGCCGGTGTCCGCCGACCACCGAACCGTGGCGCGGCCATTCGTGCCCACCACCTGCGCGTTCCCCTTCTCGACGAAGATCTTGGTCAAATCGTCCTCGTCCGGGAAGAACGCCGGGTCGATCGCCACCATCCAGAACGTGTACACCCCGCCCGGGGTCAATCCCTCGACGTGTGTCGTGCCACCGATCCCCGACGGTTTGCGGACAAGATTCGAGAATCCGATCACCTCTCCATCGACCGGTTCACCCTCATCGGTCCACTCACGGACAACCGGTTGACGATCCGCCCCCGTCGCCTTCGCATCGACCGGTGCCACGGACGAGACCAGTAGTGCAGCGCCCGCCGCCGCCGCAGCTGTGAACTTCTTCATGACGTTCTCCCTGTGGTTGTTTCGTCTCGGTAGATCGTGTGTGGGTACCGATCGAAGTCCGGTCACGCGGCGATCAGGCACCCAGGAGACACCGCCACCGACCTGCTCGGACTGCAGAGCGGCGTCAGGGACTCGGAACCAGGAAGCCGACCTGGACGCCGGGACCGGGTGTCCTGATCTGACCAGGCAGCAGGCTGGGGTCCTTGACACCGTGGTCGGCGACCACGAGGTGATACTCCGCGCCCCCCGCGTTGGGGATGGTGACCTGACCGCTGATCGTCAAGTGTCCACTCGCACCGACCATGTGGCCACCGACATAGTTGATCCCGAAACCTTGCGGGCCGGGACCGTCGTCGCCGGGTCCGCACATCCTGCCGTCCATACCATTCGTGCACGCCTGCGGATTGGAGAAGCTGATCGACCACAAGGTGTACGCATTGCCGGCCGTCAGCCCTCTGGTACGGATCGAGAGGTTCGCCCCGCCGGCGGTGACGCGAGCGTCGACCGACGCTCCGTCGACCGGCGCCAGCGCGGGAATCGTGTAGACGGCACCGTCATTCTTGACCAGGCCCGCACCGACGGCAGAGGAACTGCTCGCCAGGGCCGCGATCGAGAGCCCGAAAGCGGAGAGCATCGCAGCCGTACGGCGCCTGATCGGTGAAGTTGACATCGGATCGCTCCTTCTCGTCGGATACCGATTGGATCCTCCACGATCGAGGTTGCAGTTCGGTAGCAGCGCCCGTTCCGGTCGAGTCACCGACCCGACCGCCGATCGGCGGAGCCCCACCTGGACGAGCTCACGAGTCTGGTCCGATGACGCCGCGTCCGGACCCAGGACCGAGGGGCGTGCAGCGTACGCGTCGCGGTCGCAGCGGCGTCGGTCGGTGTGATGACGGCCCCGTTCGAGCACGCGTTCGACGATCGAGTCCGGTGCCGGTGTCGGCTCGGGCCGGCTCGAAGAGCGTGGCCCTCAGAAAACCCTTGGCCTCGGGGCTCACCTTGAGCGAGACTTGTCCAGGCGACGAAGAGGTGGCCACATGGTGCAACGATTGCTCGGACGGTTGGACGGCCCCTCCCGGCCGCGCAACACCAGGCGCCGCGGCATCGCCGCATCCGATGTGCGGTGGCGACGGAACGGCTGCACGCATCGCAGCCAAGAGGACCGGCATCGTTCAGTTCCGGCGCCCCCGACCGGCAGGAACGAGTCGAGCCACGGGGCGTCCCGGGCCGCCATCGCCGACTCGGACGGTGAGTGCGTGGTTCCTGCTGGGGGGCAAACGTGACTCTGACCGCCCACGTGCTGGGTCCGCTGAGGCTCGCTGCCGACGGAATGGCCGTCGATCTCGGCGGGCCGCGTCAGCGGCGGCTGTTCGGAGCCCTTCTCGTCGGGGATGGAGCGGTCGTCTCGAGCGACCATCTCATCGAGTCGACGTTCCGGGGCGACCCACCCGCAGGGGCACGGCGCACATTCCGTACCTACGTGGCCAGGTTGCGGCGAGCGCTCGAAGCGGCTGGGATCGAGTCGTCGAAGCTGATCGCCACAGCGGCAAGTGGCTATCAGATCCCACCCGGGGTGCTCCTCGTCGATTCAGTCGAGTTCGAGTCGGGCCTCGCCGACGCTCAGGAACAACTCGACGCGGGTGACGCCGAGCAGGCGGTGATGATCAGCGAGCAGGCGTTGGGGCTGTGGTCGGGCTCGGCGTACGACGAGTTCGCTGACGAAGAGTGGGCGGCGGCCGAGGCGATGCGGCTCACCGAGCTGCGAACGGTCACCCGCGAGATCCGCAGCGAGGCGATGCTGGAATCGGGCCGTCATTCGGCGGCGGTCGCAGAGTTGGAGGCGTTGATCGAGGAGGAACCGTTCCGCGAGGAGCCGCGGCGCCTGTTGATGGTCGCGCTCTACCGGTGCGGACGACATGCCGATGCGCTGCGCGCCGCGCGCCGCTACCGACAGTTCTTGGCCGAAGTCACCGGTCTCGAGCCGAGCTGCGAGCTGATCGAACTCGAGCAACTCATCATCGACCGTGACCCTCGACTCGAAGCCCGGCCGCGAGGACGACGGCTACATGGGTATCTGTTCGGTCCAGCCGTTGCCGAGTCCGAACTCGGCATCACGTTCCAGGCGAGGCAACCTTCGATCGACCGCACGGTCGCGATCACGGCGATTCCGCCCGAACAGGCCGGCGACCCGGAGTTCAGACGACAGTTCGAAATCCACGCTCGGCGCGTCGCGTCGATCGAGCATCCGAACGTCGTGCCCCTGTACCACTATTGGAGCGAACCCGGAGGCCATGCATACCTGGTCACCCGGTTCCTCGCCGGCGGTTCGCTTGCGCAGCGTCTCGCAGAACGGCCGCCCGGAGTCGATGAGCGGTTGCGGATCTTGCGCGAGGTCGGCGATGGGCTCGCCGCCGCGCACGACTGTGGGATCACCCACGGACAGCTCGATGCCTCGTGGGTGCTGTTCGACGATGCAGGCACCGCGTATCTGACGGGCTTCGCGCTGCCATCGGACCCGCACGACGTCCGTGAGGACATCACCGCCCTGCAGCGGCTGACGGCCGTGCTGTGGGCGGCGCCCTCCGCCGACTCGGGCATGGCAGGAGACGAGGCGGCCATCACAGCGCGAGTCGTGTCCGTGGTGGAGCGCGCCGACGAGCTGAGCCCGTTCGCGACGATCGACGATCTGATCACCGCCGTCGAGGAAGCCGTCCGTGCGTCGGTCGTCGCGTTCGACTTGCCGGAGATGGCGGGCG
>Ga0055584_100004695_pt1 | contig 13372 bp, 10 predicted proteins | sample OSDHelmetaG_FD_58716 | JGI IMG/M metagenome (GOLD analysis project Ga0055584, IMG submission 58716) | Pelagic marine sediment microbial communities from the LTER site Helgoland, North Sea, for post-phytoplankton bloom and carbon turnover... | ecosystem: Environmental > Aquatic > Marine >... | reverse complement strand
CCTGGACGCCTCCAAGCGGGTGCAGGTCTACGACCCAGAGGGCCGCGCTGTGATCGGCTGGCGGGTGCAGAACAGCGGCGCCCAGCTGGACCCCAACGTCGGCGGCGAGGGCTACTTGGCCTGGGTCCCCAGCAAGAAGCGCCTGTACGTCATCCTGGGCAACGAGCTCATCGCCTACAACCTTCAGGCCGAGGAGCTGGGACGCTGGGAGCTGGAGGACGGCACCCCGAACGCGGTCGAGGTTGGCAAGAACAACAAGCTCTACATGGCCTACGGACGCGAGGTCATCAAGTACGACCTGGACGGCTTCCGCCACGGGGTGATCTGGGACGAGGACCAGCTCGGCGAAGGCTTCGAGGACATGGATCTGACCCTGGACGAGAACAAGCGCATGTGGGTGGTCACCGACCAGGGCTACGCGCACAAGTTCAAGAATGAGCGCAAGAAGGAGTACTCGGTGCGCTTCTCAGACGTGAGCCTGATCCGCCCGCGTATCGCCGTGCAAGAAGACATCCTGTACTGCGTAGATCGCGACCGGATCATCCGCTTGGACGCCCTCCAGGCCAAGCTGGACGCTGAAGAAGCCGCCTTGGATGCAGCCGAGGAGGCTGCTGCCAACGCAGTCGAGCAGTAGACCCCAGAGCAGCCGGTTAGAATCCAAGGCATGAACAGCCGTGTCTTGATTGTCTCCGCCGCGGGCGCCTCCTTCTTGGGGGGCGCTCTGCTCATTGTGGCCTGTACACAGAGCCCCCAGCCGGAGCGGCAGGCGGATCCTGACGGCACCGTGGTGACCTTGCCGCCAGAAGGGGACCAAACCCCGCCTGTCGTGGCCGGATTCCCGGTCCCCAAGGCGATGACCCACAGCGCCACAAGCCCTTCATCCGTCCCTGCTTCCCCTGACGCTGAGCGGGCCTTGGGCGAGCTCCAGAAGGTCTGCCAGACACACGGTGGCGACCCGGAGAACCCCTGGGCCATCGCCCACGGACTGTTGGCATTCGGCTCAGAAATGACCCTATCCAATGGCGAGCCCGCCGTGGACTACCTGTACACCCGCTACGCCGAGGTCTCGGAGATCCAAGGTCAGCGCCTGATCGCCTTCCCCAAAGAGCGCGGTGGGGTTGAGATCGAGCCACACACCGACCTGGTGCTCAAGGCCATCACCGAGAGCGGCTTGGCGCCTGATCGTGAGGTTCTCGTGGGCGGCGAAACCTTCACGCTGGCGGACCACTGGGAGCACAGCCTACGCACCAGCTTCCTAAACAAGACCAGCGGCGAGAGCAGCTACACCACCCCGAACGACATGCCCTGGGGCGTCCAAGCCCTGGCCGCCTGGGGCACCCCACAGAAGACCCAGTGGAAGGCCTTTGAGGGAACGGAGATGGATCTGGACGACCTGGTCAAGTTCCAGGCCCACGTGCTCACCCAAGAGAGCACCTTCATGTACCAAGCCATGCTGGCAGGCGCGGACTTTGAGAAAAACAGGCAAGGGGTATTCAACTACACCTGTGGTGGCGCCCACATGGTCCAAGGCAGCATCCTGCCCGTCGCGGCCGGCTACGGAAACACGCAAGACCGGGAAAAAATGGCCGCCCAAGGTGCGCTCTTGGCCTACCGCTATCCCGTGGAGATGGGCATCTACGAGCAGGCCCGGAAGCAAGCCCCCAGCCAGGCCATGGTGCTCTACGTGCAGCAGCTCAAGTTTGTCGGCCACTGGCTGGAGAGCGTACACAAGCTCGTTGCAACGGGCATCTACAGCCCAAGCGCCCTGGACCAGCAGATCATGGCCCAAGCTGTCGGAGACCTGATCACAACGACCGCAGCACTCAAGCAGCTGGGCGCTTTAGACAACGCCGCCAAGATTCGAGAGAGCAACAACCAACTCTACCTGGATATCGTCGGCGACAGCTGCCACGCCGTGCGTGGCCTGGAGTTGGCTCTGGGCAAGAGCGAAGTGCACTGGTAGCCCCCAAAAGCTCACTCTCTGCACTCAGTCCGGCAGGGGTCGATTCCAGGCCCTAGCCCGTGTCCTGGGGTTAGCTGCCATCGTTGGCTCGTGGCGTTCCAAAAGGGCCACAGCCTGTGGTTTCAGCTCCTAAACCGACGAGTTCGACAGCGATGGTGTTCAAGCGCTCGTCCAGAAAATCTAAGATCAAGCAAAAGACACCCACGGCCCGCTTGGCTGCACCCAGGAGAGTGCTTGATCTCGGTCCAAAAATGAGAAAAAAGAACACCGATCCTTAAACCACCGCTCACTTGATCCGTGAAGGCGTCAGAACCGAGGAGATCCCGTGTCCAAGATTTTGGTCGTAGACGACAGCCGCAACATGCGCATGATCGTCAAGCGTACCCTTCGGCAGGCAGGCTTTGGCGACCACGAAATCACCGAGGCTGACAACGGTCAGGACGCCCTGGAGCAGATCTCGGGCAGCATCCCTGACCTGATCTTAAGCGACTGGAACATGCCGGTCATGGACGGATTTGAGCTGCTTCAAGCCCTGAGAGAACGGGGTAGCGAGGTCAAGTTCGGATTTGTGACATCGGAAGGCACCCCCGAGATGCGCTCCAAGGCCAACCAAGCCGGCGCTCTCTTCCTGATCGCCAAACCCTTCACCGCATTTACCTTCGAACAGACCCTCACGGGCATGCTCTAAACCCCACGGTGAACGCCTTATCTTCCGAATCGTCGTCCGATAGCCCCCCCCAAGACCACACCCAATCCGCAGGTGGACGCTCAGCTGCGCAGACCAAGCAAGCGACTGGCTCTGAGCCTGGAAGACAGCGGCTCTGATCTTGGAAAGATCGACCTTTTAGCAGCCTGAGAGATGGCTCTCCGTTGCGTTATGGCGGCGGACGGGTGAAGATCAGCGGCCACCCTTGGAGCCGCCTTGTCTGCACCAGAGAACGCCGAGACCACCGACCCAGAGCGCCTGTACGAGCCCCCAGCTGGCGAGGTGGGCTTTTCATCCCGCGCCGTGGTTGTAGGCTGCATCCTGGGTGGTGTCGTTGCCGCAATGAACATCTACTTGGGATTGCGCATCGGGTGGAGCTTTGGTGGCTCCCTGATCGCTGCGATCCTGGGTTTCTCGGTCTTTGCCAGCTTGGGTCGAATGGGCCTGATCAAGAAGAAGTACTCCATCCTCGAGGCCAACATCACCCAGACGGCAGGCTCTGCCGCGGGGACAATGACGAGCGCCGCCGGGTTGCTGGCCCCCATTCCTGCCATGCGTATGATGGGCTACGAGTTCACCTACGTGCAGCTCACCATCTGGGCCATCTCGGTGGCTTACCTGGGCGTGTTCTTTGCGGTACCTCTGCGCCGCCAGATGGTTCTGGTGGAGAAGCTGCGCTTTCCCACCGGTACCGCGACCGCCCAGACCATCATGGCGATGTTCTCCAGCGGCGGCGAGGCCGAGCGCAAGGGCAAAGCCCTGATGATCTGGGGCGTGCTGGCTGCGGTCTTTACCCTCAGCACCCACTTCATCCCGGCCATTGAACACCCCGACATCAGCACCATCGGCCTGAGCTATGCGTCGGTCTGGGGATTCTCTCTGATTATCTCTCCGATGATGACCGGCGCTGGCATCCTGATTGGCCCCCGTGTTGGCATCTCTCTGGTCTTGGGCGCCATCGCCGGCTGGCTGGTCTTGGGCATCCCGGTTTGGCAGGCTGGACTGGCCTGCGGGCCCACCCTGGTGGATGGCATCTGGACCTCGGGTGCCAAGCAAGCCTGCATCGCTCCGGGTGCAGTAGAGGGCTTTCTGGCAGCCAAGCCTGCACTGCTGGCCAAGCTGGAAGGCCTGGCCAGCAGCAGCGGTCTGAGCGGCGATGAAACCCTCATGGTCCTGCGTGGCAAGGTACGCGCCATGGACCCCTTGGTCTGGCAGCACAAGGGCCTGAACGACTACGGCACCGGTATCAAAGGCTGGATTCTCTGGCCGGGTGTCGCAATCATGGTCGCGGACGCTCTGGCCTCGCTGGCGCTGAGCTGGCGAACCATCTTGAACACCTTCAAGTTCAAAAAGTCTGACGCCGATTCGCTCACGGACACCTCCAAGGACCAGATTCCCAACTCCTGGTGGATCGGTGGACTCTGCATCGCTGCTCCCGCAACGGTGCTGGTGACCTGGTGGATGTTCGACATCCCACCCCACCTGAGCTTCCTCGCCATCCTCCTCAGCTCTGTGCTGGCCATGATCGCCGTGCGGTCCACGGGCGAAACGGACATCAACCCCATCGGCGGCATGGGCAAGGTCACCCAGCTCGTCTTTGGTGCCCTGGCCCCTGGTGCGGTTCAGACCAACCTGATGAGCGCGGCCATCACGGGCTCCGGCGCCTCCCAGGCCGGCGACATGATGCAAGATCTCAAGACCGGGTACATGCTCGGCGCCAGCCCCAAAGAACAGTTCAAGGCACAGACCATCGGCATTCTCTTCGGCATCATCTTCTGCGTGCCCATCTTCCTGCTCTTTGACACGGTCTACGACATCGGCGGCGCAGACCTGCCCGCACCCGCCGCCCATGCATGGCGCGCTGTGGCCGAGCTGCTTTCTCAAGGTCTGGATGCCTTGCCTCCCGGGGCCCAATGGGCTGTGGTCGGCGGCACGGTCTTTGGCAGCCTGCTGCCAGTCGCACGCAAGTACGCCCCCGCAAGCGCCAAAGACTACGTGCCCAGCGCACTGGCCTTTGGCATCGCCTTCATCGTGGGTGCCTACTACAGCATCGCGATGTTCGTCGGCGCCGTGGTGTTCATGATCTGGAAGAAGCTCAAGCCAGAGCAAGCGGCCGCGCTGAGCTTTGCAGTGGCCAGTGGACTGGTGGCTGGCGAGGGACTCGCTGGCATCGGCAAGGCCCTGCTGATGTTGGCAGAGGTCCCAACCTTGGCCGCCATGCTCGGCATGTAGCGTTCGGCATGTAGCGTTCAGCCTGTAGCGTTCAGCCCGTAGCGTTCAGCCTGTCGCGTTCGGCGGCAAAAAGCCCGACCAAAAATGGCCGGGCTTTTTGAACGCTACAAGGACCTAAGTCCTTTTTTAGTCTTGCCGCCCCTGCTGAGCCATGTATCCAAGCGTCATTTGCAGGTTCCGCTCCACCAAGGGGATCTGCCCAGCAGGCACATCTCCAGCCAGCGCCTTGTGCAGGTTCTTGGCCATGCCCGCCGCGTAGTCCTCTCCGCGGACCTCGCAGGCGGCGGCGGCCAGGGCGGCCCGACGGGCCCATTCGCTGCGGATGGCAGGGTTGTCCAAGCCTTCGGCCGCCATCTCCGAGAGGATCTGGGTCATGTCTTTGACCTCGTTCTCGGATGGATCATCCGAGTCGGGCTCTTCTATTGCCTTGGCGAGCTCGCCGACCATGCGCTGAACCAGATCGGTCTCCACGGGCCACAAAGAGAACCAGGGGTGGTTCACCAAGGCGCTGGAACCTTGGAGAGCATCGCTGTCCACGTCCCCTTCGGGAACAGCTGGGCCCTCGGCCCCCTGCAGCTTGTCCGCAGGCACATGTCCAGCGAAGTGCTCCCAGTCGTGGGGCACGCCACCGGTGAGCTCGCGCACACGCTCAACAGCCGGCAACACGAACTGCATGGCCGAGCCAAAGGGCAGGCGGGTCATGTACGGAGCCTCCTCCTGCATCTCGCGCAACATGCGGCGGAGTTCTCCGCGGCTTGCATGGCCGTGACTTAGGTCCCGCATGCCCTCGGTCCCGCCAAAGCGGCCCATCAGAATGCAGGTCCCCTCGGCGTCGGTCCATCCCAAAAGGAACTCGCTGTAGCCGTCCTGGTCGGCGGGGCCGAGCAGAGCGGTGGGGTCCGGATCGATCTCTGCACCCTTGAGCCCAAAGCTGCGACTGGGCGCAGCTTGGACGTTTACCCCTTGGCTCTTGAGCTGGTGCAGGCCCAAGCGAGCGGCCTTGCGCAACACCTTGGGAGCCTTCTCCAGGCCCTGAAGCAGTGCCACTTTTTGCTGCGCCACGGCAGCCTGGATGGCGTTCATGGCCATACCAGGGTCCACATCTTGAATGGATCCGGTGCCGTCGAGCCAAGCCAGAGCAGCGGCGTCTCCTTCTCCATTGCTCAGGGCCAACGCCAGCTTCTTGTCGAACTTCTTTGCCATGTGGCTTAGCTCTCTTCGCCCTGAAGGGGCTTCATGCGGGTGCCGATGGCTTGGTTGACCGTCAGCGCCGTGATGTTGATGATGTCGGCCACGTCGCTTCCTACGGGGAGCACGTTGACCGGCTTGCTTAACCCCACCAACAGGGGACCGACCGCGGTAGCCCCACCCAGTTCCCGAAGGAGCTTGTAGGCCATGTTTCCGCTGGTAAGGTCAGGGAAGATCAGCACATTGGCGTCTCCCTGAATCTTGGAGAATGGGAAAACGCGCTTGGCGGTCTCCGGGTTGACTGCAGTGTCCGCCTGAAGCTCACCGTCGATGATCAGATCCGGCCACACCCTGTTGACCAGCGCCAAGGCGCCGGTGACCTTGCGGGTCTGCTCGGTGCCGCGGTGAGCGCCAAAGTCCGAGTAGGACAGCAGGGCCACCCGGGGGGTGTCCCCAAACGCCATCGCCGTCCGGGCTGTGTTCATTGCGATCTGAGCCAACTGCTTGGCGTTCGGGTTCTCGTTCACGGTGCAGTCAGCAAAGAAGATGCGCTTCTCCTTGAAGAGCATCGCGTACACACCGGAGACCACGCCCGCACCGCGGTGCAGCCCGACGGTCTGGAGCGCGGGCCGCAGGGTGGTCGCGTAGGGGCTGTCCAAACCGCCGACCAAGCCATCTGCCAGCCCTTCCCGCACCATCATGCAGCCAAAGTAGGTCGGGTCACTGCAGAGCTGACGGGCACGTTGGGCATTGACACCCTTCCGCATACGCAGCTTGTAGAGCGCCTCGGAGAGCTGGTCGAACACTGGACTGTTGCTCGCCTCGACGATCTCCACGCCGGTCAAGTCTACGTTGTTGTCTTCGGCCCGCTTCAGGACCTTCCACTCCTCGCCGATCAAGATGGGCGTGCAGATCCCCTCGTCCACCAGCTGCTGCGCAGCGCGGAGCACCCGGGTGTTCGTTCCATCGGGAAAGACCACGCGCTTGGGCCGCTGCTTGGCCCGATTCATAAGCGGACGCAAAAACTCGCGGGAACGCAGCAGCAGCTTCTCCAGCTGCTCCCGGTAGGCGTCCATGTCCTGGATGGGAAACCGGGCCACGCCCGAGTCCGCCGCAGCCTGGGCCACCGCAGGCGCCACCCAGGTCAGCACCCGGGGGTCGAAGGGCTTGGGAATCAGATAGTCCGGCCCAAAAGTCAGCTTGGTGTTCTCGTATGCGCGGCGCACCGAGTCCGGAACGTCTTCGCGAGCCAAGGCGGCCAGGGCCCGAACCGCAGCCATCTTCATCTCTTCATTGATCTGCCGGGCCCGGCAATCCAAGGCCCCGCGGAACACGAAAGGGAAACCCAAGACGTTGTTGATCTGGTTCGGGTAGTCGCTGCGTCCCGTGGCAACAATGGCGTTGGGAACGGCAGCCTTGGCGACTTCGTAGGGAATCTCGGGGTCTGGATTGGCCATCGCAAACACCATGGGCGCATCCGCCATGGTCTTGAGCATGTCCCCAGTCAGGATGTTGCCGACCGACAGGCCCACGAACACGTCCGCGCCGACCAGCACGTCGGCCAGGCTGCGCAGTTCAGAGTCCTGAGCGAAGTGCTCCTTTTCAGCAAACATGTCCTCGGTTCGGCCCTTGTAGACCAGGCCCTTGGAGTCGCACATCCAGATGTGTTGGGTCTGAACTCCAAGTGACACGAGCAGACGGGCCGTCGCGATGGCCGCAGCACCCGCTCCGCAGAATACGACCTTGATCTCTTCCAGCTTGCGGCCGGTGACAGCCATCGCGTTGAGCAGAGCGGCGCTGGCAATAATGGCTGTGCCATGCTGGTCATCGTGAAAGACCGGAATGTCCAGCTCTTCACGCAGGGTCTCCTCGATGTAGAAGCAGTCCGGGGACGCGATATCTTCCAGGTTAATCCCGCCGAATGTGGGCGCCATGGCCTTGACAGCAGCGACCACTTCTTCCTTGGTGACCGCGTCGAGTTCTATGTCAAAGACGTCGATATCGGCGAACTTCTTGAAGAGGTTGGCCTTGCCTTCCATGACCGGCTTGCTGGCCAGGGCACCGATGTTGCCCAAGCCCAGTACTGCGGTGCCGTTGGAAACCACGCCCACCAAGTTGCCCTTGGCCGTGTACTGAAAGACCTTCTCCGGGTCCTTGGCGATCTCGCGGCAGGGTGCAGCCACGCCTGGTGAGTAGGCCAGGGACAAATCCCGCTGGGTCATCATCGGCTTGGTGGGGACCACCTCGAGCTTCCCCGGACGGGGGTTCTCGTGATAGTCGAGGGCATCATCCTTGAGGGACATGGATACTCCGAGAGGCCCAAGAGCCTATCGAGACCAAGCCCAGAGTCAAGGCAGCCTGGAGACTGGATTGGGAGAGCGTACACGGCGCCTTGAGAAGCTGCTGATCTTAGAGATCCGTCGGGTCACGGAAGAGTTGGTCCTACGCCGGGACCTGCTCATTCGGGTCTGGGGCGAACAGCGGGCACGGGCGCCTTTTTTGGACACGGTGTTCACGCGCTGGAAGACCCTGCCGTTCACCGATCTGCTGCGTTTGGAGCAGCGTCAAGTAGAAGCGTGCTCGGAGTACTACCGCGAGCTGGACCGTCTGCGGCTGTACCTGCAGACCACCCAAGACATGCCCAGGGCCTTGGCCCTGGCCTACGATGGCCACCTGGCGCGCCTGCAGCAGCTCTCGTATTGCGCGATCGGCGCTCTGGAAGGTGGCCCGGTAGAGATCAGGCTGGACCTGGACTTTGAAGAGTAGCCAGCTCAGCGACTCGAGCCATTACTGATCTGGCTTGGGCCGGCGTGCGCAAGCCCAAGCCGCACGCCGGGGTCACCCAGCCAGCACCCACAGATCCGGTGTTCAGACCATCGGTGCTCACAGCCCCCCAGAGCACCTCCCCACCAAAGCCACCGCCCTGCTCAAAGTCCGCCATGTAGCGCACCGAGTCAAAGCTGAGCAGGTCCATCTCCAGTGCGCGTAGCACCGCCATGGGAGGTGGCCCACAGGTGTGCACCCCCACTCGCCAAGCGCTGGATCTCAACGCCTGAATCAGGTCCTTCAGCGGCCCGGAGTCCTGCCCCAGCATGGGCTCGTCCAAGAGCAGCAACCCCGGCCCGGCCACCTGAGTCTGCCAGAGCTTTGCTGTCCGATAGACACGCTCCACCAACGCCTCTATCGGGTGCTCCGGCGCACACTGAGAGAGGGTGAGTGGTCCACAGAGCTGCAGCTTGACCCCGTCGGCCTGGGATTGGCTGAGCCGCCGAACAAAACCCATCGGCAACCCTTCTACTGCCAAGGTCAGGCCCGCCCCCAGTCCCCACTCCACCATGCCCCCGCCCAGCTCGGGCAGGTGTGGCCACTGGGGACAGGTCTCAAACACAAAGTCCAAGGCCGAATCCAGCTCCGTAAACGGCACCGAGCCCACACCGGTGACCTTCATGGCGCTCTCCTAAAGCTCAAACCCAGAGCCAGCAGCAGGCCAACGGCCCCGAGTCCCAAGCCCCAAGCCCAGGTCCACAGCCGGTACTCAAAGACCACCTCTTTGGCGCCAGGGGGAAGCATCACCCCTCGGAACAGCCCGCCCACCTGGAGCAGATCCGCGTCCTGTCCGTCTACCTGGACACGCCACTCCGGCTCCCATCGGTCCGCCAAAACCAGTACACCAGCGCGGCTTTCCTGCGGAACTGTGATGCGCACCGTGCCCCCCAGATCCTGAACCACAAGCGGTGTGATCTCCCCATCTGTTGGCAGACGTCGCTCCAGATCTTGGATGGCCGGTGCCTCCCGGAAGGCGTAGCCGGTGCGCAGAAAATCCAAAGCCTCCCGCTCATTGGCTGCCCGACGGCCGCCAGGAGTCCACCAAGCACGCGGGCCCTGCCCATTCGGCTCCAGCACATACAGCCACATGGGCGGCCCAGGCGCGGTTGGAGCCAAGCCGTAGAGTGCCAGGCTCGACGCCACGACCCCCACCCCAGCAAACTCCAAGACATTTCGATTCTGAGCGTTGATCGTAGTGACTTTCAACCCTGGCACCTGCGACTCCGGGTCCAAGGCGACCATAAAACGGCCGGCTTGCGGAGAAGGAAAGCGGGGGGTACCCCGCAAATCCGAGGGAAAGAAGGGCACGTCGTCGAGCCCCAGGTTCCTAACTTGGACAGTGGACTCCCCCGCGCCCGCATCGGCGGACCCCAGTGGCCTGAGCGGCCCACACAGCAGCACCCCAGCCATCAGAGCCGCCGCGGCCACCAGGGGGTGCCGACGCTCAGAAAATCGCTCCAAGCCGCGCCCAGCCCCAAGAGCCAATCCCCAGAGACCCAGTGCCAGCAGCCCAAGCGTCGCGGTCGAGGTGCCCAGTCCGCCGGGGAGCCCAGAGAAAACCGGCCCCAAGCCGCCTTGGACCAACCATGGACGCGTTGGGGTCAGGTCACTGTTGAGCCATGCCAGTAGCGGGGGCAAGCTCAACGGCGCCGACATGAATCCGCCGAGAATGAGAGCCACCAGCTCCCGAGCTTGTGCTCCCCGCCACAACCACCAGCCGATCAGAACCAGCACACAACATACGCCCAGCCCTGGGTCCCCGCCCCAGAGCAAGGCGGTCACGCCAAGTGCAGCCCACGGTCGCCCGGTGCTGCGGGTGCGCTCCAAGGCCAGCAGTGCCCACGGCAACAGCGCCAGGGTGGCGGCTGCACCGTCGAGCAGCCCCAGGTGCAGCACCGGGTTGGCCTGGGCCAAGATGCCTGCGACCAGCGCTGAACCAGACCGCCAGCCTAAGGAGCGCCCCCACAGCCAAGTCCCCGCCCCCATCAACCCCGTAAACAGCCACGCGCACACCCCCCGAGCCACCTCTGCGCCAAAGGCCCAGGTCAACCACGATTGAGGGGACCCAAGTGCCGACCTGGGATCCTCCACCAAAGGCACCCCGGCCAGCCGCGCGCTGCTCCACAGGGGGGCCTGTCCTGCCAAAAATTGCTCCACAGTCTCGCTGCGAAGCCATTCGGAGTAGCCCGACTCCCACGGGTGCAGCAGCGGCAGGTCCCCAAAGAGCAGCCCCGGATAGAACGCCAACGGCGTGAGCAAGAACAGCACGACAAGCGCTGCCCATTGCGCCCTTTCAGTCACCTGCAGACGGCAGGTACGGCGCTATCTTGTCCAAGAACGCCGGCGTCCAAGGGCGCTTTTTTCGGGTCTCAGGATCCACACACACCACCACGCGGCGGCCGGAGCTGAGCAATCTGTCCTTGTCCATGGGGCGAATCTCAAACCTGAACACCAGCGAGGTCACCCCGACCCGGGCCACATAGACGCGCACCCGAATCTCCCCCACCCCTTCGAAGGGCGAGAGGTATTCCACCTGGTTTTCCCGAACCAAGTGGAACTGGTCTGGATGCTTCTCTCCATCAAAGCCCGCCCACCCCAGCTTCTTCCAGAACTCGCCAATACAGCGCTCCATGAAGAGCAAGTACCGGGCGTTGTGCAGGATCCCGAAGAGATCCAGGTCATCAAAATAGACATCGAACACCGACTCGTGGAAGCGCATGACTCATTCCTAACACCCCACCTGCCAACGCAGCGCGCTCAGTTCTCCCAAGCGGTCGCCGGGCCACGGTGGGCGGCTTCGCTGAGCAGGAGCTGCAGGTCCCGCCACGAGTCTTGCCAGTACTGCTCGCACTGCTGAACAGCGGCCCAAGCCAATGGCGTGTCCCAGACCACGGCACGCTTGGCGGCCAAGCCAGCTTGCTCCTTGGCAAATGCGGTCTGCCCATTCAGGTAAACCAACAAGCGAGTCACTTCCTCTGAGCTTAGCTCATGCAGGAACAACGCCAAATCTGGGTCTCTGTCCTGTTCCATGACCCGATGCTACGGGACAGAGGGTCCAAGACACGAGGTTTTTGTTTCACCGGACCTTGGGCCCCAATTCTGCCGACGCGCCCAGAAGCCCTTTTAGGGCCCTGGGATCGGTCAAGGTGCCGGTCACCGCACTGGCTGCTGCCACCGCTGGACTGACCAAAAACACTGGACCAGGAGCGCCCATTCGACGGGCAAAATTCCGGTTTGTGGTGCTCGCTGTGGTCTCTCCCTCGAAGGGGACTCCTGGGCCATTTCCAATACAAGAACCGCATCCCGGCTCACTCACAACCGCGCCGAGCTCCTCAAAAAGCGCCAACAGGCCTTCTTCCTTTGCGGCCTTGGCCACATCGGCGCTGGAAGGGGTCACCGTCAAACGAACGTCTTTTGCCAAGGTCCGCCCACGCAGAACATCTGCGGCAGCCCGCAGGTCAGCCAGGGACCCTCCCGTGCAGCTTGCGATGACCACATTGTGGATGGCCACCTGGGTATTGTCCGCCAAAGGCGACCGATTCCGGCTGTCACCCGGGGTGGCGACCGTCAGAGTCACCTCGTCCAGATCGATGCGGATCGTGCGCGCGTATTCAGCGTCCTGGTCGGCGCGCACAAAGGCGGCCTCTACCTGCTCAGGCTCAAGCCCTCGGCGTGACACCAAAAAGTCGACCAGAGGCTTGCAGGGAGCCACCACGCCGGTCATCAGGCCGCCTTCGACCGTCATGTTGGTCAGAACCGAGAGCTCGTCCACGTTCCACTGGTTCAGACCGGGGCCGGCAAACTCCACAACACAGGTGTCTGTGGGGCCCGTGCGCCAGTGCTCCTCGCGGAAGTAAGGGTCGCCGATGATGTGCAGGATCAGGTCCTTGGGGGAGAGCACCCCCTTGGCGTCGCCATGCACTTCTACGCGCACCACCTTCGGCACCGTCACAGGGATCAGTCCGGTGCGAAGCGCAAAAGCCATCGCCGTGCTGCCCACCCCAAAAGCCATCGCGTTCATCACACCGGCAGTGGGGCTGTGGGAGTCAGTGAGCACGATCACATCGCCCGGCATGGCGTAGTCCTCGACCACAAGACGGTGGCAGACCCCGGCCGGGAAAGGCCGACCGGGTCCGTGCAGGCGGATGCCAAAGCGCTCGCTGACCTGGACCATCTCTTCCGTCAGCTTCATCGCAGGAGCCAAGCGAGCCTTTTTCACGCTGTCCGGCACAGAGGGCTGGTCGATGAGCACGAAGTGATCCTCGAAGGCCGCCACCAGCTCCGGGGCGTGCATGGGCGCTTGGCCCCACTCCTTTTCGTACAGATCCATCACCATGCCAGCGGTGTACTCGTGCATTCCGCGGAAAGCCGCTCGGCAGAGCACTTGGTCTCCAGGCGAGACGGCCCGGATCCCATCGCTTGTGGCAGATGATCCACCCCACGCCTTGGAGGCAATT
>Ga0055584_100004693_pt1 | contig 13375 bp, 10 predicted proteins | sample OSDHelmetaG_FD_58716 | JGI IMG/M metagenome (GOLD analysis project Ga0055584, IMG submission 58716) | Pelagic marine sediment microbial communities from the LTER site Helgoland, North Sea, for post-phytoplankton bloom and carbon turnover... | ecosystem: Environmental > Aquatic > Marine >... | reverse complement strand
CTTTTGCGGCGTGACCGGAATGAAGCCGACGTACGGGCGGGTCTCTCGCTGGGGCCTGGTCGCCTTCGCGTCGTCGCTCGACCAGATCGGCCCGTTCGCCCACAGCGCTCGCGAGTGCGCCTGGCTGCTCGAGGCCATCAGTGGCCACGACCGAAGGGATTCCACCTCGATTCCGCAGCCGTCCCCGGCGCTCGACGCCGAGCTGACCGGAGACGTCGAGGGGCTCGTGATCGGGCTGCCGCGCGAGTACTTCGAGCTCGAGGGGGCCGACCCGGCCGTGCTCGAGCGGGTGCGCGAGGCGGTCGCCGAGCTCGAGCGTGCCGGAGCCAGGACCCGGGAGGTCTCGCTCCCCCATACTTCATATGGCATCGCGGCGTACTACCTGATCGCCACGGCCGAGGCCTCGAGCAACCTCGCCCGCTACGACGGCGTCCGGTACGGCCGCCGGGCCGAGGCGTCCGAGCTCGACGAGATGTACCGCCGCACCCGCAGCGAGGGCTTCGGCGACGAGGTCAAGCGGCGCATCCTGCTCGGCACCTACGTGCTCTCGGCCGGCTATTACGATGCCTATTACCGCAAGGCTCAGCAGGTGCGGACGCTGCTGCGGCGCGACTTCGAGCAGGCCTTCGAGGGCTGTGACGTGATCGCGACGCCGACCAGCCCGGAGACGGCCTTCCGCCTCGGCGAGAAGGCCGAGGACCCGCTTCGGATGTACCTGTCCGATGTCTACACCGTGACCGCGCCGCTCGCGGGCATTCCGGGCATCTCGTTGCCCTGCGGCGAGGTCGATGACCGCCCGGTTGGGCTGCAGCTGCTCGGGCCGGCGCTTGGCGAGGCCCCGGTGCTCCGTGTCGCCGATGCCTACCAACGGCTGACCGACTATCACGAGCGGCGCCCGCCGGAGTTCGGTGGCCTGGGATCGCCGCGATGAGCGACGAGCTGGCGGCAATCCTCGAGCGTTACGAAGCGGTGATCGGGCTCGAGGTGCACACGCATCTGCGCACCGAGTCGAAGCTCTTCAGCCCGGCGCCGGTGCGCTACGGCGAGGAGCCGAACCACGCGGTGCATCCGATCGACCTCGGGATGCCGGGCGTGCTGCCGGTGCTCAACGAGCGGGTGCTCGATCTGGCGATCCGGCTCGGCCTCGCGACCCACAGCACGGTCAACAACCACTCGATCTTCGCCCGTAAGAACTACTTCTACCCGGACCTGCCCAAGGGCTATCAAATCTCGCAGTACGAAGAGCCCGTCGTCAGTGACGGTTGGATCGACATCGAGGTGACGCAGTCCGACGGCACGAGCGAGCGCAAGCGCATCGGCATTACCCGCGCGCACCTCGAGGAAGACGCCGGCAAGTCGATCCACGACGCCTCCGTCGCGGGTAGCAGCGATACCTATATCGACTACAACCGCGCCGGCGTTCCGCTGCTCGAGATCGTTTCGGAGCCCGACCTGCGGACGGCCGAGGAGGCCGGCGCCTACCTGCGCGCGCTGCGCCAGATCCTCCGCTACCTCGACGTCAGCGAAGCCGACATGGAAAAGGGGCAGTTTCGCTGCGATGCCAACGTGTCCATCCGGCCGCGCGGCCAGTCCGAGTTCGGCACTCGCACCGAGCTGAAGAACCTGAACTCGTTCCGCTTCGTCGAGGAGGCGATCGCCGCCGAGATCGAGCGGCAGTTCGAGTTGATCGAAGGCGGCGGCAAGGTGCAGCAGGCCACGATGGCGTACGACCCGAACACCGGGCGGACGCGCGTGCTGCGCTTGAAGGAAGACGCCAACGACTACCGTTACTTCCCCGATCCCGATCTGATCCCGCTGAACATTCCGCAAGAGCGCATCGAAGCGGTGCGCGCCGAGCTGCCTGAACTTCCGCAGGTAAAGCGGATGCGCTTCGAAGACGATCTGGGGCTGTCCGGACAGGATGCCGCGGCGCTCGCCGCGACCCGCAGCGTGGCCGACTTCTTCGAGGCCGCACTCGGGACCCACTCCGACGCGAAGGCGGTCGCGAACTGGATGCTGCGTGACGTGTTGCAGGCGATCAACGAGCGCGAGGTCGAACTCGCGGACACGCGGATCACACCGCAGGGGCTCGGCGGCTTGCTGAAGCTGATCGACGACGGTCGTCTGACGGCGAAGAGCGCTCGCGAGCTGGTCCCCGTGCTAGTCGACGAGGGCGGCGACCCGGCGGCGCTGATGGCGGCGCGCGGGCTCGAGGCGGTGAGCGACAGCGGCGAGCTCGAAGCGATCGTCGACAGCGTGATTGCCGCGAACGCCAAGACCGCCGAGAAAATTCGGGCCGGCGACGATAAACCGCTGAATGCGCTGATGGGGCAGGTCATGAAGCAGACACAGGGCAAAGCCAATCCGGGCGAGGTGCGCAAGCTGCTCGCGTCGCGACTCCGACCGGAATGAAGATCCTCATCCGGGTTGGACTCGGGCTGGTGGCACTGGCGGTGCTGGCGATCGCCGGCCTGTGGTTTGCGTTGCCGGCGATCGTCGACGGCGCCGACCTGCGCGGTCGCTTGAACGCGTTCACCCAGGAGAGCATCGGGCGGACGGTCGACTACGGTTCGGTCGAGCTCGGCATCCTGCCGCCGCGTCTCGTCGTGGCGGAACTCTCCGTCAGTGGCGCCAGCGAGGGAGCGCCACCCGCCTTGAAGGCGGCCCGCGCCGCGCTCGTGTTGGCCTGGCGACCGCTGTTCTCCGGGCAGGCCGTGATCGATGCGCTCGACATCGAATCCGCCGAGCTGCGAATGGTGCGCACCGCAGATGGCATCGACTTGCTCGCGGCGGCCGTGCCCGCAGCGCCGGCCGCGGCCGCGGAGCCGTCGACCGCGGCGCCGATCGGGCTTCACCGCGTGTCGCTCCGCGACTCGCGCATCGTGTTCGACGACCAGGCGGTCACACCGGCGGTGACCTGGGAACTCGAGGCCGTCTCGCTCGAAGCCTCGGGTACGGATGTCGGCGAGCCGGTGGATGCCGAGCTCACCGCTCGGCTTGCCAGCGGTGGCGACGTCAGTGGGTCGGGACGCTTCGACCCGGCAGGGGCCACGACGGCCGATCTCGCGATCGGCGACTTCGTGCTCACTCCGGCCGTCTCCTACGTCGACGCACTCGATCGCGCCAAGGGCAAGACGGACGTTTCGATTGGCCTCGTCAGTCCCGTAGACGGGGCGCCCCAGCTCAAGGTGGCCTTGTCGGGCGAGCCTCTCGACATCGCATCCGGCGATACGACGGTGGTCGGTGCCGTGGCGATCGTGTCCGAACTGATGCTAGGCGATGCCACGACCGGTACGTTCTCGGTCGATCTGACCGGGGCGACGGTTGATCTCGCCGGTGGTGCGGTCCACAAGCTTCCGGGCGAGGCGGGCACCTACGAGGGCGAGCTGCGGATCGCGGACGACGGCGTCACGATCGTTCGCTCGCACCTGCAGCTGCGCAACCTCGGCGCGGACATTCAGCTCCGCACCGAGCCCGCTCTGCGCGTCGAGCTGTCGGCGCCCGCCTTCGCGCTCGACGGCTGGGGGACGATCGTGCCCGCACTGGCCGACTCCGCGCCGCGCGGCGAGCTGCGCATCGAACGGCTCGTCTACACCGGTGAGCCCGAGCGACTCGTCGGAGTGGCCGAGCTGCGCAAGCTGTTGCTCGATCAGGGGGAAGGTTCGCCGCCGCTCGAAGTCAGCGGATTCGTGGACGCCACCGGGCGCGACGTTGCGGTGCGACAGATGTCGGCGACCCTCGGTGCGGCGCGTCTGGCCGTAGCAGGCGGCGTCGAGGATCTGTTTGGCACGCGCAATGTCACCGTGCGGCTGAACACGCCCGAGCCGATCGAGAGCAACAACGTCTTCTCGCTGGTCGATGCGATGCGCGACGCGGTTTTCGGCGCGCTGGCGCTCGACGTGAACCTCGGGCTGCCACTCGGCGGTCCGACGGCGGATCAGCCGGCGCTCGAGCGGTTGGCCGGCAACTTCTCGTTCCAGATTGGCGGCGATGAGGCGGGTGGCATGCTGAAGGGCGTGTCGCTGCTCCAGCAGGTGTTCAACCGCTTCGGCACGCTCGGCCACGCCGCGCTGCTCGCGTTGCCCGCCAAGCGAGGCAAGCCGCTCGACGAGTACTACTCCGAGCAGTTCCGAGTCGCGGCCGGCTCGTTCCAGATCGCGAACGGCGAAGCGCGCACCAACGATCTGCACATCGAGCACGAGAAGTACCGCACGAACCTGCACGGCGGGGTCCGGCTGACCGACCTGACGCTCGACATGCGTGGCGAGGTGGTGATCGGCCCCGAGCTCGATGCGGCGCTGTCGGGGGCCTCGCAGGGGCGCTCGCGCACGATCCCGCTGGCCCGGGTGGGTGGCACCGTGACGGATCCGACGATCGCGCTGCGCGACGAGGACGTGTCGCGTTTCGTCGCCCAGTACGCCTTCGACAACGAGAAGCTCGGCAAGAAGATCGACAAGGCGCTCGGTGCGGGAGCTTCGGATCTGTTGCGCGACATGCTCGGCGGTGGCAGCAAATGAGCGGCGGCGTGGGTTCCGAGCCGTGGTTCACCCTGCGCTGGGCCGATCCGGTGGTCGAGATGCTCGATCAGCGCGTGCTGCCGGAGCGCGAAGAAGTCCTGCGACTCGAGACCGTCGAGCAGGTGGCGCACGCGATCGAAGACCTCGCGGTGCGGGGGGCACCGGCGATCGGCTGCGCGGCCGGCCTCGGCATCGCATTGGCCGGTCGAACCAGTGGAGCCCTGGAGCCGGATGCCCTGGTTCGCGAGTTGGAGCCTGCTTTCGAGCGGCTTGCGACCACCCGGCCGACGGCGGTCAACTTGTTCTATGCGCTCGGTCGTATGCGCGATGCGTTGCGCGCCGCGGCCGACCGGCCCGGTGCGACCGCCGATACGATCCGCGCCGATCTGGTGACGGAGGCACAGCGCCTGATCGACGAGGATCTCGCTAGCTGCCGCGCGATCGGTCAGGCCTCGCTCGAGTTGGTGCCGCACGGCGCCCGCATCCTGACGCACTGCAACGCGGGGGGCCTGGCCACCGCCGGCTACGGCACGGCCCTCGGTGTCGTCCGCGCCGCGGTCGAAGCGGGGCGCTTGCCGAGTGTGCTCGCGGGGGAGACGAGGCCCTTTCTGCAGGGGGCGCGCCTCACCGCCTGGGAGCTCGAGCGCGACGGCATCCCCGTGACAGTGCACACGGACGGCATGCCGGGCTACCTGATGCAGCACGGTGAGATCGACATCGTGGTCGTGGGCTCCGACCGGATCGCGGCGAACGGCGATGTCGCGAACAAGATCGGCACCTACCAACTCGCCGTGCTCGCGCGCGAGCACGACATCCCCTTCTACGTGGCCGCTCCGCTCGCCACGGTCGACTTCGACATCGCATCGGGCGCCGAGATTCCGATCGAAGAGCGCGGCCGGGCGGAGATCGCCGAGCTTGGCGGACGCACCATCCTGCCCGACGGGGTGGGCGTGCGACATCCGGCGTTCGACGTCACACCGGCCCGGCTCGTTTCGGCGATCGTGACCGAACGCGGTGTGGCCCGGCCCGACTACGGGGTTTCGTTGAGCAACTTGCGCGCATAGTCCGCGCAGGGCCCGCGCAGTCTCGGCCGACGGAGCCCGCCGTTCTCGCTTCCGGTGACTCTTGTCACAGTGCCGTCTCCCCCCGGGTCCGAATCGCCTCATACACTCGGATGGGAGAGGTCGATCGGATGGCAGCAAGAGTCTTGTGCGCGGACAGCGACCCGCGGGTCTGTGAGATCCTGCGAGAATCGTTGTTAGGCCAGGGCTACGAGGTCGAGACCTGCAGAGATGGCGACACCGCCAGCGAGCGGCTTTGCGACGAGGCGTACGATCTTGCGCTGATCGACGTCCAGCTCGCGTCGCGCGATGGCTTCCAGGTGCTCGAGCAGGTCCGCCGGCAGCCGTCGCCGATGTGCGACATTCCGGTCTTCCTGCTCTCGCCCACGCGCATTACGCCGGCCTATCAGCAGCGAGGTAGGCAGGGCGGCGCGACGGCGATGCTGGTCAAGCCGGTGCCGCTCGGACGTCTGCACGGCCTGATCCGCAAGCACGCGAAGGAAGGACCGCCACGCGTCGATACGGAGGAGTCGACTCCGATCCCGAGTCAATCCTCCCCGTTCGACGGAAGCTTCCAGGAGCTCGATTTCGCCTCGCTCTTGCACCACCTGCACGGCTTGCGGGCGACCGGCGTGCTCCTGATGACCAACGCCGGTCGACGCAAGGTCGTGAGCTTGCGCGAGGGGTATCCCGTTGCAGTGAAGTCCAACCTGCTCGGGGAATGCCTCGGCAACCGGCTGGTAGAGCGAGGGCTGATTACCCAGCAGGACTTCGACGAGTCGGTCATCCGCATGCAGTCAGGCGAGGGACTACAGGGCCAGATCCTGATCGCGATGGAAGTGCTCGATGAGGCCGCAGTCGGTGCCGCACTGCTTGAGCAGGCGGAGCAGAAGCTGCTCGAGGTCTTCACCTGGCGGCGTGGCCGCTTCGAGTTCAAGCCCGCGGCGCAACTCAAGGGCGGTATCGCGCTTCCGCGCGACCGCAGCCCGGCGACCTGGGTGCAGCAGGGTGTGATCGAGCGCATGCCGATCGAGTTGATCGACCGCAAGCTTCGCAAGGAGGCGCGCAAGGTCGTCGTCAACGCGGAGACCTCCTTCTACCGCTTGCAGGACATTGAGCTCGACGCGGCGACCAGGGCGCTACTCGAGCGGGTCGACGCCGCGGCAACACCGGCTGCGGCGCCGCGCGTCGCGGCGTTGATGGAAGGCGACGAGACCCTCCGTCGCGCACTCTACGGCCTCTGGGTCACCGGCCTGATCGAGACGCGGACCAAGCCGACGAAGAGCCCGCTCAGGAAGTCCTCCCGCCGCCTCGCGACCGGGAAGGTCGACGACCGCGAGCTGCGCACGGAGCTCGCTGCTGCGGCCGAGCGGATGCGCCGACTGAACGAGTTCGAGATCCTCGGCGTCGCGGCGACGGCGACCACGAGCGAGATCGAAGCCGCGTTCGAGAAAGTGGCCACGCGCTACCACCCCGACCGCTTTCGAGAGCACAGCGCCGCGGTGCGCTCGCTCGGGGAGGGCGTGTTCGCCTCGATCGAAGCCGCTCGCGCCCGGCTGTGCGATCCCAAGTCGCGGGTCGAGGTCCAGTTCGAGGTCAAGCAGGGCCAGCGCCGCCAGGAAGAGGAGCGGGATGCGGAGCGTCTGCTCGAAGCCGAGCTCGAGTTCCAACGGGGCGAGGAACTGCTGCGTGCACGCTCGTACGCTGCGGCACTGCGCCGCTTCGGCGCGGCGCTCGAGCGCGCGCCGGGCGAGGGGGAGTATCACGCGCACTACGGCTGGTGCCTGTACCTGATCCACCCGGACGAGAGTTCCATGGTCCAGGAGGCGGTCGAGCACGTGAAGCGCGGGCTCAAGCTGGCACGCGACAACGAGAAGCCCTACCTGTTTCTCGGCCGCCTGCACAAGGCAACTGGGAATACGCTGGCGGCGGAAAAGATGTTCACGCGCGCCGTGCAGCTTCGGCCCGAGTCGGTCGAAGCGCTTCGCGAGCTGCGCCTCATCAACATGCGACGGAACAAGCAGGGGCTCATCGGGCGCATCCTTCGCCGCTGAGCCCTCGGAGGCTCGGATGGCGGACAACGCGGCAGTAGGCGTGCGTGGCGAAGCGATCTGGATGGACGGCGAGTTCGTGCCGTGGGACGAGGCCAACGTCCACATCCTGACGCACACCCTTCACTACGGCCTGGGTGTCTTCGAGGGCATCCGGTGTTATCGCACCGCCGACGGGCGCTCGGCCGTGTTCCGGCTTGCGGAACACGTCGACCGGCTGTTCGAGTCCGCGCATATCAACCTGCTCGAGGTGCCGTTCACGCGCGAGCAGGTCATCGAGGCCTGCCTCGAGACGCTGCGCCGCAACCATCTCGAAGAGGGCTACATCCGGCCGCTGGTGTTCGTCGGGGCCGGTGCCATGGGCCTGAACCCGGGCAACAACCCGGTGCGCCTGTCGGTGATCGCCTGGGAGTGGGGTGCCTATCTCGGCGAGGACGGCATGGAACGCGGAATCCGCGCCAAGGTGTCGACCTTCTCGCGCCATCACGTCAACGCCAAGATGACCAAGGGCAAGACGTGTGGCGACTACGTGAATTCCATCCTCGCCAAGCGCGAGGCGCTGCTCGACGGCTACGACGAAGCCATCATGCTCGACACGCAGGGGCAGGTCTCCGAAGCCTCGGGCGAGAACCTGTTCGCCGTGCGGCGGGGCATCGTCAAGACGCCGCCGCTGCCGACCGTGCTCGACGGCATCACGCGCAACTCGATCATCGAGATCGCGCGCGACGCCGGAATCGAAGTCGTCGAATCCCCGCTCACGCGCGACGAGCTCTACATCTCGGACGAGGTGTTCCTGACCGGCACCGCCGCCGAGGTGACGCCGATCCGCGAGATCGATCGCCGCACCATCGGCGAAGGTCGGCGCGGTCCCGTCGCCAAGCAGCTTCAGGAGACCTTCTTCCGTGCCGCGAAGGGCGAAGAGAAGCGTTACGAAGGCTGGCTCACGTACGTCTGATCGCGCCCGCGGTCCCGAGCGGGTGAGCCGCTGCTACTGCAGGACGGTGTCCCGTCGGACGTAGCGTCCGTCTTCGCGCGCATCGAAGAACTCGCGCAGCAGCGGGTGGCGGATGGGCGCGTCTGCGTCGTCGGCCTCGAGGTGGCGCTCGGCGACGTAGGTCATGTGCGACGCGTCGTGGACCAGCACGTGGTACCAGGGGGCGTCGCGCGGCGGCCGCGAGCGGGCGACCGTGTCGTACCACTCGTCCGAGCCCGCGAAGACCGGGTCGACGTCGACGACGACGCCCCGGTACCCGAAGCGTTGGTGGCGGATGACCTGCCCGACGCTGAAGCCGGCCCGGGATGTGTTGTCGTTGGCGTACACAGCGAGAGGATAGGGCGGTGAGCCCTGCGGGTCGCCCAGGGTGCAGCGGAGACGCTGCATTGAACGACGTTGTATTACGATGTAACACGTTGTGACACAAGCGCCCGAGGGAGACCTCGATGACCCGATATTCCACCCGCGACGAATCCTGCCGACCCCGATCCGGGGACAGCGACCGAGAGCGCGCCTCTAGCGAGCGCGAGGGCGGCTCCGACGAGAGTCGCGAGCGCAGCCACCGCAGCCGGGGCCGCGGCCGAAAGGAGCGCGTGCTCCACACTCGCATCTCGGAGGAGCTGAGCGAGGACATCCGTCGCTTTGCCGAAGATCTGCGCGTGCCCGCCTCGAACCTGGTCCGCAACGTGCTCGAGGAGGTGTTCAGCGTCGTCGAGACCGTGTCCGACAACATGGGCGACCTGTTCGACGATCTGCTGGAAGAGGCCGATGATGCCCGCGGCCGGATCCATCGCCAGATGGATCAGCGCGAGGACCGTCACCGCCGCCGAGAGGGCAGTCGCGGCGACTCGCACCGCCGTCGCCGCGAGCGACACCACCGTCGCCACCGGCGTGGCCCCGACGATGTGGAAGAGGAACTGCGCCGCGATGAGGCGGCAGAGGCAGCCCAGGGAGCGAAGGCGCGCGGCGAAGGCGAATCGAAGGATTCCGAGTCGACCAACGGCAAGCCGCGCAAGCCCAAGGAGTTTCCGGACGTGCTCGGCTGGCAGCCGCTGGTGCTGAACCGCGAGCAGCAGTGCGCCGACTGCGGCTGCGCGCTCGGACGCGGCGACCGCGCCTTTCTCGGCGTGAAATCCGGCGGGTTGTGCGATCTGGCGCTCTGCGCGGCGTGCGTCCGGGCCTGACGATCCCGGGGGCCTGGCGGGTCTGCCGCTCCGGACGGCTGGACGGGCCCGGCTGGTCGGCTCTCGGCGGCGGCTCCCTGGTCGCGGAGCCGCCCCGACCGATTGCTGGATCTGGGAGAACCCGCGGCCCTGCTACGTGACGACGAGCGCCCCGTCGTGGAGGCCCTTGCAGCCCTCGCAGATACCAACCCGTTCCTGCGCGAGCGTGTCGACTGCGAACGCCGCGCCCTCGGCGAGCAGTTCGTGGCGAGCCAGACCGTGTGGCATGCCGACGCCACGCACGACGGTCTGAACCCCAACACCGAGTTGCTAGTCGAGTGCGCGACCGCCCACGCCGAGACGTTGCGCGAGCGGCTGGCGAGCGGCGGGGCAGGGCGCGCCGGCAAGGGCGATCTCAAAGCGTACGAGCAGCTCTGCCGCTTCGTCCTGTACATGCGCAACCAGGACCTGTTCATGGAGCTGATCCGCAGCTCCGAGGCGGGCGAGCGCACGACGGGCCGCGTCGCCGGGTTCAGCCGCTTTCGGCGCGACTTTGACCACCTGCTCGCAATCGAGGGCGTGGCCCTGCCGCTCGAGATCTCGGCCGGCGATCTGTTCGTCTGGGGCTTCCAGATCCGGCGCGCCTTCCATCACACCTTTCATCGGATCCACGGCGGCTCGATGCCCGCCGCCGCCCTGCGCGCCCAGGTCTGGCAATCGATCTTCACGCACGATTTCGCGCGATACCGCCGCGCGCTGGTCCACCGGATGGGCGACATCCCGACGCTGATCACCGGCGAGACGGGCACCGGCAAGGAGCTCGTCGCACGCGCGATCGGGGCCTCGCGCTTCGTCCCGTTCGACGAGAAGAAGGTTGGCTTCGTCGACGATTTTGCCGCCGGCTTCTACGCGGTGAACCTATCGGCGCTGGCGCCGACGCTGATCGAGTGGGAGCTGTTCGGTCATCGCCGCGGCGCCTATACCGGTGCGCTCGAGGACCGAGCGGGCTGGCTCGATCAGTGCCGAAAGCTCGGCACCGTGTTCCTCGACGAGATCGGCGAGCTGGCGAGCGAGATCCAGGTGAAGCTGTTGCGCGTCCTGCAGTCGCGCACCTTCCAGCGTATCGGCGAGACCGAGGAGCGTCACTTCGAAGGCAAGATCATGGCCGCGACCCACCGGGCCTGCCCGCCGAGATCGAAGCCGGTCGCTTCCGCGAAGACCTCTTCTACCGGCTGCGCGCCGATGCCATGCGAACGCCGACGCTGCGCGAGCAGATCGCCGCCTCGCCCGACGATCTCCAGGGGCTGCTGTTGATTCTGGCCCGTCGCATCGCCGGCCCCGAAGAGGCCCCGGGTCTGGTCGACGAGACCACCCGCTGGATCGAGCGCGCGCTGCCCGCTGGCTACGCCTGGCCCGGCAACGTCCGCGAGCTCGAGCAGTGCGTCCGCAGCATCCTGGTGCGTGGCGAGTACATTCCCGTCGATCGCCCAGCCCAGCCCGTGACCCTCGCCGAGTCCCTGGAGGCCGGTGACCTGACCGCCGATGCGCTCGTCGCCCTCTACTGCAGCCAGGTCTACGCCCAGACCGGCTCCTACGAGGAGACGGGCCGCCGCCTGGGTCTCGACCGTCGAACCGTGAAGGCCAAGGTCCAGAGCCACGCTGGATCGTGACCCCAGGGGCGCTAGGGTGCCGGGCTTCGCGGCAACTCCATTGCCGCAATGACGACCAGGAGGCCAGGTATGCACCCCGGTTTGAAGTGGGGGAGCTGCGCGCTCACCGCGATGGTTGCCATGGCAAGCGCAGGCGCGACAACGGAAGTCTCCGAGGAGCGCGTCGCGGAGTACGTCCGCAACTTCCCGTATCAGGACACCTACGACTACGCGATGAAGTACACGGGCGGCGATCCGGCCCGCTTCAACGTCTGGGTCCTTGGGGCCGAGCCCGTGCTCGTGAAGGCCGGCGACGACAAGGTCGTCCGAATGAACAACGACACCTTCTACAAGATGGCCTTCGTCAGCCTGGCGAAGGGGCCCGTTGTCCTCTCCTCCACCGACTCGGCCGCGGATCGCTTCAGCTCCTTCCAGTTGATGGATGATCGGAACGTCAACTACGCCAACGTCATCCGACCCAACGGCGAGTACACGCTCTACTCCGGCGAGCGGCCCGCGACGATCCGCGGCGAGGCGATCGAGGTGCCGTCGGAGCTGTCCGTCGTGATCGTCCGCGTCGAGGTCAAGGACAAGCTGGCCCCGGCCGACGTCACCGCTGCCGAGGCGATCTTCCGGGGCATCGCGATCGACGGCCCGAGCATTGACCGCGTCCCCGCCGTCGACCGGCTGAGCGGCTTCGACGCCGCCGTGGCGAAGGAGGCCCTCCGCCGCATTGACCAGACCTTCCAGAAGGGACCATTCCGCAGCCTCGTCGCAGGTCCCGGCGAGGTGCCGGACAAGGTCTCCCACCTCCAGCTCGCCGCGGGCACCAAGGGTGGCTGGGGCGGCCCCGTGGTGATGCACAGCTCCTACGAGACGCTGTTCCTCGGCGCCGACGGCAAGCGCTTCGACGGCAGCCTCGGCGCGTACACCGTCACGACCCCGGAGCCCCCGGTGGACGCCTTCTGGTCGATCACCGTCTACGACTCCGAGCGGGGCGGCTTCCTGCACCCGAATGACGACGACCGCTACCACATCAACAACACCTCGGCGGTCAAGAACGACGACGGCAGCGTGACCTTCCTGTTCCAGCGCCACTGCGGGCCCGGCGACTCGAACTGCCTCGAGGTCCCGAACGGGGAATTCGACCTGACGGCCCGCTACTACCTGCCCCAGGGCCCGATCCAGACCGGGGAATGGCAGCTGCCGCCGATCCAACGGGTTCGAGGGGTTGCCCCGTAGCCCGGTCCGGGCAGCCCGGAGGGCCCGATCCGGCCCTGCGGATCTCGGCCCGACCGGCCCGCTGCGGTAGCCTGTTTCGCGTTCACGGCCGGCGCGGAGAGGTGGCCGAGCGGTTGAAGGCAGCGGTCTTGAAAACCGCCAGGGGTTCACGCCCCTCGTGGGTTCGAATCCCACCCTCTCCGCCAGCCTCGTCTTTTGATACGCTCGTCCGTCCTCGCGGAGAGGTGGCCGAGTGGCTGAAGGCGCGCCCCTGCTAAGGGTGTATAGGTTTATCCCCTATCGAGGGTTCGAATCCCTCCCTCTCCGCCAGTTTCGATCGCATCCGAGCCGGCCCCGGCCGACCCGGGCGCGCAGGGGCGCGAGCCCCATGGCCCCGCGGAGAGATGGCCGAGTGGTTTAAGGCGCACGCTTGGAAAGCGTGTGTACGGTAAAACGTACCGTGGGTTCGAATCCCACTCTCTCCGCCAACTAGTCTGCGTCTCCGCGGTGCGTTCACCCGGGGCGCGAGTCCGCAGCGGAAAATCCCGCCGTGTCGCGGGGTTTTGGAGTGAGCGTCCGGGCAACTCCCGACCGGAGACGCTGGGTCTTGCGGACCGAGGCCGCCAGAGGGCCCAATCGTCTCTGTTGGCGATTCAGGCGGTCCGGCTTCGCTTGAGCATCGCCTTGCCCGCGACACTGTCTGTTCTCATTATTCATCC
>Ga0055584_100004692_pt1 | contig 13379 bp, 11 predicted proteins | sample OSDHelmetaG_FD_58716 | JGI IMG/M metagenome (GOLD analysis project Ga0055584, IMG submission 58716) | Pelagic marine sediment microbial communities from the LTER site Helgoland, North Sea, for post-phytoplankton bloom and carbon turnover... | ecosystem: Environmental > Aquatic > Marine >... | reverse complement strand
CGGAGATCATTAATTATACTAGGCCACTGCCCGATGGATCGCCCCTATAATGTATTCCTGATCCTGCTGCTTCAGTCCGACCGAACTCGGTAGGCTGAGCCCATCGCGGTACAACCGGTCAGCAACTTCGATCTGGTAGGCCACACATTCTTTGAAGGGACGCAGCCGATAGAGTGGATGCCAAAGTGGGCGGGATTGGATATTGGCCTCCTGTAACCGCACCAATAGTGCGCGACTGTCGATGCCATAAGCATCGGCATCAACGAGGACCGTAGACAGCCAAAATGTAGAGGCACCCCACTCAGCAACTTCGCTCCACGCAAGTCCAGAGACATCCCGCAAGCCTTCGCGGTAACGGGCAGCAATCGCCCTTTTGGCGGCGATATAATGGTCCAATTGTTCCATCTGTGCGACGCCCATCGCCGCTTGGATATTCGTGAGGCGGTAATTGAAGCCGATATTGTTGTGGATATACTCAATGGGATCATCTTTGGCCTGCGTCGTCAGATAACGGGCCCTTTCCGCCCATTCGCCATTGTTGGTAACAATCATACCCCCTCCCCCAGCGGTGATAACTTTGTTACCGTTAAAACTGAAACAGGCTAACCCCTCCTGTTTACCTAATTTCTCCCCCTTGTACTCGGCTCCAAGGCTTTCAGCAGCATCCGAGACGACAACGAGGCCGTACTCACAAGCGAGTCGGAAAATAGAATCCAAATCTACGGGATGCCCTAATATACTCACCGGCAGTACCGCCTTGATGCGCCGACCACTCGTCTTGTTGCGAAGTTCACCCGAGACCCATTTGCATTCCCGCTGCAAAAAATCACTCAATTTTTCCACATCCAACTGCCAGTAATGAGGATCCGCATCCATAAAAACAGGCCATGCCCCAATGTAGCGAATAGCATTCGCAGGAGCAACGAAAGTAAGGGTAGACACAATAACTTCATCATCTGCCTGTACGCCGGCCGTCATCAAAGCCACGTGCAACGCAGCAGTGCCGCTGGACACAGCTACCGCATATTTTACCCCGAGGTAGGACGCCAGTTGCTCTTCGAAATGGCTTACAAATGAACCCGCGGTCGATACCCAGCCCGTATCCAGACACTCTTTAATGTATTCCCACTCCTTGCCACGGATTTCCGGCTCGACCAGTGGGATGCCCCCCCCTGAACTGGAGGTAGGCAGTTCAAGGCACATAGAAAGCAAAATGGTATCTACTGAGCTTATTTCGAACCCAGTCTATCGTCAACCTGAGTTTCTCCTCTGAAAACGGAGTCATCCGAAGGTAAGAAACCATCCCCCTTGCACGGATATACACAGCCGAAATTAGGACTTCGACTAAGTAGCGATTAATATCCCCAACGTCCGTAACCAACACACGCGTACCTCTCCAATCCAAAGTCATACCTTTCCATCTTCGAGATCCTTTTGAGCCCTCTCGTAATCATCCATCTGTCCTACATCCAGCCAATATTCGATAATAGGAAAACTAACAACCCGCAAATTGGCCACAAGCAGTTTATCAATAAGTTGGTTCATATCGAGATACTCGCCATTCGGAATGAAACTAGAAACGTTGGGCTGCAGCAGGTAAATACCAGCATTTATAAAAAAATTCAGCACCGGCTTCTCGTTCAAAGAGCGGATATGCGGACCATCACTTTCGACCACACCATAGGGCACCTGCAGGTCGTATTTGCGCACGGCCACAGTCATATCCGCCTCGTGAGTTCGGTGATAGGTCATCATGGCTTGAAAGTCGACACACGTGAGAATATCTCCATTGATTACCAATAATGGCTCTTGCGATGCTTTAATGAGGCTCAACGCCCCGGCCGTCCCCAAGGGGCGGTCTTCATTAACATAATTAAGGCTCACCCCAAAATCGCGACCATCGCCAAAATGTTCAGTAATTTTCTCAGGTTTGTAATGAGTTGCGATATTCACGTGTTGGATACCCGCATCGCGCAATTGCTCAATGATCAACTCTAACAAAGGACGCTCGCCCACGTGGAGCATCGGCTTGGGCACTTCTTCTGTAAGCGGGCGCAACCGCGTCCCCTTACCCCCAGCCATAACCACGGCCTGCACGCGAACTTGTTGCACAATCGGCACACTTCCTCGCGCCAGCAAATCCTCCATAGTAATCAGCCCTGCAACACGGTCTCCCTCGTCCAACAGGGGCAGAACAGAAATACCATGCTGTTCCATTATCTCCAGGTACTCAGCGTAAGGCTGCCCGTAAAGGACGGTAATAGGTCGCTCGTATTTCGAACCAACTTTACCCGCCAACAAAGTCGCTACGGGCACTTCCAGATCCAAGTTCGAGAGCATCGCCCTGCGCACATCACCGTCGGAGACAATCCCAATGAGCATCTGCTTCTCATCCACCACCAATACAATCCCAAGGTGATTCTCGTTCATGACACTCACGGCCTGGAAAAGCGAACCGTCAGAATCGATGCAAATTTTATCTATATTGACCGCTGAATACATATATTTTCTCGGAAACTAGTGCCGTAACTAAGTAAGATATTTAATCAAGTTCAATCCCCTGACGTCCAATATTGGAATGTCCGGAATTCTATTTTTTTATTGGTCGTGCAGGTACTCCTACTACTGTCACATGCCTTGGCACATCTTCCACAACCGCCGCCCCGGCACCAACAATGGCGCCTTCACCAACTCTCACATCCTGTTTCAGAACCGCACCAATACCGATATGCGCACCGGTCCCCACCCATATGTTTCCCGCCAACCGAGCTCCCGTTGCTACGTGAACATGATCCCCGATCACGCAATCATGCTCAATGATAGCGCCGCTATTGATTATAGAGTTTCCCCCCACACTAGCCCCAGCATTGACGATGCAACCAGACATCAGTTGGGCCCCATCGGCGATCTCAGCCCAATTGGATACAAGAGCACTTGGATGCGCTACTAATACAGGCCCCAATCCACAAGAAATCGCCAAATCGAAAAGGCGGCGGCGTAGGGTGTTATCCCCTATTCCCCCGACCCCAACGGCAAAGTGTGAGTATCCTTTGCTTAACCACCCAGGCAGATCACCATCCCCCCCAACAATAGATACATCGAGGATCTTCTTCCCATGGAGCGAATAATCTTGATCGACGACGACACACTTCAATCTGAGGTATTTTAACTTCAGCGCTTCCAACACCACTTTAGCATGCCCACCACCACCGAGAATGACACATCCTCCAATCGGATCCTCATCGCCATTCATTGGCAACCGGGCCTCCAATAGGCGATAGTCCTTCTATATCCCTAAATTTCTTGCGCAACAACTGATCGCCCAATTCAACCACCTTCAGATGGTCGACGATCTTTTCCGACGCCATCCCATCGCCATAGGGGTTCACCAGTTGCGATAAACTATCGCGAAATTTAGCACTGAGAGCCTGATTAATTCCACGTTCTATATCATCCTTTGTGTTGCTAACATCGATCACATTAACCGCCCGAAGCCTTCCCTCTTGGCGCGTGCCAATATTAACTACGGGCAATTTGAACGAAGGGCTCTCAATAATTCCACTCGATGAATTACCCACCATCACAGCAGCAATAGCCATCATGCTGAAATAGCCCTGCGTGCCTAAGTTGCCTAAAATCTGAGCATTGGCACGTATAGCGACAAACTCCGCAATCTTCGCCGCTATCATCCGCCCCTTAGCATCCGCATTAGACTGGGTAAAAACCATGGGGATATCCCAACCAGTCAGAGCTTTCAGCAATTGGTCTATTTGGTCTTCCGTATTCTCAAGCTCCAACGTCACCGGATGGAAAGTGATCAGCAGAGGGGGAACATCAAAACGTATACCGCAGCGATCCTCGAGTTCGCTCTGGTCCAGCAACTCGATAGTCTTCAAATTATCTAACGCGGGGGCTCCGCTAACAACAACTCTCGCTGGATCCTCTCCCAACTGGATCACGCGTCGAGCGTATTCTTCCGTAGAGACAAAATGTAGATGACTAAGTTTGGTCAACGAGTGTCGCAATGCATCGTCGATGGCGCCTTGTGTCATCTCACCGCCATGAATATGAGCAACTGGTATATTGAATGGCAATGCGGCTAATGCAGCAGAGTGCATCTCGAAACGATCGCCCAAGGTCAGGAGGATATCCGGTCGCTTGTGGGCATAAGCTTGCGAGAAACCAATCAAACCTAACCCCATAGATTTTGCTATCCCTTCGGGCGAGTCCGAAGAGAGGAGCATCTCGATCCGCTCCCCGACCTCAAACTCATCTGCTTCAATCGCCTCCACCGTCATACCGAATTCAGGTGAAAGATGCATTCCCCCAACCAAAATATGCAAATTCAGTTCAGGATCGGTTTGTATTTTTTTTAATATGGGTAAGTATATACCATAGTCCGAACGAGCAACCGTGATTACACCAATTGTCCTCAAACAAATGCCTCCAAAAACAGCAACTCGCCTCGAATCAGGTCTCTGGCCACAGTTCGCCCTATCACATAGGGCAATGTGTCTGGGGATAACCCCGCACCGGGTCGTTTGATCTCAATCATATCTTCACAGATTACTGTTCCGACCGATATATCCCGCGCAGCAACCAAGCTTTTACGGGCCACGGCGGCAGTCTCGAGTTCGGCTCCTACCGGCTCCTTGCGGCCATGGCCAAGAGCTAATTCCACGTTGCGTACGCTTTGTATCATGCATTCTAGTTCATCTGCTTCCAGCGAGGCTGCGTGGTCGGGACCGGGCAATGATCGATCTATAGTAAAGTGTTTTTCCAGCACACAAGCGCCTAACGCGACTGACGCCAACGCGACCTCGGTCCCCGTCGTATGGTCGGAGTAACCTACCGGTACAGAAAAAGCTTCTGCCAAGGTGGCCATCGCCCTCAAGTTGGCATCGCTAGGTCGGGTGGGATAACAACTGACGCAATGCAGCAGTGCCAATCTTTCGTTACCAGTCGACGAGACCGCTTGGACGGCCCTTTCTACCTCGCCGATATACGACATCCCTGTGGACATGAGGAGGGGCTTGCCCTTGGTTGCAATATAACTGACCAGAGGCAAGTTGGTGATCTCTCCTGAGGGGATTTTGAAAATGGAAACACCCAGATCATCCAAGAAATCGACGCTCTCTCTGTCGAAGGGTGTCGACATAAAGAGCATACCCTGCGACTCGCATCGCTCCTTCAGTTCCCGATAGCCGTCTAGTTCCAATTCAAGCTGCCGCAGCATTTCGTAGGACGATTCATCTGAATCCGTATTGTCCTTCTGATAACCCGCTTTGGGAGCCTCGGTCGTGACAAGTTGGTCAGCCTTGAACGTCTGGAACTTGATAGCATCGGCACCGGCACGTGCTGCGAGATCTACCAATTCCCGCGCTTTTTCCAAATCACCATTGTGGTTGACCCCCGCTTCGGCAATAATCAGACAAGGGTATTCCACTCCTAACTTCCGACCCGCAATATCGAATTCCTTTACCATGCCGTCCACCCACCATCGACGACCAAGTTCTGCCCCGTCACATACTGGGAAAGATCGCTTGCCAAATAGGCGATAGCTCCTTTGACATCCTCTTCCGTAGCCATCCGCTTCAACGGGGTTCGTTCTTTATAGCGCCGATGGAATGCCTCGTGCTGACCGCGCCACACGCCCCCCATGGTAATGGAATTAACCCTGACCTGTGGAGCTAACGCGGTAGCTAACCAACGGGTCCATTGTAGCAACCCGCCTTTACTGGCCGCATAGGCCCCTGGAATTCCTCCCATAGGCGTGCCCTCGTACAGGCTGGGATCAGCCCCGACAACCCCATAAATCGAACCAATATTGATTACACTACCATGCCCCGACGTGGTTAGCGCAGCTTCGCAGGATTGAGTCAAAATAAATGGCGCCGTCAAGTTCATCCCCAACGCCTTTCTCCAAGTTTCCACGCTCTGTTCATCAAAGGGCACATCCCAACCGCTCAATTTCGAAGTTCCGACTAGAGCAGCACAATGGACGAGAATATCCAAACGCCCAAAACACGTCAGAACCTGATCGACAACAGAACGCAGGTCTCCCTCATCTTCCATATCCACTACTAACGGAAGTACCTCCACCTCGTATTGTTCTTCGATTTCGCCAGCAATCTTCAAGCATTGTTCGCGCTCTATATCTAAGAGCACGACAGTTGCTCCCAACTCGGCGAGCGCCTGTCCCATCACAGAACCAAGGAATCCAGCCCCACCCGTGATAAGGCCGACCCTGCCCTGCAGATTCATTAAGTCGCCTACTGAACGCATCGAACATCATCCTTGTTACCCCGAGCGAGAAGGAACTCTGAGAATAACCAATCGAGTTCGGTGTCAAGATCTATACTGCGTTCCTTGGGCACGATCACTGCCTTGACCTTGCCGTCGAATATATAATCCGCTTCCAATACATGTTCAGGTCGTGCCACGTAAGCGACCGTAGTCATATCGTACACCGGTGGCGTGTCCTGTCGGGCGTGTCGCTTGCGGTCTGGGGAGATGACCAGACGAGCATGGTCTCGTTCGTCCAACACAACCATATTGTAGTATGGACTCCGCGCAGCAGGAGTCACGGTTATAACTATATCTACATCATCGTCTATGAATGCGTTGATACAAGCATCCAAATCCGCGACCGTACGCAGTGGAGATGTGGGTGGTATACACACAAAAATATCGATCGAACTGCTGCTCTCCATTGATGCAAGAGTTTTCAAAGCATGTTGCCAAGCCGCCCTCTCGGGCACGTGATCACCAGCAAGTTCCTCAGGTCTAATAAAAGGGACCTCGGCACCGTATTCACGAGCGATTTCCGCAACCTCAGCATCATCTGTCGAGACGATAACCTGGTCGATGAATTCACTCTGGTGTGCTACTTCTATCGAATACGCAATCAGAGGTTTACCATAGAGCATACGTACATTCTTGCGCGGAATCCCTTTAGATCCCCCGCGGGCAAAAATGAATGCAACTATGTTAGGCTTCACGTTCTTTCTATCATCCCAGGATTGCACTAGCTGGACCTCATATCTGTATTTCCCGGCCCGTAGCCGAAGATTCTCTAGCGGCCAAGGCAATCTCCAAAGCTCGGCGACCGTCTTCACCTGTAACTAAGGGAGTTTGCCGATTTTTTACACAATCGAGAAAGTGGCGAACTTCATCGATGTACATACCACGGCTACAATCCATATCTTCATCGCGGTACAAACTAGACCAATTGCCCGTTTGGGCTGAAAACCAGTCTACCCGGTGGCGAATACCGTCCCACAGGAGCGTCCCCTCTGAACCAATAATCCGACAAGCGCGCACAGGCGACCGTTGCACCATATCCAAGTGTACGCTGCCGATTGCACCACAGCGAAACTTAAGTACAATTTCGGCCATATCTTCGACGTCGATTTCCAGGTCACTCACATGCTCTGCTCTCGCACTCACCGCCTCAACCTCACCAATTAGCCAGCGTATATAGTCCAATTCATGGCTCAACTCCAAAATAACCCCGCCTCCCAGATCCAAACGAGCACTTACCGTACCTCTATAGTCAACTCCAGGCCGCCAGTCCGGAAGAAATTGCCCAACCTCGGCGCGAACTCCCAAGACACGGCCAACTCCCCCACTGATTAAGGCCTCGCGTAAACCCAGCATAGACTGACAAAAGCGAAAATTATAACCAACCATCAGCACAAGAGAGCGCTTGCAACATTCATCAAGTAGGTCTTCCACTCCACGTAGGGAATCAGCCAACGGTTTTTCGATGAAAAGGTCTATCCCCTGGCGAGCGAGAACTAAAGCGGTTTCGACATGCAGGGTCGCTGGCCCTGTGACAAAAGCCATCTCTGGTTTTTGCGCGAGCGCGCCTTCTATATCGTAGACAACCGAGTCTACAGCGGGAATAGCCGCATCCTGATCGCTGCGCCCAGGAGACTGATGCCAAACGACGATAAAGGCATCTTTATCAATGCATCGCAAGTTATCTATATGACGACGACCGATGCTTCCCAAGCCGACGATGAGAACTCTCATACCACTCTGTCCCTATTCGCTTCCATGCTAATTCTAAGAAACTGTATATAGACGATTTTCAATAAGTGTGGTTTCAAGTCTGAAGTCCACGCTTAGTATTTATGGTTTCGCGTGGCGTTGTTGCATGAATCACGGGTTTCCCTATCCAGCGTTTTCAACAGGATAGGATTGGGGTTTAGCGACCTAGTGCATGCGATTTAGAATGAGGCAGGCAACTCGGCTTTCGCTTTGTTGGTATAGGTCTCGCCGTGCCCTCAGGGTGTTTCCGATGATCTGTTTGTAGCGAAACATCAACGTCTCGGCCAAGGATCGCCGGTGATATCCACTTTCCTTTTTCCATCGTACCGGCCCTTTTTTCTGATGGCTCGAATGATCTCATCACGGCACAAGGGTAGAGCCTTTCGGTTGCCATGTTCCTGGATCTTGGCATCCTTTCTGGGGGAATAATTTTTTTATTTCATGAACCTACTCCTTATCGATTAAGAAATAGTCTCGCCCTCCATGGAGCAAATCAGGGAAGTCATGCCACCGACGACTACAAATTTCATAGCTAAAATTGACCTTGGGAGAAAAAAGTAGGGCGCACTCTAAGCGGCGATTGCATTCGAATCAAAAATCACTTAACGACCAGCATTTGTTGTTGAGTCATATATTTAAAGCGGCCATCCTGGCGTATCAAATCCTCGTATGCCCCTTCCTCTACCACCTGCCCGTCATGCAGTACATATATATAATCCGCATTGGCGATCGTAGAAAGTCGATGCGCAATCGCAATCACCGTAGTTTCTTGAGCAATCGCCTCAATCGCCTTTTGGATCAACCTTTCCGACCCGGAATCTAGCGAGCTCGTCGCCTCGTCCAGCACGAGTAATTCCGGCTTGCGAACAATTGCCCGAGCCAAGGCCACGCGCTGGCATTGGCCACCCGATAAACGAACACCTCGATCGCCCAACAATGTGTCATATCCGTCTGGAAAAATGCGAATAAAATCATCGGCGTTAGCCAACCTACAAGCCTCTATAATCTCTTCTTCCGTCGCATCATCCTTTGCCCAAAGCAAGTTGTCGCGGATGGACATATTAAAGAGCACGGGGTCCTGCGGGACATAGCCTATTTTACCACGGTACGAATTGACATCGAAATCCTCTATGGCTATACCATCGATTGTTATCCGACCTTTCTGGGGCTGATGAAACCCAAAAAGAAGATCAATCAACGTCGATTTCCCCGCACCAGAAGCCCCAACGAACCCGACCATTTGGCCTTTGAGGATTTCGAGGTTCACGCCCGCTAGCGTCGGCTCTGCCTCAGGGTAGGAGAAGCTGAGGTCTTCTACGGTAATCGAGCGCTCCAGGGCCGTGAACTGCCGGTCGCCGGACTCCTGATGGAACTCTTTTGCCTGGGCCCTGAGCAACTTTATTTGCTCGTAACTAGGAAGAAAATTAGTCAGGGCATTCTTGTCCCTTACTATAGCCCCTAAGAGAGGGACCGCATTTTTCAACGACCATAACAATACCGCAAGTTCGGACAGAGGCACCTTTAATTCCCGACCGACCAAGAGTGCGATAATCACTACGAGCAACCCTAGGGGCTCGTACAGAAAAGGGGTTGCAATTCTGAGAATCTGCGACTTCATCGTCACTTGCCGATGTCGGTCAAAATTATAGCCCAGCATTTCCACACTCTTGCTCTGCTTGCCATAACCCATAATCACTTTGGCCAAAGCAAAACTCTCTTGAATAACAGAACTCACGTCATTTGATGTAGACGTATTTTTCTGGCCTAAGCGATAGCTCAATTTGCCAAGCGCCATAAAAGGCAAAGCGAAAAGGAGAGCCACCACAAAACTAATACCCGTCACCTGCCACGAAATATACACGGGGATCAATAAGTAACAAAACACTTCTACGAAACTCGCAAAGAAAAGTCCCATTGCACCAAAAGCATCCCCTGTAACTCCCAATTCGCGCGAGAAAGTATTGAGTAGCATTCCTTGCTTGTTACTGCTAAAAAATAGCCATCGCGCATTAAAAAAGTCTGTAAAAGTACCCATCGTAAGATCGCGCAATACAGAATATTTGGTATGCAGCATCATGTATCTAGCGCATATATTCAGTACGTTTTTTAGGACCTGGAAGATCAGAAAAACACCAAGGAAATTGCCCAGAGTAGCCGACAACCCGATGCTCAGAATAAACGACACCATTTCCAGCGTGACCTCGCTGGCATTCTCCAAATCGGGATTGATAAAAAAATCGATGATCGGAGCAAGAGTAAAAAGCGACACGGCCCCGATGAAGTTCACAACGACAACCAACAGTACATTACTCAGTAACAGATAGGGGTATTTTCTGAATAACTCATGTATAAAGGTGCTAATATTCATCGGTAGCCGGTTATTAATGGGATTTACTGAGAGAGAACTATAAACTTAACTATGCGATTTTCAGTTCGATAAGTACAGTAGGAAAATTACCATAAATAGAGTTGTCGCGCGTTAAGATAGATTGGTGACGTAAGATACTGGAAAATATAGCATTTGCAGAAAGTATACTTTCTATTTTTTCAAGTTACTGTTTTTATAAGATTTAAGTGGAATTTTTCGCTTATAACGCGACAACTCTAATAGTAGTAGCATACATCACTACATATCTGCCGTAGAATCAAGGGCCGGTTATTTTGTAGTCTTTGTCCTTCCAATACTTGTCAAAGGCCCGACAAATATTGCGTGAAAAGAATCGCCCCCAAGCAGAGATAGTTATTTTATCACCCGTAACTTCAACCAACCCCTCATCAGTAAATCGATTAATAATATGTTCCAATTCGTCAGCGAAGTAAACGGTGAAGTCTATCTGGTGTTTCTGATCCAATTCAGCAAAAACAACCTCCTGTTTACACAAGATGCTGAACATCACATCGCGCCGGATTAAGTCGTCATCAGTCAGTTGAAAACCGCGCAAAACAGGAAACATATCACCATCCAACGCCTCGTAATACTCTTTATTGCTATATACACTCTGGTAATAATAACGACCGAAAGCACTAGTAGTAGTTGGCCCCAATCCCAGCAAATGTCGCGATCGCCCCGTATTCCAACCGTTGAAATCCCGACCGAGCGTTTTAGATTTCACCGCATTCGCCAACTTGTCTCCTTTTTTAGCGAAGTTATCGATGCCGATCCACTCGTACCCCGCTCCTAAAAACGCCTCTACCGTTTCCGTAAACATCAGCGGCAAATCTTCTACTGGAGGCAGGTCGTCTTCCTTAATCAGTTTCATGTGTTTGCGCACATCTGGCACGTGCGCATATTTGAGCAACGTGATTCTTTCGGGGCCAATTTGCTTGACGAGTTCGACCGTATTCCTGAAAGTCTCTCTCGTCTGCCGAGGCAAACCGTAGAGCAAGTCGAAGTTGACGCCGGTAAACCGATCTCTGACATCGGGCGAGAGTAGTTCGGTGACCATTTCAGCCGGTTGCACTCGATTGATCGCCTCCTGCACCCCAGCATCGAAATCTTGAACGCCAAAGGAGATTCGTGTCACTCCCTTGTCGGCGAAGTAGTGTAAATTTTCTTGGCTAGTAGTGCGCGGATCAATCTCCATCGCCAGTTCTTCCAGCGAGTCCAGATCGATAAATTCCCCCAAACTATCCATCAATTGGGCAAACTGCTCATTATCTAGGTGTGATGGCGTCCCACCTCCAAGGTGAATATCCTCAAAATTAGGTTTAACCCCAAGAGTCTTAAAACAAGCGGCGAGGGCGCGAACCTCACGCGTCAAATAATCGGTGAATTCCTGTATTCTATCGCGGTTGTTGGAGATTTTTATATTGCATATGCAATACCAGCACAACTTGGCACAAAAAGGCACATGTACGTAGAGCGCCAAAGGCACATCATCACCATATTCGCGGAATAGTTCCTCCAACGACTGTACATAGGTGCTATTGTCATACTCATTAGACCATAAACCCAACGTCGGGTAGCTTGTATAATACGGTCCGCTCTCGTTGAATTGACTGCGATTATTGTCTTGCGCCATTCGGCTCAAGATACTACTCATTTTTTCTGTCAACTTTGTTCTCCAACAAATATTAGATTGTACGTCTAACAAGCACAATAACACCCAGCAAATCAGAAACAGCCGAGGGGTCTATCACGCCACTTTGGTCGCGGGCTCAGCAGTAACCCAAACGGTCTTTATCAACTCCAATTGACTGTGGTCTTTACACTGCAGCACACCTTGATCCACCAATTGTTTGGGGTCGCCGAATTCCTCGTTACCCGGGTCGATCTTCCCGTCGACAATTGCGCTATAGTATGCGATACCCAACTCGACATTTTCCGTCAAATGTTCGGCTCCATAGCTGGTGAGTAATTCCAATACTGCCTCGTAAGCGTGCACACAATTCTGAGGCTCGGTCAACCCGTTCATAAAGCTACGGCGAATAAGATTGTGAGCGTCGAGCGTGAACTCGTGCTGCTTGCGGACGACAGCATAGGGATCAATGCGCGCCTCGACTAATTCAATCCACTGGTCTATTAAATGGATCTGTTTAACTTCGATAAAACTCCTCAAGTTAAATATCGTATCCCTAATCGCCGGAAAATACATAACCGCCATAGTCCACAAAACATAGCGAATGGCCTTATGCATATCTTCTTCGGTAAACGTAGAATTGGCCTTGACCATGTAGGGGGGAATATCATCGTAAACGAAATTCAACTTCTCTCGATCAGTGAAGAAACGCGTTCCCGGTAAAAGCAGCAGCGGGTGAAAATGGAGCTTGGATGGCTTCAGATTGAGAGCAAAGTCAATCGTCTCTCGAAATTTTTCGTAATCGTCTCCAGGTAAGCCATAAATCAAGTCAAAGCTAACCTCAGCAGTAGGAATCCTTTTGCGTAGCATATCGACACCGGTCACGTATTTCTCGCTGTAGCGCTCTTGACCGCTCTTAGTAGCAGTACCCGGTCTTTCGAGATATTGCATCGCATTGGGATTAGTCGTCTGTAATCCGAAGTGGTATTGGTTATGGTACAGATCTATACTCTCTAGATGATCTACCATATCTTCATCGAGCACATGCATATCCAACGTGAGTACAGTTTGGATTTGACGCGAGCATGATGCGATAGTCTCACAAATCACCCGCGCTCGTTTACGCGTGTAAAACAAGCATGCGTCAGTAAATATGACAGCTTCAACTTTCGGATGATTGTAGATGATTTTAATATCGCGGACCAATTGATCGAGATCGAACCGGTTGAGTGTGTTACCTTCGGGGCCCCAGATGCAATAACCACATGTAAAGGGACATCCTCTAAAGGTCTCAAGAAAAACCGT
>Ga0055584_100004691_pt1 | contig 13383 bp, 9 predicted proteins | sample OSDHelmetaG_FD_58716 | JGI IMG/M metagenome (GOLD analysis project Ga0055584, IMG submission 58716) | Pelagic marine sediment microbial communities from the LTER site Helgoland, North Sea, for post-phytoplankton bloom and carbon turnover... | ecosystem: Environmental > Aquatic > Marine >... | reverse complement strand
TCGTGGCCCAGATGCTCGAAGTCTTCGTGCCACTCAAAGGTAAAGTCGCGATAGATCTGATGCTCGATGCACATCGGCGCTATCGTGACCTTTACGAGCGCATATCCGTTTGCAATAACCGGATACGGTTTCTCTATGAGTTGCGTCCGCCCCGGCTCCGGAATCGATAGAACGATATTCTTGCGCGTGGTCACTTGCCCTCCAATCGTTGGAGCGGCACTCACTTAAAGGAAAATCTGCCAAACACACCAATGGAGCGCGGGCGTGTTACAAAAGCGCGATCATCGAATGCACCCCGGTTGAGACGTACACCAGTGACGGCTTCTTCGTCGCCAATATTTCGGACATAACCGCCCAAGGTCAACCTATCGGACGTCCAGGAAACAGACGCATTCCAAATCGTGAATGCATCGAGATTGGCAAAATTGCCGCCGGTATTCGGGTTCGCTTGGGTGACAAAGTCGCTGCGATAACTTCCGTTGAGGTTAACAAGCACTTCGTTCCCATTGCTCAGCGGAATAAAGTAGTCACCGGACCACGAGGCCATATGCTCGGACACACCCGGCAACGGATCGCCCTTCGCAATATTAGCAACATCTCCACTGATCGGTGCCGCCGTAACAGAGTCTTTGGTGAACTCGGCATCTGTGTAGTTGTATCCGAAGTTGACAGTGAGGTTTTCCGACGCTTGGACTGTAAACTCGACCTCCAGTCCGGTTGTTTGTGCCTCATCGGCGTTGACAACGCCGGGAAGAGCTAGCGGCCCGAGAAAGGCGTCGCGTTGTGGATTATCGAGATCAATTTGATAGATCGCAGTGCTGTAACGGACGTTGCCATCAGCCAGGTAGCCCTTAAGGCCCAGCTCATAGTTGACGGCCTCCTCAGACTGGAACGTCAGAAATTGCTCGGGTACCGCAAATGGACCGGCGTCCTGAAAACCATTTGCACCGCCGTGTCGGAATCCTTCCGCCCAGGTGAAATAAAGCGTGTGATCCTCCGCTAGGCTGAACGACGTATTGAACTTGAACAGTGTGCCATCGAAATCACGCTTGATCGAAGTATCGGCCGCCGTGAACGGCCCGAAAATCAGGTGCAACTCATTGAAGAGGTTTTGATCGAATTCCTGGTCGAACGTGCGCAACCCGCCGGTAATCTGCCATGTGTCGGAAAGGCGATAGGTCAGCTCACCATAAAGCGCAAGGTCGGTGAAATTAATATCTCTATTCAGCTCGAAGGCGAACTCCGCGGACGGCTGAAGCGTATCGGCAACCGTTGGGCTGCCGACTGCGATGCTCGCGGCAGTAGTGGGATCGTTGGCCCACTCAAAAAACCCTGGAACGAGGTCACGACCGCGTGTCTCCATCTCCTGATCACGATAGAAGAGGCCGACAATGGCATCCCAATTGCCACCCGTATCAGTTACCAAACGCAATTCCTGGGTAAATGTATCCGTGGTGTCAGCCTGAGGGCTTGGAGTTGTCAGTCGCGGGAAACCGCAATAAGACCCGAACGGGGAGCACGGGGCAAAGAAGTCCAGGTCATCCAGGAACTGATACAACCCGGAAATGTCGTTTTGGTACTGGGCATCGATAGACGTAAAACCCGTTGCCGAAGTGACGGTCCCAAAACCGAAGTCACCGGACATCTCAAGTGATATGAGATCAGTTTCGAGCTCAAGGCCGTCATTGACGCGACGCATGTTGTGCGCCCACTTCGGCCCCTGCTGCCAATCGTCATTCAGGATGCCGCGGACAGTATCGCCCTCACCATTGTTTTCCTGGTGCATAAACGTAAGCACCACCTCTGCTCCATCCGATGGCGCCCAAAGAGCGGAGCCTCTGAAATACAGGGTATCGAATTCATCCGTGTCTTCTTGCGGCGCAATAGCGGCCACACTATCCGGGTCGGCCGGGTTCGCCAATGCCGGGGCATAAATCGGGGCATCGAATCCTGATGGCCCCGTAGGATCAGCAGAACTCGTATCGAGCGCGTAGGCGCCGAGCGCATCCACGACACCACCCTGCAACTCATAGCCAGCCGCGACGCGTAGCGCGAAGGTGTCACTAACCGGAATATTGCCGACAAAGTCGACCGCATAGTTCAACTCATCTGAGTGCGCGTTGCTTGCGACACTCGCCGATACGTCGGCTACGGAATTTTCTGTATCCGGCCGTTTAGGAATAAAGCGGACAGTTCCGCCAACTGATCCAGACCCATAGAGGGTGCCCTGTGGGCCGCGCAGCACCTCGACACGCTCGACATCAGTCAGTCGAATGGGTGCAAACAACGGGATGTCGCCGAAATACATTGACACAGGATTGTCAGTGACGTTTAGCAAGGAGTTATTGAAACTCGGGTTCTTGATATTGACGCCGCGAAGGATAAAGTTACTGTTCAGTGCCTGTTTCTGTCCCGCATTGGCCATGGCAAGCCCCGGAACCAGCCGGGCCAGGTCCTCGATGCTGCCAGCATTCGAATTAGCGATAGCCTCCGCGCCTATCGCTGAAATATTGTAGGGAACATCCGTTATTGAGGTATCGCGCATCGTCGCGGTTACGATCACCTCCTCGATCTCAGCTCGCGCCGGTCCGGTTGGCAGCATGAGTGCGGCTGAGACTGCCGCTGCTAACGGCGCCTTACGCATGGATACAATTCGCGGCCATGCCTGGCTACGCGAGTGACAAGTTTTGGAATGTTTAGTTGTAGTCATCACGATCGCCCCTAGAATATTTTTCGTTAGATTATCGAATTTAGCAGTGCCACATGGCCGCACTAATTACATTTTTCCCGAAAAGATGTACATTACATATCGATACGTCAGCGGATACGATAGATGTACTTCGGTGGAGCTCCATTATATTTGCGTGACATACCAGCAGCTTTTGTCTTAAGCCTGCTGAATCTGGCGCGTGATCGTTCGGAGTCGATTTACAAAGACATAATCGAACAACTGCCGTTCGGTCCCCGAAGCATTCGCCTTGGCACAGCATCTGTCACATACGACGAGTTCATTATGGTGTTGCACAAGTTGAATCAGCCGGACCAACTGCCAGGCATTGTGTTTGACTACGCACATCACAGAAAAGTCACGGAACTCGGTTTATTCGCCTACGCGTTGACCAACGCCGAGACATTTGGCAAGGCAATGGACGTTTTGCTGGCATTTGACCGCTTCACAATTTCGGCTGCGCATCGCATGGAAATACGCGATGACAAGCACTTGCGGTTGGTCGGTCCCCTTTACGCTACCGAACTGCCTTACTTCATCGAGCTATGCGAAGAAAGCGCGACCGGATTTTATAACGTATTCAAGGAGATAATTTCATCGCCAACGGACCTGCGTCTGGTACGTTTCGGTTTTCCGTACGATGAGCCCGCATACGGAGACAAATATCGCCAATTCTTCGGCAGCTCATCACTAGCGTTCGGTCAATCTGAGCCTTGGGTGTCTCTACCGGCATCCTGGTTGTCCAGGAAGATTCCGCGTGCTGATGTAGTTCTGGGTCAGCTGTGTCTCGCACAGTGCGAGAGAGAACTAGCAAGTACACATAGAGGGTACACGGCAACCGCTCGTATCCAATCGCTCATGGAAACACGCTCTGATGGACACAGAATGACGCTTCAGGAAGCTGCTGATACGCTACTGGTCACACCCAGACAACTTAGCCGATCTCTTCGCGACGAGGAAACGTCTTTTCGTGAGTTGCAGAACAACGATCGCATGCAGCGCGCGTGCGACTACCTCGTCAACCGTCAGTTCGATGCCAGTAGGGTCGCAACTTTGCTGGGTTACTCACAACCCTCGGCATTTGCCAGGGCATTCAAGACCTGGTCTGGCATGGCGCCTGGCAGTTACCGGAAAAAGAAAGCCGCTGAATTGCACCAGTCTGGTCATCAGTCGTCTACCTGAATCAGGCCGCGGGCTGAAAACGCTCTCTAACCTCTAGTATGTTGCCATTCATTTCCCGGATCCGGAACGTTTCAGCGCCAGTCAGTGAGTCCTTTGCCGGCGGGCTCACCGATTCGAGCTCTGATTTTAGCGCCTCTGCATAAGCTTCATGCAGATCCATTGCCGTATAGTTGATAGCCGATATGAAGGGTCCGACCTCTTCGAATCGTCGAGCTTCCTCGGAATTCCTCGGTGTGCATAATGCCATAACGATATTTCTTTCCTGCGGATCATAGTCGTGATCCGCCAGGTAAATGATGCGTGCATCACCCTCTTTACCTTCGAAAACCTTTCGCAGATCCATTGCCGCGCAGTACCAATCGCATGTCGCGTCCAGATCCGCACAGACTTCGGTCACGCCAAGCATCTGTAGGCCGAACCAGCCATGCGGCCATGTCTCGAACATGGGACTTTTGTAGACTGAATGCGTGTATTCCATGATCTCTATCCAGCACCCCTCCGGGTCCATAACGACGAAACCGTTATACAGACCGAATTCCGTGTACTCCTGCGCAATCGTCGCCCCGGCTTCAACAAGACGATCGAAAGCCGCCTTAGCGTTGTTAACCGTCCAGCAGACATGATTGATCCCACGACCGTGTTTGGCGAACCAGTTTTGCTCGTATTCGAATTGGAATGGCGGGGCCTCGAGTTGCAATAGAAAACGACTGCCGCAACCGAGAAACGTATAGTCGACCCAGCCTTCGTCGGAAATATGGTGTAAGGACTTCTGCCCCGGATCGTTATGCAGGTAGTTGGTAATACCGTGGCGCCATCGCAACAGTGGCCAGACCGTATCGCGTGGTTGAGTATCGTAAATGCATGCGTGGTGCAGTGTGAAAATTATGTCTTTTTGCATGGGTGAATAGCTCCAGGTTACTGCCGCTTACTCGCGCAGATTAAATTTCCAGGCTTTTTGCGATTGCGTCGCTGATGGTGTCCGGGCGGCCAGCCGTAAGCCCGCCATCGACCCGAATCTCCTGGCCGGTAATGAATGCGCTCGTATCGCTGGCGAGGAAATTGTAGATGCCTACGACTTCGTCGAGACTTCCCATGCGTCCGAGCGCTGTCAAGGCACTGCAGAAACGCGCCGCCGGCCCGCCATCGTCCTCAGTCATCATTCCCGTACCTGCAATTAACGCCGGGCAAACTGCGTTGACGCGAATCCCTCTTGCGCCAAGCTCAATCGCACTTGTACGGGTGAGGTAAGCCACTGCTGCCTTGGACATAGAGTATTCGGCATTGCCCGCCGACGTCGTGCCGGAGCCCGCGACCGAACCGGTATTGATTATCGAACCGTTATCATTCATATGTTGTGGTGCGAATTTCATTGCATACCAGGTTCCAAACGTATTGATCTCCATAATCCGCTTCATATCTTTGATATCTGTGGACTCAACACCGCTTAGATCGAGCGCGATCCCGGCGTTGTTGACCACGATATCAATCTTGCCGAACTGATCCGCTACGTCTTGAAACAAAGCCGACACAGTTTCTGGATCGGCAACGTCGGCCGCTATATATGTCGCACCTATCGTTTCGGCAACGCTTTCATGATCGCTGCGGCTCGAGATAACCACCCTGGCGCCACACGCCAGGAAGTTCCTCGCAATCGCCAGCCCAATCCCTGCGGTACCGCCGGTAATTACGGCCAGCTTGTTTTCAAGTGAGTGCATAGTTTACGGTCTCCATTAACCTTTAGGCTGCGCCGACCGAAGTCAGATTTTTTCCAGCATCGACACGAATCGCTGCGTCATTCCTGCCGTTTTTCCGCCATCGATAACGAGTGCCTGACCCGTGATCATGTAACTTTCGGGGCTTGCCAGGAAATGAAACAATCCGATTACGTCGTCGGTTGTCAGCAACCGGCCAATCGCCTGTGTGATCTTGACGATCTCATCGACTTTGCTCACTTTCGCGTTGATCGGTGTATCGACGTAACCCGGGCACACTGCATTGATGCGAATTCCTTTGGGCCCGAGCTCGAGCGCGCCTGATTTGGCCAACCCGATGACGGCATGCTTGCTCGCTGTGTACTCGCTGGTATTTGGCGCCGTATACATAGCTGCTTGCGACGAGGTCAGTATGATTGAGCCGCCGTCTTCCATGTGAGTGGACGCGTGCTTGATGCCATAGAAGACGCCGTGGCAATTAACTGCGAATACCTGCCGCAGCGATTCGCCAGAGCAGTCCTGTATCGGCACACCGTCGTCTTTGCCGGCGATTCCTGCATTTAGAACGACGATATCGAGCTGACCAAACTTTTCAGCCACCTCGTTCATGGCCCGTTCAACATCGCACTCAGAACTGACATCCGCCTGAATGAAATGTGCGCCGATGGCGTCGGCCTCACTGCGGGCGTCAACCACATCAACCATGACAACCTCGGCGCCGGCATTACGAAAGCGCGAGGCGACTGCATGACCAATGCCTCCCCCGGCACCGGTGACGACCGCTACTTTGTCACGAATATCGAACATTTGATTGGCCATCAACGCTTGGCACCTGAGATATTCTTATAATACGGCAACACAATTTCTTCACCGTCTGCCTCCTCGATCGCCACGTAGGACAGCAACTGCGGCGATATCGGCTCTGGGTCTACCGTGACGTTAACAACAGCCGGTTTACCGGCATCTCTTGCCCGTTCAAGGGCCGGCTTGAGTTCTGCCACCCCGGTCACGTGTTCAACATGGCAACCAAAGCCCTCGGCGACCTGATCATAGCGAGTTGGGTTGAGGTCCGAAATAACGTGACCGACGCCTTCAGGCCAGGTCAAATCCTGGCTCTGGAAAGACATTCCCCAGCCGGCATTGTTGGCAACGACCGTTACTATGGGAAGATCATGTCGTACCATCGTGTCCCACTCGCTTAAATTCAAACCGATAGCCCCGTCGCCAGTCTGCAGCACCACCTTCTTGTCTTGATGCGCCAGCTGTGCACCGACGGCCATGCCCGGACCCACGCCAAGGCACCCCAAATAGCCAAATGCATGGAACTGCCCAGGTCCATCGACTTCCGTGTTCAGTTCCGTCCAATTGTTGGTATTGCCGCCATCTGATACGTAGACGGCATCTCGTCCGAACACCTCGGCGACCGTAAAAGACAAAAAGTACGGGTGAATCAGCCCATCGGTTTTATCCAGTACATCGGCGAATGACACGCGATGCCATCGCCGGGTTGTCATCACGCGGTCTTGCCACTCCCGGGAGACAGGTCGCCAGTCTTCTCCGAGCGCATCGCAAGTCGCCTCGATAAATGCACGACAATCCGACTGGACAGGCAGGTCTACCGCACGAACGCGACCGAATTCCCGTGGCTCTATATCGACTTGAATGATTTTCGCATCGCCGGGAATGACGGCATCGTTATCTCCGCCAGTGAAAAGTCCAAATCGAGCCCCCAGCATGATGATCAAGTCAGGGCGCGCTCCGCCATCTTCCTTGAGGGCGCCCATGTTCGAAATCTTCCCGCAAGCCAGCGAATCGGAAAACGGCAAAACTCCATGAGCTTTGTTGTTGGTATAAACAGGAATGCCTGTCTTGCCCACGAACTTGCGTAACGGCTCGGCGCACTTTGCGAACAGAGCGCCACCGCCAGCACAAAGCACCGGCCGCTTCGCCACACGCAGCATGCTCACGACCCCGGCAACTGTCTGTGTCGATGGGGCTGCGTGACTGATCGTTTCAAAAAATACGCTGTCGGACAAAGGCACTGCATCGTCGGTCAAATCAAAAAGTACGTCGATCGGAATTTCGAGGAATACCGGGCCCGGGCGGCCGCTGCGTGCTGTGCTGATGCATCGCTCAAGCAATGGGCCGATCAGCTCGATCCGACTCGCCTGCCCAGCCCACTTTGTGACCGATTTGACCATGGCAATTTGGTCAATACCCCCCTGCAAGGGATTCATTTCGGCTTCCCGCAACGGCGATGCGCCACAGATGTAGACCACCGGTGTACAGTCCAGCCAGGCGTTAGTCATAGACGTTATGATATTCGTAAATCCTGGCCCCGCTGTAGCCATCGCAACGCCGACTTCACCAGTCGATCGGGCGTAACCTTCCGCCGCATGGCCGGCCGAAGCTTCGTGTCGGGTATCGACGAAGCGAATGCCGTGACTACCGACCGTGTTTGCCAAAAAGATGGCGTCCAAGTGTCCGCCATGCAGTGCGAACACAGTTCCAACCCGGTGCTTGGTTAAAACCCGGCATACAATCTCACCGCCATCAATCCGCTTCACGTCTTCCATCTCCTAGAGTCACATTCATTGTTGCTTAAATGACAACCGTTATTTTCGCCTAGCGGTCCGATAGCGTCACTCGATCACCAAGTTGATCTTGCAGTGCGAACAGCCGACCAGCGGCTTCAGGATCACCTTCGATAGTAATACGACCGGCACGAACGAGTTCTCCGAAGTCGAAGCTCCCCGCGACCAGCGCATCCAGCGTTGCTCGTTCCATGTGCAATACCGTTTCGGCTTCACTATCAAACGGCTTCGCGCCCACAACGAACACGCCACGCCTCAGTCGCGTGTAAATCGGATTGGCTCCCTCACCGATGTACCAGGCAAGCGTTATCCTGTTGTTCCCTACGCGTTCCGGGTCTATGCGGTAACGCAGCAAATCCAGAACTCGAACAGCGGGCAAAGCAGCGAGATTGCCTTCACCCTGTACATTTTTTCGCAGTTCCTGCCACGCGTCGGTTGGATCAAAGGAACCGTCCAGTTCATTGGCAGCAGTGAGATACCAACTCCGCCAATTGCTGTTTTCCTGCTGGTAGCCCAGAGTCCGTAACACTGCACTCTTTATCTGTCGGGCTTCGGCGTCTTCGGAGTCGATACGCAACAGCAGTGTCGCCAGTTCCCCGGCAAACTGAACCTCCCCATCTGAGTACGAAGAGTGCATGGTCTGTAGCAACTTGGCACGCCCTCCTGTCAGCTCAACCATACGCCTTGCGTAGTCCCGTTGCGGCGTCGGCGCCAGGTCGATCGCGTCGCCGGAAAACCAGCTGATATAGCCGTGAAATATATTCGGCACATTGTGACGAACAGTGCCGTACATCTCTCTCGTGTAAGGGTCTAGTCTTAACTCAGGTGGGAGTTCATTCAGTGTTTCGGCGATCTCGGGTGCCGTGTAACCCTTGTTGATGAGCCGCACAGCCTGATCGTGCTGATACTGGATCGCATCCCGGTAAATCGACAGTATATTTCCTATGTTCTCGCTTCCCGATATAACCGGGCCGTGCGACGGCACAACGAAATTCGGACGAAGCGCGATAATCGTGTCAATCGCATCTATCCAGTTCCTGGCATCTCGAAACTTCGTACCTCTAAGCGAGTGTATGTTTGGCAGCGCTGGATAGATTTCGTCTCCGGTTAATACAATCCGCTGGCTTGCGAGCCAGCCGATCATGTGACTCGCGGACTCTCCGCCGGTTGGTATGAGTTCGATATCAACGCCCCCGATCTTGAGGCGCTTTTGCGCAATAATATCTACATTCGGCTCGACAAAAGCGCCTTGCCCTGACGGCAACTCACCGCCGCCAAGCCCGATCACATAGTCCTCGAGATCCCTCTCATCGAGTGCGCCACCAAACATGTAGACCGATCGAAGGGTCTGGATCGGGCCGGTCAGGAAATCCTCATCGACGTACTCGCTTACTAGGTTGTCGCGAGCTATAACCTGAACTTTGCTGGCGGTTGCGACAGCTGGATCGATAATCGCCCCAGCGCCGGTCGTGTGATCACCGTGATGGTGAGAATAGATTACGGCGAGTACAGGCTTGTCACTGAGGGTCCGGATTTCTCTGAGAATGGCTTCGCCATGGGCACGACTAGCACCCGTATCGAACACAATCAGGCCTGACTCGCCTTCGATGAGGACACTGTTTGACATCTGATTGTCGATGTTCTTAAGTTGCCAAACAGGCCATTCGCCAACTTGAACGACTTCCGGAGAGAACAACTTGCGATGCTCCGCCAAGTACCCTGGCGCGGACCGCTCGACGCGGAGGTCCGCAGCCCCGGCGGCACAAACGCTGGCGAATATGCTGATCAACAGCAATACAATCTTGTTTTGGTGCATGGTCATTCACTGCCCAGCCTGAGTACGATAGATTTGAACGGCTCGCCCGGATCGACCGCCATTCTCTATATCCTACGAAAATTTAGAATGCGAGCGAGCGTATTTGAATGACAGTTGTGACCGCATGGTGTACACGACCATCCGGCTGCCGATAGGGTCTCGTGTAAAGGATCGGTACTTAATTGTTATTTCCAATGTAATCGGCACCACCTAATCTCAACGCAAGATTCACCAAAGGGCATTTAATGAAAGCCGCGATATGCCGTAAATTCGGCGAGCCACTGTCAATAGAAGAGGTGAGCATTGCCTCACCCCGACAGAAGCAGGTCAAAGTTCGTGTTGCCAGCTGTGCTATTTGCCACAGTGATATTCACTCGATCGATGGATCCTGGGGTGGAGAGCTTCCGGCCGTCTTTGGCCACGAGGCCGCCGGGGAGGTGGTGGAGGTTGGCTCGGATGTCGAGAACATTCGATCCGGCGATCACGTTACCGTATCACTCATTCGCTCCTGCAAGAACTGCTTTTACTGCGACTCAGGCGAGCCGCAGCTATGCGAGTCGAAGTTCCCAGACAGTCTGATTAGTCCGCTACGTGACCAGAACGGCAATACGCTGGTGCAGGGTTTTGATACCGGGGCTTTTGCAGAATTTGTCGTGGTTGACCAGTCGCAGGTCGTTCCTATTCCAAAGGATATGCCGTTTGACTGCAGCGCGCTGCTGGCTTGCGGTGTCATTACTGGCACGGGCGCAGTCATCAATACAGCGAAAGTTGTTCCCGGCAGCCACGTAGTCGTCATTGGTGTTGGCGGTGTAGGGCTGAACTGCATTCAGGGCGCGCGTCTCTGTGAGGCCCGTACAGTCACCGCAGTCGATCTTGTTGACGAGAAGCTCGATGCTGCAAAGACGTTCGGCGCCACCCATACGATTAACTCAAGCAAGGACGACGTCAAACAATCTGTAATCAGGATTTGCGAAGGTCGTGGCGCAGATTACGTGTTTGTATCGGTGGGAAGTGTGGCGGCGTTTGAACAGGGCCTGACGCTACTGCGCCCAGCGGGCACTCTCGTTGTCGTCGGCATGCCGTCCGTTGGCGACAGAGCAGCGCTTGAAGTTTTCGACGTTGTTGATCATTGTTTTCGAATTGTTGGCAGCCTCATGGGATCGACAATACTGGACAAAGACATCCCGAATCTCGTAAAGCTGTACAAGCAGCAACAACTCATGCTCGAGGAACTCATAACGGGTCGCTTCCCGCTGGAACAAATTAACGATGCGATTGCCAACGTAACCCGCGGTAACGCGCTGCGCAACGTCATCGTTTTTGGCGATACGGAGAGACCGGAAGAGTCTCTGTTATGACCGAAACTCCACTTGAAGGCGTTAGAGTTCTGGAGCTGGCAAGAATACTCGCAGGGCCGTGGGCCGGTCAGGTACTTGCTGATCTTGGCGCAGAGGTTATTAAGGTTGAGAGCCCCGCCGGCGATGATACTCGCGGTTGGGGCCCACCATTCGTGGAAAACCCGAACGGCAGTCGCGATGCCGCATACTTTCATGCGGCGAACCGTGGGAAACGCTCGGTCGCCATCGACTTTTCAACCACCGAAGGCAGGAAAAGAGTCATGGATTTGGCGCGGGATGCAGACGTCGTCATTGAAAACTTCAAGGTTAACGGGCTAGAAAAATTCTCCCTCGATTTCCGCAGCATTGCCAAGATCAACCCACGCATCATTTACTGCTCGATTTCCGGCTTTGGGCAGGACGGCCCCTACGCCGCGCGACCAGGATATGACTTCGTCATCCAGGGGATGAGCGGCATTATGGATGTTACTGGCGACCCATCGGGCGAACCGCAAAAAACCGGCGTAGCATTTGCCGATATTTTCGCCGGCCTCTATTCAGTCATAGCAATTCAAGCTGCGCTGAGGCATCGCGAAAACACTGGTAAGGGCCAACATATTGATATCTCCTTGCTCGATACCATGATGGGAGTTCTTGCAAATCAAGGGCTAAACTACTTGGTATCGGGCGTATCACCAGAAAGACTCGGAAATATGCATCCCAACATCGCGCCTTACGAATCTTTCGCCACAAGTGATGGATGGATAACTATTGCTGTCGGCAACGACAGCCAGTTTCAACGGCTTTGCAAAGTCCTCGAGCGGCCAGATCTGGTGGCCGACCCCAGGTACGCCCACAATGAAGATCGTGTCATCAATCGCAAAGAACTGCATGAAGCAATAGGCAGTATTATTCGAAAATATTCTCGTGACGAAATCCTGGGCCAACTCCAATTTTCGGGTATTCCAGCCGGACCAATAAACACTGTAGAGCAAGCATTTTCGGACCCGCAATCCCAACACCGCGATATTCAACTTTCGATGGAGCGCAAAGGCTCCGATCGTGCTATTCCTGGCCTCCGAATTCCCATTAGATTTTCGGAATCCAGTCTTGGCAAGTCCCAGCCAGCCCCAATGCTCGGGAATCATGATGATGGGTGGAAATGAAAATAAGGTGCAGGGACTAGTAGCGGAAAGTGAGTAACACCTTGTGGGCTACTCGACATGGAGTCACCAGGATTTCGCGGACACGTCTGAAAACTCCAAAGTGTTAACTATGTGTCCGGAACAAGATGTAAACCATGTGACCTGTAATTTGACTCATAAGTTGCCCACGTTGAAGACCATAAGATGGCCGAATTCTGGTGTCCTAGGCGGCCGCTGTGAGACCTTGGGTCTAATTGTCAGGAGAAACTGAGAAAATTGCACCAAGCCACTGCGCGAAAAATCGTAGTGAAATCAACTCCGACGAATTAATGAGAGGGACAGGTGCCGCTTTAGCTATGTGCTGCCCTTTCTCGCCGCGATGACAATTAGAACACTCGCAATAACGATAGTGATGGCCGCGAACCAGAGCAGTGACCCGAACTCATTCTGTTGTGCAAGAACGCCCGCAATTCCTGGCCCGGTCATTGCTCCGATACCGATGGCAGGGACGCTAAGCACGATGTAGCGACCATCCGAATCAAGTTCAGCGATCTCCGTGACGGACACCGGTAACAGGAAGCCGATCGCGAAAGTGACGACACAGGCACCAACTGCGTACGGCGTGAACTCAAGTGCCGAATTCAAGAAGAACAATGCAATCACGAACAGAACCGCTCCGCCCAGGAACAGAGGCGCATTGGCAATCCGGCCACCGAGCACGGACGCTGTAATCGAGCCTCCCACAGCAAAGATGAGAGTGACCGAAAGCAGAACACCGACGGCGACAGGATCATGCCCGCCGTTGGCACCAATACGTTCCATGAACGCCCATATGGCGGACGCGCCCGAAAAGAACAACAACAAAGCCA